>Ga0123519_10001205_pt1 | contig 44410 bp, 40 predicted proteins | sample YelNatPaOPRAMG02_FD_87396 | JGI IMG/M metagenome (GOLD analysis project Ga0123519, IMG submission 87396) | Hot spring microbial communities from Yellowstone National Park - Yellowstone National Park OP-RAMG-02 (version 2) | ecosystem: Environmental > Aquatic > Thermal springs > Hot (42-90C) ...
GTGCCCTCGGCAGTATTCGAGCTGCTCAAGGCTATGGTCACCTCAGCCGCAGGCTGGCTGGTTAAGACCACGGTAAACTGGGCCGTGCCCCCAGCCTCCGATGTTTGTAGTCCACTGGTAGGATTGACTGTTATGCCGGCAGTAGCCTGGGCTTGTGCATATCCATAAAATCCTAAACAGAGACTCAAAAACAAAATCACCCCACTTATTGATTTTAACGACTTCATTTTGACCTCCTTTTATTAAATAAGTCTAAATAATATTAATTAATTTTTATTAAGTTAAAATTTATAAATATAGAATTTTTATAGTAGCATAAATTATGCCAATACTGCTTTTTTCTTTATATGTCTATATAAAATTTATTTATCTTTTATTTTTTTAAAGAGATATGTGAGCCTAAAGCTTGATCCGTTAAATAAATGGTTTATTAATAAACTCAATATTTGTGAATTAATTTTCATAATTATTATAGTCATTATTTTTGAATAATATAAACATTTGTTTATAAATACTAATATATATTAGTACAATATGAAATAAAATTCAAGGTATAATATAACTACACTTTTGCAGAAATTTCTTATCGCCTTGAAATCCTTGAAAGTTACCTCTAATAGCAAATCCAGTAAAATCAAGGCCTTGGAGAAAAAGTGCAAAAGCATAGTAATATAATTATGCTCTCTTTTATTTATTAAACAACTTAGATGATGTACTAGATAAGCCCTCTATGAGCTCAAGAAATCTTGCGGAATTTATGATTGATAAGCAACATGCAGAATTTCTAAAGAAAAAAATAGAGAAAGACAAAAGCAAAATTATATCTCTCAAGATTATAGGGTAAGGATTAAGGGCCTAATACAAAAATTTTGTCATGAATATATCGCTGTTCACTGTCATAATATTGGTTTTCTCGATATTGGTTTTCTCGCTAAGTACGAAATCACTAATTAAAGGCCACAATATTAATTAAAGGCCAATCTTAAGGTTTTGGCCTCAAGAGGTTATCGTTAAAGTATATTTACTTAGCGATAGAACCAATATTGGTTTCCTCGCCAAGTACGCCAGAAGATCCAATTACCCAATCAATATCAATTCCAATTACCAATCAATCGCACAGGGACGGCCTCCTGTGTCCGCCCAAATTGCACAATTTGTTAGCGAAAAGACCAGTTAGCCAAAGGACCAATATACCATTGAGCATAAAAAAATCGCTCTTATTTATTAGCTACCATTGAGAGACATAACCCTAATAAGAGCTAAGCCCCTTCGAGGTTTTATGGTTGTTCTGATATATCTGATATATAAGAGTATATAAGAGCGAAAAAATAACGCTCTCATGTAGTAGACGCCAAAATTAGGAGCTTGAAAAAGCTCTTTTATTCTCATAACTTCACGAGAGCGAAAAATAAAATTAAGGATGAGACAAAATAAAAAAGGGATGGGACAACCCGATTCGAGTCATCTCATCCCCTGGTTGGAAAGGGTAATAATCAAAAATAAGGATTAGAATAAGCCTAATCCCAGCATTCCAAGGCCACCGACGCCATTAGCCAAAGCAGCTATGCTCAAGGGGTCAAAAGCACCCAGGCCGGTCAGCCCAAGGCCGAATCCAAAGGGATCAAACCCAAGTCCCAAATTCATACCCGCTGGGGGAATAGACAAACCAAGAGGTGGAAATAGTGTGGGTGTGGTCAGTGCAGCAGCTTGAAGCCCTAGTCCGGCAGCAGGATAGTAGCCAGCTCCCGCGGCAGCAGCAGGATAGTAGCCAGCTCCCGCGGCAGCAGCCGGGTAGTAACCCGCTCCAGCCGCGGTCGGATAATAGCCAGCTCCCGCGGCAGGATAGTAGCCTGCGCCAGCTGTCGGGTAGTAGCCAGTCCCAGTGGTTGGGTAATAGCCCGTCCCACCAGTTGGATAATAGCCTGTTCCACCAGTTGTTGGATAATAGCCAGCCCCAGCGGTCGGATAATAGCCCGTCCCACCAGTCGGATAATAGCCCGTCCCACTGGTCGGATAATAGCCTGTTCCACCAGTTGTTGGATAATAGCCAGCCCCAGCGGTCGGATAGTAGCCTGTGCCACCAGCAGTAGGATAATAACCACCAGCGGTTGGATAATAGCCCGTAGCGGTTGGATAGTAACCACCAGCGGTTGGATAGTAACCACCATACGCCTGGGCATAACGGGGATCAGCCGCATAGGGATAAGCGTAAGGATAGGTATAGCCGCCGCCGTAGCCACCACCATAGCCGCCGCCAGTAGCGGTTGGATAATAGCCATAGGAGACTGCATACGGATTAGCTGCTGCTGTCTGATCGGCTGTCTTCTTACTTACGTACATATAATTGCTCTGAAAGACGATGTTGGTGGTGTCGGATAGATCGCCATCAGCATCTTTAAATTTCTGAACGGTATTCATGGTAGCAAAGTCAGTGCTGTCAATCACCCAGAGCCGATTGTTAAAACTAGAGTCAGCAGCCAGGACAATTGAATATAGGGCAAAATCATCGCCATAGATACGAATTTTCTCCACCTTGGCCTTCTGACTTCCAGCAGTATAGATATGGCTTCCCATCAGGATGGCAAAGTTTCTCATGGTGAGATCACTGAGATCAGCCTCAAAAGTATTTCGGCCTGGACTTGTGGTGCTGAAATAGCTGGTTCCGATATTATAGACGTATGAATTGGCTGACGGTATCGAATACTGAGTACTGGTATTGTCTGCCGTCGCAAAGGTAATGGTAAATTTGTTCCCGTCATCATCAACCAGGTAGGCTACCACCTCGTAGGGCTTTGCAGCCTGAATGTCCCATCGCAGGTAACGAGCTGACTGATTGATATTGTTAAATCCGATATAGGTGTCAGTAATGGCAGCCGGGACATGAGTGGCTGCAAGGAAAAAAACGATTAAAACTAACAGGCTTATTTCCCACGCCTTCAAAAACCATAATTTTTTCATTAAAATTCCTCCTTATTGAAATATCTTTGTCAAAGATATTTCATAAAGATATTTCACAAAGCTGCTCGGCATTATAAAAATGCATTCTATATAATATAATAAAAAATAATAATATCCATCTTGCAGGATTAGCGATTTCTACAAATTCACCTCCTCCTCAAAGCTGCATAAAAGGCATTTCAACACGCGGCGTTTATAGTATTAAAAATTAAAACATTTAGTTATTGTCATCAATAGATAAGACTACAGAAAACTGAATAAAATCTATGCAATATATGTGCCCGCCGATAAGGCTCGAAAATAAAAGATAATAAAGCCCCTTTATTACAGCAATAGACGAGGACAAAGAGCTTACATTATGGCCTCTTTATCAAAAAGGTGAATAAAATTTCCACTGTCGGAAAAAATATGAGGTCAAAATTTATGAAAAATATTTCAGCGGCCGATGAGTATGGTTTTTTATCTTATCAATTAAATAGTCAATTCAACAAGTTGAGTTGTGAAAAAATCTGCATACTATGTAAAGAGTTTCATCATTAAAGAGGAGGGAAAAAGCTATTATCCTCAAATCAAAAAAGGGATTGTTTATGCGCCTAAAATTAGTCTTGACACCGAATTAGTCTTGACAGAGAAGATGGATTTGGCTATCATTCTTAAGAAAAGTCGGCCATCTTTTCTAAAAAGAGAATAAAAATGAATTTTGCTGGATGTCGAAAATTTATGCGTGCCCAAAGATATCTTACCGGATGGAGAGGGCATCGCCTGTGGCCCAAGGGGCCCTCTCTGGCTGCCCGGACTTTCGGATAATATTTGATAATATAAGTCTGATAGTATCTGATTTTATATGATAATATCTGATCTTATATAAGAAAGGTGGGCTTTCAGCCATAGGGTCCTGAAAAACCTCAAAGGAGGATTCTATGGCTTTTTTATTTTTTCCCCGGGTTTTAAACTCAAGTCAACGTAAGCAGGATACAAAGCGCAAAAGTGCAGGATATAACTTGCAGGATATAACCTTATGTGAAGATAAGTGAGAATATCATTATGTACTATCCGAATAAGGAAGAGTTTCAAAAAATGGCCGGGCGGGGAAATCTTATCCCTGTCTACCGTGAAATCTGCGCTGATCTTGATACCCCGGTTTCGGCCTTCAAAAAGATTGACTGTGGAAAATCCTTTCTGCTTGAAAGCGTCGAGGGAGGCGAAAAGATCGCCCGCTATTCTTTTCTCGGAGCCGATCCGGTTATGATCATTTTGGGCCGCAAGGGGCAGGTTGAAATTCAGGATAGATCTGGGCCGGCTACGATCATTCCCACGACAGATCCCCTCACGGTAGTAAAAAACCTGATGGCCAAATTCCATCTGGTACCAGTTGCCGGATTGCCTAGATTCTTTGGAGGTGCGGTCGGCTATATTAGCTATGACTATGTGCGCACTCTGGAGCCCATACCTGATAAGAATCAGGATGATCTAAACTTGCCGGAAATGTTGTTTTTTCTCGTTGATACTCTTCTTATCTTCGATCATCTGGCTCATACCATTAAAATTATTTCCAATGCCTTCATTGAGGATTCCCCAGCGCGGGCCTATGACCAGGCTGTCGAGAGGATTGATCAGCTCTATGATCGGCTGAAAACCCCGGTAACCTCCCCCCGCATCCTGGATGGTGATGTTATGCATCGCCACATATCCAGATCTTCGGCTGAGCTTGCTCAAAGTGGCCTAAATATCACCTCAAACTATACCCCTGGCGATTTTGAAGACTGCGTCATGAAGGCTAAGGAATATATTGCCGCTGGTGATGCTATCCAGGTCGTTCTGTCTCAGCGGCTTTCAACTAAGATCTCATGCAATTCTTTCGACCTCTATCGGGCCCTTCGGCTCTTAAACCCCTCTCCCTACATGTACTACCTGCACCATGATGATCTGAAGATTGTCGGGGCATCTCCAGAGCTTCTGGTTCGAGTAGTCGATAAAGTAATCGAGGAGCGGCCTATTGCCGGCACCCGAAAGCGCGGGGCCACCGAGGAAGAGGACCGATTTTTAGCCGAAGAGCTGCTAGCGGATCCAAAAGAGCGGGCTGAGCATATCATGCTGGTCGATCTGGGGAGAAACGATCTTGGTCGGGTCTGCCGGCCTGGCACGGTCCAGGTTACTGAGCTAATGGTGGTTGAGAAGTATTCTCACGTTATGCACATCGTCTCGAATGTCAAGGGAATCTTACGGGAAGATAGGGATTGTTTTGATGCTCTGTCGGCCTGTTTTCCCGCTGGAACAGTATCTGGGGCTCCAAAAGTTCGGGCTATGCAGATTATTGAAGAGCTTGAGCCGGTCAGGCGAGGTCCATACGCTGGAGCTGTAGGCTATTTTGGATTTTCTGGCAATATGGATACCTGTATCACTATTCGGACGATTGTAATCAAAGGCGATACCGCCTATATCCAGGCCGGGGCTGGAATCGTAGCTGACTCCGATCCCAAGCTTGAGTATCAGGAAACCCTCAACAAAGCCATGGCCCTGATCGAGGCCATCAGAAAGGTGGAAAGTGACTAGTCTGAAGGTTCTCATGATCGACAATTACGATTCTTTTACCTACAATATCTTCCAATATCTTGGAGAATTGGGGGCAGAGGTGCTTGTCTATCGAAACGATGCACTGGCGGTGGATGACATCCCAAAGATTTCTCCAAACAAAATCGTTATCTCACCAGGACCCTGCACACCACGAGAGGCAGGGGTCTCCAATGAAGTCATCATGACCTTTGGCCCCACCATTCCAACCCTTGGCGTCTGTTTGGGGCATCAGTGCATCGCCCACTGTTTTGGGGGAGAAATAGTCAGGGCTGCCCGGCTGATGCATGGCAAGACCTCGATGATCTACCATGACGGTGGGAGGTTGTTTCGGGGTATGAGCAATCCTTTTATCGCCACTCGCTACCATTCCCTGATCGTCAAGCCTGAAACCCTCCCCGACTGCCTCGAAATTAGCGCCCGGACCAAGGAGGGTGAAATTATGGGGTTGCGGCATAGAGACTACCCTATTGAGGGGGTTCAATTCCACCCTGAGTCTATTCTGACCAAGGAAGGGAAACTGTTGCTGAAAAACTTTCTGGAACTTTAAAAAACAAAGTGATAATTTTAATTTAATATAACAAAAATTTAATAATTAAAAAGTATCAAAACCACAAAGGGAGAGATAATAGCCATGATTAAAGAGGCTATCGCTCAGATCGTAGCAGGCAAGGATCTATCTCGAGAAGAAGCAGTAGAGGTCATGAGAGAGGTTATGGATGGGATGGCTACGGATGCTCAAATCGCCGCTTTTATTACTGCTTTGCGAATGAAGGGGGAAACCGTAGAGGAGATTACCGGCTTCACCCAGGTTATGCGGGAGAAGGCCGAGAAGGTAGTGGTGAGTAGCCCGGTGCTGGATACCTGCGGCACTGGCGGCGATGGGGCTTATACCTTCAATATTTCCACAGCCACAGCCTTTGTAGCCGCGGGGGCTGGCGCGGTCGTCGCCAAGCATGGGAATCGGTCGGTGTCAAGCATGTGCGGAAGTGCAGACTGCCTGGCCGCTCTTGGGATTGAAATCATGGCTGAGCCCACGATTGTAGAAAAATGCCTTCGGGAGGCTGGTATAGGCTTTTTCTTCGCCCCGCTGTGGCATAAATCCATGAAGTACGCCATCGGGCCCAGAAAAGAGATCGGCATCAGGACAGTGTTCAATATCCTTGGTCCGATGACCAATCCTGCTGGGGCAAAGTGCCAGCTGCTTGGTGTCTATGACCAGGCTTTGGTCAGCCCTCTGGCTCATGTGCTGAAGAACCTGGGAAGCAGCCGGGCAATGGTCGTTCATGGACTGGACGGCTTGGATGAGATTACCACCACCAGCCGAACAAAGGTTTCAGAGTTGAAAGATAACGGCTCAGTGGTTGACTATGAACTTGATCCGCGAGATTTCGGGTTTCCTCTAGCCAAAAAGGAAGACCTGGTCGGCGGATTGGCTGAAGATAATGTCAGAATTGTAACCGAGGTGCTCCAGGGAAAACCAGGGCCAGCCAGGGATATTGTGCTGCTAAATGCCGGGGCCGCTATCTATGTTTATGGGCTGGCTGAAAATCTAAGCGAGGGTATTGACCTGGCTGCTCGATCCATTGATACCGGAGCAGCTTTGGCTAAATTGGATCTGCTTCGCCAATGTATTCAGCAGGGGATGAACTAAGCCATGCCGCCTATCCTGGATGAAATCCTTGCCTGGAAAAGGCAGGAGGTGGCCAGCAGGAAAATTTCACTGCCATTGCAAGAGCTTGAGGAAAGAGCCAAAAGTATACCATCGGCTAGAAATTTCCAGCAGGCGCTGCACCGTCGGCCGGATGGGCTTTCGATTATCGCCGAGATCAAAAAGGCATCTCCTTCACGGGGTATCATACGACAGGCAGATTTTGATCCGCTCAAGATTGCTAAAGTGTATGAACAGGAGGGAGCAGCAGCTATATCTATCCTGACGGATCAAAGGTTTTTCCAGGGAGATTTGGACTATCTTCAAAAGGTGCGCCAGCTTGTCTCTCTTCCCCTTTTGCGTAAAGACTTTATTATTGATGAGTATCAGCTTTACGAGGCCAAAGTTGCTGGAGCAGATGCCGTGTTATTGATTGCCGCCGCACTCTCCAGGGAGCATCTAGCTGATCTCTATAGCCTGGCCCAGGAGATCGGCCTTCAGGTGCTGCTTGAAGTTCATAATCGGGACGAGCTTGACCTAGCTTTGTCAACAGGTGCAGCCATCATCGGCATCAATAATCGTAACTTGCAGACCTTTCAGGTAGATTTGTCTACGACAGCCACTCTTGCTCCCCTAATACCCAAGGATCGGCTGATCGTGAGTGAAAGCGGCCTCCACACAGCCGAACAACTGCGCTTTTTGGAGACTCTTGGCGTGGATGCGGCCCTGATCGGTGAAGCCTTTATGTGCCGGGAGGATATCGGCCAGGCATTCCGTGAGCTTTGCGGAAGGAAATAAACAGAAAGATGAATAGGAAAATTGAAGAAAGACAGCGAGTGCGGGTTAAAATCTGTGGGCTCACCAGAGCAGAGGACGCCCTTTGGGCCGCAGAGCTTGGGGCTGATGCCGTTGGGTTTATCTTTGCCGAAAGCCCGCGACAGATTACTCCTGAGTCGGCCCGCACCATCATTGAGCTTCTGCCACCCTGGGTGAGCCGAGTAGGGGTTTTTGTCGATCAGGATATTCGGCTGGTTCGGGATATCGGCGACTATTGCTCATTGGATTATTTTCAGTTTCACGGCCATGAGGACCCTGCCTACTGCCGCCAATTTCCAGGCCGGGCAATTAAGGCCTTTCGGATTAGGGAGGAATCCGATCTTACCTCTCTCTCAAAATATATACTTTCCGCGTACTTGCTTGACACCTTCAGCCCGGACCGGATGGGAGGCACTGGCCAAGTCTTTGACTGGAGGCTGGCTATCTTGGCTAAACGCTATGGTCGGGTGATTCTCTCAGGAGGGCTTGGTCCGGACAATGTCGCCCAGGCGATTCAACTGGTTCAGCCATATGGAGTAGATGCCAGCAGCGGCCTTGAATCCGCACCCGGCAAGAAAGATCATTCCAAGCTCTCCTCTTTCTTCAAGGCTGTCTCTTCGGCTGCTTCGGCCAGCAGCTCAAGCTCTTCTTCTTCCTCATCAATTTGATAGGGTTGAAGAGATTTTTCACCCTGCTCATTTTTCAACAGAATCTGAATCTTTCTCTCAGATTCCTCAAGTTTTTTGGTGCACAACTGGGTAAGCCTGATGCCTTCATCAAACAGCTTCAGGGATTCATCAAGCCCTAAGGAGCCTTCCTCTAGCTGGCGCACAATCTCCTCTAGGCGTTCTATGGCCTCCTCGAATTTAAATTTTGCCATGCTCTTTTACCTCACAGGTAATTTCACCACGAAATAACTTGACGCTGATCAAATCTCTAGGACCAAGGCTTGCCGAATCAGTGATGATTTGAAGGTCTGGCAGTCTGCGGCAGATGCTGTAGCCTCTTCTCAATATGGCCAGGGGGCTTAAGGAATCGAGCTTGCCCATGATACCGGCAAGCCGCACGGTGTGCCTCCTCATATACTCCTGCTCCCAGCGGCAGAGCCGCTCCCGCAGGCCGCTCACTCTCTCTCGCCAGTTGTGGATACTGGTCAGGGGCGCAAGTCGATAGAAGGTATCAATGGTGTGTTGCATCCTGCCCCTGGTCAGGGAGAGCCTATGCAAGATTGCCTTTCGGAGAGAAAGCTCCAGGGTATCAGTGGCCTGATGGTAGCGCTGAAAAAAACGGGCAATAGAGCGCGGGGATAGCCAGTTTTGGTTATATTGCTGAACACGGGCTAGACACAAATCGAGCTTATGCCGCATGAGCCGATAAATCTTGCTCTCTAGGGATGAAATTTTTTCAACCAGATATTGTTTATTTTGAACCACCAGCTCGGCCGCGGCCGAAGGCGTCGGCGCCCTAAGATCGGCCACAAAATCAGCAATGGTAAAATCTATCTCGTGCCCAACCGCGGAAATAATGGGGATGCGGGAGACAAAGATAGCTCTGGCCACAATCTCCTCATTGAATGCCCAAAGGTCTTCGGCAGACCCTCCACCTCGGCCAACGATGAGGACATCTATTTCCTCTGGCCAATCGTTCAGCTCCCGAATAGCCTGGGCAATTTCATAAGGAGCCTCTTCACCCTGGACCCGCACCGGGTTGATGATAATCGACACATTGGCAAACCGCCGGCGAATTATCTTGAGGATATCGCGGATAGCCGCACCAGTCGGGGAGGTTACCAGGCCGATGGTTTGCGGATAGAGAGGGATGGGCTTTTTAGCCTCTTGAGCAAACAACCCTTCAGCCTGAAGCTTTGCTTTCAACTGTTCAAAGGCAGCCTGGAGTGCTCCAGCCCCCCGGACCTCCATCTGCTCAACCACAATCTGATATTCACCACGGGCCTCATAAACAGTGATTCGTCCCCGAACCAGAACCTTCATTCCATCCTTAGGCTGAAAAGGGAAAGATCGGCTTTGATAGCGGAAGGCAACGGCCCGTATCTGGCTGGTTTCATCCTTTAAGATGAAGTAAGTATGGCCGGAAAAAGGGGTTCTGAGATTGGAAATTTCCCCCTCAAGCCAGACATCGTAAAATTCCGCCTCAAGGTTATCCCGAATAAGAGAGGTTATTTGAGAGATTGAATAGATTCTTACCTGCTGCTGCGGCATGGGCCAATTTTAAAGTAGTATTGTTTGGGTTGTCAAGGAGAGAATTTTCCCTTGATAAAATAGTTCTTGGCTATTATAATACAACCATTAAGCAGAAATTGAATATTATGTTAATGATTGTGATTAATCGAATCATTTTTGTCAACAAAAAACCTGTTGGCTTGGAAGGGGTCTTCTATTATGGTTTCACTAGCGGAAATGAAGGTCAATACAACTGGAGTTATCAAGCAGTTAAGCGGAGGAGTCCAATTTCGGGCCAAAATGAATTCGTTAAACTTCCGAATTGGGAAAAAAATCAAAAAAATTAGCAAATCAATCCTAAACAGCCCGGTCGTGGTCGAAATGGATAACACTAGGGTGGCCATCGGATGGGGTATGGCTAAAAAGGTATTCCTGGAGGTGCTGAATGAAGATTCTTCTCATGGGCAATCCGAATGTGGGTAAGAGCGTGATCTTCTCACGCCTTACCGGTGCCCATGTGATATCTTCCAACTATCCTGGTACAACCGTAGGATTCACTAAGGGGCGAATCAAAATAAACGGACAACAGGCCGAAGTAATTGATGTCCCCGGTATCTATCGCCTTGAGCCAATATCCAAGGCCGATGAGGTCGCGGTAAAGATGGTGGCTGAGGTGGCCGAAGGGGATGTAATTATCAATGTCGTTGACGCCACCAATCTTGAGCGAAGCCTCTACCTAACCATGCAACTGCTGGAGCTTGGGATCCCCATGATTCTAGCCTTGAACATGTGGGATGATGTCAAGCACAAAGGGATTAGTATCGATCTTGAAAAACTAAGAGAGTTTTTACAGGTTCCAATTATTCCAACCGTGGCTGTGGCTGGAGAGGGAATAAAAGAGCTGGTGGCCAATATCCGCCAGGCTAAAGCTCCAAAAATTCACCTTCATACTGAAGAGGAGCGATGGGCGGATATTGGAAAAATCACCAAAGAGGCCCAGCACATTACCCACCGTCACCACACCTTCCTTGAGAAGCTCGAAGATGCTACTCTTATGCCCCATACCGGTATTCCAATCGCTATTTTGGTTTTGCTCATCTCCTTTGCCTTTATCAGATTTTTAGGAGAATCCTTGATTCACTACGTGATGGACCCTTTCTTCTATCGCTTCTATGGCCCTCTGATCATTAAGCTGGTTAAGATTACCTTCCCATCGGGTTTTTTTTACCACATCCTGATTGGAAATTCAGCCGATTTTGTTGAATCCCTTGGGCTTTTGACCAGTGGTCTTTATGTACCTTTTGGTATGGTACTGCCCTATATTTTTGCTTTCTATCTGGTCCTCAGCCTTTTGGAGGATATCGGCTATCTCCCTCGTCTTGCGGTTTTGGCAGATACCATTATGCACCGGATAGGGCTGCACGGCTTTGCCATCATCTCGATTGTGCTTGGATTTGGTTGTAATGTCCCGGGGGCTCTCTCAACCCGTGTCCTGGAGACCCAAAGGGAAAAGTTCATTGCCTCAACCCTGCTCTGCACATCAGTCCCCTGTATGGCTCAAAGTGCCATGATCATCGGCCTGGTCGGCAAACATGGCCTAGCCTATGTTTTTCTGGTTTATGGAATTCTAACGATGATTGGCATTCTGATCGGCCTCATCCTGGACCGGACGCTTCCAGGGGAAAGCCCTGAAATTTTTATGGAAATCCCCTCCTATCATATTCCCCATCTTGGATCTTTGCTAAAAAAATTAAAAATGCGGATTATGGAGTTTCTGAATGAGGCTGTACCCCTGGTGCTGGTCGGCATTCTGATTATCAATATCCTGACCACAGTGGGGATAATGAATCTTATCAGCTCGCTAGCCGCGCCGGTGGCCACGCGGGTCTGGGGTCTCCCCAAGGAGGTGATCCCGGCGATGATGATTGGTTTCTTGCGTAAGGATGTCGCGGTCGGGATGCTCAAGCCGCTGCATCTTTCAATCAAGCAGCTCGTTATCGCCTCAACCGTGCTGGCGGTGTATTTCCCCTGTGTAGCCACCTTCTTTGTTCTGGTCAAGGAATTAGGCCTTAAAGATATGGCCAAGGCTACCCTCATCATGGTGACCATATCCTTGACTGTGGGTGGGGCAATTAATCTCCTGTGGCGGTAGGGGGATTAAGAAACTTCCACAAGTATGGGCTTTAGTCTATGCTATGTGGGGGTAATTTTGGCTATTGGCTTGCCAGACCCGCCGCCCTTATGCCATCCAAAATATCCCGCCGCCCCATGCCTCCAAGATATTTTTATTCTATTAATAGCAAATCCAGTAAAATCAAGGCCTTGGAGAAAAAGTGCAAAAACATAGTATTCTTAAAAACAACTTGCTATCCGCGAAAGAGTGCGGTATTCTATTAGAAAGAATTTGTCGATATTGGTAGATAATGAAACATCGGTGATTATAAGGGGGGATGTCCACTAGCCGTTTTTGTGGACATAATCTTGGTAACAGCATCAGGTGCTTTTATTGCGACAATTTTTACTCATCCGACAACTGCTCCCCAAGCACTTTCGGCTGGGGCGGGGGGACCTTATCTATGCCTACGGTCAGTGATCTTTTAAAAGACCTGGAACAAAAATCAAAAGAAGTAGACCAGCTTGTAGAAAAACTTAAAAATAAAGATAAAGAAGAAGCAAAAGCATTTAAAACTGAAATTCAGCAATTTCTTTTACAAGAGGGGAAAATTAAAAAAATTACTTCCTGCTTAGCTAATTTATCATTGTTTATTTTAATTCTAGTCATTATTATAGCCAGATTTTATTCTGAAAATGCGGCTATAGTAATTATTCTTGCTATAATACCTATAGTTATAGCTGGTCTTATAGCTCAATCCAAATCAGAAGCCGATATTATGAATAAATCAAAAAAATATAACGATCGACTTGGACATTTCAAAAAGCGCGCTACGTAAATATACGTAAATAAATGCGTGAATACACTCGTTCAACTTAGGTTTTGATTGTTGTAGCCGGCTAACTTATAGCTGTTTATTTTCCCATCCACCACCTCAAATTCCATCTCTCCCCTCCGCTCAGGGAGCTTATCCGCACTGACCCTGACCTCATAAGGGATGATAATCCTTCCCCGCATTACATCCTGCGGCCGCACTCGATCCAATCTTATGGTCGGAGAATAATCCAGCTCTTCCAGCTTATTCTGGTATAAGGGCAAATTAGTAACGAATAGATCATTCGGGTTGCATCTGTCTTTGATGCTACTCAGTATCTCTTCCAGAAATCCGCTTCTGAACCTCCTTAATTCTCCCTGGGTAGTAATCTTTCTCGATAAGTCATTACCCAATAAACCAAGCAGCTTCGAATGCTTTTCAGCCATCAGATATTTCCAAAATTTTTCACATATTTCAGCGGCCTCCTGATACTTTGCATCCTCCCGACTATCAATGACTATAAAATGATAGACTAGCGCAGGATTTTGCTCATAATAGAAGGCATAGTATCCGCTCTCAAGAGCAGGGTCAAAGAGAATTTCAAACATTCGCGGCTTTCCTCGGTAGCCAGGAACAATATGAAAGGGAATGTTTTTTCCAACCGTAAATACCTGCCTGGCCTGTGACCACTCAAGCCGAATTAGCCCAAGCTCATCAATATTGCTCTCACCACCCTTGAAGCAAATAAAATCAACCCCCTGCTGAACAATCGGAGCCGGATCTTGGCCGCTAAACTCAAAAGTATTCTCCCCCGCCCACCTTTGGCGGCATTTTGGAATCTCCATGCCGGTTTTGGTCCAAAGCCCTAGGTAGCGGGGAGTAAAATCAGATTTCGCCTGGGAAGTCTGGCTCCGGCGGTTGATCAGAAAGCCAACAATATTGCCATGAGTTACAAAATCCGCTATCTCATACAGGGTAATGAGGACAGCCAGGATGAAGCTGATAAGTATTATCTTCCTGCTCATCTGTCCCCTTGGCTACAAGTTATAGGAACATAATTCCAGTTGATTGAAAAAGAAGGGAATTTCATATGCTGCTGACTCAGGAGAGTCTGAGCCGTGGACCGCATTACGCTCCACATTTTCCGCCAGGCTGCTTCGAATAGTGCCTGGTTTGGCTTCCTTGGGATTGGTCGCCCCCATAATTTCCCGAACCCGGCTGATGGCGTTCTCTCCCTCAAGCACTACAGCCAGAATCGGAGCCGAGGACATAAATTCGGTCAGAGATTCGTAAAAAGGCCGCTGCCGGTGAACGTAGTAAAATTTCTTAGCCTCTTCTTTACTTAGGTGCACCATCTTGGCGGCGACAATTTTCAACCCCTGGTCTTCAAAATAGGTTAACACTTTGCCCACAAAGCCCTTTACTACCGCATCAGGTTTGACCATAACCAGCGTCTTTTCCATAACTTGTACTTATCTCCTTGACTTAACTTGTCCTCATGTCATTAAATTTTTCAGTCCTTAAATTTCAGGTGGATTTTTCAAACTAAACACTCCTTATTGGGGGAGAAGATGAGCATCTTTCAACATCTTGATCATTCCTCTTACCGATTCGGCTGAGCGGTCAAAAGCTGCCTTTTCCGCCGGGTCAAGCTCAAGCTCAATGATCTTTTCAACCCCAAGAGCGCCTATCTTGACCGGAACTCCAAGGTAAATATCCTTCTGGCCATACTCGCCATTGAGGAAGGCCGAGCAGGGAAGAATCTTTTTTCTTCCCTGAAGGATACAGCGCATCATCTCGACGATGGCCGCAGCCGGACCAAAGTAGGCGCTGCCAGTCTGAAGAAACTTAACGATTTTGGCTCCCCCATGCACGGTCTGATCAGCCAGCTCCTCGATCTCCTCCGTCGAAAGCAGCCTGTTAAGCGGCTGGCCGCAGACAGTGGAATACCGCGGCAGAGGAACCATCAAATCTCCATGCATGCCGATAACCAGGGCATGGATTTGACTTGGTGATAGCCCGGTTTTCTTGGCAATAGCGGCGGCAAAGCGCCCGCTGTCCAAAACTCCGCTCATGCCTAAAACCCTCTCTGGCGGAATTTTGCTTACCCTTTGCACCAGATAGGTCATGACATCCACAGGATTGGTAACCGTGATAACCGTAGCCTCAGGAGCAAAGGTGAGGATTTTCTCGGCTATGCCCCGGATGATTTCTCCATTGATCTTGAGCAGATCATCTCGGCTCATACCAGGTTTTCGGGCTAGACCAGCCGTAATGACCACAATCCGTGATCCAGCTATCTGGGAAAGATCGACGGATCCGCTGATCGTGGCGTCCCGCTGCAGGATCGACAGAGCCTGCTCAATGTCTAAGGCCTTCCCTTGAGCCAGCCCCTCAATGATATCGACCAAAAGCACCTCACCAAGCTCCTGCAAGCTGCAAAGATAGGCAGTCGTAGCCCCTACATGGCCCGCACCAATGATGGAGATCTTCTCTTGTGGCATCTTTATCCTTCCTTATTTTCCCTTATCTTATCTAGCGATTCGAATGATTCAACCAATTCAACCGGTTGATGACATAGCTTCAATTTGATGACATAGCTTCAATCACTGCCTCGGCTACCTCGATCGTTGAGGCAGCCTTATTCATATCTAAATCAGGCAACAGGTCATAGGTAACCCGCTTTCCTTCTCTAATCACTGCGGCAATTGCCTTCTCCAGTCGATCCGCAGCCTCCTGCTCCTTCAGGTAGCGCAGCATCATCACTCCGGAAAGCATCATAGCCATCGGATTGACCTTATTCATTCCCTTGTACTTGGGAGCGCTGCCATGCGTAGGCTCAAAAACAGCCACTCCATCGCCTATATTAGCCCCAGGGGCTACCCCCAGGCCGCCAACCAATCCTGCCCCAAGATCAGAGATAATATCCCCGTAGAGGTTTGGCAGGACAAGCACATCATATAGGTGCGGCTTTTGAACTAGTTGCATGCAAATATTATCAACAATCCGGTCCTCAACTTCAATATCTGGATACTGCTCGGCTACCTGTCGTCCAACCTTCAGGAAGAGGCCATCTGAGTATTTGAGAATATTAGCCTTATGAATGATAGTTACTTTTCGCCGATTATGTTCCCGCGCATAGCGAAAGGCATAATGAACGATCCGCTCGGTAGCCTTAATGGAAATATTCTTAATGCTAATGCCAGAATCTTCCCCTATCTTGACCCCCTTGGTCTGGCCGATAAATTGAATAAGCTTTAGGGTATCCTCTTGCCCCTGTTCAAATTCAACTCCTGCATACAGGTCCTCAGTATTTTCGCGGATAATGACCAGATCAATGTCCTGATATCTGGATCTGACCCCAGGGTAGGTTTTGCACGGCCGTACACAGGCATAGAGATTCAATTCCTTCCGTAAAGCAACATTAACACTCCGAAACCCGCTCCCCACAGGTGTAGTGATCGGTCCCTTTAACGCTACCCGATTTTTGCGGATCGACTCTAACACTGCATCAGGCAGCGGGGTAGCGTAGCGGTCCATCACCTCGGCTCCGGCTAAAGCAGTCTCCCACTCAAAAGATACCCCGGTTGCTTCTAGGACCATCTTAGTAGCCTGACTGATCTCTGGCCCAATGCCATCACCAGGGATTAAAGTAACTTTATAGCCCATCGGTACACTCCTTAAAAATATATACTCTACTCTTATTAAGGGGAAAACCCTTTTGAAAAAGGGTTTTCCCCTTGTAACCCTTTTCCTAAAACTTTAATTTATAGCTATTAAAGTTTTAGGAGGATGGTTTGGAAGGAACCCTTTTTCAAAAGGGTTCCTTCCAATTTCAAAAGGGTTCCTTCCACAAAAGTCATCCTAGACCTGGTTGACTCTCTTTTCGCTTGCCCCAATAGAGTAGTTTACTCCCAATAATACTGATCTCATACAAAATGGTGAGGGGAATAGCCATCAGAAACTGAGAAAAGACATCTGGAGGAGTAAATATTGCAGAGACAATAAAAATAATCAAAATAGCCCACTTGCGATTTTTGGTCAACATCTGTGGTTTCACTAGGCCAATCTTAGTTAGAAACAAAATCACAAAAGGCAGCTCAAATATAACCCCATTTATTAACACCGTTATACTGTAGAAGCTCAGATATTCGCTAATCTTGATCTTTGGGGCTATTAATTCAGGAGAAACCTTATAGGTCATGAGAAATCGGACCCCAAATGGCACCACGACCAACGCGCCAAAGACAACACCGATGATGAAAAATATCGAGGTAAAAACAATTATCGGAAGAGTGTATCGTTTTTCCTTCTGAAGCAGCCCAGGGGAAATAAAGGCCCACAGTTGATAAAAGATGAGAGGGGCTGAAAGAAACAAGGCCACGAAAAACGACATTTTCATATGAGCGCAAAAAACTTCGGTCGGAGAGGTAAAGATAAATTCACAATAATCCTGAAGAGGCTTTTTTATAAAGGCAAGGATATATTCTGAAAAAGTATAGGCTATCGAAAAAAAACCCGCCAAAACAATGATAATCGTGATCAGTCGCTGCCGAAGCTCTGCTAAATGGTGGGTGATTGGCAGCTTATCATCAAAGGAGATCTTTGGTTTTTTCAGCATCCTTGGGCACAGTTCCTTTCTCTTCTTGAATTTCATCTTGAATTCCGGCTGTCCTGCTCAGCTCTCCGGATTCAGTCTGATCCTTCGCTTCCTCTTGGATAACTTTTGGGCTATTATAGACCTCTAATAACTTTTGCTTCTCTTCCTCAATCCTTATTTCTCTGCTGACAGAATCTTTTATGTCATCCGCCGCCTTTCTGAATTCTGCAAGACCTTTACCGAGAATCCTTGCTAATTCCGGCAATTTATGCGGCCCGATAATGACTAGGGCAATAACAAGAATGATAAGAAGCTCTCCTGTTCCGATGCCAAACATGACTATTTACCTCCTTGAAGCTCTCTGCCAATGTGTCTTGTGCGCCGCCTTGATAAATTCCCATCAGGCAAGGCCCGATAAGGTTTTATGGATTACAATCTTATGGCAAAGTCCAGTTAATGTCAAGTAAGATTTCCCCTCGTTTGCGTGGGGTAATACTCTCTTTGATGGTAAAAGAGAGTTTGGACAAAATATGGTAATCTTTACCCTTAATACTGCCCGGTCCTGAATACATAAACCCCAAAGGCAGTATTGGCCATCAGGAGCAGGCCGGAAATAATAAAAGGATACTGTAAGCCGACTTTATAGCCAATCGGAGAAAATACCAAAGCTCCCAGCATATGCCCAAGGGTCATAATTGCAATCAGAATGCCAGAGCTGCCACCAATATTTTCCCGATCAAACAGTCTGGAGATGAAAACAAAAATCAGGGCAGCCAAAAAACCATCCCCAAGCTCATGAACCACCCGAAAGAAAAAGGAAATGTACACATTGTTCTGGACCATAAGCACATGACCGAGCCCGGAGAGAAACATGGAAAACAGAAAGAGCCGCTCATTGATCCGACGGCTATATTTTAAAAAGCATACCGTGAAGGAGGCAAAGGCAAGGATGAAAAGTGGAACCGAAATATAGAGCGCAAGCTGAAGGTTGTTGAGATGAAAGGACGTTTTTAAAAAAGGGCTGTAGACTGTGCTTTCTGCTCCCCAGTGAAGGGTTAGGATAAAAATCAGAAGCGAAAAAAGGATGGTCTTCTTATTGATCAGGCTCAGCTTGTACTTCCTGAGAGGGATCACGGTAAACCTCCCGTCTGGTAAATTGAGCACTCCAAGCAGCACTACAACCAGGAACGCGGCGTAGACAATGAACAGCGTATGAAAATCCGCATAATATGTAAGCAGTCCACCAAGTGAAACCCCGACCGCCGCGCCCATTGACAGCCAAAAATTCATCAGCCCGTACTTTCTGTTCAAATCCATATCCGTCTCATCCTTATAGTAAAGGCTATTGGAAGACATATCCAGGGCATTATTGGCTAGTCCGAGAAGCAAGAAAAGGATGGCCATCAGGAGAAAATTCCTAACCCTCCCCATGAGCAAAAACAAAATGGCCAAAATCAGCAAAGAGACATGAATTACTCCTCTGATGGATAGACGATCATTGATCCAGCCAGTTGGAAAGGAAAACAGCAGAGGGGCAAAGGCAAACAGAGAGGTAATCACTCCGATTTGCCATCCCGTGAACCCGATCTGGAGAAAATATAAAGGAACGAGAAAGAATATCGTGTTAATCGTCAATTTTCTGCTGAAATTTAGAAAATGAATCTGTCTTAGTGAAGCCATATAACCGATGGTAAATTAAACGGTTGAATTTAAAAGATGTGAATCAAGGGCAAGGCCCTAAGTGTCGCTTGCGGGGCATGATTAGTCTTAAAAGTCCATCATGATTAGTTTTAAATCCATAACGTATGGTAAAATTAATAACTCTTTAAGTTTAAATGCTTAAGTTGCCAATTGTCAAGTGAAAATTCCCCCTACCCAGATGTTCTCTTCCTTCCCCTACCTTGATAGTTCAACAAGGGCGAGAGAATAGTCGATGAGGATAGTAAAGTGATTTTTGGCATTCTTTTGGTTTTTTGCCACCTGCCCCACAAGTGGGCCGAAGAGGAGCCTTTCTCTTCTCGATAAAAAAAGAGAAGATGAACAAAAAAGGAGATAAGTCCTATGGCTTTACTAGAAAAAGACATAGTTCAAGAGCCTCTCCAAAAATTTGGTCAATTTCTGGTTACAAGGGGTGTGGTCAATGAAGAAGCAGTAATTAATGCTTTGAATTTACAAAAAGAGCGCACGCTGCCCATAGGCAAGATTGCTCTTCGGGAGAAACTGCTTTCGGTAAAGCAGGTTTTTCATATTCTCAATGAGCAGGGGAAAAATTACAACAACGGGCAGCAGGGGAAAAATTACAAGCTGTTTGGCCAAATTGCAGTTGAACTTGGCTATCTGACAGAGCAGGATGTCAGAAAATTACTTGAAATACAGCAAAAATCCCGCCCTCTTCTCGGCGAGTTACTGGTTGAAATAGGTGCTCTCTCCCAGCATGAGCTTGAAAGAGAGCTGGCAGAGTATTCACGCTACGTGAGTGCCTATATTTGAGGCTCTATATTTTAAGAGCTTATAGTGCTTATCTAGCCGAAGCTTTCCTGGCAGCAAGGCTTTTATTTTGCAGAGCTTTTATTTTATTGACTTGCAATAAATTGCTGCTAAAGATCAAGCCCAGGAGTTCCCCCCTTTCCCTTCCAAAGAGATTACGATCTTCCTCATTTTTTGGCCTCTCTAACATTTTTCTTGGTTAATTTAAATTTTCAATTACCTATAAATTAAATAAAATTTCATCGTTATGCCGATCTTGCTATGAGGATCGGCCGCGGTACAAAATCAGTTGACTATCTTACAAGACAAGGGGAGACAGCAATGTCGAGATTTTTTTCTCGTTCTCTGCGCGCTCTTGGGGCGGATAGCTACAGGTGGTCAGTGGTGTGTCTGCTTTTGGCCGCTGTGATTTTCCTTCTCTGGGCGATCTGGTTTTTTGGGGCCAAAGTTACCCTTTATGAGGTGAGTGAGGAGGCAAAATTAGAACTTGAGCGGGCGGCCTATGCGCTCGATGCCCCGATTGGAGGCCGGATTGTGGCCAATCATATGACTCTTGGCCGAATGGTGCAGGCTGGGGAGGTGCTGATTGAATTAGATACAGCCACAGAGCGCCTGATGATTGATGAGGAGCGCTGCGGCCTAGATGCTCTCAGCCGACAGCTCGAAGCGCTTTCCGCTGAGCTTAAAGCCCAACGGCAGGCCCATTCTGAACATCAGCAGATGATGCGAAAGGCTATTGATGAGGCCCGGGCCAGGCAGCGGGAGGCAGAGGTGGACCTTCTGCTAATGGAGGATGAGCTTGAGCGAATGATTGCCTTGCGGAATAAGGGCATGGTGTCTGAAGTGGATCTTCTTCAGGCTAAGGCTGAGATGCAAAAACGCCGTCAGGCGGTCGCGGCCCTTGAATTTCGCACCCATCAGCTTGAGTGGGAGGAGAAAAACCGCAAAAGTGAAAGCCAGGTGCAGATTGAGCAGATCAAGCGCCAGATAGCTATGATCAAGGGAGAGATAGCCGCCAAAAATCTGGCCATTGAGCGAATCCGCCGCCGAATTGGCCAGGGGTTTATTCGGGCGCCAGTCTCTGGACAGATTGATGGTCTGAAGGATTTGAGGATCGGGTCGGTGATCCGCGAGGGAGAAAGACTAGGAACGATTCTCACTCGCGGGCGGCTTACCATTACAGCCGAGTTTTCTCCATCAGAGGCGGTAGGCCGCATCCGACCCGGACAGACAGCCAGGCTTCGACTAGACAGCTTTCCCTGGACCCAATACGGCACTATTCCGGCCAGGGTCGCCAGGGTCGCCAGCGAGATTCGGGATGGCCGTGTGCGGGCCGAACTCGTCCCTGGTCCAAACCTTCCCTCTTCCATCCCTCTCCGGCATGGTTTGTCAGGGGCGGTTGAGGTGGAGGTGGATCGAACTACACCGGCAGAGCTGCTGCTGCGGCTTGCAGGAAAGCTGCTGGCAAGACCATCGACCATCGTGGGCTCACCAGCCAGATCCGTAATTTCAGCTCAAGCCGGAGGTCAGGATGTCCACTGATATTTCCTCATCCCGTACTTCCTCATCCCGCCTGACCTTCCCGCTCTCGCTCTGGCGAGCCTGGCAGCAGAGCCGCCGGCGTTTCCTTATTCCAGAAATTGTGCAAACTTCGAGCATGGATTGCGGGCCGGCCTCCCTCAAGTGCCTTCTCGAAGGATTTGGCATCCAGATAAGCTATGGTCGGCTCCGTGAGGCCTGTCAGACCGATGTCGATGGCACCTCACTGAATACCCTAGAGCAGGTAGCCGTGCAGCTTGGACTTGAGGCAGAGCAAATCATCCTGCCAGCCGATCATCTCCTGCTTCCCCAAGCCAGGGCCTTGCCAGCCATCGCTGTGGTTTGCAGCCCAAGCGGGCTGACTCACTTTATCGTCATCTGGCGGGTTCATGGCCGCTTGGTCCAAGTCATGGATCCGGCTACCGGCAGAAGATGGCCCACCAGGCAGCAGATGCTCAATGAGCTATATATCCATACCATACCTGCTCCAGCTTCTGCCTGGCGAGAGTGGACAGAGACAGCCGAATTTGTGGGAGCTGTCTGCCAAAGACTAGCCAAGCTTGGGCTGTCGCTTAAAGAAAGGGCTTTGCTCGCTCAAGAGGCTCTTCAACACCCTGCCTGGCAGCCGATAGCCATCCTAGATGCAGCCTGCCGGATGGTCGATTCACTCACCAGATCAGGCGGCCTAAAGCCAGGAAGACAAGCTAAGAGTCTACTCAGGGCTTTGTTCGACCGCGGCCTAGAAAGTGCCTCTGAGATAGAGAAAATCATTCCGGCTGCCTATTGGTCAGTCCAGTCTACTACCCAGGTTGGGCCACAGGGCGAGGAGCAGCTTATTGTGCGCGGTGCTGTGCTTGTGCGGGTGCTTGGCAGACTGGCTACAGGCAGCATCAGCCACCTAATCCCAGAGCAGCCTAAGGCTTTGACTGATGAGCAGGATATCTCAAAAGGGCAGGCTATCCCAAAAGGGGAGGATAATCAAGCCGCGGCGGGGATGGACAAAAGCCGTGTGAGAGATGAGGCGAAGGCTCCTTCTCCTTCCCCACTCTCGCCTGAGCTTGAGGCGGCCCTCCATGAGCGGCCACTAAGCCCTAGCCGCGAGATTCTAAAGCTTCTAGCCCAAGATGGATTTTTCTCTCCCCTGCTTCTTTTAGCCGCGCTAGCTTTGGCTGCGCTCAGTGTCATCGCTCAGGCCTTGTTATTTCGCTCTCTCTTTGACCTTGGCCGTGAGCTTGGCCTTTCTGGGCAGCGATTTGAATTTATGGCCGCAATAGTCATTTTTGCCATCGCCGCTCTTCTCCTTGAGCTTCCGATCGCGGCCGAGCTGCTTCGTCTTGGTCGGCACCTTGAGATGCGCCTTCGTCTGGCCTTCATGGAAAAGCTCCCCCGACTCCATGACCGGTATTTTCAAAGCCGCCTTACCTCAGATATGGCCGAGCGAAGCCACAGCGTTCACCTGTTGAGACTACTGCCAAGCCTTGGCGGGCAAATCATCCGCACAGCCTTTGAACTCATTCTGACTGTGGCTGCAATCTGCTGGCTCTATCCGGCAAGCGGCCTGATTGCCCTTGCGGCCGCTGTGCTCAGCCTCGGCCTCCCTCTGGCCGTAAACCCTTGGTTAGCTGAGCGAAATCTGAGGGTCAGAAACCACGCCGGAGCCTTGAGCCGCTTTTATCTCGATGCGCTGCTTGGCCTGGTGCCGATTCGGGCTCATGGAGCCCAAAGAGCGGTCCGCCGTGAACATGAGGATCTGCTCATCGAGTGGGCGCGGGCTGGCTTTGGCTTTCAATCGGCAGTGGTGATGATCGAAGGGCTATCCTCCCTTATCGGCTTTGGGTTAGCTGCCTGGCTTCTGTTCAGCTACCTGGCAGGAGGAGGTGAGCCTGGTGGGGTTCTCTTGTTGGTTTACTGGGCGCTAAATCTGCCAAACCTTGGTCAGACGGTGGCCATGCTGGCCCGGCAATATCCCAATCAGCGCAATGTGGCCTTGCGGCTGATCGAGCCTCTCGGCGCTCCCGAAGAGTCTACTACTGAAAAAGCGATCATCCCTCGCCCACACTCTCCTGGAGTAGCCACAAATGGATTAGCCACAAACCGCCGGGCCGGCGTATCCCTGCACCTTGAGGGGGTAAGTGTTCGGGCCGCTGGACAGATCATTCTTGAAGATATAACCTTGGCCATTGAGCCAGCAAGCCACGTGGCTATTGTTGGCCGCTCAGGTGCCGGCAAATCTACCCTGGTTGGCCTTTTTCTCGGCTGGTATCGGCCATGTGCCGGAAGAATCCTGGTCGATGGCTGTCCTCTGACCGCTGAGCGGCTTGAGCGGCTCCGCCGCCAGACAGCCTGGATCGATCCAGCGGTTCACCTATGGAATCGCTCCCTGCTCGAAAATCTCCTGTTTGGAGTCGATCCAGACCAAGAGCTTCCAATCGGGCAAGCGATCAAGAAAGCCGGCCTTCAGGGTATTCTGGGACGGCTGGCCTCAGGGTTCCAGACTCGGCTGGGCGAAGATGGTCGCCTGGTTTCAGGCGGTGAGGGACAGCGAGTGCGCCTTGGTCGAGCCATGATCCGACCAGGGGTGCGACTGGTGATCCTGGATGAGCCGTTCCGTGGACTCGATTACCAGCAGCGGCGAGAGCTTCTGGCCAACAGCCGCACCCTTTGGCCACAGGCCACCCTCCTTTGCATAACCCATGATATCGCTGAAACCAAAACCTTTGATCAGGTCCTAGTGATGGAAGGGGGCCGGATCGTGGAAAGCGGCTCTCCAGCCGATCTTGCCCAAAGAGCAAACTCTCGCTATCGGGCTTTGGCCAAGGCCCAAGAGATGGTCAGAAAGGGTTTTTGGTCAGCTCCGGTCTGGCGCAAACTTCGGCTCGAAGGAGGGCAGTTAACTGAAGCTACTGATGCCTTGAAGGAAATCGAAGAGGCAAACCGGGTATTAGCCGGCCAGGGGGATTACGAATAATGGAGCGGGGAGATTATATATATGGAAGAGAGTAGAGAGTTGACAGAAAATTTTTCCTCTGAAGATGAGGCTTTCTCCTGGCCAATATCTCGATTGGGTGAAGCCCTGGAAATGCTGGCCCAAAAAAGTTCTCTCAAGCCGCGATCAATAAAGATACCGCCGCCGCCGCAGAGTATATTGCTATCCCTCTCAGCCGAATCCGTGAGCGAAGCTCTTGGGGCATGGATCGACTCCGCAGCCCGCTGCCTTGGGCTTGAGGCTGAGCCGATCGAGATCACCTATGCCATGAGCGGTAAAATTTTACCGCGCGTGGCACCTGCCCTAATTCTCCTGCCTGGACAGCCTCAATCGCCCGCAAGACAACAGCAGCAGCCCGCACCAGAGCAACCCGAGGCCGCCTGGCGCTTTTTGGTCCTCATTCCCGCTCGCCGCCAAGGCCGAAGGAGCAGATCCTTATCCATACTTAGATCCGATCACAAGGTCCAGCGAATCGACCTTGAAATTGTCCGAAGCCTGCTTTGCTGGAAATTGGAGGCATACCTTGCTCCTGAAATCGACCGATTGTTCGACCAGGTCAAGGCCGTGGTCAACAAGTCGCACCGCGGGCGGATGCGAGCAAAGATTTTAGCCGAACACCTTGCTCCTTTTAAGGTCTCCTGTGGCTGGCTCCTTCGGCTATCCCCTGGGGCGAGCTTTTGGGAGCAGATGAAGCAGGCTCGTCTTTGCGGCTACTTTTTCGCCCTCACCGGCACCTCGGCGGCTCAGTACGCATTGATGATCTTCTCCTGGTGGCTCATTGGCCGGGGAGCACTGCAAGGCAGACTCGATCTGGGGTGGCTTATAGCCTGGGCCCTGCTTCTCCTTAGCATGATCCCCTTGCAAATGCTCACTATTTGGTTTCAGGGATGTCTGGCCATTAACGCCGCCGGGCTTCTAAAACAGCGACTCTTGTATGGCGCCTTGCAGCTTGAGCCAGAGGAAATCAGCCACCAGGGGACAGGGCAGCTCCTTGGTCGGGTAATAGAGTCAGAGGCCTTAGAATCCCTGGCCTTAACCGGCGGATTAAGCAGCTTGAGCCTGATGATCGAGCTTGTGGCCGCCAGCGCCATCCTAGTTGTCGGTGCCGCCGGTAGATTGAGCAGCCTTCTTTTTCTTGCCTGGATGGGAATCGGCCTCCTCTTAGGCTGGCGCTATTTTGCCGCCCGCTGGCAGTGGACCAAGGCGCGGCTTGAGATAACCCACGATCTGGTTGAGCGGATGGTTGGCCACAGGACCAGGCTTGCTCAGGAGCGCCGCCAAAGCTGGCATGAGGAAGAAGATCATTCGGCTGAGCACTACCTTGAGCTGTCAAAGACGATGGATAGACGCAGCGTACTGCTTACCACCCTGGTGCCCTCAGGCTGGCTAGTTTTGGGACTCATCGGCTTGTCTGTAGCCTTTGTTTCAGGCCAGGCACAGACAGCCTCAGCTATGGCCGTTGGCCTGGCCGGTATCCTTCTTGCCCAGCGAGGGCTGGGAAAGCTTCCGTCAGGACTTTTGGGTCTGGCTGATGCGGCTATCGCCTGGAAGCAGGTCGCACCCCTCTTTCATGCCGCAGGCCGCGACAGCTTGGCAACCGATAGCTTACCCTCCTCTTGCGCTCTTGCCTACACCGCCGCTGGCCCCCATTTTCACCAAAATGGACAGCCAGCCGATGAGCGCTATCCGCTGATTGAGGCCCAAAACCTTACCTTCCGCTACCGAGGCCACAGCCAACCAGCAATCTTTGGATGCAGCCTGCAAATCTGGCCCGGTGATCAGCTCCTGCTAGAAGGCCCCTCCGGAGGCGGAAAATCTACCCTCGTCTCTTTGCTCATCGGCCTGCGAGTGCCCGAATCAGGCCTTCTCCTGATGAGCGGCCTTGATCTTTCAACCATAGGCGGAAAAGAGTGGCGACGCCGAGTGGTGGCTGCCCCCCAGTTCCATGAGAATCATGTCCTGAGTGCCCCCCTAGCCTTCAATCTTCTTATGGGACGACGCTGGCCACCACAGCCGGCTGATCTTGAAGAGGCTGAAAAAGTCTGCCGAAAACTTGGCCTTGGCGATCTCCTCGACCGAATGCCAGCCGGTCTTATGCAGCCAGTCGGTGAGACTGGCTGGCAGCTGTCTCACGGAGAAAAGAGCCGCCTCTACATCGCCAGAGCCCTCCTTCAGGCCGCAGACCTGATCATCCTCGATGAGAGCTTTGCCGCACTTGACCCTGAGAGCCTAAATCAAGCCTTGAGCTACGTTCTTGAGCAGGCCCCAACTCTTCTGGTGATCGCTCATCCATAAGGGGAAAACCCTTATTGAAAAAGGTTTTCCCCTTATCACCCCTTTCCTAAAACTTTAATAGCTAGCTATTAAAGTTTTAGGAGGATGGTTTGGAAGGAACCCTTTTTCAAAAGGGTTCCTTCCAAAATCTTTCTTGAAACTGTCGTGCCTGGTAGAGAAAGGCCTCCAGTCTAGTTTTGATCGAGGTTTGCTCAAGACCATCATAAGCCAAATTTAGGAAAGGAAAGTCGTGATGATCCAGCCGCACTCTCTTCATAATCGTGGAGGCAATGGTTCCTGGCATACAGGTAAAGGGCATGACATTGATCAATCCAGCCATATTCTTAGCGGCAAAATCTATAGCTTTGCCAATGCTCAATATGGCCTCACCCTCAAAGGAAGGGTGCAAGTAGGGACGGCTGTTATCAAGCAGCTGCTCGACTGAAGGGTCTTGGCCATCAGGGATAAGCGAGCAGAGCAGCCGATGGATTTTGCGCTCATCCTTTTTTTGCAGAAAGTCCCTGATAGTGGTTGACAGCAGGTTTTTAAAATTCCGATTGACTAGGCTGTGAATTTTGCTGGTATAGTTGATATAGTGAAACCACTCAGTAATTGGCGGCATCCAGACCTCTCCCCCAAGGTCCTCTATCTGGCGGATCAAGTTGTTGTTACTGAAGCGATTTGATCGGACAAAAATCTCACCGACAATCCCGATCATAGGCCGCGGCTTTGCCTTTGGCTTTCGGTGAAATTCGCCAAGAATTGATAGGATGTCGTCGATAGCCGACCATGCCTCACCCCTTGTCTCAATGGTCTCACAGAGCAGGTTGAGGCATCGGTTATACAGCCTTTCTGCTTCACCCACAGAGCTTTCATAGGGTCGGTTCCGCAAAAGCCACTTCTCAAGATAATCGACCATCACAATCCCCTGCCAGGCCAGGCGAACAAATCTTTTCCCCACAATACCTAACTCGCGGTAGAAGGTTTCCCCCTGAGTGGGAGAGTAGATAGGCACTTCAGAAAACCCTAGCCGATCAAGGACCAGCCGGTGCAGTTGGTGATACTGTCCGAACCGACAGGGGCCATCGCCGGAGGGCATAAGAAAGGCGCTCTTTTGGGGATCAAATTGACTTGAGCGGGTAATCTTGACCATGTCCCCAGTAGTAATCAGGCAGGGGAAGCATTCCTTGCCAGAGGTGTACATACGGCCAAAGTGGAGCGTCTGCTCATCAGACTCTGGCATGACCTCGGCCATCACCCCCTGAGATCGAAAGGCAGCACACAGGGCATGGGCATGCTCTGACATATGAGAAATGTAGAGCGTGCGCTGAGCATAGGTCTCACGGCGCAAAGAATGCTTGAGCCGCTCTGCTGAAGGCCTATGCCCGCAGGCCTCACAATAGCCCTCTTGCCCCATCTGCTGCCCCTCCCTTCTCGCCGCCAGTGATGGGGCTGGCTGCCTCCTCATTCGCAGACTATCGGCAAAGGCCTCGCAGCGGGTGATGATTCCGGCACCGGCGCTATGCTCATCGACCTCGATCTGCAGGTAAGGCTTTCCTCTCATCGTGTGTTGGAAAAACTGGGTAATGAAAGAGTCAGGACCGCAACTGAAATTGGTCAGATAGATAGCGAAAAAGTTTTCCCTCTCGCGGATAAAGCGGGCTGCACTCAGGATTCTCTGGCCATATCGCCAGTACATATTAGGCCAGCTTTCAGCGATCTGATGCTGATGGAGGGGGAGAAAATCCATCGGGATGATCAGAAAGCCCATTTCGCGAAAGATCTTAGGGACCTCAAGGTTAAGCCCAAAATCGCAACCATTGTATGGCCGACTGATTAAAACCATAACCCTTTCCCGGTCGGAAACCGCGGCAGAGATGACCTCTTGTCCCTTCTTTTGGAGGCTATGATAGAAACCCTCCTGAGCGGCCTGAGCCTGGACAGCGGCCTGAAGCGAGTCGCGCTCTGAGCGGCCAAGCTCCTGGCCAAGCTGGATGAGGGTTTTTCGGATCGACTTAATCCCTCCCCGCAAGAAAATCACAGGCCGCAAAAGCCTTATCCCTGTCTGCTCGATATTGATGGCCGAAGCCGCCGTGTAGGGAATAGTCTGCACATAGGGGCAGTTGAAGCTGTTGTGGATGCCTCTCTGATCGGTCGGCATATTGATGATGCTGGGTAAAAAGAGATAGTCTATCTTCTGCCGGATGAGATTATGGATATGTCCATAGGCCACTTTGATCGGAAAGCAGGTATCATCAACCGCTGCCTGAACTCCCTGATTGATGATCTCCTTATTCGTGGCCTGAGAGAGGACGACCTCACATCCCAAAGCTTCAAAAAAGGTCCGCCAAAAAGGGAGTAGTTCATGGAAAAAGAGGCATAAGGGGAGCCCTACCCGCGGCCTGGCCGCGGCAGAGGAGTAGGGGGCTTCTGCCAAGGAGGAGGCAAGATACTGCCGATGAAGCTCCCGCGCTCTGAAGGCAAAAAGATCCACGGGGTGAGCTTGTGGCTTGTCGGCCTTTTTTTCGTCATAGCGATCGCAGCGGCTGCCATAGAATAGCGGCCGATCTTGATCGAGAACCACCTTCTTAATCTGGCAATGATTGGCGCATCCTGCACATTCGAAGCTTTCAATCTCATAGCGCCGCTGGCTTAGGTCAAATCCCCGGAATTTACTCTGAGTCCACAGCTTCCGCTCCTCCTGGGCGATCAGAGCTACTCCAATGGCGCCGGTAACCTCGTGGTGCTCGGGAACTATGATCGGCTTTTGCAGGACCTGCTCGAAGGCGGCAATCACTCCCTTGTTGGCCGCAACTCCCCCCTGAAAAAAGATTCGATTCCCAATCTTTCGGCCAGCCACCACTCGGTTGAGATAGTTATGAACAATCGAGTAGCTGAGGCCAGCCACCAGATTCTCCTTAGTTGCACCATTTTGTTGATGGTGAACAAGGTCAGACTCCATAAATACCGTGCAGCGCTCACCCATACTGACTGGATGGGAAGCAGACAGGGCCAAGCGGCCAAACTCCTCCTTGATATTAATCCCAAGCTTTTCTGCCTGCTCTTCCAGAAAGGAGCCTGTTCCGGCAGCACACACCTTATTCATTTCAAAATCTACAACCGCACCCTGATCAAGACTGATGTACTTAGAATCTTGGCCGCCGATCTCGAAGATAGTGTCAACCTGTGGATCTGCGGCCGCGGCTGCCTTGGCCTGGGCCGTAATCTCATTTTTGATGATATCAGCACCCACAAAATCGCCGATCAGATATCTTCCCGATCCAGTCGTACCTACGCCCACGATCCGCACCCGGCTTCCTACCTCCCGCCCAACTTCATCAAGCCCTCGGCGAACAGCTTCAATTGGCCGCCCGGCAGTCATCAGGTATCGTTTGGCCAAAACCCTTCCGCGGCTGTCAATCACCACCACATTGGTACTGATCGATCCGACATCAATACCCAAATAGGCCTCAATTAGCTCTCCCTCGCCGCCGACCGGCTGATAAGATGCTGGCTTATGAGAGTATGATTTCCCCTCATCTTTATTGCTATCAGATGCTGCCTGATATTTATAAGCGCCAAGGCGCAGCGGCGGCAATGATGAGGCTTTCTGGCGCTCCTTAGCCAAGTAGTCGGTTATCCTTTCTATAACCTCGCCTCCCCTAATAGGCCGCGGGTTTTCAAGAGCGACCAGAGCCGCTCCAATGGCTCCCATACAATTGTAATATCGCGGGATGATCAGCTCGCCCGGAGCCAAGTTAAACAGGGTCTCAAAAGCCCTCACCATCCCCTTGTTGGCGGCCACACCCCCCTGAAATAGGATAGGCTTTTGAAACTCCTTTCCCTTGCCAATATTTCCCTTGAAGTTTCTGGCCATAGCTAAGCAGAGCCCAGCGATGATATCATAGTCTGGGGTGGCCTCCTGCTGGAGATGAATCATATCCGATTTGGCAAAAACGCTGCACCGTCCAGCAATCCGAGCCGGATTTTTTGACCTCATGGCCAGCTCTCCAAACTCTTCCTCAATTGATATCCCAAGCCGCGAGGCCTGCTGATCCAAAAACGAGCCGGTCCCTGCAGCGCACATGGTATTCATGGCAAAATCCTTCAGCACCAAAGATTGCGAAGACTGCTGGTAGTCGAGCAGGATGAGCTTAGAATCCTCACCCCCGATTTCAATAATGGTTCTTGCCTCAGGATGAAGCAGGATAGCTGCTTTCATCTGAGCAATGATTTCATTGATAAAATGGGTATCCAGCAGTTGACTCAGGAGCAGTCCACCACTGCCGGTAAAGGACAGATTGACTGACTCTTGAGCCAGGAAATCGACAAACTCTGTCTTTAAAACTTCAAGGGTCTTAGGGATGGGCTGCCCTTTTATTCGATGATATGAGGTCTTGACAATGTTACGATCCTGATCAACGAGGGCAAAATCGGCACTGATTGATCCGATATCAATCCCAAGGCAAAAGATTTTTTTCTCGCCCTCAAGGTTTTGGCTCATGTTTCAGTCACTCCCTTCAAAAACGCTAGCCTTCACTAACCTGACCATTCCTTATTTTCACTACTGGACACTTTTTTATCGTCAGGCCCGCGAAAGTGATAATCAAAGTGATAATCCATGTATAATTGCAGCAACCTTCCCGCCTATGCGGGAATGACATAAAATGCCTGCACTCAAGAAGGCATATACAAAACCGGAAGATAAAATGTGTCCGGTAGCAAGTCCTTATTTCACTATAATTCTGGAATGAAGGGTAAAATAATAGTATATCCCAGCTCATTTATCAAGCCACTTTGTGCATCTCTCCATTTTGAGCTTTACATAATGTAGAGAACGATATATACTTGCCAGATAGCTGATTTGGCGACGCTTCTTTAAGTATCAATATCTTTAAGTATCAATAGATATATCAATAAATAAAATAGCAAAAAATAAAATATCAAAAAGCTTACAAGTATCCATAAAACAGCGCAAGCTACAGGCGGTAAGGAAAAACTTCCATGAGTTTTTTTCAATCTATTCTCCTTGGAACCGTTCAGGGATTGACTGAATTTTTCCCAGTAAGCAGCTCGGGTCATCTAGTGATTATCGAATCTTTTTTTAAAAATTTTGACCGTCCCGGGTTATTGTTTGAGATTTTTTTACATTTAGGTACACTTTTGGCCATTTTCATCTATTATCGAAGGCAAATTGCTCAGATGGTCGAGGGGCTGTTTATATGGAACTCAGATCCGCTCTCCTCTCGGCCCACTCAGCGGGGAAGGAAGGTTTTGCTGATGATCCTGCTCGGATCGGTGCCCACAGCTATTATTGGATTTGCCTTCAAGGATCTGTTTGAGCAGACCTTTTCAGCCCCATCTCTAGTCCTTGTGGCTCTTGGCCTCACTGGAGGACTGCTCTGGCTAGCCAGCAGACGCATGTCCACCAGTAGCCGAAAACTTGAGGAGATGACCATTCGAGATGCGCTTTTGATCGGGCTCTTTCAGGGATTAGCTATAACCCCTGGCATCTCCCGCTCCGGAGCAACCATCGCTATGGGCATATTTTGCGGCCTTGAGCCTTCGGCTTGCGTTGAGTATTCCTTCCTCCTCTCCATACCAGCCATCCTGGGAGCAACCCTTCTGGAAGGAAAGGACAGCCTCTATCTCCTCTGGCAGCCGACAACCAACCTTCCAGCTATCCTAGCTGGCACGCTGGCGGCCTCGGTGGTAGGCTATTTGGCCATCAAGTACCTGGTAAGGCTCATCTGCCAACATCGTCTCTCTATGTTTGCCTGGTACTGCTGGCTTGTAGCCCTTGGCAGCGGCCTTATCCTCTTTTTGACAAGAACCTAAAAACGCTATGGATTCAGAAAAACATCGACTGACTCAGGAAATTCTTGGTCTTGTCTTCTTTGCTCTGGCCCTGTTCATCCTGGTAAGTCTGGTGAGCTATCACCCTGAGGATCCATCCTTCAATAGCTTTGGAGCGACGACTGCGGTTCACAATCTCATGGGCAGGTTCGGTGCCTGGCTGTCAGATCGTCTCCTGACCATAATCGGCGGGGTTGCTTTCCTTATTCCGCTGCTGCTTGGATTTTGGGGCTGGAGCCGGATCAGCCGCCGCCAGATGAAGCACACACTCTCCCAGGTGCTGGGGCTTCTCCTGTTTTTCCCCTCGGCCTGTGGCCTGCTTTCGCCGAGCCTGCGCGGAGCAGGGGGTAAGCCATTCGGCAGATTTTTCCACGGCGGCCTGCTAGGAGAGCTGGTCATCAATTCTTTGAAAATGCTTTACTCGTTTGGCACCGGGGGCACCTGTCTTATCCTGCTGACGGTTTTTTCAATTTCTGTCATCCTCCTGACACAAATTTCCATACTAAACCTTATTTACCTTCTGTCTTCAGCCGCCTGCCGAACCACAAGCTTTTTATGGAGCCAAATCCCACTGCTGCTCAGCAGGCAAAGGGATGGCCATAAAGCCTCATCGCCAGAAAAGAGGGGCAAGAAAAAGCAATCAGAACCATCAGCCGCAGGCCGCAGCAAGCAAAAAGGGAAGCAGCCCAGGAGGGATGAGCCTGAGGAGACTCCCTCCCCTGCTGCTGCCGCCTCCCTGCCGCAAGGAGCTCTCCCACCCCTTTCTTTGCTTGAGCAGCCAAAAAAGGTGGACACTGCTGAAAGCAGGCAGTGGATTCAAGAGAGCTGCCGCAAGCTCGAAGAAAAACTTCTAAACTTTGGGGTCCAGGGGAAGGTTACCCAGGTGCTTCCTGGGCCGGTGGTTACTCGATATGAGTTTGAGCCAGCGCCTGGGATCAAGATTTCTAAAATAGCTAATCTATCCGATGATCTGGCGCTGGCCATGAAGGCTCTCTCGGTGCGGATCGTGGCCCCTGTGCCTGGCAAGAGTGTGGTCGGCCTGGAAATTCCTAACCAGCAGCGGGAGGTGGTCTATCTTCGGGAAATTCTGGAATCGGAGCAATTTGCCAAGTCAAATTCTCGACTAACTCTGGCTCTTGGGAAGGATATTGCTGGCAGTCCCTATGTTACCGATCTGGCCAAGATGCCTCACCTGCTGATCGCCGGAGCTACAGGATCAGGCAAGAGTGTGGCCATCAATGCTCTAATTTGCAGTATTCTGTTTAATGCCACACCCGATGAGGTGAAGTTTATCATGATCGACCCCAAGATGCTGGAGCTTGGAATCTACAATGATATTCCTCACCTTTTGACTCCGGTGGTTGTGGATCCGAAGGAGGCGGCCAGTGCCTTGCGGTGGGCTACCCAGGAGATGGAAAACCGCTACCGGCTCCTAGCTGAGGCGGCAGTCCGAAATATCAGCCAGTATAATCACCTGATCCTCTCCAAAGAACAGGGCCAGCCGCAGCCAGATGAGCAGCCTCAAAAGCCTTTGCCCGATGAGCTCTCGAAAACATCCAGCCAAGAGGACCCATCCCAAAAGGAGCCATCACTGCCGGCCGCTCCCCTGCCCTATATTGTCATTGTTATTGATGAATTTGCCGATCTGATGATTATGTCGGCCCGGGAAGTGGAAACCCTGCTGATCCGCCTGGCTCAAATGGCCAGAGCCGTAGGCATCCATCTGATCATCGCTACCCAGCGGCCCTCCGTTGATGTGGTTACCGGACTGATCAAGGCCAATTTCCCCAGCCGAATCTCATTCCGGGTGTCCTCGAAAACCGACTCTCGAACCATCCTGGATGCCAATGGAGCAGAAAAGCTGCTAGGGCAAGGAGATATGCTCTTTCTGCCGCCTGGAAGCTCTGATCTTGTCAGACTTCATGGCTCATCTATTACTGAGGGCGAAATCAAGCGGCTGGTAAACTATCTCCGTACGCAGGGCAGACCAGAATATAACGACACCATCTTGACCTTTTCTGCCGATGATATCAAAGCCGGCGGCGGGAGCAAGCAGGCCGATGAGGAAGAGTACGATGATCTTTATGATAAAGCTGTGGATCTGGTAATTAAAACTAGACAAGCCTCAATTTCTATGATTCAGCGCCGTTTGCGGATCGGATACAACCGGGCAGCCCGGATGATCGAGCTGATGGAGCGAGACGGCGTAGTGAGCAAACCCCAAGGGGGGAAACCACGGGAGGTGTTAATTGGCAGTGACTATGAAAAGTAAACTTATGGCAAGTGTTAACCTTATGGTGACTATAGCCACAATAGCAGCTGCGGCCACCGCCGTATCGGCTGGGCTTTGGCCTCCTCTGTGCCTGGCCGCAGCGCCGGCTGCGCAACTAGAGCCAATCGTCCAACATGTTCAGGACTGGTACGATAAACTCTCCGATCTTCAGGCCGATTTTCGACAAAAAAGCTTCAGTCAAACCCTGAACACAACCACTGAGGCCAAGGGAAAACTGTATTTCAAAAAGCCAAATCTGATGAAGTGGGATTATGAGTCTCCCGAAAAGCAGCTCTATGTCATCAACCAGAAAGACTTCTTCTGGTATGTACCCGAGGATGCCCAGGTAGTAAAAAGAAAGGCCAGCACGGTGTTGCAAGATACAACGCCGCTGTCCTTTCTCGCAGGACTTGGAAATCTGCGCCAAAGCTTCATCATCAGCCTGCCTGATGAAGGGGCAAAACCGAATGACTCTGCCGCCAGCATCATTCTCTTAAACCTTCTGCCTAAGCGAGCCCAGGCCAGCATGAAGAAAATGCAATTAAAACTCAAAGCTCAAAGCCTAGAAATCTCTGGGATCATTCTGATCGATCCGTACGGCAATACCAACGAGATCGACTTTTTCAATGTTCGGCTTAACCAGGGATTGTCAGAGAGCATATTTCGTTTTACTCCACCCAAGGGGGTAGATGTAATCGAAGAGGATCTGCCGCCAAATGCGGCCGAGCATGGGGAGGCGGCCTCCATTAGTCATTGACAAGCAGAATATTTTAGCATATGCTTATGAAAAGAAAGGATTTTAATCGAGAATAATCCAGTAATATTTAAGGCCCAAGTAATTCCCGAATAGCAGAGAGACGATACCATTATGGCCATCTTAGAAATTTATAAATATCCAGCCTCTGTTTTGCGAGATAAATCCGCTCCGATCGGTCAGATTGACTCCTCTATCAAGAGGCTGGCTTCGGATATGCTGGAGACAATGTATGCCGCACCAGGCGTAGGTCTGGCCGCTCCTCAGGTAGGAGTGCTCAAGCGGCTGGTAGTGATCGATATCGCTCATGAAGCCAAGGACAGAAATCCGCTTGTCATGATCAATCCCGAAATCCTGTATTCGGCGGGAGAGATAACCGGAGAAGAGGGCTGTTTGAGCATCCCTGAAGTTTATGGGGATGTAAGCCGGGCGCGGCTTGTCAGGGTAAAATTTCTGGATCTAGAGGAAGTCGTGCACGAGCTGACCGCGGAAGACCTGCTGGCTCGGGTGATCCAACATGAGCTTGATCATCTGGATGGGGTTCTGTTTATCGACCGAATGAGTAAGGTCAAACGAGATCTACTCAAGTCGCAGTTGCGAAAAAAGGCCAAATTGGCAGCCAGATAATGAATTGTTGTCCAGGGTGAAAGAGAGAGAAGATCGAATGTGAAAAAGATAATAGCGAATAATAATAGAAATGATCGAATAATAGAAATGAAAGCGGGAGGATGAGATTTGAAAATTGTTTTTTTTGGCTCCGCGGAGTTTTCCTGCCCTTCTCTCGAAGCCCTTATTCATAGCCACCATCAGGTCGAGCTAGTGATCACTCAGCCTGACAGGCCAAAGGGGCGAGGGCAGCGACTTTGTCCTTCGCCAGTCAAGGTCTTAGCCCAGAAAGCAGGGCTTCGGGTCGAGCAGCCTGAGCGGGCCTCAAGCCCGCAGAGCCGGCAGCTAGTCCAGCAGGCAAAGCCGGACATTGGAGTAGTGGTAGCCTATGGACAGATTCTGTCAAATGCTCTTTTGTCAATTCCAGTCCACGGCTGTATCAATGTGCACGGCTCGCTCCTGCCAAGACATCGCGGCGCTTCGCCGATTCAGTGGGCGATCATCGAGGGAGATGAAAAGACAGGCGTAACCGTCATTCAGATGGATGCGGGGGTGGACACAGGGGATATCCTCCTTCAGAGGGAGGAGGTCATTTTGCCCGACGATACGGCTGGCACTCTCTCGGCGCGGCTAGCCCAGCTCGGAGCAGAGGCTTTGCTGGAAACCCTCAGCCAGTATGAGGAGGGGAAGATAATCCGCTGCCGGCAGCAGAATGAGTTAGCTACCTATAGCCGACTTTTAAAAAAGGAGGATGGACTGATCGACTGGACCCAACCAGCCGATAGAATCTGCAGATTGATCCGAGGACTAAACCCTTGGCCAGGAGCGTTTTCCTATCTAATGGGACGGCGGATAAAATTCCTTCAAGCTAAAGTTGCTGAGCAGTCACAGCAAGGATATCACTGTCCTGGCAGAATCGTACGAGCTAGTCGTCAGGAGGGGTTAGTGGTCGAGGCCGGAGAAAACAGCAGCCTAGCCCTGACCCAAATTCAGCCCGAGGGGAAAGAGGCTATGCCTGCCTGGGAATATATTCAGGGGCTTCGCCATCGGGAGCCGGAGGGCCAATACCGGTTTGGCTCCTCAGGCTCCTAGGTGTTTTTAAGGCAAATAAACTTCCCGGATCCCCTCTTAAAAAAGAAAAAGAACTAACTTTGAGATAACTTTGTTTTTTGAGGTCCTATGAGGAAAGGAGGTTGATCTTAAATGAATTCACTAAAAACTACATTTCTGATGGTTTTATTGACTGTGTTACTTGTTCTTGCAGGAAATGCTATCGGCGGCCAGCAAGGATTGATGGTCGCGTTTATTTTGGCCCTAGTCATGAATTTTGGCACCTATTGGTTCAGTGACAGGATTGTCCTGGCCATGTACCGCGCTCAGGAGGTCAGCCGTGAGCAGGCTCCGGAGCTGTATGACATTGTCGAATCGCTGGCCAAAAAGGCTGGGCTGCCCATGCCACGGGTGTATATCACCCCACAGGAATCCCCAAACGCTTTTGCTACTGGCAGAAATCCCAAGCATGCCGCGGTCGCGGTTACCTCAGGTATCTTAAGAATACTAGACCGTGATGAGCTGGCCGGTGTATTGGCTCATGAGCTCTCCCATATCAAGCACCGGGATATCCTAATCAGCACCATTGCTGCGGTTATGGCTGGAGCAATTACCATGCTGGCCTCAATGGCCAGATGGGCCCTTCTGTTCGGCGGCCTTGGGGGAGGCGACCGAGATCGCCGTGGAGGAGGAGGAAACGCCCTGGCTGCTCTGGCAATGATGATCCTGGCCCCGATTGCCGCTATGCTGATTCAGATGGCTATCTCGCGCTCTAGAGAGTATATGGCCGATGATGAGGGAGCAAAAATAAGCGGACATCCCCTCTGGCTGGCTGATGCCTTGCGCAAGCTCCAGCGGGGGACCAGAATGATTCCCCTAGAGGCTAATCCCTCAACTGCCCATATGTTTATCGTTAACCCACTGCGCGGTGTAGGCATTCAAAATCTCTTCAGCACCCATCCACCGATTGAGGAGAGAATCGCTAGACTGGAAAGAATGGCCCGCTAAAAAAGGCCTGGGCTAAGGTTGGTTTTGTCGCTAAGTGCAAAAGCAGATCCAATTACATAATTATTTACATAATTAATTGTAAGATGATTACCTAATCAATTAGAGGGGGTCAATTAGAGGGGCGGACACAAGGAGTCCGCCCAAATTGCACACTTTGTTAGTGAGAGGACCGTTAAATTTTAAGACTTCGTTTGGAAAGGAGCAGCCTATTTGGCTTTGAGATCATGAGCGATTATCGAAATCAACTGCTGACTATCATTAAAGAAAAGTCTCTCAAATTCGGTGAATTTGAGCTAGCCTATGGAGGAAAAAGTAACTATTATATCGACGGGAAAATGACTACCACTACCCCCCAGGGGGCCTATCTTGTAGCCAGGATAATCCTTGACTCAATCTTACCCGATGAGATAGAGGCTATCGGCGGCCTTGAAGTAGGAGCAATTCCCATAGGGATGGCAGTAGCTACACTGTCTGGAGTTGAAAAAAAGAATATTTCTGCCTTTTTTGTTAGAAAAGAACCAAAGAGCAGAGGAACCAAAAAGTGGATTGAGGGCGCGCTAGGACCAAGGGATAGAATTATTGTGGTTGATGATGTCATTACCACCGGCACCTCGGTGTTAAAAGCGATTCAGAAGATCTTGGAAGAGTTTCCCGAATGCAAGATCGTCAAGGTTATGAGCTTGGTTGATCGCCTGATGGGGGGTGCGGAAAATATCAAAAAGGCAGGCTACAGGTATGAGCCGATTTTCACCATTAGAGACCTAGGGATAGGGGGTATGTGAGTTAAGCGGTCTTTTCGCTAATAAAATGCCCAAGCTGCGGCAGGGCTAAAGTCCTCAACCTACAATTGATAGCGGATAATTGATCCACTGTGCACTTTGTGTTGCGCACTTAAGCGAAAGAACCCGCTAAGCGGTCTTTTCGCTTAATAAAATGTCCAAGCTGCGGCAGGGCTAAGGTCCTCAACCTACAATTGATAGCGGATAATTGATCCACTGTGCACTTTGTGTTGCGCACTTAAGGAAAGAACCCGCTCAGGCCCTCTCAGGTTAAAACTCACAATTTATCATGAATTGAGCCATCTTCAGGCGATCATCAATCATCAATCAATATGCGATCATCAATCAATCTTTTTTCCGATCCGACTCCAAATCATCTCCCCGTGTATGGTCCCTGGCCAATAGACCATGAACGCCTTGCCGAGAATCTTTGATCGTTTGATCGGACCAAAGGTGCGGCTATCCATGCTCCAGTCTCGGTTATCACCCATAACAAAGAAAGAGTCAGCCGGGATGGTCAAGGGGCCGAAGTTATCAAGCTCGGGATAATCTTCTGGACTGTTCCCAGCATGAATCACATATTTTTCCTGAACTGCTTGCCCATTAATATAGCATTGTTTAGCCCGGATTTGAATCGTTTCCCCGGGAAGGCCAATGACCCGCTTGATGAAATACTGACTCTCATTTCTAGGATATTTAAATACGACCACATCGAGCCGCTGTGGTGAAGAAAATTTATAAATCAGTTCATTTACTAGAATATGATCGCCATCCAAAATGGTAGGTAGCATGGAGGTGGCCACTACCCGGTAGGCGTGAACGATATTATTTTGAGTAATTTGAGAGACGAGCGGATTAACCACATACCAGCTAAAGAATACCAGGAGAATGTAAATATAGGTTCTGTTATATGGCTTGAGGCAGTAAGTGCTTCCTTTGCGTTGAGCTTCCACCCAGCTTACCAGAAAGATATAGATAAAGTAAATAAAGCCCAAGGCAAGGGCCAGAAGATTCAGGGGAGGGGGAAGGAAAAGGATCAGAAAGGCTGCCAGCAGGCTTAAGCCGACTGACCCAAGATAGTACCAAACCCCTTGGATAAATTCGCCATTATACACCTGTCCCAATCCGATGACCAGGAAGGTTAAAAGGCCGGCTACCCAAGGCCGGCGTCTTTTTTGGATAAAATCGCCCGATTCTGAAAAGTTATCCCCCCACTCAGGGATTTCATTAGAAAGATTTCTTGCTTCCCTGTCTGGTTCTGCAATAGCCATTTTTCCTCCCGCCATAGAAGGCAGCGATGAGACATTTTTTAGCAGGTAAACATCTAATATCTGACATCTATTTATCGTATAATAAGGTCAAATTCTGCTCATTTTGAGAAGCACAAGCTATAATATCTCGTTTTGGGCTAGTTGCTTACCTGGCCAAGGTCTAATATGCATAATTTTACATATTAGACCTGTATTAGGAATAATTTTGCATAATATGCAAAAAATTATCCATAACCCATCCCTCATCCCAGCCCCCACCAAGGCAAAACCTAGCCTTTTAACCCCTTGCCCAGCCCTCAACTTACGGTACATTTATTGCATCTTAAAATAGTCTAAAAAACTTTATCCAAGGAAAAAGACTCTTTTGAAACCTTTTCCATTTTTTTCCCTTTTTGATCCGGGAGAGAGAAAGACCATGACCAGACTAATCAGGCTCATACTCATCACCTCCATCTCCTTGGCAGGGCTCATCTCTTTCGGCAAAAGAGTTAAAGCCCAGTGGACCACCACCCCTGTTGCCAGCCCACCGCCGCCGCTTCCGTCCATTATGCCTAATCCCCTTCCGCCGACATCGCCGCCGCTGCCCCCACTTTCTCTGCCCCCACTTTCTCAGGGATGGGCGCCTCTTCAAACTATCCCAAACGGAGCACTCACCCCATCGCCCCCCTTCCCTTGGTGGCCACCCCAGGCAGCTAATCCAGCCCATACTTTCAACTGGAGGATTGGCCCATCCCTTGGGCCGACGCCAGATCTTCTAGGAATTGCTCCATCCTCTGCCACTGGCAGCCCCTGGTCTTGGTATGTCAATTCCACTCTCTTGCCCTCATCAGCCGCCTCTTATCCTTCTGTCTCTTATCCCCCTACTCCAAGCTATCCTTCAGCCTTTGGCTATCAGCCAATTATGTCGGCTTATCCGCCGCCGCCTTCCTCTGCTTATCCTGGCGGCTTATCTCCTTATCCTGGAACCACCCCAGGGGGATTTAGCCCGACAGGGCTTTTCTCTTCTCTTGGTCCTGCTGCTGCTCCTTGGCCCTCTCCATATCCTTCTTATCCAGCTTCTCCAGGTTCTTATCAGGGTCCAGGTTCTTATCAGGGCGGCTATTATAATCTGGATCTTGTGGCAGGCCAGCAACAGCAGATGATCAACCCAAGTGGCGACCCTAACCAAAACGCCTATACCTCAGCCTCTTCGGCTAGCAACCAGACTGAGCCCCCTGCTCAGGTAGATGGAGTTTGGATCGGCACCTGGACTGCAAGCTTCCATTCTTCTCAGCAAAGCCAAACCAGTAATGCCGCTTCGATCAATCTAGCTCAGACAGGCAGATCCGTCAGCGGAGTCTTTCTGTTTGTCGGCCACTCGACAATCAACGCCCTGAGCGCCACCGGCCTCATAGAGGGAAATCAGTTTCAGATGAGCGCGGTCAGCAGCCAAGATGGGTCCAAGCTGACTATTTTCTTTGAGGGAGAGGTCAGGGGTGATACCTGCCGCGGAGAGTATATGATCATCAATCAGGATGGTGGTGCAGCCACAGAGGCGGGAGAATTTGTGGTCAGCAGAATATGGTAGCCGCTAAGGGATAAAAGCGCTGTCAAGAGAGCACAAAAAGAGCTTGGAGACAAGGGGGAAAAGTGTTGACAACTAACGTGTTGACAACTGTAGGTAGGTTATGCTAATTAATTAGGGCAAGCCATGAGGATTAATCAGAGGTGATAGAGGCAGATAATTTTGATAGATTTGGATAATTGTGCCAGATGCCTGATTTAAACCTGAATCCAGAGCGAACACCTGAAAAGCTTTATATTCCAGAATGTTAACTCACACATTTTGTGAAAGTTAACTAGTTGATTTTAAAACGCAGTCAAGCATTCGCTCTGGCCTAAGGCATAAACTTATGCGCCTGTAGCTCAGTTGGATAGAGCAACGGACTTCTAATCCGTAGGTCGCCCGTTCGAGCCGGGCCAGGCGCGCTAAATAAAACAAGGGGATTTTCAGCATAATCAATCTGAATCCCCTTGTTTTTTGTGGACAAGATCTGTGTAATGAGGGAAGAATAAAAGCGATTTTCTTTTTATTAGTCAATTTATACAAGTATAAAAAAAAGATGTGCGCTAAGCCTTGACCAAGCACCACGAGCCAAATAGCGCATTTACTTGCCCAGCAGACTCATGATCACCTGCTCAGCCTTATTGAGTTCGTAGCCGTAGTAGACAATATCGCCTTTCTTATCTATGACGATGTTGGTTGGAGTACCTCTCACCCGGTATCTGCGGGCCACTTCCCCCTGCTGGTCAAGCAGAACATCGAATAAGAGCCCCTTTTGCTTGGCAAAGCTCTGAACTTTTTCCGGCTTTTCACCAATGTCGATTGACAGAAACTTCACCTGCCCAGACAAGGATTTTTCAATCTTGTTAAGATGGGGAATTTCGGCTACACAATACGGACACCAGGTTGCCCAAAAGTTTATAAGAATAATCTTGTTTCCGACAAAATCACTCAGGCTAACCTTTTGATTGCGGATACTCTGTAGGGTAAAATCCGGGATCAACATGGTCTTAGAAGGGCTGCTCTTTGACTGCTCAGTCGAAGCCTTTTGCTCGGCTGAAGCCTTCTGCTCGGTCGGGGCCTTTTGCTGGGCCTCATCTGAGGCTGGCAACCCCGCCTTTTCTTGACTCACCTCAGTCTGTTCCGAGGGCTGTTTTTGCGCCTTACAACTTGATGCCATCAGGAAAATTCCCACTACCGGGATAATCATGACTTTTCGAAGTATTGCCATCTTCATTGATTTTTCCCTTTCTTTAATGATTTTTTCTTTCTTGAATTAAGCATTTCTAAATTAACCCATCCTTTTAATATTAACCCATCCTTTAAGGTTTGATTTATAGCCAAAGCTCTACCACTTCAACCGCCGCCCCCCGCAATGTACTCCTATTATCCTCCCCAGAGGGTTATAGCCCAAAAGGGTTATAGCCAAAGCCTTCCTGCCTGAACAAGATAATACTCACCCAGGGCGAGCATAAGGAGCCCAAACACTGTCTGTGCCCGCTTCATCCATACCCCTGATTTGGGGAGAGCAGCCAGAAAGCCGGTAAAGGTTCCTGCCAAAATGAGTAAAAAGCCCATTCCCAGCGCATAGGTAAAGAGAAGACTGATGCCAAAGAAGAGATTTTGCTTCGTGGCGATGAAAGTCAGCAGCACTCCCAGAATGGCCACAGTACAAGGTGCAGTAATTAGGCCTGAGGCAAGGCCAAGGCCGAAAGCTCCGATTATGCCCCGGCGCCGCACCATGCCTCCTCCTGACCGACTCAGGAAGGATGGCACCGGAAGAGAAAAGAGCCCAAGCGTGGAAAGACTAAAAAATATTATTATATTGCCCACTATGAGATAAGCGATCGGGTTATTCTGGATCTGGCCGAAAAGCATACCGCTCAGAGCAGCAAAGGCCCCAAGAAAAGAATAGGTTATGGCCATGCCCAAAACATAGGATGAGGAAAGGATGAAACCACCTATCTTAGACTGCTCACCCTGGCTACCGATATAGCCGACAATGATTGGCAGAACCGGATAGACACAAGGGGTAAATGAAGTAGCCACCCCGGCAAGAAAAACCAGTGGATAGGCAAGGAGAGAGATTGATTGAATAGCCTCTTGAGCTACCTGAAAAAGGTTATGAAGCCTAGTTTAAGCTTATTAATATGGTTTCAGTTTAATTGAAAATTAAAATCAAAGTAATAGAATTTTTAACATTTCATTTACAAGGCATTGTTAGGCTTTTTCTCATCTGCCCTCTACATTAAGAATGGTTGTGTATTTTTTTAATGTTCTTA
>Ga0123519_10001206_pt1 | contig 44409 bp, 40 predicted proteins | sample YelNatPaOPRAMG02_FD_87396 | JGI IMG/M metagenome (GOLD analysis project Ga0123519, IMG submission 87396) | Hot spring microbial communities from Yellowstone National Park - Yellowstone National Park OP-RAMG-02 (version 2) | ecosystem: Environmental > Aquatic > Thermal springs > Hot (42-90C) ...
CGTTCCTGTCCCCCAAGCCGTCCCTGCCGCCGGACCGTCTTTAGGTTTACTATTTCTCACCGTTAATGCCCTGGCAATCATTATCGGCGTATTCCTGATTAAAAAATAGCCTTCTCACAGGCAAATCCTTTCCCCACCAGTGAAGGTGGATTATGCCCCGCTGTAACTGGCGGGGAGAGATTTTTGCGATGAGAAGCAGCTTGCCAAAAGCAAGGCAAGAATAAATTCTCATGCACCTTGACAAAGGGGTTAGGGCAATTATTTTCTCCTAATTCACCCGATCAGGGTGAAGGACTGCAAGATATTTACAATTAAATTAGTTGTGTTGATTGTTGATATTTTGCAGTCCTAAGGAGAAAAAAAGTGATCAAACAAAGAAACTTAAGAAAGGAAAAGAAAGTGAACACGAAAAACAAAGTGCTGGGGGCAATCCTGCTTGCGGCAATAGCCGTGATAGCAGGATTGGTCATTTCAACAAGGTTTTGGGAGAAGCCAACCGAGGCTTTGCAAAAAGGTGCGCCGGCAGCGTCAAACCAACTGGCGCCCGATCGTGCTCCCAACTCAGGTGGTGGCGGCACAGCAGTACCTACCGTGGTTCCGGTTCCAACGTCGATTCCTGTGGCAACTCTTCCGCCTATCCAACCAACCGCTGTACCCATTCAGTGGTTCGGCCCGGACGTCTTCGATGCCCGGAAAACTGAGATCCCATTCGGGGATCGCCTTCTCTGGGAATACATCCAAACCTGGGACGGACAAAACGTGGAAACAACAATCCATATCGTTGTTCCACCCTGTACAGTGCTGGTAATCCGTGACTACGTCGGAACAAGATGGCAACTGACTCAACCTGACTTCGCTCGTTTCGAGGAAATGCGAGAAGAAGTGAGGATTAGGGATCAGATATTCAAACCGCCTCTCATCGTAATTTCAGGGACAAACGACACCACTGCACTTTCACGTTTCCCATCAAATTGGGAACTTCGACCTTTCCCCGGCTGTAACTAGCAGCTAACCCTAACCCTCGGTGAGAGACTTGATCTTACTTGACAGGCAACCCCGCCTGTTTGCAGGCCACCCGACCTGCTCCCGACACTGTCGGGATACTCAAGTAAGACACTCTCACCTTCCCCTTTGTTGGCAATCGATTGTTCACAAAGGGGAAGGTAAAGCCCTGCAGGCTTAACCTACTAAAGTTGGTTATCTTTATTATTTAACATTATTAAGTTGCATTATCGCATTTAAAAAAACTCTTACTATCTTTAATGACTTACCTGACGTAGCCCAACCATTTGAGGCAAAGTTAGGTTAAAATATGAAAGAATTGCCATTGGTTTCGGTTGTCATGCCCGTTCATAACGCCGAGGAATTTATAGGCGAAGCGATCGAGAGCATTCTCAACCAAACCTATAAACACTTTGAACTCATCATCATTGATGACGCCTCAACCGATGCTTCTTGGCCGATTATAGAAAAAAATCGAAGAATTCACCCTAAACAAATCAAAACGCTTCATCTTTCAAGGTCGCTCGGTCGAAGCGGCGATCCGGCAACTAATATCGGGATAAGTAAAGCGCGAGGCAAATATATCGCCAAAATGGACGCCGACGATATCGCCCATCCTCAACGGCTGGAAAAACAGGTTAATTTTTTGGAAAAAAATTCAGATATATTTATGGTTGGCTCCCAAGCTTATGTTATTGATAAAGAAGGAAAAATCATCGGCAGAAAAAATACCCCCCTAAATCATAATGATATTTATAACAACTTCTTCTTATATTGCTATATCTGCCACCCATCGCTTATGTTTCGAAACCTTAGAATGGACGGAGATTTTTATCAAATCAAGTTCCCCTACTTCAACGAATATTTCAATTTTTTCAAATTGATGAATCAAGGAAAAAAAGTCGCTAACCTCTCCGATTATCTTATCTATTACCGAATCCATGGCAAAAACAATTCTTTTTCCAATATCAAAAAAAAATTCTTGAGCACGTTGGCGATTAAAAAAGAATTTGTCTTTAAATTCGGTTACGAACCGACCTTAAGTCAAATTCTTTATACTTTCGCTCAAAGTTTTTTTGTTTTTCTTTTGCCCGACAAAGTAGTTACCTTTCTTTACCTTCTTTCCCGTCGCGTGATCGACCCTAAGGATCTTTTTTGTGGCATCAAAAACCGTCTTTCTCCCTACTTCTCTCTCATCAAGCGTTTCGGCTATTTCTTAATGAAATAGTCATTTTTTTAGAAACTCTTTAAAAACTTTCAAACTTTCCTACTCTCAATACTTAAAACCTTGATTTTCATCCTATAGTTGACATTACATAAATCCTGTAGTATAATTGCCTCTTATATGAACAAGCTAGCCTATTTTTTCTTGGTTGCTTGCACTGTTCTTTTTCTGGTTTTGGCCGGAAAACCTGCTCATGCCCAATACGGTCAATATGGCTACGGCGGCACGCCTGAAATCCAGGCGATCCTGATCGATAAAATGGTCTCTAAGGCTTCTGTTGCTGAAGGCCAACCCCTTGAATTTGTAGACAACCTCTCCCCTGCCGACCCCCGCTTTCAACCGGGTCAAGAATTGGTATTTAAAATCAAAGTCAAAAATACCTCTAATATCAAGCTGACTAATGTCACTCTTAAAGATTTTATTCCTGCTTTTGTTGAACCTGTAGAAGGCCCGGGAGTTTTTGATGAAAAAACAAGAGTAATATCTGTGGACATCGGCGATTTTGAGCCTGATCAGGAAAAAACATTTGTCTTCAAAATGAAAGTTAACGGCCAAAACGATCTCCCGGCCGATAAAGGTCTTTTCTGCCTGGTCAACAAAGCCCAGGCTTCTAATGACAAAGTGTCTGATGATGATTCTACCCAGTTCTGCATTGAAAAACAGGTCGGCAAAGGAAAAGTCCTTCCTGCGTCCGTTCCTTCAGCCGGACCTGAAGCAGGTTTTCTTCTTCTGACCGGTCAGCTGGTAGCCCTAGGCGCTGGTCTCCTCATCAAAAGGTATAAAGCCGTATAAACATCTTGTAGCCTTATTTAAAAGGCTAATGTGGGCTTATTGTGGATAATATTAAAAATACTTTGACAATCAGGACTATAGAAAAATATAGCTTTAAACGAAGTTAGCTATAGGACAAAATGATTGTTTAATCGGATTAAGCCCTTTTTGAAGGCGGTTTTAGTCAACAAGAGCACTCAATCATTTATCCATAGCTTATATACGCCGAGTTTAGCTTAGAGATCGGTCCCCCGAGGGCTCGGGGGGCCGTTCCCTAGGGTAAAAACCTAGGCTGTAACCACTGAGAGGTAGAACCAGCTTCTGCCAAACTCGGTGGAAGCAGAATTTCTGTAATGGAAATTATTACTCGTTAGCTTGAGGAAAAAATTTCCATTGCACTTTTACATATAGGGTTAAGCCGACCGTCATCAGGTCCGCTCACCTATTGGTGATACAGGACGAGATCACGGAAGGCTTATTCTACGAAGTCCTGCAAAACGGGATAAAGTAGAATTCAGGGAATTTTATTTATGCGGAAAGGCGGTTCGATAGATCGATCAATCGAACTAGAAATAGTTTGATCAGAGATCAATGCGGACAAAGCGGATTTGTGGCTTAAATGTGCGGCATAAATAACGGCTCGACAACCTGAAACCTTCTCTCTCTAGCTGAAAGAATCAATTGTCTCAAAAGACGGTTGATTTGATTAAGCTCCAGAGAACACGACGATGAGGATAAAGGCAATAACATGGAACACGTAACATGAAACATAAAATGATAATAATGTTTGTGTTTCTTGTTGCTTCATGTTCTATGTTATATGTTACTTTTGGTCTTTGTCTTCAACCTCGTGTTCTTTGGAAAAAAAATCTAATAGGAGGAATTATGTAAGCTAAAAACTTAATAGAGGGAGTCTTTCTTTCCCCCTCGCCACAATGACGTGGTAAATCCTTCAGCTTTTTGGAAGGAAGGAAGATGTTTGTCGTCGGCCGTTTTGTTCAATCGGAAGCAAATCAAAAAGCACATAGGAGGTGCTGGAATGCCTACTAATCACACGATCAGAAACCTTGGTCTCGCAACCTTGTGCATCGCACTGTTGGCGGCAATAGGTGCATTTTTCCTCTTGGGTGGCGCACAAGCGTGTAACTCGCAGGCTGCTGGCAACGACCCAAAGCCGGACTATCAGGCTACGATCTCTGCAATGCAGCAGAAGCTCGATGCCACGCCCGCACCAACCAAACCCGCCGCGACACCGGTCAACACGCCAACCCCCGTCCCAACCGATGTCGTCCAGCCAACCTGCGCACCGTGTGTCCAACCCACGACTGCACCCATCGTCCCGCCGACCCCAATGCCCAACCCGACCGCGACACCACAGCCCACGCCCGCGTCCATCGTCAACGTCGTCGATGATCCTTCCAGCGCATGCGGTGTCATTAATGACTACCAACTGCAGAACCTTACGGAGATTTCGACGTCGAGAAACAACACCATTCATGTCGAGTTCTTTACTGCTGATGGTCAACCAGAGTTCGAGGCTGTCCTTGCAGGAGGTCGATACACGTTCCCACGCGGCTTACGTGGCCACGTCTGGGAATACCAGGAGTGCTCCTTTGAGGAGGTGCGCTCGCAAGTCGACGCTCATATTGCAAGACGACTCGCTCAGAAGGTAAATAATGGCGGATGGGCATCGCAAGAGTTGATCAACCAGCTCTTCACGCTTATGCAGTAGCATAGGCATCGCCCCGCCTAGTCGTCGGCTGACCTGCCTTAGTTGAGGCTCACATACTCGCTCCTCTTCATTGAGGATTCGCGAGAATGATACTCCCACAAGGAGTTGAGCCCGCAGGTCGTTCACAATTGAATACGATCCCTGACCCCGTCGGGTTTGCTTTGGCTCACGCCAAAAGATATCGCTGACATCCCCGTCAACGATAATGCATCCCCGACTCGGAGGTTGCTGCGCCGGCTTTTTGCCTGCACGGTCTCTTGACCGTACACCAAACTGCCCCGCCCGCAATCTCCTCCCCTATGCCGGCAAACAATGCAGTTTGTAGGCAGAGGAGAGAATGTTTTTGGTTGTCAAACTGAACGAAAGTCAGAATCCAAGAAAAGTAGTGGTGTGATTTACCGCGCCCGCTAACGCCTGAAGCGTAGCGATGGCGGGCAGGTCACACGAGAAATTGTAGAACGATAAATCGTTCCACTACAAAATTAAACATTATATAGATCCTGATTTTCATCAGGATGACAGAAAAAGTGTGTCATTCCGGGCTTGACCCGGAATCTATAAGATGATTAATTTTATAGATTCTGAGTCGAGTTCAGAATGACTGGATGTGTTTATTATATAGATCCCGGATCAAAGTCCGGGATGACACAAGGAGAAAGATTATGAGAAAAATGAGAAAGAAAAACAATCCGTTAGTGTCAGTCATCATGCCGGTGTATAATGCCGAAAGCTTCCTTCGGGAAGCGATAGATAGCATCTTGAAGCAAACGTATAAGAATTTTGAGCTCATTATCATTGACGATGCCTCAACCGACTCTTCTTGGTCGATTATCAAAAAATATAAAAGGGTCTACAAAAAAAGAGTCCGCGCTTTCAGACTGAAAACCAGATTAAATAAAGGCGGCGACGCCTGTGCCAACCTGGCGATCAAAAAAGCCAAAGGCAAATATATCGCTCGCATGGATGCCGACGATATTGCCCACCCTCGCCGTCTGGAAAAGCAGGTCAAATTTTTGGAAAAAAACCCTTATATTTTCCTGGTCGGATCAAACGCTTATGTTATTGACGAAAAAGGCAAAGTAATCGGAAAAAAACTGGAACCGGAAAGCCAACGGAAAATCTATAAAGCCTATTTCACCCTCCACCCGATTATCCACTCTTCTTGTATGTTGAGAAAAGTTTACCAAAAGAAAAAATTTAGTTACATCATCAAATACAGCTCCAATAACGACTACTACACTTTTTTCAAGCTTATCTGCCAAGGGCACCGTTTTGCCAACTTGAAGGAAAAGCTCCTTTATTACCGGATTCATGGGAAAAACTGCACCTTTACCAATATTAGAAAAAACTTTACCAATACCCTCAAAATCAGAGCCTGGATGTTTTTTAACCAGGGTTATGAACCCTCACTTAAGCAGTTGGCGATCAATTTGACCCAAATCGGGGCGATGTTCCTTCCGGAAAAAGTCCTCACTTCCCTTTATCTTCTTAATAAAGGGATCGTCAAACCGCGCTTGGCGATAAGAAAACTCCCCCTGAAAATCAAGTCCCAACCGCTTTTCTTGAGACGCTTAAATTTGTTAAGATAAATTATGCTCTATGTCCTGGCTTTAATCTTGATTGAGGCGGTTTTATTGATCAAAAACTACACTCCCGGCACTTACCTTATTGGCTGGGACAATCTCATGCCCGAGCTCAATTTTCTGGCCAATTTCCAAAGGTCGATTTTCGGCGTCTGGCAAGACTATCGAGGTCTGGGGCTAGTTGACGGGATGAGTCATATTGCCAATCTTGTCCACACCTTTTATATCTGGATTCTTTCCCTCTTTTTTCCCCAAAATGTCCTTCGCTACCTAGGAATATTTTCTCTCCATTTTGTCGGAGGACTAGGAATGTACTTACTGGCAAAAAAATTGATCAAAAACAAAGGAGTTGCTTTTATTGGCGCTCTTTTTTATATGCTCAATCTCGGAATCATCCAAATGTTTTATGCTCCTCTTGAAACATTTGCTTTTCACTTTGCTGCTTTACCCTTTATCGCCCTGACCGTCACCAATGCTCTGGAGAAACCGGGCCGGAAAAATTATCTTGTGCTGTTTCTTGTCCTTTTCCTGACTACTCCTCAGTTTTTTGTCCCGACATTTGTCATTCCAACAGCAATTTTAATAATTTCTATCGCTGTTTTTTACGCCACCTCAAACAATTTACTCTCTGGCATCTCGGACTTGATCCGGAATCTATTCAACAGGCACCGTGTCAAAAATCAAGGAAATTATATAGATTCTGACTTCCGTCAGAATGACAATAAACGTCAATTTTATGGATTACTTACCGAAGCTCGAATTGATAAAAAAGACGATGTTTTTACGACACCGGGCGCCCGTCGTAATGCGGCAACCCCGTTGCAGGCTCAGCAGATCAACCGAATAAAAAATCTCCTGGCGGTTTTTCTAATCATTCTTGCCGCCAATGCCTTTTGGCTTTTCCCTTACCTATATGGCCTGGGCGGCAATGCTCCGATCATATCGGGAGCTCGGATCAACCAGTTTTCCTCGGAAGAGGTATTTTACCGAAACCGTGCCCGAGGCGATCTCGCCAACATTTTTACCCTCAAAGGCTTCATGATTGACACTTTTGAGTTTGACGCCAAAGAAAGCAAGCAGCTTTATTTCATGGATGTCTGGCGAAAACACGCCGCAACACTCTCCTATAAAGCAGTTTATTTGGTTCTCCTGACTATTGCTCTTTTTGGGGTAGCGCAAACGGTGAAAAAAAGAAATAAGATTGTGTATCCTTTTTTGGGCATGCTCGGCGCCTCTTTTTTCTTTTTGGCCAACAGTGTACCGGTTTTAAGCCAAACAAACAACCTGATTAGGTTTATCTTTCCCATATTGGCTGAGGCTCTCCGGTTTCCGTTTACCAAGTTCATGACCTTGTTCGCTTTCTCCTTGAGTATTTTTTTGGCGGCCGGAATCACAAATATTATGTCATTTCGACCATGCCAGCCAGCCAAAACGGATCGCAGTGACGCTAACGCCAGATTTCCCGCTAGAGCTCGGAGCGACAAGGAAAAAACCCAAAATAACAATAATAAAAATGTCATTCTGAATTTAATTCAGAATCTATATAACGGGCTTCGTGTCATTCCGGACTTGATCCGGAATCTATTCAACAGGCACCGTGTCAAAAACCAAAGAAATTATATAGATTCTGACTTTCGTCAGAATGACAATAAAAGTCAATTTTATGGATTCCGTGTGGGAGTGTGGAATGACAAAGTAATCAAGCCGGGAACGATAATCATTATCTTTCTTGCCATTCTTTTTCTCTCCCTTCCCGCCTTCAAAGGCAGCTTTGTTTCCCCCCTTTTCCGTCTTGAAATCCCGTCCGATTATCTGCAAACAATGGCTTATCTTGATCAAATTAATGACGATAAACGTATCGCCCTTCTCCCTGCCTATACCTTCTGGAGCTGGCAGTACCGCAGTTGGAATCAGAGAGGATCGGGTTTTTGGTGGTATGGAATAAAACAACCAATTATGGAACGAGCATTTGACCCTTGGAGCCGTTATAACGAACAGTTTTACAATGAAATCGCTTACGCTATCAATACCGAAGATGTTGCGCTTTTTCAAAAAGTAGCGACCAAATACGATATTGGCTATTTCCTTTTGGATCAGTATTTGATAAACAACCTGACCTCAAAACCGATCAATTACGAAAAATTAATGCGTTTTCTTTCCGACTGTGGCCTGAACAAAGTCAGGGAGTTCGGGAAAATCATTCTTTACAAAAATCAAGCTGCTTTTGACCGCGTCTACTTCCTTGATCAATCAAAAACACCGTCAGTCTTCTCCTCTTTTTCTTTTGCCAAAAAAGATCAAGCTTTCTTTGATTTAGGTGATTATGTTACAGCAGATAACCCTGATTACATTTATCCTTTTTCATCTCTTTTTACAGAAAAAACCCAAACCGACCTTGAATTTCAAGCTGTTAATGATAAGGAAAAGATCATTATCAAGCCCCAATTAAACTTTCCCCACTTAAACGGCGCTTACAATTTTCTTGTCCCCGATCTTTTTGAGTCTGAATATCTGATCCCGACAAAATTTAAAATCTCCCAAGACAGCTTGATTTTAGAAATACTTTACCCCGATGTTTTTATCAATGGTAAAAAAATAACGTTTGACCAAAGAGAATTAGTTGTACCTTTAAGCTCTATTGGCAAACCGACTCAAATTGTCCTGACCGACATCAACCACACGATTAGGCCGGGCGAAGCCAGTTATCTGCAAAACAATTATTTGAATACGATTATTCTCAAAAATAAAGAAAGCCAAGAAGTGTTAACGATTGATACCGCCAAGATCCAAAAACAAGCTAAAAAAATCAAGGGAGTGGAAAATATTAATGATTTTCGGGTAGAAATTGTCAAAATTAAAAGCCCTTTTGCTTATGAAGATATTATCAAAAAAAAAGATTATCAGATTACAACGCCGGCTGACGCTCCCAAAACTGCCGATAACAAAAGCAAGGATAATTTTTTGGCCGTGAGAAGCGGCTCAACTGAACTTTCCTTCTGGAAAGGCAATCTTCCTCATCAGGCATCTTACATCATGTTTGCTATGGTTGAAAACATTTCCGGTCTGCCGGTCAGTTTTTATGTTGATAATCCCTCAGAGAAGCGAGCCGAACTGGAAGCAAGATTAAACGGAAAAAAAGAAAACATCCTTATCCTTCCCAAAAGCCAGGATTATTTCCAAGAATACGGCTTCCATTTTACCGTTAAGTCGGTCGGCAGCGAGCTGGCCCAGGCAAAAATTAACGATTTCTCCCTTTATCCTTTTCCTTATGAAACCTTAAAAAGAATGAAATTGGTTAAAAATGAAGCGATAAAAAGCTCTTTTAGCCGAAAACAGGCCGATTTTGAAAAAATCGCTTCCTTTATTTACCGGCTAAGAGCGGACGGCAACAACAATCTGCTTGTTTTAAGCGAAGCTTATCACTCAGGCTGGAAAGCATACTATACAAATATTAAATATCAAAAATCAAAAATCAAAAATTTATTCATTACAATATTCCCATTTTTATTTGGTACAGAACTAAAAAATCACGTACTTGTAAATAATTGGGCAAACGGATGGAAAATAGATGCTCAACGCTCAACTTTAAACGCTAATCAAGTGGTGATCATATTTTGGCCGCAATATTTGGAATTTATAGGATTAGGTTTGATTTTTTTGGGAATTTTGGCAATATTGACAAATTTTGGAAAGAAGACTATTTTCCAAAAATTTCTTAATTAATAGATAAATTGCGGAAAAATTCTATTGAAAATAGACAAATTATAGAAAACTCCTGATATAATTTTTATTAATATGGCCAGACTCTGTCATTTACATGTGAAAAACCCTAAAGATGACGAGACTCCGATTGAGGCGGCTACCCAGATTTTTGCTTCTCTTCTCTCCTATCCCTATATTCCTTGGTGGAAACGGCCTTTTATCAAACCAAAAACTTATGCTTTTGAAATTTATCTCATTTCCCAAACGATATATTTTTATGTCACTGTCCCTCAAGAAAGCGAGACTTTAATAAGAAGCCTTATCACTTCTTCTTTTCCCCAATCGGCAATGGTCAAAACAACCGACCCGATGGATATTGTTTTTCGGTCAAAAAAAGTCGCCGTCGGCCAAATGCTTTTGAATTCTTCTTTTTATTTTCCTTTAAAAACCTACTATGATTTTCGCGATGTAGATCCTTTGTCCTCCATTATCGGATATTTGTCAAAACAGGATCCTGCTCTTAGGATGGCCGTCCAAATTTTAGTCACTCCCGCTTCTTTTCCTTGGCAGGACGCGGCGGTTGAAGCGGCCAAAAAGATGGCTTATGATGCATCGGCCGGCCGCTACACTCAAAACCCGCAAAAAATGGTCATTTTAAAAAAAGCGTCGTTCCAAGGAGGGAAAGCTTTGGTTAGATTGGCGGTCGGATCAAACAACTTGTCGCCTCTTCCTTATCTTTACAATTTAGGAGGTTGTTTTGGTAGTTTTTCTCTTGGAGAGGGCAATCAATTTGTTTTCAGCCGACCCTATATTTTTATTGAAAATCTTAAGGAAAGAATCAGAAAGCGTTCTACTTATTATTTTGAAAAAAAGCATCAGGTTTTAAATGCTCAAGAGTTGGCTACTCTCTGGCATCCGCCAGGTTATCTTTTGGGAGGCATAAAAAACATCTCTTGGGGCAAAACCTGGGCCGGTGAACCGCCGGAAAACCTGCCGGTCGCTCCACCTTCTTCAACGCAAGCAACGGGCGTTCCAAGTGAAAACATTCGCCAACACGCAGTATTGTCCCACTCTATCGCTAATAGGGAAGACGAACAGGACCCGTTGCAAAAATTAAAAATGGACATCAACTTCTTTGCCAAAACTGAATTTAAAAACAAACCGACAATTTTCGGGATAAAAACCCCTGACAGACGAAAACATATCTATATCATCGGCAAGACCGGCACCGGCAAAACCACCCTTATCGCCAATATGGCCATTGACGATATCAGAAAAAATCGCGGTTTAGGCATTATTGATCCTCACGGCGACCTTTCTGAAATCATTCTTGACTATATTCCTAAAAGGCGGGTTAATGACGTTGTTTATCTTGAACCTTTTGATACCGAACGACCTTTTGCCTTAAATGTCCTTGAGGTGAAAAACAAGCAACAAAAAGATTTGGTCGCCTCCGGCATTGTCTCAATTTTTTACAAACTCTACCGCGATAGTTGGGGACCTCGCCTAGAATATATCTTAAGAAATGTTATTTTAACCTTGCTGGAAGTGCCCAACGCTACCTTGGTAGATATTCTTTCCCTTCTTGCCAACAAAGATTACCGAAAAAAAGTTGTTCAACAGCTGACTGATCCCGTCCTCAAAAATTTTTGGGAAAAGGAATTTGCCCGCATGCCTGACAGACTCAAAGCCGAAGCGATTTCTCCCATTCAAAACAAAGTCGGCCAGTTTGTCACTTCGCGAATGATCAGAAATATTTTGGGTAAGCCTAAATCTTCAATAGATTTGGAAAAAATTATGAATGAAGGAAAAATCTTGATTATGAATTTATCACAGGGAAAATTGGGTGAAGACAACGCTTCTCTTTTAGGAGCGATGATCATCACTCAAATCCAGCTGGCCGCCATGAACCGCTCTTTTATCAAAGAAGAAGCGAGACGTGATTTTTTCCTTTACGTTGACGAATTCCAAAATTTTGCTACTTCTTCATTCATTAAAATTTTGTCCGAGGCGCGTAAGTACCGTCTCGCTTTGACTCTGGCTAATCAATATATTGAACAGCTAGATCTTGAGGTCCAGAAGGCGATTTTCGGCAATGTCGGCACTCTTATATCTTTTGTTGTCGGAGCCCGCGATGCTCACCATTTAACACGTGAATATTCGGAAATTTATAGTGAGAATGACTTGGTTTCTTTAGGTAGATATGAAATCGTCCTCAAACTTTCTATTGACGGTATGACTTCCTCCCCTTTCCCAGCCACTACTCTTCCCCTTCCCGCTCTTAAAAATGAAAATAGGGAAAAAATAATAAGACTTTCAAAAGAAAGATACGGAAGAAAAATATAATAATGTAAGTGTAAGCTAAATAAAGTGTAAACTAAATAGAAAAAATTCAAAACTCAATTAAATATATACCCTTTTTGCTTATATATTTTACTTATATATTTCTTAATATCCATTGCCTATACGCATTTATCGCGGCCGCATTAAATAAGTTATTGTTGATAAAGTATTTTGGCTGAATTAAGTTGAGATATTAAAATATGTTTTTAATTTATCTTCATATTCTATCTTTTCTGCTATTATATAACTTAGATATCTTCCTCCTTCAATGATTTTTTTGATCAAATTTATTTCTTTCTCACATTCGTAAGGAAAAACGTAAACACTTTGCTGGTATTGGTAGAAACCGATTTCTTTTAATAGTTTACGTAAATATTCACGTTTGTTTCTTTGTTCTTCCGGCACATCAAAGATGACCAAAAACCATTTCCCCGGCCAATCTTTTTTCCTCTTAAGTTCCAAAAGCTCTTTAATTGAATATTTGACGATATCAATATTCCAATTATCTCTAACTTTTACGTATATTTCGTTTCCTTTTATTTCTAAATCAATGATTTGTTTTTTCTCTAGTATTTTTAAAGTTCTTTTGATTTTAACTTTAGATAATTTAACCCCCTTAACTTCTTCAATTAATTTTAATAAGGAACCAATTAATATCGGAAAATTCGGCGATATTAAAGCTGATCCTCCCAAGACAACGCCTATCCCTAACGCCGCTAATATTATTTTTGATATCTCGCCTTTTTTATATTTTTCGGTTTTATTGATATCAACCTCCCTTTTTTTCTCTATTTTATGTTTTCCATTCATGTTATATCTTTCAATATACTTATTTATAGCGGCCGCTGTCAATAGGTAATGTTTTTAAAAACTTGTAGCTAAATAGCTCTATTTCTTTTCGTGCCAAAAAAACTAACCAACTACAAACATCTTGATTATAAACACCTTGATTTTAAGCAAACCGTGTACTATAATGAGCGCAAATTCAATATTACTATATGAGCAACGCGGTCGAACGCAACGCAGCTGCGAAACAAACCTTAACCGCCATAGCCTCACTTGCTGATCCTCTATCGCTTCGCGACAAAGAATATCAAAGAACAGTTAACAATCTCCTTGAAGGAATTGTCATATCATTCTACCCTCTTTATCCCGAAAGCAATTTTGCCTCCATCATGAAGAAAGGTGAAAAAATAGATCTTGGAGAGATTATCAGGCGTTTTGCTGGACATGGATTAGAGATGTTTACCACCGCATACCTATCTAATTCTTTCACTGATATTATAAATAGATTCCCAGAAACAATCGTAGATGGATTCGGTTATGCAGCTCAATCCGACATATTAGAGAAAAAACCTCATCAGGATACGGCTCAACAAATATTTGATCTCGTCGCAGAAAACAGGACAGGCAGAAAAAAAGCTTGATTTTACTTGTCTTTTTCCTCTCAAACTTGAATTTTTTTATTCTTCTCCTCTTATCTCTCTCGACCACTCTTTTATTCTCCTTATTATATATTTGGGGACGACTATCCCGATCATCTCAAAAACATCATTTACCCTATCTTTAACATTCTGCTGGAACCTCTCAATACTAGTTCTCACTCTAACAAAAAAAGCAATCAGCATCAATCCAAAAAAAATCCAAAGAACAAAAAAAATGATCCCTATGATGTAAAAAGCAGTCTGCAGATCTGTCATAATAACTTATAAAAAACTGGTAAAAGCTCTTAAATTTTTTATTTTTACATCTCTTTCTCTGTTTCTTTTTTAATCCTGTCCCATTCTCGGACCAAATCGTCTTTTAGCTTCCTCATTTGCTCTTCAGTCACCTTACCGGCTTTTCTCAAACGGCTGGTCACCTCGTCGACAATCCGGTCAAAGTCCTGTCGGTTCATTTTTCCCTTTGCTTCACGCACTTTATCTCCTATTTCATCTTTTGCTGTCATATAAAGCTCTATGCTTTCTTTTCTGACATCGCCAAATATCTTTCTAACTTTATCTTTAAGTTCTCCTGTTCGATACCGTTTTTTTAATTCATCCAACATTTTTTTTGCCTCCTCTCTTGTTTCTTTTCCCGTCCGGGGAGCTAAAAACAGTCCGGCAATCGCGCCAAGCAAAGCACCGATAAAAAGCCCCAAACCGAATTTTGAAGAATCTCTGTCATCGCTCATAGTAAATTAAAGGAATTTTTAACATTGGTCACGTCCAGAAATAGAGTTTTGCTCCGGGGTCAAAGAGAAAAATCAATATTTTCAGCAGAGGGTCAATACTGAAACTGTTAAATTTATTGCTCTTCCTCCCCTCCAAAGAAACCTTATACAAACCCAAATTGTGAAGAATTAGATAAAGATTAAGTCTCTCATCGATTCGTGGAAAAGAAAAAGCTTTTGGATAATATTTACGCAAAAGCTGCCAATAATCGCGAAAATTCTCAGGAAGGTATCGCTTCTCTCCTCCAGCTTCGCTAGGAAAAAGACAAAACTGGAGAGTAAGAAAAAACTCATAATCCGGCGGCCCCCAAAGAGCAAACTCAAAGTCAATAATCGCTCTTATCTCGTGTCCCCTAACCAGAATATTGGCCGGCCACAAATCGCCGTGAAGCAAAACCGCCTTTTCCGATTTCAAATAATGTTTATGTTTTTTAAAATATCGGGCAACCAAACCCAAAACCGGCTCAGCCGTCCTACTTGCCGGCAAACTGCTAATCTCAGATATTAATTTTTCAAATCTGAAACAGCAAAATTCCTGCCAACTTTCAAATTGTAAACCAGAATCGTAGGGTATTCCAAATTTAGGCGCTTCGTGCGCATGAAGATTATTTAAAAATGAAACAAGGTTTGCTATCAACTTTTCACGGTAAACTGGAGTAAGCCTTGGCCAGGTTTGAAAAAGGGTTTGGCCAGCGATGTATTTTTGGATAAGATAGCTTACCCCTTCGTATCGATCAAAAGCAACTACGTTGGCAACCGGAATCTCTTTTTCTATCATGCGAATAAGCTCGGCCTTAAACTTAAGCTTGCGGCAGCCTTCTTTTCCTTCTTTAATTCTGATAATGTACTTGTCGTCGGCCTGAAAAATAAGATTACCTTTTGTCAGCTTAATCGCTTTTATCCTTTTTGCTTTTAGATTTTCCTTCTTCAACACCCCCTCAACCAACTTGATCATAAATATAATAATAAAAAGCGGTTGTAAATATTATGTAAGAAATGGGTGAAACAACCTTTTGAGCGAAAGCTATCATTTCTTACCAAATTATTGCCTGTTTTTTACCGATACCCTTTTTTGTTAAGTTAAAATTGATTTAAAGGAGGTGATTTTATGAGCAATGGGTATGTCCGCGGCACCAGTCAAGGTTACGGGGCTGATTTTTACGGCCGGACGACCTACGGAGTTCCCGGTTACAGGATCGGTTACGGCTATGCCTACCCTTATCGGATGGGGTTGACGCCTCAATACGATCTAGATTACTTCCCCTGGAGTTTGTCCGATGAGGAGATATTTGAAACGGTCACCAAAGCCATTGAAAACGATGTTAATATCTCTCCTTCAGATCAAAAAAAAATTAAAGTCAAAGTCAATAATGCTATCGTTACCCTCTCCGGTAAAGTCAAAAATCGCAATAGCAAAATAGCTGCTTTTAATGACGCTTTTTGGCAAATTGGAGTAATGGATGTTGATAACAAAATCAAGGTTGAATCTCAACAGAGAAAAAAGTAAGAAAAATAATTCGGAAACGATAGTTTTTCTGTTTTTTTATATCTTACTTTCCTCTTACCTTTCTTTAATCGCTTTCTTAACTCTTTTGGCTAAATTAAAAATCTACGTATAAGTCTCAAAAAAATTATTATGACAAACGGACGAAGTGCAAGAGGCGGCCGATATGGTGACTATAACCCTCAAGGATACAATTTAAGACGTGGCTATGGGGGCAATCGTTTTGGTTTTGTCGCCTCACCAGATTACAACGTTGAATACCGAAAGTGGCAACTTTCAGATGAGGCTATTGAGGAAAATATTGTTGAAGCGCTTGATGCCGATCTATCTATTCCCTCACGCGATAAAGAAAAAATCAGGATAGATGTCAACAACGGTATTGTTATCCTCTCCGGAACTATCCCAAGACGCTATAGCAAATGGGCTGCTTTTAATGACATTTATTGGCTACCAGGCGTGGTTGATTTAGACAATAGGATAAAAGTTGAAACAAACAAACAACAGCAAAGAAAACAAAAACAATTAAAGACTAAAACATAAAGCTGTAATTTTAGCCTTTTTAGTATGAAAAGAGGGAATGACGAAAAACACAAACCACCTGTCAACCAAAACTTATCGGATCAAAGTTATTATTGGCAGTTTTCAGATGAAAAAATAAAAAAGACGGTTGAGAATTTGATCATAGAAGATGTCAGGATCGCGCCTGAAGACAAAGACAAAATCAGAATCGACGTTTCGGGAAGCGAAGTTAATCTCTCAGGCATTGTCGGCCACGAAGAAAGTAAAACCGCTGCCGTCAGCGATGCTAAAGCCTTAGGCGCCGTCACCAATGTTTTTGACAACATTCAGGTTAAAAAAAATCGCTAACCTTAAGGCACGATGTAAAGATAAACATTTTTCTTTTTGTCAACCGGCTCCCATGTGGGAAAGGTAAAAGTGTTGGAAACGATTTTGGCTCCGTGTTTCAGCTCTCTTTTCAGCTTTTCTTCCAGTTTCCCCATAATAGAAGTCATTCCATAAATAGTGATGATATCATATTGGGAAAGTGGTTCTTGCCAATAATCTGCGTGATGGATGAATATTTTGTCGTCTAATCCTTCTTCCTTTATTTTGCTGGCTGTTTTTAAGGCAAGATCGGCATCAATTTCATATCCGTGAACCTCAACCCCTTTTTTGGCAAAAGCCATCACTATTCTGCCGTCACCAGCGCCAAGATCAGCCACTTTTTGTCCAGGCTTTGCTCCGGAAAGCTCAACCATAATATCAACGGTCTCCATTGAGCTTGGAATAAACGGCACTTTTGGCATGGTAGACTGAATATTCATAAAAACGATGATAACTAACGCTTAAAAGAAAGATTTTAAACCCTTTTGGAAAGAAACATGTTTGACGCCGGTAAGAAGTATGTGAAAGCAAATAAAATCATTATCCAAAACCTAAGAAGTTTTATCTTTTAGCAATAAATATATGTTCTCTGTTATTTGTTACCCTATACCCCTTCAGAAGAAACCATGTTTTGAAAAAATTAAAATGGCTGTCATACGATTCTCGCGGATAGCCCATAAAATATCCTGCTGTTAATGTCACCAATTTATCTACACTTAAAACCCTTATCTGGGGTAAACGCAATAATAGTTCAACAGCCGCGCGAACACAACCATTCAACCACTCACCTCCAACAGTAATATTGGTTTCTTTGCCTATTAAAAAACCCGCATTCGCCAATCTTAAAATTAGCACCTCGGGATTCTCTTCAAAAATGATATTTTCTCCCAAAATGACGTTTTTTGGATTCGTCGCCATTCTTTTGAATTGTCGGTACATATCAGGCCAATGATGTGTTGGATTTTGCGCTTTGGCGCTGATAATATCCTTCAAATCCTTCTCCCATTCTTTAAACGTTCTGCCTAGATTAGGTAAAAACAATAAAATATCATCCTCTCCCTTTGGAACAAATCTTTTCAAACCTTGTGCATATAAATGTTCTCTTTCTTCAAAAAATCTTATTGGATCCTTTGTTTCAGAATCTGGTGCGCTCATCCATAAAGGATGAATCAGGATTTTAAGATTATGAATAGGTCTTAATACCAGCGGCTCCCTTGAAGGCAAAAGTCGATATATAGAGGATTGTGTCAGTCTAGGATGGGCTTCGACCATATCGGGTAGCAATTAGTGTATCATAAAACGATCTTCTTATAAAGGATTTTTTTTGGCTAACCGTAGTTGGTAGCAAAAAACTTCACTAATCACCGAGGATATTCTGTCGTCGTTAATTATCGTTATCAAATATCTAAATTAAAGTTTTTTTATATTCAGAGCCTATTTTTATTTATTTTATTGTTATAATAATCTGATATGAAATTGTCCATTGGTATTGTAGGGCTTCCCAACGTTGGCAAATCAACGTTATTCAATGCCCTGCTTAAAAAACAGGTCGCTGATGCGTCTAATTATCCTTTCTGTACTATAGAACCCAATGTAGGCGTGGTGCCGGTGCCGGATAAAAGACTTCCAATAATAGCCAAGCTTGTTAAAACTGAAAAAATCGTTCCGGCGGTGGTGGAGTTTTATGACATAGCGGGATTGGTTAAAGGAGCGGCCGAAGGACAAGGGCTGGGTAATAAATTCCTTTCTCATATTCGCGAAGTGGCAGCCATTGCTCATGTGGTCAGGCTTTTTGAGGATAGCAATGTTGTTCATGTGGCTAACAAAGTTGATCCTCTAGATGATATTAAAACTATTGAAGCAGAATTGATTTTGGCAGATCTGGCTACCATCACAAAGTCAATTACCAAACATCAAAAATCAAAATTACAAATCAAAAATCAAAATGAAATTTTAGAAACATTTGAAAAAGTCAAAACGCAATTGAATCAAGGCGTCTGCGCCAGAAACATTCCTTTAACCGAAGATGAATTGGAAATAATCAAACCGCTAAATTTACTTACGCTAAAGCCTCAAATATTTGTTTTTAATGTTTCGGAAAGTCAATTGGAAAATTATAAAGATACAGAAGATCAGATTGTTAAATTGCTAAATAATCATAGGGTTAACAACAATATTGCCATACAGCCATCTAATGATTTTGTAATATTAAACGCCAAGCTTGAGAACGATGTTTTGGCATTTTCTGAAGAGGAACAAAAAGCTTATCTTAAACAATTTAATCTTGAAGATGTCGGCCTAAACAGGCTGATTAAAAAATCATATGAAATTTTAGACTTAATATCATTTTTAACTGGTGGAACTCTTGAGGCCAGGGCTTGGACTATAAAGAAAGGTACTCTGGCTCCTCAAGCAGCCGGAGTTATTCATACCGATTTTGAAAAACATTTCATCAAGGCTGATGTTGTCCCCTATGCTGAATTTGTTGCTTCGGGAGGTTGGGTTGGCGCAAGAGAAAAAGGCAAAGTTCAAACAGTCGGCCGCGATTATGAGATGAAAGATGGAGATGTAGTGGAGTTTAAGGTAGGGGTGTAAAGATTTATTAATAATCAATTTTCTTTCGTTTGCATCTCCGTTCTTAATTGATAACCGAACTCTTTATTTTTAACTAAATTTTTAACTTTCTACTTTTAATCATTAATTTATAATAGATTGCCCAAAATCTAATTGAGGAGAAAAAATGAAATACCAATCCCTGCCAGCCGTCTAAAAAACCCAAATGACGAAAATAAGCAGAAAAAAACCACGATACCGGTTTAATAAAGATATATTGAACAAACAGCCAAATAGTTTTGCTTTTTGTGTTTTGATTTTTGAGTTCTTGACGCAGTATTTCTGCATCAAGAGTTGCGTACCGATCCCAACGCTTAAGATAGCGCTTAAAATCAGGGTCGGCGTAGTGAAGAAGGGGTGATTTCAAATAGCCGATTTTTGATTTGCAATTTTCAATCTTCAACGAATTCCCGGTATTTAAATTCTCAATTAATTCCACATTTTCATGCACTGACCGGCAAGGAAACCTTACCGCACCATTTTTATACAATCTGATAGTATAGTCGGGATAAACGCCGCCTTTCATCAAAAAGCGACCTAAAAAATAGTTTTGGCGGGGAAGCCAGTAGGCAACTTTGGAATTTTTCCGAGATAGCTCTGTTTCGCTCTCAATGACATCGTTTTTTAATTTTGGTATTTTATTCTGATTTTTGATTTTTGAGTTTTGTATTTGAAGAAGATTTACAATCTCTTTTCGTAATTCTTCTGACAAAGCCTCATCAGCATCAAGCTGCAGTATCCACTCTCCTCTAGCTGCTCTAATAGCCTTTTCCTTATTTTTGTGGAACATAGGCGGATTATCGCTTTTTATCACTCTTACTTTTTGACCATACGCTTTGGCGATCTCAATTGTCCTGTCAGTCGAGCCGCCATCAACAATAACAACCTCATCAACAATATCATAGGCACTATCCAACGGATAGTGGATAAATTTCTCCTCATTGTAAGTAGCAATACATAATGAAAGCTTCATCGCAAAATTTAACAGGTAACATATAACCCGAGAAATAAAATAGTTATTTTGTGTTTCATGCTATATGCTTTGCAGTACATGATATTATATAATATTCTCATGTTAAAAATCGTCACAACCCCCCACCCTATCCTGACTTCTCCGGTCAAGCCGGTAACTAAAATTGATGAAAGAATAAAAAAATTAGTCAAAGATATGGAGGTTACTTTAACAGCGCAAAGGGATCCCGAAGGTGTCGGCTTGGCCGCTCCCCAGGTTGGCGTCAGCTTGGCCCTTTTTATCATCAAACCGGAAAAAGAAAAACCGGCCGAAGTTTTTATCAACCCGAAAATAATAAAAATACTGCCGTTAAGCCGCAAATATCCGAAAAAAAAAGGTAAAAAAACTCAACGAACAAAGCTTGAAGGTTGTCTTTCCATTCCTAAAATTTGGAGTCCTTTAGTGCGAAGCGACAAGGTATTGCTTCGTTATCAAGACTTAACCGGCAAAGTCAAAGAAAAATGGTTTACCGGCTTTGCCGCTATCATCATTCAGCATGAAGTTGATCATCTCCAAGGTATCCTTTTTACCCAAAGATCGTTAGCAGCAAATATTCCTCTTTATGAAGAAAAGGGAGAAAGTTTGCAGGAACTTAAATATTGAGTTTATTTTTTTCTTGAAGAGAAGGTTTTTCCTGTTTAACTTCAAGATGAGCTAATTGAAGGAAGGGTTTTTTGCCTTCTTTAATATCTTTTTTAATTCTTTTTAAGCATTTTGTGCACAACTTAACTCGAAGAGTCTTGCCTTTTTCAATGATCTCTACCATCTGAAGGTTGGGCTGAAACAGTTTTGGCGTTTTCGGAGCTCTTTTTTTCCAACGTCCTCCGGCCACACCACGATGGTGAGTATGGGAACGACCGAAAACAACTCCTTTTTCACAATGATAACAAGGCATGATATAACTCCATTTAAATTATAACACTACCAATTACGATCTTTTTATGATATCATAATAAAATTGATAAATCAATAACAGTTAAGCGCCAAACGGCTACGATGCCTGTTTCGACAACGGCTACGTTGGAAGTAAAAAAATTGATACTAACTCCGTAACCGTAAAACGTTTGACAATTTTTCAACCAATGATTAACTATTTATTTACCAACCCAATCAGTTTTCTTGTTGGTGCAACGGCGCTTCTTGTCGCCATCACCATTCATGAATTTTCCCATGCCTGGATGGCTGAGAGGCTGGGCGATCCGACAGCTAGGCTTCAAGGCAGGCTAAATCTTAATCCATTTTCCCACCTTGATTTCATGGGAACGCTTTTCTTGCTTTTTTTTGGTTTTGGCTGGGGAAAACCAGTGCCTTTTGATCCTTTCAACTTGAAAAATCCAAGAAAAGACGCTGCTTTGATCTCAATTGCCGGTCCAAGTTCAAATCTGATTATGGCTTTATTGCTTTCTTTACTCTTAAAATTGCTCATTTTTTTTAAACTTGAAATTTTATTTACTATAGGTAGCCTATTTTTAATCCCGCTCATTACTGTCAATGTTATTTTGGGCGTTTTTAATCTTTTGCCAATTAGTCCTTTGGATGGTTTTAAAGTCATCGGCGGAATCCTTTCCGCAAAACAGGCAAGAGAATGGTATCAGCTGGAAAGATTCGGCATGATTTTTCTTCTTCTCCTTATTATTCCTATCGGTGGATCATCTCTTCTTGATTCCTTGATTCGGCCGGTCATCAACTTCATTCTTAACTTCCTGCTACCATTTTCTTTAAACACCGGCATTATCTAATCTCAAAGCCTAGGGAGTTGGTATCAAAGTTGGTGTTGGTGTTGGTGTGAAGTCTGCTCCTGCTGTTGGAGTTAATTTACGGATGCATTTAAAGTAATCTTGAGTAGAGCATCCTTTACCCAACTTTTCTTTTATTTTTTGACAATCGGTTTCGTTGCATTGATCTGGAATGGTTACTTTTGAAATTGGCGTTGGCGTTGCCGGCATCAGCGTTGGCGTACTGGGCCGCGTCCTCTCCACTCCTTTAGTAGTAAAAGTCCAGGGAACGCCACCATTATCAAATTTTTTATCTCCTATTCTTATCTGAAGATAATAAGTGGTTGACGGTGAAAGAAGGGTTAGATCAACCAGATGGTTTTTGGTTTTTGCTGCCTCAGGAGCAAAAAAATTGAGAGCAGTCGGTGAAGTACCATATTCAATCACTCCTTGAGTGTCCTGATTGGTAAACCAACTTATCTTGGCTGAATTCTGCGTAATTTCGGAAACGACCACCTCACGCGGCGCCAGATCCTCGGCTCTAGTAAAAACGTTTTGCAGAATTTTGAAAGCAAGAATAATTATTGCTATTGAAAGGATTACGCCAATAATGATTGAAATAATTTTGGCCGGTTTTAGTTTCTCCATAGTTAAGGCAAAAGCATTAACCTTACTCCACCGCCGATTAATAATAAAGCTATTCCAGGCAGGGAAAATTTTAAAATATTTTCCACTATTCCAGTTTGAGGTAAAGATGAGGGAGTAGGCGTTGGAGTTTCACTTTGGGCTGTTGACAACTCTCCTATTGTTATTGTCGCTGTTCCGTTTTGACTACATTCAATGATGTTGGTTGATTCATAATCGTTCTTAATAATTCTTGAGGTATTGTAAACATTTGGATCGCAATTAAAACTTAAAGTAACTGAACCAGCCTTAAGAGTTTTAAAAGTGATGGTTGCGATAGCTCCGGATCCGGTTTTGGGAGAGTTTGGGTCATCCACCAAACCGGCAACATAAACCTGACCTGGTTCAATATTATTGGTAACAGTAGGAAAAAAGGTTCCTTCGCTTACCGTTTGGGCTTCAATGGAGGTTGGGTCATAAGTAACATAAGCATCAGCCGAAGTTATCTGTTCTGAACCGGCGTCAACTATCACTTGAAGATGAAAAGTTTCGTTCACACCAACAGTCACTGCTGTTTCGTCAAATTCAAGATTGGCTGCCTCTGCTCCTCTAATAAACGGAGAAAAATAAAAAAAAACCAAGAAAAAAGAAACCACAGCAATAAGTCTTCTCATTAAATATTATTATTCATAAAAAAACAACAAAATGCAAGGGTAATAACTGGATAAAATATCTCTTATTTTTAAAAATAAATTGATATATCAAGCTTTTTCTTTTATAATGAAGGACTTTTTTGTTACATATGCAATAAGAAAATATGGATAAGATAAAATATTGGACAGCAGAATTACATTGCCACATAGGTTCGGATGCTCCTAAAAACACTCCTCAGGCAATTGCTTCAAAGGTAAGGGAACTGGCGGCTAAGGAAAAAGTTAATGCTGTCTGGTTTCTTGATCATGATATCTTCCCCGACAAGAGCTTTTTTGAAAAGCTTGAACCCTTACCTGTTCCGGTAATGCCGGGAATCGAAGTTTCTTCTTCTTTCGGGCCGACACGTCTTGTCCATATTGGTGGATTGTTCCCCAAAATTCCCGACTATTGGCCTTTTGCCAAACCTGATTGGTCGGGTGGATTGCAAAGCAGAATAAATACCGTCGCCGCCCTCCCCCATCCGAAAGACGTAATTGAGGCTATTTTGGAAAGCGGCGGCCTACCGATTCTTTTTCATCCTTCAAATATAATCCCTTGGACAAGTCTTAGATTGAGCGAAATAAGAAAATTGGCCGAAGACATTGATTTGAAGCTGGTTCCGTTGGAATTAAATAGTTCTTGCATTTACGCGCCCTCGCACCAGTCTATCATCGAATTGGCCAAAGAATTGGGCGAATTGACTCTTGTTGGCGGAAGCGACGCCCATGATCCTCCTCTTATCGGTCAAAAAAGAACCCTTTTCCCCCGATACAACGACAACCCCTTTAGCGACTTGAGGCAGGCGGTCAACAACCGGGAAACAATCGTGGTTGGCAACAACCAAACTTTCTTCCAATGGCTGATTCTTATGGGACAAAGAATAGATTTAAATCCCACTTTTACCAAACTTTTAAGATCATATTACTTTAAGAAGCCTGAAAAGAACGAAGCTGATAAAATAAAAAAGAATTACTTGGAAAATCGGTAAATAAAGAGTTAAAAATACAGCAACCAGAGCAAGAATAAAAAAAGCTTCGTTGTGGATTGAAGGAAGAAGACCTTTGGTGAAAAGGATAAGAATTGTCAGAGTAAGTAAAGCTCGTTTATCAAACCACCACAGTCCCCAACCAAAAAACAAAGCCAGTCCTATAAAGATAGAGGCGACGATCAAAAATATTTCCTTTGAGTCAAAATAAAACGGTCCTAGGTACATATATTTATTAATATAAAATTAATAACTTTTTTGCAATCATATTAATTGCTGTGTTGATTTAGTGACTTCCTACTCTTCTCTATCTCTAATTGATTGAGAAATTGCTTTAATATCTCTTCGGATATGTCTGCAGATGGGTCATCGGTCAAAATTATCATTGGTTTGCCGTTATAAAAAATCATTTTCTTTTCCGAGGCCTTGGTTTTCTTGACAATCGGCACTTTAGTTACTGTCTCTAAGGACTGGTTTTTGATATCACCTAGCTTAAGATTTAAAATCTTAGCCAAATATTTGTTTTGGTAAATATTTCTTTTAAGATTAAGGGCTAAATCAACAGGAGAGTATATATTGATAAAACATACATTAACCACCGCTAAGGCAAAAACCATGGCTAAAATTGTTTTGATTCTGTTACGCATATTTTATTCACAATCCAGCTCAACTGATTGATTAGTTTTTAAACTCGTTATGTTATTCACGTCTACTGATTTATATTTTTCTTTCGTTTGGATACCATCTTTGGAACAAACATAACCTATCTTTAAACTAATTGAGTTTGGTAATTCAAACGAAGAGATACTGTTATATATGAGGTTAAAACCTTTATCTATTCCTAATTTAATGTAATAAGGTGTACAAGAACTGACTGTTCCGTCAACTTCATATTTGCAAGGAAAAGGATTAGAGGATGTATCAATGTTAATTTGTTTATTTTCAGAATATATAAAATCCTCATTTTTTATGAAGCTGAAATTAACGATTCTGACGTAGTTGGTAAAATCAATACTTTTGTCACTATTGATTGTTGTTTCTAAGACTTGAGGACCACCGAAATTGATAGATTCTTTAGTCAATAAATTTTCATCCATAAATTTTACATTAAGATAGTAATTAACTAGTTTCCAGCCTCCATTGTAGAAATATCTATCCAATCCTTTTCCAAATGAAAGAACGATGACGCCTTTATCTTTATCTATTTCAATAGAAGAAAAACTTCTAGTGCATCCAGTAAAGGACAAACCGCAATCATTTAATTTTTTTAAGGTAACATTAAATCTCATTTTAATATCATTTTCCTCAAAATATTTCAGATAATTGCTTCCTTTGATCGAAATAATGATTTTAATATCACCTCTTTTTTTATAGGTTTCATCTGAAGGAAGAGATGAGAGAGGGGTCGGGGTTGGGGTCTGGCTTGGTATTGGTGTGGAGGTTGTCGTACCTATTGGCCGATAAGGATAGCAAAATCCTCTGCCTTGACTGACGCAATACCTGTTTGACCCGCAAGAAGTTCTTATTTCTTGATTGCCATTGCATTGCAAAAGGACATTGTTTTCACATCGCGGATAGTTACCCGAGCAACTACCTCCTACTGTTACCTCTTCGTCATCCGTAGAAATACGACATGGTATCTCCCAGCCTGATGAATCGCTATAAATAGCATCAAGAGGGCAAATCCAACCGTCAGGACAAGTTCTAGTGTCTTTATTGCATTTGGGAGTTTCAGTGGCTGGTGACACTTGTCTAGATGTTCCGTCTCCGCCACCTGTTGAAGAAGTTCCACCTGTTGGTGACGTAGTCTGAGCAGGTGCCCCGTCGCCTGTTGAAGGAGACCTGTCTTCAGACGGCGGACTCGAGCCGGTATCGCCTCCCGCAGGATTAGCTGTACCATAATCAGCGCCAGCTTTTGGTTTCCAGTCTCCGGGATTGTTACCATATTTTTTATGATATTCTTCCGGGCTCAACTTCTCCACGTTTGGGTCATTACCACACTTTGCCCAGTTGCATACTGCTGCGCAACCACCACCTGGTTTTGTTGATCGACAAACATTAGGATTAGCATATCTACATTCACCATAAGGAAATTTACCCGGATAGTTAACCTGAACGCATTTTATATCATCCTTTAACGTTACATAATAAGGATTGTCTATAGCAAACTCATTACTTTCTCCTTCTTTAGTCACTCCATACTCACAAAATCCCTCTTTTCTCGGCCTTCCCCCATCCCAACAATCAAAAGTAATTCCAACAGGAGTTTTGGGATCTCTTTGCAGTTGTAAACATCTTGGTCCAGTGGAAAATCCGTAGCACCAATAACTTGTGCTTGGATCTATTTCAATATTGTTAGTTACTTTCAAGTCTTCGCAGTCTTTGTTTCCGTTCACAGGATTGCATTGATGATTGCAATAAGCTTTCCAGATGTACCCTTGAAGAGGAGCAACCGGGTTATCGCGGCAGTTTCCCGGTTCAACCGCTTTCGACTTGGTTGTCTGTTTGCTTTTGTTGACAAAATACGAAGTGGCAAAGGTGGAAATACCAACTACAATTAGAGTACCAATTGCAATCACAGTCGCAATCTCTCCTTTTTGAAAGAAAGTGTCTGGCAAAAATTTTCTCTTATCTCTCATGTATATCTTTAAAAATAGCAAAATCTATCTACCAATTCAAGCCAATGTTATGATCGGTAGATAACACTTAACTTAACTTGTGATTATCGCGCCTGAATTAAGATCTTAATTAAGAAAAATTTTACTTTAGATTGTCACCACGCAATTTAGAACTCCCGGAGTTCTTTTTATTTTTGACTTTTAAATTTTATTTTTGACTTTTAAACCTTTTTTATCCCTATCATTTGACAATTTTTTTTTCACTGTATATAATACTCTCTATGTCAATCCGAAACAAAATATCGCTTGACGATTTACCTGATCTTCTGACCATCCGCGAGGTGGCAGAAATCCTCCGCGTTTCTCCCTTAACCATCAAAAGATGGGGCAAAAAAGGTAAGCTTCCAGCCATCCGGATCAACTCTCGCGGCGACAGACGCTACAAAAAAAATGTCGTCCTTCGCCTTCTTGGCGTTGAGGAAAATTAAGAAAGATAACCGGAGCGAAAATTAAGAAGAGCTATCGTAATTTCTGTTTCCAGATTGGGAATTTTTTTTGAAAAAAAATCGGCCAATTTATCTTCACTTGGATCTTCGCCTAAAATCTTTTCCAATTCAGACAGATCCTCTTCCGGCAAAATACCAATAAGATGGGCATAAATCGCCTCATTTACTTCTTTAAGAAGAGACATTCTTACTTGAAAGATATTTTCTTCGGTAACTTCGGGATCGTTTTTTTCGGCAATAAGATCGTCAACAAATGAAAGCAAGGCAATCTGATTTTTAGAAACTTGGGTTGTGTTGTTTGTCATATTGATTAGATAGCCTGTTGAAAAACGGTTGCTTTTTTCCTGCTGTTGATATCGGCAAGGAGCCGGCTTTTGGCAACGGCAGCTGGCGTTTGTTTTTGCACATTCTTTGCCTTTGACGGTGGATCAACTATAGCCGCCTGCCTTTGACTTTTTGATAAAGATTTTCTGGCTGGAAAAGGAATGAGCCAAATTGGCAATTCGGGAGGATTAGCTTTAGCTATAAAGGTCTGTGTTCTATCCTGCACCAACTCGGTTATTTTTTGGGTCAACTGAACCTGCGCCATACTTCCGCCCCCAATTAAGGCTTGGGCTTTATTTGAACCTTGGATAGTAGCGAAAATATTGTCGCCGCCAAATCCAACTTCAATGTAGCCACACTTGCCGTTCAAACCGATATTAAAAACATTAAGTAGCCCGCGAAGCTGGGTAGCAAGTCGACCCATGTTAAGTTTTGCCAGCACTTCTTGATTAACAATCATTTTTGACAATTCGCCAATCGTCATTTTTTGCCCGGCTAAATCAACAGCATGAATATGATCATCCGGATCAAGAAAAAGTTTTCCATCCCAAACTCCGTCAGCTCCTTCAGGAATAATAATCGGCTGACCATCATAGTGAGGAAGACTAAAGTTGAAAGTCAATTGTTTATCAGCAATTAATTTTTGCGCATCAACAGTCTGGCTCCCAAATCTAGCCAATCCCATATGACTGGCATCCAAAACCATAACACTGTTGCCTTTGTTGTTGATCACCTTGTAATTATCAAGTTTTAGTTCGTTTCCTTGCCACCATTTTCTCTGACCTATCGCTGTCCCCAATTTTTCCCAAATGGGCACAGCCTCTTGACCCCTCAACAAGATTTCAGGCGCTCTGATATTGGCTATTTCCACAAAATCGTTTTTAGAAGTATACTCTACTATCTGCCCCGAAGCGTCAAATCGAGCATCGTTAACTAAAATTGCCGGCTTACCGCCATCAAGCATAATCGGGGCACCGGTCTTGTCGCTCACTGCTATTAAATCAAATTTGCCGTTGTCTTCAAACCACTCTCCATGCCACGCACTACCATTCGGTAGGGTACCTGCGGGAACAATCGTTTTTTGACTGTTGAAAGCAACAGTTCTGGTGCCTGTTGGAGTAAGAACAGCCATTTCTCTACTGGTAACAATCTCCGGCCCAGCAGCAAATTTAATCCCCGCTTTTTCCAGTAAAGCCTGTGCCCGAATGTTATCTTGGATATTGATTATTCCGTCGCCGGTCAAATCTCTTTCCGCCACCGCCCGAACCATGCCGTTAACGTTAATCAGCCTCATTTTGGACATATCAACTACGGTGCCGCTTCCGACATTGACAAGAACGTTGTGTTGAGAATCGTATTGAATCTGCGGAGGCAAAAATACCTCTGTACCTTCAATGTTAACCGGCCTTAAAGCGCCAATCGGAGGATGAAGGGTATTTCTTGTTAATAAAACCGCTCGCTGAATGGGCGAAAGATCGGCCACTTTTTCTCCCTGAACTTGTTCTATCGGAATTCTTCCTGCCACAATTTCGTTCCATTCATTGAAATATTCGGCCGGTCCGCCTTTAATTGTGTCGGAAACAATATTCGCCGCTTCGGTAGCAGCCACAATCACTCCACCAACAAGAAGGGCGGACGCAGCCGCTTTCAAAGCCAATGATCTTCCCCGTTCGCCATTAAGTTTGGAAATCCTTTTTAAAGTGGCTTCAAGGGATTTGTCAGTTGCCACCCCTAAATCACGATAGTAAGTTTCGATAAAAGATTCCGCATCTTCATCAGAAAGTTTAAACTGTCTTTTTACTACCTGCTTTACCAACTTTTTAGAGCTTCCAAATCTTAACTGCGCTTCATCCACTGCCTGAATATAACTTAAAGTATCCCCCCAATTATCTCTCAATTTCTGCAATCTTTGCACGCTTCTTAAGACTGTCAAACGAAGATGGGTCATCTCTTTATTATTCTCCCCTTCTGTGTAACGAACAAGCTGAAGTGGCACACCTAAAGTAAACCTCTTCTTTTTTGCCTGGATGTCGGTCAATCTCAATCTAGCTTTAGCTTCAGCAGTAGCAAAAAAAAGGGCTGTTTCCTCTTCGCTGGTTAATTTGTCTTTGCTTAAAAGTTGATCTATCGCCGCGGCCAACTCTGAAGGAGTTTTTTGATCAACAGCAGTTGCTTTTGCCAATTTCTCCTCATCGGCAAACCCCCTTCCCTTACCGCCCTCGATTAAAAACTGATCGACATCCTGCATAAATCTTCCTCTTATTCCCTGCAATCTACCTGTTTTCCTATTGTAGCCAACTAATCCACCCTCCCTTAATCCGGCGACAATCGATGCGGCCGCCAAACCGCCGATAGGGTTGATAATTAAGGTGGAGCCGAGCAAACGAAGTGCAATCCGCGGTGGCAGTCGGGCGGATGCCAAACCACCGGCTAAATAAGCACCGCCATAAATAGCTGCATCTTTGCCTAAATTAATGAGCCATTGAGCGCCTGTTATTCCCCTTGTTAATGAACTTTCTCCCCTCAAAGACTGTCTCTCCACCAGATGCTTAATCAGCCTCCGCGACAGATAATCAATTTCTCGTGTATCTCGCACCCCTCCCCACTCGCCCCGACCAACCAACACTTTTAGCTCAAGTTGATCGTATCTCCTCTTTCCTGACTTTTTATCTATCTGGTTATAATAATCAACCCAATAAGTACGCACTTTTTCCGCTAAGGCAAGTATGTTAGTTGCTATCTCAAATCCTTGTAGTTCTTTTCTTTTTGAAGGTATAGCTTGAGGTACAACTTCTTCTTGAAAATATCGATTGATCTCTCGTATAAGCTCGTCTTGGGTTATTTTCTGGACAACATATCTTTCTATCAAATCTTTAAGTGTACGACTAACTTGTCTTGATATCGCTTTTCTTTTTTCTTTGGGAAAAAATGAGCTTAAATAATCTCTTGTTTCATATTCAGGGGAAATTAGGTGAGCGTTGGCCTCATCTAGATTCATCCCTTTAGGCAAAGAAGCGTATCTTACTCCTAAACTCGTCTGCTCCTCTAAGCTTTGTCTTTTTATTTCTTCGACTAATTCTTGACTGTGTTCGTTAAGCCATTGGCGAGCCAATTTCTGTTGTGAACTTTGACCGATGGCAGTTATACCGTTGAAAATGTCCAAAACACGATATTTAAATTTTTTCCATCCGCTTACTTTTTTTTTATTTTCCTGCCCTCCTCTTAAGGCGCTGTCAACCAAATCAAGCGGTAAAACTACCGGGACGCTCGGACCCAAACCGGCTTGCCTTTTGATGATTGCGGCCAAATCAGCGGCAAAACGCTCATGCTGCTGTCTAAACATCGGCTCAAACAAAGTTCTCTGCCATGCGTTGCGGATATACCGCCCCACCTTGATTCTTTTTTTTGATTCCGTATCCGCTTGATAATCAGAAGAGAAAGAGTATCTGGCTAATTGTTCGATATTTCTCACTAGCCGGTTATTTAAAACAGCTATTCCTACCGTCAAATCATCGATATCCTCCGGCAATTCCAATTGCGGTGGCCGCTTTTTTGATGAGGGAGGGTCATCAGCTTCCTCGGAAGCAACGGCAATATTCAAAGGTAATCTAACCCTAGTTTTGGTAGGAATTGCCGCAGCAATTTCTTTTTTGACTCCGGTTGGATTCTGGGCGGCCGAATTTCCTTTTTCTACCGTTGGTCTGTTTCCGACTGCATTCCCACCTTCAAGTTGCTCCTCGCCGACAATTTGTTGAGAAATATTAAAGGCTTTTTCCCTTAGACTTTCCGGCGAGAAATTAACTGCTTGACTTGCTCCTCCGGCGAGTTTTTCATACCGGGCTTTAATTCTCTTTATCCTTATTTCATCTTCTTCTCTTACTTGCAAAACCAGTTGTTCATATTGTTCATCGCTCAAACGAAGTTTTTTTCTTAAAGCTTTTCTTTCACTTTGATCTAAAATCATTGATCTTGCGCTGGTGGCAACAGGAAGAAAACCGTTTCTTTTAAACCGATCAAAAAGGTTTAAGTATTTATCGTAAATCTTCTTCATCCCTTTAACGTTTTCCCTATCCTCCCTTCGGCTGTAATTTAATAATCTTCTTATCTTTAAATCCCATTGGCGTTGTTCTTTGATCATCAGAGCCAATTGCTGTTCAGGCGTTCCCAAATAAGTAAGCATCCCTTGTTTCAAGGCTTCCCATCTGATCACAACATCATTGGGGACAAGCATTCGCTTCATCACCTGATAAACCTGTCTTTCCGCCTGATATTCAGGCCTTTCTTTAAAAATCGTTCTTCGTGTTATTGATCGCGGCTCCGTCACTCTTTCCGAAGCAGATGTTTGGTCTATTTTCTTGCCGGCGGCCGCCTCTCTTTCTTGACCAGAATTTGATTGCCGAAGGTCGCTGATTGTTTTCGCCTTTAAATACTTAAGAATCATGGCCAAGTAACTATCGCTGGCAATAGCTCCCATCTGGCTGTAACGTTCTTTTTGGAAAAAAGAAGATAGGGGTGCGTACAAAGGATCGGAAGATTGATTTGGATCAAGAACTATCCCCTCCATTATTTCCAAAGCTTTAATTTGACGCGCTGCCGCTTGAGGCATTCCGTTGTTATAGCGATTGTCGTTTTGAATTGCTTGATCAATAACTTCAACAATCTCCGGTTTTTGCATTATACGAGTTACATAGTGCGAAACCACATCTGCATGCCTCATATCCAATCCTCTTCCCATCTCCGATTGTCTTGAATAATCTATCCGTATCGGCACCTTTATATTTTTTCTAATTGTATCCTGAATACTAAGTCTTTCACTCATTGATATATCTAAAATGCTTAATGAGTAATTGCTGGCAAGGATGCGCCAAGAATAAGTTGTGATTGCAGAAAAACTATTGAATTTGGGATAAAAACGCTTATTGGGTTAATTCCGTATTATGTATATTATAATTATATCCCATTTTTGATCCTTTTTATCCTGCGAAAAGCATTTATTACATATTTCTTACTCTTCCCTTACTATTGTCTTAATCTATGGTTTTACTATAAAGATGGTTTTCTCTTAAAAAAAACAAAAAATTAAAAAATTATCCTCTAATCCATGCCTAAGGAAACTCCCGACCTTGTCTTTACCGCAAGAAAAACGCAAAGAAGACAAATGGCGCAGGATATAATACAAGACCTTGAGGGAAAAAGGCCGTCAGTCAAAATAAATAAAGATGGGATAGCTGAAGGAAGATCCGATATCATAATCGCCGAAGGCAACACACTTCGGATGGCCGATAACCCTTTAATCAATTATCAGCTAGCCGCAACTCTTAAAAGGGCTCTAATGACGCCTCATTTTTTAGTCACTCTTAAAGCTTTGCAAATCGGAGCAATAAAAAATCCTGATTTTTTTTCAATTAAAGATGATCTGGGCTTAACCGACAAGGAAATAGAAAGACTATTAAATAAACCTACTGCTACCGAACTATCAAGAATTTTTGATGACAAAATGGTGAGGATTATGTCGGTCAATTCGGAAAGCCAATTATCGAACGAAGAAGATAAAGAGTTATATAGTCGTCTTTTTGGCTCTTTTGATATCAACGGCGAATTTGTTGACGGCATCATTCAGGCCATAATCTATTACCCCCAAGCTTATGATAGAGAAAACAACTGCTTAAAATTAGATTACGCTCTTGACTGCGATTTGATGGTCTTTCCTACCAATAAGGGCTTTTTGGATGATTTTTTTGCTAAACTGGGCATATCTGACAAAGATAAGGAAATTATTATTGAAGAAATTATCACCGATGACCTTAATCGAATTACTTCTACCCAAAAAAGGTTAACTCGAATCGGCAATCGCTTTCAGCCCGGAGAAATAATTGACAGAGCTTTTCTCGCCCTTGCCGACACAATGAAAAACAGGGCTTTATTAAAAGAGAAGCCTTTACCAAAAAAATTCATCGTTATTGCCGGCAAAACAGTTGATAATGAAGCTTGCGTTGATGATTTTCAGAGCCAGTCTTATGACAACATCGGCAAGGAAGCTGTTTTATACGTCCCCAGCTTTACTTCCGCCTGGATCGCCAACAACAATGGTGAAGTTAAAGTCACCGGCGTGGCCAACCCAGCAGGCTATGTTTTTATGTTCACCAATAATGAAAGTGGCCATATATGTTTTTTTGGTCAAAGCTCTGGTCATATAATCAACAATCGCGGCAGTCTTGTTATTGCCGATCATGCATCTGTTTTTGTTGAAAATTTGGAAGACGTCGGCAGAAGCTGTGATCTTACCGGAAATAGTTGTCTTCTGTTTTTGACCAAATACCCCTCTCCTGATCGGTTTTTATTCCACAACGCCACCGGCGGGCAAATATTTATTATTAAACCTCCTTCTGACGTTGGTGATTTGATCAAAAACCAGTCTTCAGACTATACCTTCGTTGAAAATGAGGGTGAATTATTTGTCATAATTTCAGCCGTTTCGGCAGCAGAGAAAGAGAAACGACAAGCAGTTGCTGTTTTTAAACCAATAGAGATTGTCAAGGGAAAAAACCATTATCAAAGTTTAGTTTTTGTTGATGGAAGAACGATTGACAACATTAATGATCTTTATAAGCTGGAAAAAAGACTGAAGGGTAAAACCGGCTTTGATTTTGTTTTAACTCAATCTGACTAAACGATCAAGCAGCCATTGGTTGGGCAGTTCTTGACGAAGGAGATCCTATTTCTTTAATCGCTTGAAAAATACCAAGTCCAAGAAGAGCTAAAATCAAGGCGCCGATTTTTTTTAAAATGCTTAAAAGTTTGTTTGCTCCCCTCTCCACCTTTTGCTCCCTTAACTGCGGATTAGGTTCGCTAGTAGCTTTTTTCAATTCATCAACAGCCACTTCTGCTTCTTTTTTTTCATCGGGAGTCAACTTTTCGGGAGGAAGGTTTTTGATATAGCCGCCCAAAGCGTCTAAAGCATCTTCGGGCCTAGCTAGACCTGCATCAACTTTTGCTTTAAGATCGTCAAAAAAAAGTTTTTGTTCTGACGTCAAATTGCCCTGTTGCTCTTCGGTGACTCGCCGAAGAATCTGCACAAAACCATCAAAAAACTTTTTCGGGTCTTGCTCCTTGGCCAAAACTTCCATCTTTTCTCGGATTTCGGCCGGAAGCTCGTCATATTTAATCCCTTGATCGACAAGGAATTTTTGGAGAGTGGGTATTTGCCCTGCCTTTTCTGACTGGCTTGCATCTGCTCCTGGCGCTTGGGATCCTTTCGATTGTTGAGCTTCTTTTTGCCCCGTTTGACCGCCTTCCCCCTCTTTTAAAGAGGAAGACAAAGGAGTAGAATTGGGTCTGTTACTGGATGACACTTCTCGATTTTCTTTAGCCAAATTGTTTTGAACCAAAGCATCTGGTGCCAATCCCTCTCCTCCTTCGGTCATAATAAAAATTTAAAAAGCATTAATGAGCTTCGCCTGTTAAAGCGCCTATTCCGGCCGCCGACCCAACTCCGATACCGGCCGCTTTAGCCGCTCCGCCTATACCTAGTCCCGGGATAGCCGAACCCAAACCAAGGAGGATCAGAAGGTAAATAAGCCATTTTAATTTGAAACCGGGGACAATTCCCTCTCTTTTCATCCGATCAAGCCAGCCTTGCGCTTCTCTTGAGCTTTTGAGCGCGCTTTCAAGGTCAGCACCAAAATTCTGATGCAACAATTCCCATTCATGTTGTCGGAAAGCCAACTCACCAATAGACGCCTCAAAAATATAGCGGCCGAAGATTTTCATGCCCAAAGTTCGATCAGTAATACAGCTTCGCGCCAAGTAGTAATCGGTAAAAAGCTTTGTTTTAAACTCTTTTCCCAAAGTAGTATAAACAGTATCCAAAATTTTTCTGTCGTGCTCCGACAATCTTGATAAAGGAACGTTGTCCCATTGAAATGGTTCCGTTTCCGGTTGACCGGTCAACGGATCTATTATTTCCTTGCCGTTTTCATCTAATTTTATTACCGTAATTTCTCTTCCAATAGCTTCCCTCAACAACAACCGCTTCACTCCCTCCTCGCCGCTAGCAGCATAGGCTAAAAATCTCATATCTTCGCCTATGTTGTGTTGATGAAGAATTCTCGACCGGCTACTTTCGTTGTATTCTATCCACCGTGTTCGTATCACTCCTCTAACTTTTTCCACATCCTGAGCCGCCTCATATTCTTGTTTCTTTCTTAGCTCCTCCGCTTCTTTGGCCAATCTTTGTTGTTCAAGCTTGGTCATTTCGTCATATCGCTTGAGCATCAATTCTGCTACCGTCTCGCCCCAGACCCTTTCCAATCTACCCAAAATCCTGGATTCTGCTGCCAGTCTTTCCCTTTCCGACCGCTGTCTGTCTTTGAATGCTGGCAGTTTCTTAATTTGTCTCTCTAAACCATTTATTCCATTTTGAGCTTCTAAAGCCTTTTTTAAGCTTTGAATAAATTCACTCGTTTGACCCCGGGTGGTATCTAGTAATTTTAGGATATCATTATAAGTATTTACTTGTTGTTTCAAATCAACGTCATTAGACCATTTTTCTTTTTGTTCTTCTAATTTTCCCAAAGATTCTTTTAAATTTTTAATCTCGTCTTTTATTGATTCTGTTGCTGCTGGATCTTTATTTCTAGCTTGCATTAATTGTTCGTCTTTATTATCTAGCGAAGTTTTTGTTTTTTCTATCTCGTTGTCTATTCCTAAGAATTTTATCACTTCTTGCACCCTACCTACACGCCTCTCTAAGAGTTTTTGTTTTATTGTATCTATGGCGTCATCTAGATTATAGGATGTCTTCACAATCTCCGTTAGTTCGTCTTTTGTAAATATTCCTTGATATTTCCGGTCTAAAACATCTATGGCGCCGTCGATGCCGTCTTCCAAGTTGGTTTTGTTTTCCTTTTTTTGCCTCTCCAGTTGTTCTAATCTTTCATCTACCTTGACTTCTGGCAGTTTTAAAATTTCTTCTTGGATTCTTTGAAGATTGCGGCTGTAAAGAACTCTCAAGTCAGGATCTCTCAATAATACTGCTTCAATATATTTCTGCCTCTGGCTTCTGGGGATTTGAGACAACTCAGGAAACATTGCCTGAAAAGAAGGATCGGCCAAGATGTAATCAAGAGCCTCTTGCCTCAACTGAGTCAATGTTATTCCTTCCAAATGCCTTCTTCCCTGTTCTCTCATTTGTTTAAACCTTTCTTCTTGTTTTCGATCATCTCCTGCAGCCAATATCAGCAGATAGTCGTGAACTTTCGATGTTATTTCAAGAAGACTGGCTCCTTCGTTGTGAATTGCTTTCAATTCAGGCCGAGCATTTTCATCCAAGACTATCCCCCCATCTTCATTAAGATGGGCAGCGCCGGCGCCAAAAGCGGCTTTATCCCCCTCAAGGGTCAGCGATGAATATGAGGCCGACTCTTCTTTACGTAAAAAGGCACTGAAAGCCTCTTTTCCGCTTTGCTTTTGTGCCAATGCCCTTAAGGAAGCAGCCAGTTGACGATCTGCCTGGGCGACGGCCGGTGCTACCGTGCTCTCACCGCCATAAGAAAGGACCGCCATTGATGAAAACTCTCTTGTTCGTCCTGGTGAAGTATCGGGTGTTGGCGCCATAGTTAATTTATTAACTGATTTAATTTGTCTTGGATCTGTGCCAATTTTTGGGCATCCTGGTTTTGAACCTCCTCATTTTTGAGTTTGATTAAGACTCCCTTGTAAATATTCCATTGATTGCCTAAATCTTCTAGAAATTTCTTCAATTCTTCTTTGGTTTTAATGTTGTCAAGGGAATTAAGGATAAACTTTGCCGATTTTTTTCCTTCCTCTTGGTTTATCCGGCCTGCTTCAAGGGCGCTAATCATCGCCTCCGCCAAGTCATCATAAATTTTTTTTCTCAAATCCTCAGTAATAAGAGAAGGATTTTGAATACTAGAATCCATATTCTTAAACTATAACAATATTAAAAACAAGAAATCAAGAGCAATTTGTTTATTCATCACTTACATCGTTTACCCACTTAACTCTAAATTAACACTAAACTTTTATCACAAAAAAATTACAATTTATAATTTAATATAATTAATATGTTGAGAGCTTAATAAAACACAAGTAAAACCCAAGAAAACGCAAGGTCTGTCCTTAACAAGGACAGACCTTGATACTATAAGATTAACTGTGGATGTTTAGTATCTCACCCGGAAATTGGCCAAGAATAAGGAAATTAATAAGATTTTAGGCTCAACCAAGCCCTGACATAAAGATATAACTCCTCTTTCGCCAATCTATGAAAACGAAGCTCTCTCTATTATTATTCTTTTTTCGCTTTCCTATCTGTTGAGAGATTTTTGCTTATCCTAACAACTTGGTTTATTTCAAAAAAACCAGAAAACCAAAGTTCATTTTCCTTCCCTTCAAGCAACTCTCTTTACGACATTTATTGATGCCGTCTTCTTATCCCTTTTTTTAAGTTATCAAACATTTATAGATAGGGCTCCGCGAAAAATTCAAGCCAAGGAAATGATCAAAAGAATTGATATTTCCCGATCGAGCCGCTTTCTCATAATGGCTTTTTCAACCAACGGTAAGCTTCGCTCCAATATTTTTTGTAGAGACAATTCCGCCCGTTTTCTTAAAAAAAGGTTTCTCTAGAGCCTCAAAAGGTTTATTTTTTATTATTGACAATCTTGATTTTGAAAAAGTTTGACTATCAAATTATCTTATGTAGTAATCAAGAAAAATAGGGTAAATTAATATTTTTTTAGTTTGGTTAAAACTTTAGCCATCTTTCCATCTACTCCTTTTAGTTCAAGTGATGCTTCAAGAGGATCAATAACGTTAACATAAAGACCTGTCCCCAACTCAAAGCCAGCTCTTTGGACAAAGCGCGGGATAACACGGACATACCAATTCTCTTTTGGGTAAATATAATAATTATAACCAAAAGGAAGATTGGAAAGATGATGTTCGTCATAAATTTTCCTTAGTTTTCTGATAATTTTCTGGATGATTGAAGCTAAATCGTTTATTTCTTCATCGGTTAAGTCGCCGAAAACACCACCTACCTTCTTGGGAGCTATCCATACTTCATAAGGCCATTGAGAAAAGTCAGGGCAATAGACATGGAAAAAATTATTTTCGTCAACGACATTATTTAAAGGCTCGCGTGACACCGTATCAAGGTTAATTTGCGAAGGAATAACCACCAATTGAGAATGAGGGTGCTTGAGAGACGCACCGGCATGCTCACCGTGATTGCAAAAAATAAGAACCTGTCCGGTTTTGCGATGAAAATTATAGCGATGGCGGTAGGCCTTAAATATAAGCTCAATTTGGGGAAGAGGTAAATCTTCAATAGCTTTATCATGAAAAGGAGTATGCACTATCACCTCATGAAGGTCGGTAATCGGGTATTTATTGGGGACAACCCTTACCTTCCATCCCTTTTGATCTTTTTCGCCTTCGCCAAAACGTAAAACCTCAGGCGGTGTCATTTTTTCATTGCCCGGACAAAGAGGACAAACTTGCTTTTTTGGGCCATGTCCTGGTCGGCTTACTCTTTGAGGCGAAACAATCACCCACCGACGTGAAAGGATATCGGGAACGTATTTAGCCATAAATACTTAAGCGTAAAAGCTTAAAGCGTGAAATGACAACTTGACTTAGATCTGCATTGCGCTACGGCTTTGCATCATCAGCTTCAAACTTTAAGCCCGCTTAAAATCAGTATAAAGTAAAAAGCAACAGAAAATCAATTATAATTGGAGTTATGAAAATAATAGTTGGCCTTGGTAATCCGGGAGAGAAATACGCAAATAATCGCCATAATGTCGGCTTTATGTTTGTTAATTACCTTCTTAATGAAAACGTTACCCGCTTTAAGTTTGACAAATATTTAAAATCAGAAATCGTACAACTAAAAATTAATAATAAAGACGTCGTGCTCGCCAAACCCCAGACCTTTATGAATAATTCGGGCATAGCGGTCAAATCTTGTATAACACGTTATCAGGCGCAAATTACCCAAGATTTATATGTTGTTCATGACGATCTTGATATCCCGCTGGGAAAATTCAAAATCCAAAAAGGAGCTGGTCCAAAACTTCATAAAGGCATCCGTTCTATTGAAGAATTTATTGGAACAAAGAACTTTTGGCGAATAAGAATTGGCGTTGACAACCGCCCTCAAGGCATTCACATTCCCGGCGAAACCTATGTTCTTCAGGATTTCACTCCTTCGGAAAAGCAGATTGTCGAACAGCTTTTTGTTTCAATATCACTTAGACTACAAACCTTGCTTGATAACGCAGACTAAATTGCTTATGTTTAGTTGCAAAGTCTTTGCTTCCTATGATAAAATGATTTTGTCTCCTATTGACAGATTTGGTAAGAGATAAGTTTTGGCGGAGTTGGTTTCTTTCCCAAATTTTTGCTCCACCACCGATTAAATTCATCCATCTTATTGTGTTGATATGAACGCAAAGGTTTCTAAACAAAAAATTCGCCCGGACAGCAATCCTTATAGAAATAGTTCTTTTCTTAAAGTACTGGACAATCGACTGAACAAAAACTTACCCTTGCAGATTGCTTTTTTGGATATCGACCGCACTTTAATAGGTAATGGAGACAGTCAATTGTCTTTTAAAACAAGAAAAATTTTGGCAGAACAAGGTTACATTTTTGCTGCAGTGACTTCAAGAACTGAAGAAATGACTATCAGCGAAGAAGAATATCATTTGTCAAAAAAAAAGTATATTTTTCCCCGACCGCCGCCTAAACCCAGTGCCGAGGCGGCCGGCATTCTGGACGCCGATATTATTGCTGCCTCAAGCGGGACCAAACTCCTGATCCATCAGATCGGAGGCGGTTATCTTGAGGACATTGAATACAGACAACGCTTTGGAGCTTCACCTCAAATTTGGCGCACTGCCGTAATTTCTCTAATCAACAAAATTAACTCTTCCCATAAATTGGCCAAATTTTTTTTGCCTGAAAACAAAAACCACTATTTTCAAGGAAAAACCGATATTTTTTCTCCCCCTCTTGATTTCCGAATCAATCTTTTTTTTACTTCAATTGAAGATAAACTACACTTTACTCGTGAGTTTGAGAGAATGAAAACCATAAAGAATACTTTAGATTTGCGTCTTACCGATGACAGCGATCCTGATAAAAAAATTTACAGTATTTACATTACTCCCCGCTTGGGGTACAAAAGGACTGCTATTGAATGGGTAATCGATAAAACATGTCTCGCTCTCAATGTCAAACGGAAGGATCTGAAACTCCTTATCGCCGGCGACAGTTGGCCCGATTTAGAGATGGGTCTTTTCAGTGGCAATGCCATCAAAAATATCACTTTTGTTATTGTTGGTGGTTCAAGACTCGCCCCATACTTAACAGAAAAAGAGCGTCGTCAATTCGCCGGAGAAGATTTGTTTAGCATAAAAAGGTTTTTAAAAACTGATAAAGAAAAAGGGGTATATAAATTCATGATGCCCGGCTACGAAAGAAAAGTAATCATCGGTGATTTGGCTTTTCCAGGGAAGAAAGGACCGGAAACTCTACTCTGCTATTTTCAAACATAATCTTAATTACAAATTTCAAATAGGCATGAAAAAAATGAAGATTGCTCAAATCGGTCCCCTTTGGGAAAATATTCCTCCTCCTAAATACGGCGGAACGGAAAGGATAGTTTATTATTTGGTTGAAGGTCTAATTAAAAACGGCTATGAAGTAACCCTTTTTGCCTCCGGTACTTCTAAAACTTCGGCCAAACTAATCTCTGTTTCTCATCAGCCTCTTTTTCGTAAAAAAATTCCTTGGACCAATATTATGTATCCTTTGTTAAATATTACCGAAGCTTTTGACCGGCAGAAAAATTTTGATATTATTCATGTTCATTTAAACATTCCTAGTGATTACGTTTCTCTTCCTTTGGCCTCCCAAATTAAAAATAAAGTCGTTTTTACACTTCATTTTCCCTACCCCATTTCGCTCGGTTACGCCGACAGACATCTCGTCCTGCAAAAATACCGCCATCTCAATTATGTTTCTATCTCCGACTCTCAAAGAAAGGGAGGAAAAAATCTCAATTGGATCAAAACTGTTTATAATGGAGTTGATATCAACAGCTACAACTTTAATCCTCAACCTGACAATTATTTTGTCTGGCTGGGAAAATTTAAACCACAAAAGGGCGTAAAAGAAGCGATTATCGCCGCCAAGAAAGCCGGCGTCAAACTAATAATCGGCGGGACAATTGATTATTTGGAAAAAGATTATTTTGCCTATTTTCAAAATGAAGTTGAGCCTTTGATTGATGGAAAACAAATCAAATTTGTGGGCGAATTAAACGACAAACAAAAAAACGAAATCTACGGCAAGGCTGTTTGTTTTCTTAATCCCATTTCCTGGGAGGAGCCGTTTGGTTTGGTGATGATTGAAGCAATGGCTTGTGGCACGCCGGTTATCGCTTTTGCCAGAGGAGCGGCAAAAGAAATTGTCAAAGACGGCGAAACGGGTTATTTGGTCAATGATATTGATCAGATGGTTGAAGCAATCAAGAAAATCGGGAGCATTGACAGAAAAAAATGTCGAGAGCGAATCGAAAAAAATTTCACGACCGACATTATGGTCAAAAACTATGAAGAGGTTTATCGACAAATTTTGAAAATTCCCTCCGTTTAAAACTATTATTATTTGCGATCTCCTTTTATGCAAACAAAAGAAGATCTTCAACAATTCATCAGAGAAAAATTAAAAGATAGAGTTTTCGTTATCGTTGCCAATAAAGAACCATACCAACACATCAGCACAGTTGACGGAATAAAAATTAAGAAACCTTCGGGTGGAGTTCATACTTTACTCGACCTCATCGCTCGAGCATCGAAGGGAATTTATGTCGCCCACGGCGACGGCAATGCCGACAAACTGGTTGTTAATGATAACAACATCATCAAAATGCCATCCCATGAGGAATCCTACTGTTTAAAAAGGGTCTTTTTAAGTAAAAAAGAGCTGGAAAATTATTACTTTGGCTTTGCCAACCAAACTCTCTGGCCGCTTTGCCATGTCACTTTTGTCAAACCGGAGTTTGATGTCAATTGGTGGAAGTATTATCGTGATGTCAATATCAAGTTTGCTAAAGCGGTTTTAGAAGAAATTGACGATAGAAAAGCTTTTATTTGGGTAAATGACTATCATCTTGCTCTTGTGCCTCGCCTTCTCAAAGAATCAGGCAAAGATCTTATCATCGGCACTTTCTGGCATATCCCTTGGCCCACCAATAGTATTTTCCGCATTAACCCTTGGGCCAAAGATCTTTTAAACGGACTTTTAGGCAGTAAATTTTTGTCATTTCATCGAGATACTTATGTCAACAATTTCTTCCAATCAATCCAAAACAATCTTGAGGCAAAAGTTGATCTCGAACAGGCACGGGTGGTATATCAAGACCAAACAACTAAAGTTGAGGCTTTGCCTGCAGGAATCGACTATCAGGAACTTCTCAACATAAAAAATCACTGTAAGAACTCAAATAATCTTTGGATTAAAAAAGAGTTGGGGGTTAATGTTAAATATTTGGCTATAGGGGTTGACCGAGTTGATTATATCAAAGGCTTGGTAGAAAGATTTCGAATGATCGACCGTTTTTTGGAGAAATACCCAGAATTTATTGATAATTTTGCTTATCTTGGTATTATGCCTTTGTCGCGTTATCACATCCGGGCGGTTAGGTCTTATGGCGAAGCGGTTTTTGATCTGGTCGACAAAATCAACTGGAAATATTCAAAAAATGGCTGGCGACCAATTTTTTTAGAAACAAGAAGCATTCCCCGTGAAAAATTAATCTCTTATTATAAAATTTCCGATCTTTGTATCGTCACCTCGCTAGATGACGGAATGAACTTGGTCGCTAAAGAATATGTTGTTTCCTGCCGACAAAAAAATGGTATTCTTATCTTGTCTAAATTAACCGGAGCGGCCAAAGACTTACGACACTGCCTTCAAATCAACCCCTACGATATTGAGGAGGGAGCGGATGCAATTTACAAAGGCCTTACTATGAGCGAGGAAGAGAAAAAGGACCGCAACGCAAAAATGCTTGAAGAACTGAAAAAAAACAATATCTACGATTGGGCGATTAATTTCATTGATAAAACCCTCTCCGACTAAAATCATAATCAAATTTCAAAAGTCAAAAATAAATATCCTTAAACTTTCTAAACTTCATAATCTTTTCCACTTTCAAACCTTAAAACTTTTTAAACTTTTATTACTTTTTAAACTTCTTAAACCTTAATCCTTATCTTTGATAGTCATTCACAAAGTTTTCGATTATTCGAATAATCGAAATAAC
>Ga0123519_10001211_pt1 | contig 44378 bp, 40 predicted proteins | sample YelNatPaOPRAMG02_FD_87396 | JGI IMG/M metagenome (GOLD analysis project Ga0123519, IMG submission 87396) | Hot spring microbial communities from Yellowstone National Park - Yellowstone National Park OP-RAMG-02 (version 2) | ecosystem: Environmental > Aquatic > Thermal springs > Hot (42-90C) ...
CTTTATGACAAAACTAACTGAAAAACCTTAATAGATTCCTCAACTTTTTGTAAAGATACATCGAGATGAAAAACTGCTCTTAAATAATCAAAACTTCCCGATGAAATCAGCACTCCTTGTTCTTTTAAAAGTTTGATAAATTGATTTTTCGGGAACTTGTTTTGTCGGAAAATTACTATATTTGTTTGAACGTTTTTAATATTGACTTCTACTCCTTGTATTGATGCAATACTTTGAGCAAAAAGCTTAGCCTTTTGGTGGTCTTCTTTCAATCGTTCAATGTTATGGTCCAGTGCATACAAAGCTGCAGCGGCAAGTATACCTGCCTGTCTCATTCCACCTCCAAGAATCTTTCTCCATTTATGCGCACGTGTAATAAAAGCTGAATCACCGCAAAGTATAGAACCAACAGGTGCACCAAGACCCTTTGAAAAACAAAATGAAATAGAGTCAAAATAAGAAGCATATTCTTTTACTGAAATGCCCGTTTCTATAGAAGCGTTGAAGATTCTTGCACCGTCAAGATGAGTTTTTATACCCTGTTCTCTGGCAAAAGCCGTTATTTCACGAATTGACTCAATAGGTTGAATAATACCACCAGCTCGGTTATGGGTGTTTTCAATACAAATTAAAGTGTTTTCCGGGAAATAATATACTCTGTCTCTTAAATACTTCTTTATCATTTCAACACTCATTACACCATCAATTCCATGAATAGGCATCACCTGAACATTGGAGATTATAGAAGGTGCTGCATTTTCATAATTATATATATGAGATTCGGCTTCTACAATTATCTCATCACCAGGTTTAGTATGAGCCTTGACAGCAAGTTGATTGCCAAGTGAACCACTTGTTACAAACAGCGCCTTTTCTTTTCCAGTAAGCTTAGCACATCTCTCCTGTAATTTATTAATTGTAGGATCTTCTCCAAAAACATCATCACCTACTTCAGCATTCATCATTGCTTCACGCATACCTTTAGATGGCTTTGTAACTGTGTCGCTTCTTAAATCAATATATTTCATTGTTCAAATAATGAATTTTGTTGACCATTGCCATTACCGTTGTTTTCCTTATCTTCTTCCACAATTCTTGCAACAGCAGAAATTCTATCCTTATCATCAAGTTTTATAAGTCTTACACCCTGAGCGTTACGACCCATTACACGAATATCTTTGACTTTTTGTCTTATCAAAATACCACGACTTGTAATTATCATTAAATCATCACTATCAGTAACTTCTTTAATGGAAATTAATTTGCCAACCTTTTCTGTAGTCTTGACAGTTATAACACCTTTTCCTCCCCGATTTGTAACTCTATAATCAGAAAGTTCACTTCGTTTACCATATCCTCTATCTGTTACAACCAGAATAGTAGCACTAGGCCTGATAACTGCTACTAAACCAATTACATAATCTCCTTTTGCAAGTTTAATTGCACGTACACCAGTTGCGGTCCTGCCCATTTCTCTAACTTGCGATTCGTTAAATCTAATTGCTTGTCCTTCGTGTGTTCCTATCAGCAGTTCCTGAGAGCCATTAGTTAATTTTACATCAACAAGAACATCACCTTTATTGAGATTAATTGCATTTATGCCATTTCTACGAATATTAGAATATTGCTCGAGTTTTGTTTTCTTAATTATTCCCAAACGGGTTACCATAGTTACATATAAATCATCTGAAAAATCCTTAACCATTACAAAAGCTGAAATGGATTCATCTTGTTCTTTCTCAATAAGATTAACAATAGAACGTCCTCTTGAAGTTCTTGTTCCCTCTGGTATATCATATACTTTAAGCCAGTAGCATCTTCCTTTATCAGTAAAAAACATTATGTATTGATGGGTCGATGCAATAAACATATGTTCAATAAAGTCATCTTCAGTCCCTGTTGAAGCTCCTTTTATTCCTTTACCACCACGATTTTGAGCACGATATGATGAAACAGGTATTCTTTTAATAAATCCTTTATTTGAAATAGTAATTACCACATCTTCTTCTTTCACAAGTTCCTTCATCATCTCATCATCGGTCATTTTCTTTACATCATATATTATCGATGTGCGTCTTTCATCGCCAAACCTTTTTTTAAGTTCTGTTAATTCTTCAATAATCAATTCTTTTCTTAATGCCTCACTCGCAAGTATTCTTTTAAGTCGTTCAATAGTCTTGAGAACTTGCTTATATTCCTCCTCTATTTTTTTACGTTCAAGACCTGTCAGTCTTTGTAATCTCATATCAAGTATAGCCTGAGATTGAACATCTGACAACTTAAATCTTTTCATCAAAGCTTCCTTAGCAGCAGGTACATCCTTTGATTTCTTTATTACTTTTATTATCTCGTCTATATTATCAAGAGCTATAATATAACCTTCTAAGATATGTGCTCTCTTTTCTGCAGCATCAAGTTCAAATTTTGACCTTCGAACAATTACCTCAAGTCTGTGTTTTATAAAGAGTTCCATCATTTGCTTTAGATTTAAAATACGTGGAACTCCATCAACCAATGCTAACATTATTACTCCAAATGTTACCTGCATTTGGGTATGTTTATACAGATTATTCATTATTACGTGCGGATTACTATCTCTCTTTAAACCTATAACAATTCTCATTCCATCTCTATCACTTTCATCATTTACAGATGCAATATCAGGAATCTTCTTTTCCCGTGCAAGTTCAGCTATTGATTCAATTAAATTAGCTTTATTGACCTGATATGGAAGTTCGGTTATAATTATATTTTGTTTTCCACTTTTATCAGTCTCAATTGAAGCGCGTGCTCTTAAAATAATTTTACCTCTTCCTGATTCATAAGCTTCCTTTACTGGTTGATAACCATAAATTATACCCCCGGTAGGAAAATCAGGAGCAGTTATGTATTTCATTATCTTACTTATCTCGGCATCGGGATTTTTAATTAAATATATCAAGCCATCAACAACTTCACTTAAATTATGTGGTGGAATGTTAGTTGCCATTCCAACTGCAATCCCATTCGAGCCGTTAACAAGCAAATTTGGTAATATAGTCGGTAAAACTACTGGTTCTTTAAGTGTCTCATCAAAATTCGGGATAAAATCAACTGTATTTTTATCTATATCTGCAAGCATCGTTTCAGCTATTCGTGCAAGTCTTGCTTCTGTATACCTCATTGCAGCAGGTGAATCCCCATCAATTGAGCCAAAATTACCCTGACCATCAACAAGTGGATACCTGAGAGAAAAATCCTGAACCATCCGTACCATTGTGTCATATACTGCCTTGTCTCCATGAGGGTGAAATTTTCCAAGAACCTCTCCAACTATTCTTGCTGATTTTTTATATGGTTTGTTTGGAGTTAATCCTAATTCACTCATTCCATAAAGTACTCTTCGATGTACTGGCTTTAATCCATCTCTTACATCTGGAAGAGCTCTTGACACAATAACAGACATTGAATAGTCAATATATGAAGACTTCATTTCGTCTTCAATATTAACTGGTATTATTTTCTCATTAGGCATATAAACTATATTTTAAATATTAACAATAAATCAAGTGGAGCTAACGGGATTCGAACCCGTCACCCCTTCGTTGCGAACGAAGTGCTCTACCAGCTGAGCTATAGCCCCTTTTTTGCATTAAATAGAAAATTTACCTAAAATTTTTTGCTATTACAATGAAGATAAATTTCTATTTCTTCTAAAAAATACAGCCTATAAAAATAAAAATGGATTTAAAATATGAATTTAAAAATTGTTCATTTTTCAATTTATTTAATTTACAGTCTTCTTATAAAATCACATTCATCATTTTTACTATTTTTGAAAACATTATATTAAGGTTTTTTTCTTATTTGCCCTTAATATCAAATATTTTAAGTGAAAAATACAACAAAAAATGTGACTTTTTCCTATAATTTAACTTTCAAATTCGTCAGAATTGCATTCGGGTTCTTCAAAATCACAACCCGATTTATCAGATTCGATTCAAAATCTTTAAAATTTAATTCCTACATTTTCAAAATTACATCCCGAAAACCTCCAACTTAAACCCTAACCTTAAAAAAACATATTCTTCTTCATCTTTTACTTCTTTCATTTCATCTTTTTTTAATACTTATATATCACTCTGCATAATTTCCTTTCTATAATGTCTGGATTAAAACAAAATCCATATTAAATAATTTTATAATTAATCAGAATTATTCATTACTTTATTCATTTTGAGCTAAAACACTCTATAAAATAAAAAAGGGCAACTTCTTCAGTTGCCCCTTTTTATATCTCTCTAAAATAAACACTATTTAACAACCATCATCTTCTTGGTATCTGTGAAACCGTTGACATTTATTCTGTAGAAGTAAATTCCTGAAGCAAGATTTCCAGCATTGAAATCTACTACATATTCTCCCGCTACTTTATTTTCATTTACAAGTGTAGCTACTTCCTTACCAAGCAAGTCATACACTTTGAGTGTTACAAATCCAGCTTGTGGTATTGCATAAGAAATTTTTGTAACAGGATTAAATGGATTAGGATAGTTCTGATGCAGGATATAACGTGTTGGTAATTGATTTGTATAATTTCCAACTCCTGTCACAATACCACATGCAATATCATACGCATATAAGGAATAAACTTCTGAAGGTGTAAGTGCTCGCTTCCAGAGACGGAATTCATCAAGTTTGCCGATGAAGCTTGTTGAAGTACTGTAACCACCTACTTTGAAGCCCGTACCTGTTGGTAAGTTCAAAGCAGTCTGCGGAACAGTCCTTACAAGTACCCCATTCTTATACGCGTAAATTGTTGGCGCAGCTGAGTCATATACAAAAGTTACAACGCAAGGAGCCGGACCTGTACCGGGTACTAAAACATCTGTCATTCCTGTAGCTCTTAATAACATACTATCTGGATAAGCTACACCATTATGGAAGCATCTAAATGCATTTGAACCGGGATCTCCAAACAGGTAATATGCAGAACCACTGGGGTTTGTAGGAATAGTAACCCACATACTGATTGTCCAGCTTGATGCTCCAAGATTGCAGTTCCAACCAGTATTAACACCTGCACCTGAAGCACCTGTCCCTGTAATACAGGAATCAAATTGTCCACCCGGAGTTAATGTCAAACCTGTTATAGAAGCAGGATTGGTACCAACACCTGGATTTGCACAATTAGGTGTTGAAATTGTTGTTGGGTTGTTTTCAAATTTGTAATACAATAAATCCGGAGCAGGAACTGGTGTTACATCAACACCAAAATTCACTATTGCACCATCACCTCCTGAGTAAGGGGTAAATGGACAACCTCCAACTGACCAGACTCTTCTAATATTAGCCAGTGTATTCTGGCGTACATATATACCGGTTCCACTACCCGCAGCACATTGACCTATCATAACCACCAAACTCTTGGAAGGATCATAAATGTAAGGTTTATCAAGTGTTATACTCATCCAACCATTCGTAGGTCCTGTCAAGGTTACTGAAGATTTGTAGTAAACTGTATCCATATTTGCAGGAGGATAAAATGTACCGCTTGTTAAAGTTACAATCGTATCCTGTTTCATCAAAATTACAAGGTCAGTGTAAGTTCTCGTGCCACCGGTTGTAATAAATAACCAAACTTTTGTAATCATATTACCTGGTGGCAAGGGTGCTGGCTGATTAAAATCACCTGCGAGGAACAACCATTGAACAGCTTTACCAGCCGATTGACCTAAGGGGAAAGTGTTGCTGCTTGTCCCCACATTGTTGTAATTGTAATACTGAGGAGTTTGAGAATAACTGTGTGAAAACATCAGAAAAACAATAGTAAAAACACTAAGAATAGTGAGTAAGCTGTTTTTCATTTTTGTGTCTCCTTTCTATATTAATTTTATTTAGAAATGATTAAAAAGAATAATATTTTTTTTGAGTTTATTCATTAATTAATTCCGCCTCAGCCATAATTCTGTAGATAATATTCTCCTTTCTACAATAAAACCTCAATTGCTTTTTTGCAATCTTTATAAACCTTTTAAAAAAGTCAAGTCAAAATTTATCTCCATAAAATTTTTTTCTACCATTAAATAAATATCACTAAATAAAGCTTTTAATCACCCTGCCGATAAACTCATCTTGACAAATTACGATTACTCTTTATTACAATAATATAAAATATCAAAACCAGAATTTCTCCTGATAAAAAGACGTTCCATAAAAAACTTTCGGGAATATAGGTAGCAACCAAATTTTGAAATCTAATATCAGAGACAAGAGAAAAGAACTTCGTCCAGTATCCATTATATATAATTAAAGTCCCAAAATCCCTGATAAAACTTATAAAAACCAAAAAGTTACCAGCATAAAAAAATACCCAATGTAATTTCTTTATGTTTATATTAGCTCCATCGTTAATTCTCATTATAATCACCATTGAAAATACAACAAAAACAAGTGAACAGATAAGGGGAGCAATAACCGGTCCTATCCAAGTAATTGGTATTAGGAACAGAATATCAAAAGTTAAAAAAGACTCAGGCCAATTAATTAAATGTTTCAGAGCTATATAATAAAATATATCCCAAATACCAAAGCAATAAAAAAAATAAAAAAATCTTTGCAGCTTATTTTTCCCTGCGATAATAGCTAAAGCTGCAAGCATTATTAAAGTTGTAAATTCTCTTATCCATTCTATTCCTAATATTCTTTGCATACCAATTACAAGAGGGAACTTAAAACCATCTGGATAATATAATTCACGTAGATAAATAACAACAATACATTCCAGGTACCCCATTGCAATGGAAAAAATAGCACACCATAACAAAACAATATGTCTTTTCAGTGCTATAATTTTTTCACTCTTAGAAAATATTGAAACTCTCATACTAAGTCGCTGATATTAATTTAAAGAAAAAAACAATTATTTTATATTGATAAAAAGTTCATTTTAAACCATTATAAAAAAACATATTCAATAATCAAAAAACTAAATCTAACTAAACATCTTGAAGGAGGATATTTTTCAGAGAAATACCGTTCAGAACACATTATTAACTTAGTAATTGACGGGTTTAAAAAACAAAGAAACTGTGCAGCCTCAATTTATTTTCTTCTTAGTAAAGGAGATTTTTCAGCATTTCATAAACTATCTTGTGATGAACTCTGGAACTATCATTCAGGAAGTCCTGTTATTATTATTACAATTGATAATAAAGGAAAACTCATGAAGTATAGACTTGGGAAAAATATTAAACGTAACGAAAAACCACAACTTCTAATAAAATCAGGTCTCTGGTTTGCAGCAGTACCTGCAAATAAGAATTATTATTCCCTCGTCAGTTGTATAACTGTTCCAGCTTTCGACTACAAAGATTTTCAACTTGCTAAACGCTCTGAATTATTAAAAAGATTTCCTCAACATAAAGATGTCATTGAAGAATTTACCAGAGAATAAATTAATACCTTTTCCTGAATGTACAGTAATTTTTGATAATGAATGTATGCTTTGTAATTCTGCAGTTCAATTTCTTTTTAAACACGACAAGAAAAAACTTCTCTGGTTTGTGAGTAACAAATCAGAAAAAGTAAAATCTTTATGTAGCCCTACACTAACATTTCATACCATCCTCTTTTATAAAAGTGGTATCTTTTATCGTGAATCAACAGCTGTATTGAAAATAATGTCTTTAATTGAATTCCCATATTCCTTACTATATACCTTTATTATTATTCCATCTCCATTGAGAAATTTCATTTATAAAATCATCTCAAGATTAAGGAACAAAATTAAATTAAAGTCAAGTACACACTGTGAGCTCAATTCACAATTAAAATCAAGAATTCTCGCCTAATAAATATTTATCGTAAAATTACGATAAAATTACATTGACATTAGAATATACTATATCTAAATTTACTTTAAAAAATATATTATTATGATACGACTTAATCACTTGAATTATTATAGACTTCCCTGGAATTTAACTGACAATGCTATTTCATGGCTCGAGCCAACTTATAAATGTAACCTTGCTTGTGTTGGATGTTATAGACGAAATGTAGCACAGCATAAATCTCTTGAACAAGTAAAATCAGAAATTGATACTTTTAAGAGATTACGCAATACTGACGTTATTTCTATTGCAGGAGGGGATCCACTATTACATCCACAAATCATTGATATTGTTAAGTACATATCAGACAATAAAATTAAACCAATTGTTAATACAAATGGTATTGCACTTGATAAAAACTTGCTTAAAGAGCTTAAACAGGCTGGTGTTGTAGGTTTTACCTTTCATGTGGATAGTAAACAAAATCGTCCCGGCTGGAAAACAGCAAATGAAATAGAACTTAATGAACTTAGATATCAATATGCCAGAATGCTTGCTGATGAGGGCAACATTTCCTGTTCATTCAATTCAACAGTTTTTGAAGACACAATGAAATATATTCCTGAAATGCTAAGATGGGCTGAAAAAAATATTGATATTGTTCAGGTTATGGTCTTTATTATCTACCGTGCAGTTGAAAATGAAAATATGGACTATTATGCCGGGCTAAAAAAGATAAACGTTGGTGAACTGGTTTATAATGAAAAGGATACTCAAAGAATTGATATCAAAGCAGAGGAAATTTATGAAATTATAAAATCAACATATCAAGATTTTGATTGCTGTGCCTATCTTAATGGTTCTGAAAAACCTGATTCCTTTAAATGGTTTCTGGGCGGTAGGCTTGGGACAAAAGGAAAGATATATGGTTATCTCGGTTCTAAAACAATGGAGATTATACAGGTTTTGCATCATATGTTTTTTAATACTTACCTTGGTTATTCTCGACCAAAACATCATAAAGTAGGATTCTCATTATTACCTCTTACCCCTTTTGATAAAAAACTTAGAAAGGCATTTAAAAATTACCTACGTAATCCATTTAGAATATTCAAGCCGCTTTATTATCAATCTGTGATGATTATACAACCAATAGATATTCTTGAAGATGGCAGACAAAGTATGTGTGATGGCTGTCCTGATATTACTGTCTGGGATGGACAGCTTGTCTGGTCCTGTAGGCTTGAAGAACAATTAAAATATGGAATGAACCTACGAAGCTTGCCAAAGAATCTTCATCCAAATAATTGAATTCGATTGGTGTTTTTCTATTTATACTCAAAAGGTATTTGAGTATATTTATTGTTTATAATTTACTATGAAGACAAGATACTTAGTAACTGCTGCATTACCTTATGCAAACGGTTATATACACTTAGGTCACATTGCAGGAGCATACCTGCCTGCAGATATATTTGTTCGCTTCAAAAAATTAAAACAGGAAGATGTTATTTTTATTTGTGGTAGTGATGAACATGGTACAGCAATAGAGATATCAGCAATGAAAGAAAATACTTCCCCTCAAAATATCATTGACAAATTTCATTTTGCAAACAAGAAAGCATTTGAAGAACTTGCTATAGAATTTGATATATATTCCAGAACATCCAATCAAATTCATCATAAAACAGCCCAAGAATTTTTTTTAAAACTTTACAATAAAAATTTACTACTTCAGAAAACAGAAAAACAACTTTATTCAGAAAAAGATAAGCGTTTTCTCGCGGATAGATTTGTAGAAGGTACCTGTCCAGTGTGTGGTTATGAAGAAGCTCGTGGGGACCAATGTGAAAATTGTGGAAGTAATCTTTCTCCTCTTGAATTAATTAATCCACGTTCAAAAATTTCCGGAGATACTCCTGTTATTAAAGAATCCGTACACTTTTATTTTCCTCTTTCACAGTTTCAAAATCAGCTTGAAAAGTGGATTGCAACAAAAACAAACTGGAAATCTAACGTTCGAAATTACTGTGAAGGCTGGTTTAAAACTGGACTTAAAGACCGCGCTATAACACGTGATCTGGAGTGGGGAGTAAAAGTTCCACTCAAAGGATATGAAGGAAAAGTAATTTATGTCTGGTTTGAAGCTCCAATTGGATATATTTCTGCTACAAAAGAACTATTCATTCAGCGCAATAATCCAGATGGATGGAAAGATTACTGGTGTTCTGAAAACACCAAACTTATTCATTTCATAGGGAAAGATAACATTATCTTCCATGCTCTGGTTTTTCCTGCAATGCTTATGGCACACGGTGAATATATCCTCCCTGATAATGTTCCTGCTAACGAATTCCTTAATCTTGAAGGTGGAAAACTATCAAAAAGTAAAGGACACGGCATCCTTGTAAAAGATATTATTAAGACTTTTAACCCAGATGTTGTAAGGTACACAATAGCTTCCAATTTACCTGAAAACAAGGACAGTGATATATCATTGGAAGATTTTATTAACAAAAACAATAATGAACTTGCAGCAATACTTGGAAATTTCATAAATAGAACAGTTGTTTTTGCAAAAAATAAATTTGAAAATAAAATCCCGCTACGCAATTCAGATGAATTTCAATCAGTTCTAAAAGAAATAAAGTCCCTTAGTGAAAGAGTCGCAGATAATTACGAAAACTTTCGTTTTAAAGATGCTATAAATGAAACAATGAACGTCGCCAGACTTGCCAATAAATTTTTTAATGATACTGAACCATGGAAGATTATTAAGGAAAATAAAGCTAAGTGTAGCAACGTTATTAATGCCTGTCTTGAAATTTGTCATTCACTTGCCATTATGATATCACCTGTTATTCCCTTTACTGCTGACAAAATTATTAAAATACTGAGAGCCGATAAGTCAAACTTTAAGTGGGACAATATTGGCAATTTTTGCTTAAAACCAGATTCTGAACTTGGAGAAAATGAGATACTCTTTCCAAGAATTGAAACCTCAGATTCTATTGAAGAAAATTCAGATAATATGAATTTTGTCACAATAGATGAATTTAAAAAAGTCCAGTTGAAAGTAGCAACAATTATTGAATCTGAAAAAATTCCTAAAAGCAAAAAATTACTTCGACTGAAAATTAAACTTGGTGGAACAATTAAACAAATTGTCGCAGGTATAGCAGAATTTTATGAACCAGAAAAACTGCTTGGGAAAAAAATCGTTGTTGTAGACAATCTTCAAAAGACAAAGTTAATGGGATATGAATCGGAAGGTATGCTGCTTGCGGCAAAAATCAACGGTAAACTTTCAATAATTACAGTTGACAATGATATAGAAGATGGAGCTGAAGTAAGTTAGTAGTATGGTTTATAACTTTGGAAAGGTTAAATATGACTTTTCTATAAGAAGCTATATAATGGGAATCCTTAATATAACACCTGATTCCTTTTCAGATGGAGGAAAATTCTTTGATGACTCCGTAAAACTTGATGAGGTATTAAGAGTTGCAAAAGAAATGGAGAAAGATGGTGCAGACTTTATTGATGTAGGAGGTGAATCTACCAGACCAGGTGCCGAACCTGTCCCTCTTGATGAAGAGTTAAATCGTGTTATTCCAGTTATAGAAACATTATCTAAACAAATCACAATACCCATTTCTATTGATACATATAAAAGCAAGGTGGCAGAAGAAGCTTTGAAAGCTGGTGCAGTAATTGTCAATGATATCAGTGGATTTCATTTCGATTCAGAAATGCCCGAAGTTGTTCATCGTTATAATGCTTCATGCATTTTAATGCATATTAAAGGACAACCAAAAAATATGCAAGTTAATCCTGAATATAAAAATGTAATTTCTGAAATTTATGAATATTTATCAAATTCAATTAACATCGCAAAAAATTATCGAATAAATCAAATCATAATCGATGTTGGATTTGGCTTTGGAAAAACTTTGGAAAATAACATCGAATTGCTAACACACTTAAACAAATTTAAAAGATTGGGTTATCCTATTCTGGTTGGGTTATCAAATAAAAGTTTCATTGATAAAATTTATCCAGTTCCCATTAATGAACGACTGTCACCAACAATTGCAGCAAATATAATTGCATTAATAAACGGAGCGAACATTATTCGTGTACATAATGTTTTAGAAAATAAGAAGGCTCTACGAATCTTCGATAGAGTCTGTAAAGGTTATAGTTACAATATATGAGTAAAGACAAGTACAAAGCTGAAGAATTTGAGGAAATTGAACTGGACATAACTGGAATGAACTGCATTAATTGTGCCAGTAGTATACAAAGTTACCTCTCAAAACTTGATGGGATTTATAATGTTGAGGTCAATTTCTCTTCTGAAATTGCAAGCATTGAATACAACCCAGAAATTATTTCTAAAGAGGATATAATAAAAGATATCCGTAAAATGGGTTACGACGTTATTGAAGAAGATGAAGATCAAACAGTAGAAGAACAGAAAAAACATCAGCTTAAACTACACAGAATTAAAATTTTTGTTTCCATTGTAATATCTACTATAATTTTTACTCTTTCAATGTTACACCATAAATCTGAATCTCATATCAATGATACTTTATACTATTCTGTGATGTTTTTACTTGCAACAATTTCAGTATTCTGGTGTGGTGATAGATTCTATAAAGGAGCAATTTCAGCTTTAAAGAACAAAACCTCTGATATGAATACTCTTATTTCATTGGGGGTATTTAGTTCTTATTTATACAGTGTCATAATATCGGCAAACCATCTTTTTCAATTAAATATTTCTGCATTAAGTAACAGTCACGAAGTTTATTATGAAACAGCCGCAATGATAATTACTTTTATCTTAATAGGTAATTATCTTGAGGCATCACTAAAAGCAAAGACACAAACCTCAATAAAAAAGTTAAAAGAACTACAATCAAAATATGTAACCGTTATAAGAAATAATGAGGAATTAATTTTACCTTTTAAAAAAGTTAAAGTTAACGACATTGTAATTATTAAAGCAGGAGAAAAAATTCCAGTTGATGGAAAGATAATTGAAGGGTTTGGAGTTATTGATGAAAGTGCGATGACTGGAGAGAGTATCCCAATTGAAAAGAAAAAAAATGATGAGTTATTAAGTGGTACGGTTCTTAAGAATGGGTTGGTCAAAATTGTAGCTACAAGAGTCGGAAATGATACTGCTCTTTCTAAAATTATTAATCTTGTAAAAGAAGCATCAAATACAAAACCAAAAATTCAAAGACTTGCTGATAAAATATCCGCTGTATTTGTGCCGATTGTAATTTTAATCTCAATTATAACTTTCTTAGTTTGGAAAATTGCTTTTACTGTTTCATTTGACGTTGCTCTTTTAAGAGCTGTATCTGTATTGATAATAGCTTGTCCTTGTGCACTTGGACTTGCTTCCCCGATGGCTGTTGTTATAGGAATAGGTAGGTCAGCTGAAAACGGAATTTTGTTTAACAATATTGAAGCTATTGAAAAACTCTGTAAAGTTGATACTTTTTGTTTTGATAAAACTGGTACTCTAACAACAGGTGAAATTAAAGTTAAAAATATTACCACTTTTAACAATTTCGATAAAGATAAACTTCTCATTTATATTCATTCAATTGAAAAATATTCAAACCACCCAATTGCAAAATCACTTTATAGATACTGTATAGAAAATAATATAGATGTTATTAACAACATTAAGGAATTGAAAAATGAAGAAGAAGGAGGGATTAGTGCATTTATCGATTCAAAATTTGTACTTATAGGTAGTGAGAATGCATTAAAGAAAAAGAATATTCCTATTATAAATAAAGATAATAGTTCAAGAAGTCTTTTTGTCGCTATAGATGGTGAGTTAATCGGTGAGATTGAATTCGAGGACTCTCTCAAGTTAGAATCCAGAGAAGTTATCCAGCATCTTATCAATTTAAATTATGAGGTTCATTTGATCTCTGGTGACAATCCTAACTCAACTGAAAAAATTGCTAAAGAACTTGGTATTAGTAATTATTATTCATCTACTTTACCTGAAGAAAAAGAAAAAATAGTCTCAAAGCTTCAGGAAATTGGAAAAAATGTAGCTATGATTGGAGATGGTATCAATGATGCACCTTCACTTGCAAAGGCTAACGTTGGAATTGCTGTTGGTTCAGGACAGGATATTGCAATGGATTCAGCAGAAGTAATACTTGTTAAGAGTAATCTACATTCACTGTTGTTTGCTATCAAAATTTCACGAAAAACAGTTTCTATTATTAAACAGAATATTTTCTGGGCGTTTTTCTATAATATTCTTGCCATTCCTCTTGCTGCTGGTGTTTTTGGGATTATTATTTCACCAGTAATGGCTTCTATGATGATGGCATTTAGTGATGTTATTACTGTTATTGGAAACTCATTAAGATTAAAATATGTTAAAATAAGATAAAATTTAAGAAAATTATGAAACTAATTAAGGTATTTTTAATTTTACTATTTATAAGCCTTCTTTTTCAGGCATGCCAAAAGAAACAACCTCAACAAAATTCAGCTATAACATCCGATGTTGAACAAGTAGCAACCGTAGAGTATAAATGCCCGGGGATGCATTGTAGTGGTTGCGAACAAACAATTACAGAAGAAATCAAAAAACTTGAGGGTATAAAAGAAATTCAGGCAGATGCAAAAGCAAAGATAGTTAAAGTTGTATATTTAACCAATAAGGTTTCAACAAAGGATATTGAGAAATCCATTAATGCTGCCGGCTATGATACTGAAACTTCAAAATCAGAAACAAAGCATAATTGCAACGAAGAAATGAATAATTAATATTTTTACACAAAATAATGGAAAAAATTGATTTTGATCAGTATGCAGAAGTTTATGATGAAGTTCTCGATGAACAATTAAAGTTTTTTGATAGTAACAGTGAATATTTTTCAGAGTATAAGATTAAACTTGTAAAAAACCTCACTAAAACCCAACCACATAGAATACTTGAATATGGTTGTGGTATAGGAAGAAATATTAAACATCTTGCTACCTATTTTCCAAACTCAATAGTAAGTGGTTGTGATATATCAGAAAAAAGCCTAAAGATTGCAAAGGGAAATAATCCACAACTTGATTTTTTTCATATTACAGACAAAGCTATTGAATCAAAAAAAAACTTATATGATTTGATTTTCATTTCCTGCGTTTTCCATCATATCCAACCATCATTACGACAACAAACAATAAAACTTATAGCAAGCCTATTAAAACCAAAAGGTGAATTATTTATATTTGAGCATAATCCTTTTAACCCAATTACAAGACGCATTGTTAACAATTGTGTGTGGGACAAAGATGCCATTTTACTAAAACCTTCTGAAACTGTAAATTTAATCACATCAGCAGATTTGGAATTAGTAAGAAAAAATTACACTCTTTTTTTACCAGGTTATTTCAATAGATTCCGTAGTATTGAAAAATATTTTTCTTTTCTTCCACTGGGAGGACAATATTTTGTTCAGGCAATAAAATCAGAGTAGAAGCTCTATCGTTTAAGTATATTATTTTTTCGTAACAACTTGAGTTCTGATTTATATTTTTTCCGAAATTGAAAGACCTCTTTTATTGTCCTGAATATTACAGATGGTCTTGCACCAGTTGATATACCATCAAGTCTCGGAAGGTGTTCAACACCAACTTCAGTTGAAGTATATCCAAGAAATTTCGCTTTTATCATTACTTCAGCGTCAATAAAAGCATCAACTGATTCAATCTCAATTTTTTTGAATAAATCAGCTCTAAAAAGTTTGAATGCACAATCTATATCCCAATAATGAATATCAAACAATAATCTCAATAAATAGTTATAACATAGTGATGTAAACTTTCGATAAAGTGAATATTGTTTATGCTTTCTGTAACCAACAATAATATCTGAATAAGGTATGAGTGCAACAAATTTTTTTAATTCTGTTAAGTCAAACTGATTGTCACCATCAGAATAGAAAATATAATCCATTTTTGAATTCAAGAACCCATCCCGCAGAGTAGCACCATATCCCATATTCTTTTCGTGATGTATCACTCTAACTTTTGGATATTTACTTGCTAATCTATCTGCCTCTTCTGCTGTTCTATCAGGACTGCCATCTTCAATAATTATTATTTCATAATCTCCAAGTTTTAACTCCTCAATAACTTCCACAGCTTTTTCTACTACTTTTCCTATATTATTTTCATCATAATATGCAGGGAAAAAAACTGAAAGTGTTATGTCTGAATAATCGCAAATCATAAAATATTCTTATAGTATTGAATAGTCTTCTGTATTCCTTCTGCAAGAGTTGTTTTTGGCAACCATTGAAAATCTTTTTTAGTATTTGTTATATCAAGAATATTGACAGGCACATCAATCTTGCGGCTTTCTTTATACACAGTTTTTGGTCTTTTACCAGAAACTTCACTTATAAGTTTCAAAAGTTCATTTAAAGTTATACCCTTTCCAGAACCTACATTGTATATATTAAAGGGAGCAGAAATTTGAAGAGATTTTATTAATACCTCCACAGCATCTTTAATATATAAGTAATCTCTTGTTATAGTTCCATCTCCCCAGATTTCAATTTCTTTATCTTGAAGTGTTTTCCATAGAAACACCGAAACTGCCCCTTGATTTAAAGCAGGATTTTGCCTTTCTCCGAAGGGATTGGATAATCGAAAAACATAGTAATCAAGCCCATAAAGCCATTTATATAGATACAAATAATGTTCAATTGTTTTTTTTACTATTCCGTATGAACAAATTGGATTTCCACAAAACTGTTCTTTGATTGGAATAATATCAGGTATACCATAAACTGTTCCACCTGAAGATATAAAAATAATTTTCTTAATTTTAGCAGCGATAATTTCGTTAAGTAACTTAAGTGTTGGAATTACATTAGTTTCAACATCATAAATTGGGTTTTCATTTGAATTTGCTGGCAATGTTGAACTTACAAGATGAAATACATAATCAGTTCCTTCAAGTGCTTTTTTTAAATCAATTTCATTGCTGAAATCACCTTCAATAACATCAACTGAATTTATAAAACTTGATATATTTCGTTTGGAAAAATTGAGCTTTTCAAATATTACTACTCGATAACCTTCTTTAAGTAATTCCTCACAAAGATGTGAACCTATAAAACCACCTCCACCGAAAACAACTACTTTTCCTTTATCCATCTGTTTTTATTTTTTGAAAAACAAATATAACAAAACTTTTATCACTTGAAGTGAATTGATTAATTAGCTTCAACTTAGGATTAGCTTTTAGATCTTCTAATTTAACATCATTTTTCCATTCAGGTCTATAAGCATAATGGTTTTCCCAGAAAAAGATAGAACCTTCAGGAGCATCTATAACATTTTTTGAATTCAAAGGTTTGAATTTTTCCGGATTTTCTCTATAATTCTTTGCAAAAAACATAAGTACAGAATGATTTGTATAAACATTTATACCTGATAAATTCTGCATATTAAGAAATTCTGCAGCTGACTTCACAGTTAAATTTTCTGGGGAAAGTTTCTTTGGCGTAAAATCAATAAGCAAATATATAATAGAGAGTATAACAAAGATAAAAGATAGTTTATTTAATGAATTTTTAACATTTGCTCTTGTAAATATCATTACCGAAACCATTACCAGAATTATAAAGATGCTTTTTGTATAGTCAGATTTTTCTAAAAGTTTAAACCCATCTGACTGTTTAGAAAGAAACATTAAAACAATAACAAGAAGTAAACCAGAAACCTCAAAGAAAACTGTTCTGGATTTTTTATCTTTAAGTAAATTAATACCTACCGTTGCAAAAGCAGTAGCTATAGGAGAAATATGAAGCAAATATCGCCAGTTACCTGGGTTTGGACCATTATTCCACATCGTATAAATTTGAACAAGGAATACTGTAATAAAAATTATATAAAACAAATCATAACGTTTTAAGAATTCCTTGTAATTTTTAAAATCACAAAGAAAACCAAGAAATCCAAAAAGAAATAATACGAGAGATACCGGACCGATAATAAAAATATAAACTTTAAAATAATGCAGAGGACCCTGTGTATTATATGCCAGTGATGCAACAGATCTCATCTCGGTTATAATATAAAATATGTCTCCAGTCTTTAAAAAACCAAGTATATCATAAAGAATTGGAAATAAGCCAAGTGCAATTATTGCAAGATATTCCTTTTTTCTAAGTAAGATAACTGCTAAAATTATTGCAAATATAGCAATTTCCTGTCTAATAGTATAAATGTAGCCAACCAGTAAGGCAGCAAAAAAATACTTTTCTTTCTTGTAAAGAATTAAAAAAATCACAATGCACAAAGCAGTAAAAATCTCGGAGTATGAACGAAATGAAAGATCAACAAAAAGAGGCTGAGTAGCAAGTAATAATGTCCCAGCAAAAGCATATTTTATTTCATAAATCCTTAATAGCTTATAAGTAAAAAAAACTGTAAGAGCAGCTATTAATGAATTAGTAAGAAGAACTACATCATAACTTATCAATGCAGGAACAACCATTAATATTTTATATCCAGGTTTTGGGTTGTTCCCAAGTATAACAGATGGGTCTTTCCAGAATTGAATCATATTAAGATACTGTGCAATCTCATCATCCTGATAAAACCCTTCAGAATAAAACCTGATGAGATAATAAACGAAAGTAAGTACTGGGACTAATAGCCATACATATCTCCCAAATATCTCATCAACATTAAGTGTTTCTACAAATCCAGAAGATTGTTTTTTATATGTTTTATTTTTTGATTTTGCCACTAATTTTTTAAAAAAGTAATTTACTTAATTCAACTTTTTTATTAAAGTGAAAAACCATAGAATCTAACAGCACTAAAAAAGGATATTTGCCTTTGAACTAACTATTCCATTTTTATGTTGAAAAATATTGTTTTGTGTATTTTTTCAATTCTATTCAACTTAATTTTATCAGAATATGAGACATAAAATACTTGACTTATTATTAGCAACGTTTATGTTGATGTTTCTAAATGTTGTGACTTTCTCACAATCAAAAGTTTACAATAACGAAATAAGACCCGGTATTTTTCAATATAATGTTATCAAAACAGACTTCCAATTTTTATTAAATGATAGTATCTACCTCGATTGTACCAAATTTCACCCAGATGGAAGTTTCGATATAGGGAGTCTTCCTGCAGTAATTTTCTGTCATGGTTTTGGCTTATCGAAAGATGAAAATATTAAAGAAGCAGAAAATCTTGCTTCAGCAGGTTTTTATACACTTTGCTATTCAATGCGTGGACAGGGTAAATCTGAAGGATTCTCGAATCTTATTAGTACTGTAGAAATGAAAGATTTTGTTCAAATAGTTGAACTCGTTAAAAAGGATTCTTTAGTCAATAAGGATTTCATAGCTGCAATTGGGGCTTCTCAGGGAGGAATTATACCTGTTATGGCAGCATGTTATTTCCCTGGTTTATTAAGATGCATAATTTCACAAGTTGCTTCACCCGATTTTGCCTCCGATTGGATTTATAATAATTCAATTAAGATGTCACTACTCTGGTCACTAAGCTATGACAGCTCCATTATCAGATATTCTCCTTATGTGAAAAAGTTTCGAAGCTGGATTTTAAGTTATAAACCAAATAACTTTGATAGCCTTTTAAGATATTTACCACAGGATCGTGATTTTAGCTTATATCTGAGCAACAATAGAACACCACTTTTAATATATAGTATTTGGCAGGATAAGTTTTTTAGTGTTAATGGTTGGTTAAAAACTATAGGTCAATTATCAGCTCCATATATGCTGTATGCAGGGACATTCCCTGCACATGGCGGAGAATATTCTCAAATTGAACAGAACTTTATGCTACAATTCACAAATCAGTGGATTGAATACTGGTTGCTTGGTAAAAACAATGGTATTGTTGACTCAAATACTTTTCAGTTTTCCGCAAGTAAATATCCACGTATCAATTTTGCATGGAGCTGGGAACACTTATCATTTAAAACAATCAAAGAATTTCAAACAGATTCAATAAAACTTTATCTTGCTGAAGGAAACAAACTTTATACAAATCCCCCACCAAATAAGAACTCGTTCATATTTATCAACGATGTCAGGGATACAAATCTCTCAATGTACGAAGCAGTTAATTATAATTTTTGTGGAACTGAGTTCAATTCAAAATTTAGGAAAACAGAACTTGTATTCGAAAGTGATTCATTAACATCAGATCTCAGAATTATTGGCATTCCTTTTATTAATCTTGTTTTCAATACCAATACATCAGAAGTTCAATTTAATTTTCAGATATACGAAAATTTCCCTAACACAGCTCCATACTTGATTTCAAGAGCTAACTATACCGCTCGAAAAATAAAACCCGGATTGCTATACTCAATAAATTTTCCTGGATTAGCATTTTCACATATATTTAAGGCTGGAAGTAAAATTAGAATAATTTTGACAAATCTTGATAATACAGAATATGATCCTTTTCTTAAAACCAATCCTTTTGTTTTGCCGTCTTTAAAAAAATCTATTACTAAAATCTATTTTGGTGGAAATAAACTTACTTATATAGCTTTACCTGTATCTAAATACTAAAAAATCATTAACAAAAAAATGTTTAACTTTTAAATAGATTATGTTTTAGAATTATTTTTTAAATGGTTTTAATTTCAGAGTAATAAAAACGATGTTCTGATTACTATTATTTTAATTAAAAAACTCGCCTTTCTTTAATATTAGTTTTTACATTTAAATAAACCCCAGATAATATTATATTTATATAATAATGTTACTCGGAGAATCTATACAAATCAAGGAGCTACGTGAAACTATTAAGCAGGTAGCACCAACCAATATTAGCGTATTGATAACAGGGGAAAGTGGCACTGGTAAAGAAGTTGTAGCTAATGAAATTTACCTCAATAGCAAGAGAAAAGACAAACCATTCATTAAAGTAAATTGTGGTGCTATCCCTGAAGGAATTATAGAAAGCGAACTATTTGGTCATCAGAAAGGTGCCTTCACTGGAGCTATTGAAACAAAAGCCGGTTATTTTCAGATGGCTGATGGAGGAACTATTTTCCTTGATGAGATTGGCGATTTGCCCCTTTCAGCTCAGGTTAAAATCTTAAGAGTTATTGAAACTGGAGAATTCATGCGGGTTGGTGGGACAAAACCTTCTATTGTAGATGTTCGTATCATTGCAGCAACTAACAAGGATCTGGCAAAAGAAGTATTCAACGGCAATTTTCGTGAAGATTTATATTTTCGGTTGAAATCAATTAACCTTCACATCCCCCCACTAAGGGAACGTAAGATTGATATCAAAATTTTATTTGATCATTTTGTAAAAAACTTTTGTGATCAAAATAACATTCAATTTGCAGGTATTGATGATGATGCAATGGATTATATAATAAACTATGCCTGGCTTGGAAACGCACGCGAACTTAAAAACTTTTGTGAGAGTATTATTGTTTTAAACCCTAACAAGAAAATCACACTTGAGGATGTAAAAAAACATCTTCAACCAGAAAAAACTGATAAATTAATCCCTCAACCAATCCAGTTTAGACCCAGAGAACAAGCTGAAAAAGATTTTCTTTTTAGGGCTCTTCTTGAATTAAAGTCGGACATTATTGATATAAAAAATGCAATTCACGAATTGTATATTCATAACTTGAAAAAAGCAGATTTCGTTGAACCAGAAAAAAATGGATTTTCAATTGAAAAAGAAAAAGCCTTAAATATGACAATTGATGATTTTGAAAAAGAAATTTTAACTTATCTCCTTCGGGAATACAAATGGGATATTGATGCTGTTGCACGCCAATTAAAACAAACCACAAGAAACATTTATATTAAAATAAAAAAATATAATATTGATAAAAGAGATTTTTTCTAATGTTAAAGATAAATAGCATAATTTTTACAATAATAACTTTAATTTTTATAAATTTATCCTGTGGGGTATATAGTTTTAGAGGGAATAATCCTCCTCCGGGTATAAAGAGCATAGCTATACCACTATTTGAAGACGTTAGTGGATTTTCTGAAGCAGGATTGAAAGAAGATTTTACAGAACTTTTAAAAAAGAAAGTCTTAAATGATAATACTTTTACACTCGCAGATAAAAACATTTCCGACGGCATCATATATTGTAAAATCACAAACATAAAAGATGAAGCACTTGTAATTACGGGAAATGAAAACGTCTCAAAAAGAAAAATTACAATTACTTTAAATGTGAGATTTGAAAACCTGAAAACAAAAAAATTAATATGGGAAAAGAATTATGAAAATTGGGGAGAGTATAACTCTTCCTCTCAGTCATTTTCTGAACGACAACAGGGCATAAAGACTGCTCAGGATAAAATTACAGAAGACATTCTAATTGACATAACTTCAAACTGGTAGAAAAGAATGAATATTGAAACTATTATACTTATAATTTATAATTTTTCATTGTTTGTATTGTTTATTTTTGCTTCTCATGGCTTTATTATGATATATTATTACTTCAAGACCTTTAATAAAAGAAACGAAGATATTGATTATAAAAATTTTAAGTTCAAAGAATATCCAGTAGTAACAATTCAATTGCCCCTTTATAATGAAAAGTATGTAATTTGCAGGCTTATTGATGCGGTAGTAAGACTTGAATATCCACGTGACAAACTTGAAATCCAGATACTTGATGATTCTACTGATGAAACAACAGAAATAATTAGAGATTATATTCAAAAATATATTGCCATTGGATTTGATATTAAACATATTCATCGAACTAACCGTAAAGGTTATAAAGCTGGGGCTTTAAAAGAAGGATTGGCAATCGCACGTGGAGAATTTATAGCTATTTTTGATGCAGATTTTATTCCAAGAAAGAAGTTTCTATTACGAACATTACCTTATTTTTTGCTTGATGAAAAAATTGCACTTGTGCAAACAAGGTGGGAACATCTAAATGCGAATTATTCCATATTAACAAGAACACAGGCAATAGCACTTGATGGACATTTTGTAATTGAACAAGCGGTAAGAAACCGTGCTGGTTTTTTTATTAATTTCAATGGTACCGGCGGAGTTTGGAGGAAGTCAGCAATAATTGATGCAGGTAATTGGCAGGATGACACATTAACAGAAGATCTTGATTTGTCATATCGTGCACAACTTAAAGGCTGGAAATGTAAATACATAATAGACTTTACTTCTCCCGCTGAATTACCAGCTGATATTAACGCTCTCCGCAGTCAACAACATAGATGGACAAAAGGTGCAATAGAAACAATGAAAAAGATTTTCCCAAAAGTGTTAAAGTCAAAGCTACCTTTACATATAAAATTTCAATCATTTATTCATCTTTGTAGTAACCTTGCTTACCCTTTCATACTTCTGGCTGGAATATTAAATCTTCCTATAACTTTGATTAAAATCTCGGGTCAATATGATGATGTATTTAGATTTATGTCATTTTTTATTTTTGCCTTTACAAGTTCATTCATTTTTTATCTATATGCCCAGAAAGATATTTATCCAGATTGGCAAAAACGAATAATATATTTCCCTGTTTTTATGACAGGTAGTATGGGTTTGTCTGTTAATAATACTAAAGCTGTACTTGAAGGTTTACTTAATATTAAAACTGAGTTTGTTAGAACACCAAAATATAAAATTGCTCATAAGAAAGATACCTGGCATGATAAAAAATATGTAAATAAAAAAATTCCAAAAATTGCTTTTATTGAAATGGCTCTCTCTATTTACTGTTTCATAGGTGTATTAATATCAGCAAGATATGCGCAGATAGCAGCTATACCTTTTCAACTTATGTTCGCTCTTGGTTTTGGAATTATCTCTTTTCTGTCAATCCGTCAAGTTCTTATATTTAACAGGGAACAAAAAGCATTAACAAACGAATGAACTCTATCGAAAAATACATATTAACCTTAAAAGAAGAACTTAATCATAAGATTTTTTCTCCATATTTTATAAAGTTAGCAAATATGTATTTTTTGAATGGACAATATGAAGAATGTGTACTGGTATGTAATACGGGATTACAAATATTTCCAAATTATCTTACTGCTAAACTACTTTTGTTAAAAGCCCTCCTAAAATTAGAACACTTGAGTGAAGCAGAAAAAGTTTTTAATGAAATCAGTTATAAAATTTCAAATCCAGATCTCTTAATGGATTTTAAACATTCAATAGAACAACTTAGAAATAAACCAACACAAGAAAAGTTATTTTATGTTCCTAAACCAACTTCTAATACAATTGATTATGAAACTTATAGTGATAAATTTATTTCTATAAGTGAAGAAATTGAAAAAATTAATATAGATACTTTCATACGTCAAGTTGATAGTATTGACTCCTTTTTAACTGAGGAAGAACTAAAAAAACTCAAGCTTAAATATGATGAATTAAATATAGATGCAACTACAAACGCAACAAAAATTCCTAAAAAAACTAACAATAATAACCAGGGGGCACTCCTTTCAAAGTTTAAAAAAGTAACTCTTACTCTTGCAGATTTACTTATGAAACAAGGATACTTGAAAGATGCCTTCGAAGCATATACATTACTTCTTAACTCAAACACAGAAAATAAAATCAAAATTCAGGAAAAACTGAATGAGCTGGAACGCAATCTTTTCCTTTAATACTATACAGAGAACTTCGGAACAGAAGGTTTAACAAAAATCACTTCTTCACGTTCCATAATAACACTCCCTTCTCTAAAACCTTTGCGCTTTTTAACATATTTTCTTTCACAATAAGCAACCGGAACATTTGTAGCATTTCGTGCTTTACTGTAATATGCTGCAATACTTGCTGCTGTTTCAATTATTTCCTTACTTGGTGTAATTGATTTATTTTTTTGTTTTAGAACAGTATGAGATCCTGTAGCACCTCGAACATGAAACCATAACTCATAAGGGTGGGTATAACGCATTGTCAACAGATCATTTGATTCACTATCTTTTCCAACCCAAACTTCAAAATCATCATTAATAATAAACCTTCTGAACTTAGAAATGTCTTCTTTAACATTTTCAGGTAGCTTTTCTTCTTGAGATTCAAAATCCTTAATTTCTTTTAAATTACTTACCTCCTCAAGTTTTTTTATTTCCTCTTCAAGTGCAGTACGCTTTGCCTCGAGCTGGGTAAGTTTTTGTGACAGATTTTCAACAGATCCTGCATATCGCTTATACTGTTCAAAAAATCTCTGAGCATTTTCTGACAATGTTACTCTTGGATTAAGGTTAATTTTTTCTATTCCCTTATCAGTATTTATTTCTATATTAGTTGAACCAGCTGGGATTTTATCCATATTTGCAAGAATATAATCTCCATAAACCTTATATTTTTCAGCATCTTTAGCAATTTTTAACTGTTCAGAAATACTGGTAATTCTTTTAATAATGTTTTTAAGTTCTATCTCTTTACTTTTTTTTATTGTAGATTTTGTATCATTAAGCTTTTGCATTATCATAGTTCCTTTTATATAAGCTTTTAATAAATCATTTATATTTTGAAATGTTAATTTTTCATATTCTTTGAAATATTCATCAAATGGAATAAGTGATATTTTTTTGTCTTCGTTTTGTTTATAAAGTGTAAATTCCGGTTGTTGATATCTTTCTCGGCAAATATTAAAAAAATCGTCTATTTTTATTTTAAGATTCTCATTTAACTCATCATTTTTTGTTATCCCTGTTTCTTTATAAAAAACATCTACAACAACACTACCAAAAATTCTGTAATTCTTATTAATGTATTGTTTAACCGTTGACTCACTTTCTGTTAACGGAGTCTTTCTCAAAAGAAAATCATCAAGCTTTTTAAAATTCTCTTCCTCTATTTTTTTAAAAGTTTCTACTATTTCTTTTTCTCGTGTAATAAACAAATTATTTTTGTGAGAAACAAATAAAAAATCTAAACTATAGTTATTATTGAGACTCATAGATAAAATTCTTTCTCCCTCATATACATACACATCATTAATTTGATGACCATAAACACTTTTAAGTAGACTCAATACATTTTTTCGTGACTTTGCAAAATTATCACGTAAAATTAAATATGGTAAGCTGGGATCTACAGAATACTCAAGATAAAGTTCTTGTTGAAGGGAATTATTTATTAAATGAACAACTACTTTATTCTTTTCCTGTGTAAAAATATCATTAATTTCAAATCTTAAAATCCTGTTTCTTAAAAACTTCGCAATCTCAACCAGAATAAAATAGTCGTCTGTCATATCTTCCTCCCATAAATACTACGAGTTCTTAAGTGCCTCAGCACCAGATACAATCTCAAGTAACTCTTTTGTAATTGATTCCTGTCTGGCTCTATTATACATAATTGTCAAAGTTCTAATGAATTCGTCAGCATTATTGGTAGCCGTTTCCATTGCAGTCATTTTTGCACCCAATTCAGCAGCATTGGATTCAAGTAATACTTTCCAGAATTGCAAATTAAGGTGTTTTGGTATCATATTATCAAGTATATCTTCAGCAGATGGTTCATATATATACTTTGTGCTATAAGGATTAGCCACTTCCGGTTTAACAACAGGTAAAAAAGTTTCAACTTTGACAATTTGTTTTATAACTGATTTAAATTCAGTATATATTAAATCTACTTTATCATAATTTTTTTGCAAATAACCATCAATAATTTTCTTCACTATTGCATTCGATTTTATTACATCTAACTTGCTAAAAAAGTAGTCATAAGAATCAATTATTTCATACTCTTTTTTCTTAAAATAGTCATTAGCTTTTTTACCTACCATCAATAGTTTTACAGGTTTGTCAGTTTGAGAGAGATATGCAGAAGCAAATTTAATAACATTAACATTAAAAGCACCACATAAACCTCTATCTGCAGAAATAACCACTACAAGAGTATTTTTTATTTCCCTTGGCTCCATAAGTTCATTTTTGTAATCTGAACTATAAGCAACAAGATGTGAAATTAACTCAGATAGTTTTTTTGCATAAGGCCTTGTAGCAATAATTCTATCTTGAGCACGCTTTAGTCTTGCAGCAGCAATCATTTTCATTGCTCTGGTAATCTTCTGCGTATTTTTAATAGCATTAATTCGCCTTTTTATTTCTTTTATCTCTGCCACTTCTTTTAAACTTAAACTTTATTCCTTAGGTAAAATTCCTTTTTCTCTGAATTTTTCTTCTATTATCTTTGCAAGTTCTGGATATTTAATTGAGCTTGAGCGTGGATTTGCTTGAATTACTGCCTCCAGAATAGATCCAACTTCTTTATTAATATACATATTCAAACAAAAGCTTAACCTATTTCTATCATTAGGAACGATTATAATATCCTTTAATTCCTCAATAGAATTATACAACTTTTTTATTAAAGTATTATCATCATAATATTTGACTTCTGCAGGCGGTTTTGTAGTCATATTTTATTAATTGTTGTTTTAAAATTTTCAATGAAATCATTGATTATAGTATCAAGTTTAGTAGTTATTTCTGCTGTTAAATCCTTTTGTTCACTAATTGTATTTAAAACATCCCGATATCTATTTTCCATTAGTTCAAGGAATTCTTTTTCAAAACGACTAAGCGATTCAACTGGTAATACATCAAGGAAACCTTTCGTTGCAGCATATATAATCACAACTTGTTTTTCAACATCCATTGGAGTATACTGTTTTTGTTTCAATATCTCTACAAGTCTTTCACCACGTCTTAACTGCTGTTGAGTTGCTGGGTCCAAATCTGAACCCAATTTAGCAAACGCTTCAAGTTCTCTATATTGAGCAAGGTCCAATCGTAAAGAACCTGCAATTTTTTTCATAGCTTTAATTTGAGCATTACCACCTACTCTTGAAACTGAAATACCAACATTGATTGCTGGTCTTATACCAGAATTAAAAAGATTTGGTTCAAGATAAATTTGTCCATCAGTAATAGAAATCACATTTGTTGGAATATAAGCAGCAACGTCTCCAGCCTTTGTTTCTATAACAGGTAATGCTGTTAGGCTGCCACCACCAAGTTCATCAGACAATTTTGATGCTCTTTCAAGTAATCTTGAGTGAAGATAGAAAACATCTCCAGGATAAGCTTCTCTTCCTGGTGGTCTGCGAAGTAATAACGAAAGCTCTCTATAAGCTGCAGCCTGTTTTGTCAGATCATCATAAATACATAAAGCGTGCCTTCCACTATCCCTATAATACTCTCCCATTGTTGCACCTGCATAGGGAGCAATATAAAGAAGTGGAGCAGGATCAGAAGCAGCTGCTGCAACAACAGTGGTATATTCCATTGCCCCAGCATCTTCGAGGCTCTTTATCACCTGAGCAATAGTTGATCCTTTCTGTCCTATTGCAACATATATACAATAAACATCCTTACCTTTCTGATTTATAATAGTATCAACGGCAATTGCTGTTTTACCAGTTTGTCTATCTCCAATTATTAATTCACGTTGTCCCCTTCCAATAGGAATCATTGCATCGATTGCTTTGATTCCTGTTTGTAATGGTTCTTTTACAGGTTGCCTTTGAATTACACCAAGAGCCTTTCTTTCAATTGGTAAATATTTATCAGTCTTAATTTCTCCCTTTCCATCAAGTGGTAATCCAAGAGGATTAACTACACGTCCAAGTAATGATTCACCAACTGGGACAGAAGCTATACGTCCTGTACGTTTAACAGTATCTCCTTCTTTAACAAGATTTGTCTCTCCAAAAAGTATACAACCAACATTATCTTCTTCCAGATTTAATGCTATTCCGTAGACACCATTCGGAAACTCCAATAATTCACTTGCCTGACATCTGGAAAGGCCATAGACTCGAGCTACTCCATCTCCAACAGATAAAACCGTTCCAACATCATAAACATCTACTTCCTTCTCAAAGCCAGAAAGTTCTTTTAAAAGTATTGATGAAACCTCGCTTGCTTTTACATCGAACATTGTTTTCTCCCGTTGTTTGTTTATATTTTTAAATGCTGACGTTTAAACCTTGAATCAATCATTTCTAACTGTCGTTTCAAACTTGCATCATAAATTGTATCATTTATCCTGACAGTAAATCCTCCAATAAGTTCATTTTCTTTCTTAAATGATGTTATAGGTTCCAATCCTGACAATCTACGAATTAAATCTACAAATCTATTTTTTAGCTCATCATTCATTTCTATCGCAGATGCAACATTAACCCTTACCTTTCCCTCTTTTTGTTCCTTATAAAGTATAAAGTTTTCTAAAATCTCCATTATCATAGAACCTCTGTTAGCTCTTACAATCAATTTTAAAAAGTTAACCAACAATTTATGCACATTATTGCTAAAGATTTCCTCAATAATTTTTTCTTTTTTTGCTGGACTGATAATTGGATTATAGAAAAAAAGCTTTAAGGGACGTTCTTTTTCTATGAGTTTAATAACATTATTAACATCCATAGTTATTTGAGAAATATTCCCTGCTTTTTCAGAAGCTAAATATAATGCTTCAGCATATCTATGTGCAATTTTTGTATTCATAGTTGCTAATTCTTTGAAAACTTATTCAAAAAACCTTCTATTAGTTTTCGCTGCTTATTTTCATCAAGATTCTCTTCTAAAATCTTCTCAGCTATTTTAATTGCAAGGTTTGAAACATCGTTCTTGATAGCTTCAAGAGCAGATTCTTTTTGTCTTTCAATATCTACTCGAGCTTGTTCAAGAATTTTGTGAGCTTCTTCATTTGCTTTGCCAATAATCTCCTCTCTTATTTTATTAGCCAGATTTCTACTCTCAATAAGGATCTTTTGAGCATTTGAATTGGCTTCAGAGAGAACCTTTTTATTTTCCTCATACATTTGCTTTGCTTCTGCATTTAGCCTTTCAGCATCTTCAATATCTTTTCTAATCTTTTCTTCCCTATTGTGTAGAGCAGTTAGTAAGGGCTTCCAGGTAAACTTCCATAACAATATTAATAGCAGTGTAAAAATGATTATTGTCCATATAATCAATCCTGGGTTAGGTGAGAGAAGATTATCATTATGTCCCTCATCACTTAAGAGAAAAACCGCTAAAAAATTAAAAAACAGATTAACTGCCATCTTAAATTATTTTCATTAAAAATTCTTAAGCTGTCTTAATTGCAAGCAGAATACAAATAACTAAACCAAAAAGTGCTACACCTTCTATAAGTGCTGCAGCAATAATCATTGAAGTTCTAATATCACCAAGAACTTCAGGATTTCTACCGCTTGCATCCATTGCAGCAGATGCTATTTTTCCGATGCCAAATGCTGCACCGATTACTACTAATCCAGCTCCAATACCAGCTGCTAAATACGCTAATGGTAACATACTAATTTTCTCCTATTAATTTTGTTTTTAATTATTAAATTAATGTTGATGTATAGCCATATTTATAAAAACCGCTGAAAGCATTGTAAAAATATATGCTTGTATTAATGACACAAAAATTTCAAGTAAATAAATAAACAACGCAAAAGGTACAGCAATTATTACACCTGCCCAACTCATTATAAAAATAAGACCAATTAATGAAAGTACAATAATTGAACCTGCTGTAATATTTGCAAACAACCTCATCAGTAGAGCAAAGGGTTTCGTAAACAATCCAATAAATTCGACAACAATCATAATCGGCAAGACAAATATAGGTACACCATGAGGAACTAATCCTTTAAAATAACCAATAAAACCATTCTTCTTAATACCCATTACCTGTGTCGCCGTAAAAGAAATCAATGCTAACCCTGTTGTTACATTGATGTTCTTTGTTGGCTGTGCCATAAAAGGTATTAGACCAAAAAGATTTGCAAATAAAATAAAGAAAAATAATGTCAGGAAGAAAGGTAACATTTTTATACCTTCTTTTCCTATATTAGGTATAACCACTTCATCTCTTATAAACACAACAATAACTTCAATAAAATTACCTATTCCACGAGGAACTTGGTTTTTTTTATTTATTGATGCTGCTCTTAATAAAACAACAAATAAAATTATTGACGAAATAAACATCATAAACAAGCTCTTGGTAATGGATAGATCTATGGTTAAACCACCAATATGTACTGGAGGAAATTTTGGAAGATACAACTTACCAAGAAAATAAAAATCCACATAATCATGGTCGACAACTTTACTTATAATATCAAACTTTTCCTCTTGAGTATTCTGTTCGCTCTGATGTTTAGGATTAGTTTCAGAATGATGTTCCTGTGAAAAGAGTTGTACAGTAAACAAAACAAATAATAGTAACGTTATATATAAAGATCGCTTAATCAAACTATGCTTGTTTTTTGATATTTTATAAAAAAATATATTTCTAAAATCATAAATAGAAAATAAAAACCTAAAAGAGAAAATATGAACTCAAATTTGGTATTATGAAAACCAACTACTACAACTAATATTATGCAAAGTAATAACATTAACCTCAACACCATACTACCAAAACTCATCATTAGAAATTTCTTTGTAGATTTGTGTAATGATGATAAAATCAATTTTGTTGCTACTAATACATTTACAAAATTAATAAGAAGTCCTAAAATAACATTATCTAACTGAATTTGAACATCAATAAAATTTTTAAATACAAAAATGATAAGAAAACTAAATATACCAACACCAGTTACTAATAAAACAAATTTTCTGTAACTATAATTTTCTTTCACTTTCGTTTTTTTCCCTTTTCGAATCTTCGTTAAGTTTTTTTATATTTAAATAAAAACTATAAAAACCACCAAAAAAGCCTAAAAGCGTAAATAAAAGAGTAAACCAAAAAATTGTTCCTAATGCTTTATCAATCCATATCCCTATAAATAAAAAAACCAATATCGTAACTGCAAGTTGAACTCCAAGCCCTGAATATTGCAGTGACTTTGAATTAACAAGAGGTTTTGATGATAAAAACCTCTTAAAAAAATCCTTATTTTTTAATATCAATTAAATTTGTAAATTAACAATTTTAGGATTTTATTTCAATCCATTTGTTTAAAGAGGAATATTTCCGTGTTTTTTCCTCGGATTAAAGTCAACCTTGTTCTGTAAAAGTTCAAAGTATTTTATCAACTTAACCCTTGTATCTTTTGGTTCAATAACATCGTCTATAAAACCTCTTTCTGCTGCAATATATGGATTGGAAAATTTGTTGGTAAACTCTTCTATTTTTTCATTAAGGACTTTTTCCTTATCTTCTGCAGCTTTTATTTCATTTTTAAAAATAATCTCTGCAGCTCCCTTTGCACCCATAACAGCAATTTCTGCAGTTGGCCAGGCTAAATTTATATCTCCCCTGATATGCTTTGAATTCATTACATCATAAGCACCACCGTACGCCTTTCTTATAATTACAGTAATGCGTGGAACTGTAGCTTCACAAAATGCATAAAGTAGTTTTGCACCATGCCTGATAACACCTCTCCACTCTTGATCAGTCCCAGGTAAAAATCCAGGAACATCTTCAAGGACAAGAAGTGGAATATTAAAAGCATCACAAAATCTAACAAATCTTGCTCCTTTGATAGAAGAATTCAAGCATAATACTCCAGCAAGAACCAACGGTTGATTTGCTACTACCCCAATAACCCTTCCGTTTAGTCTGCCAAAACCTACGATTAAATTTTCTGCATACTCCTTGTGAACTTCAAAAAAACTTCCCTCATCAAGAATTTTATTAATAATATCTTTCATATCATAAGGCTTATTTGGATTTTCTGGTACAAAATCATTAAGCTCACTAAAATCTTTTTCTCCGCCATCATACTCATAAATAGGAGGTTGTTCCATATTGTTTGAGGGTAAATATGACATTAAGGTCCTTATTTTTTGAAAACAATCAACTTCATTTTCACAAGTGAAATGGCTAACCCCACTTTTCGTCGCATGAGTTTGAGCACCACCAAGTTCTTCAAATGTTACATCTTCATTTGTAACAGCTTTAATAACATTAGGTCCAGTAATAAACATATATGAAATCTTATCAACCATAAAGATAAAATCCGTAATAGCCGGTGAATAAACTGCACCTCCTGCGCAAGGACCGACTATTGCAGAAATTTGTGGTACAACACCACTGGCAAGTGTATTTCTTAAGAAAATATCAGCATATCCAGCAAGTGAAAGAACACCTTCTTGTATTCTTGCTCCACCACTATCATTAATTCCTATAATAGGGATTCCATTTTTCATCGCAATATCCATTATCTTAACAATCTTTTTGGCATAAGCTTCAGAGAGTGAACCTCCATGAATTGTAAAATCTTGTGAAAAAACACATACATCTCTACCGTTGATCTTACCAACTCCAGTCACTACACCATCTGTATAATATCTATGTTTATCTATACCAAAATCACGACACTGATGTCTCACAAACATATCAAATTCTTCAAATGACCCTTTATCTAATAATAAATCTATTCTTTCTCTTGCTGTAAGTTTTCCTCGTTTATGTTGGGCTTCAATAGCTTTCTCGCCCCCACCTAATAAAGCTTCTTTTCTTTTAGCTCTTAATTCTTCAAGTTTTTTATTCATAAATTATATTTTTATTATTTCAGCTCCAAGATTACTGAGTTTCTGATCAATATCTTCATACCCTCTTTCAATATGGATTGCTCCATTAACAATTGTTTCACCCTCAGCAATAACCCCAGCAATTAAATATGAGAAACCAGCTCTCAAATCTGGCACAGTAATTTCTGCACCTTTTAATGGTGTCGGACCATTTATAACAGCACTATGGTAATATTCTGTATTCGCAAATCTGCAAGGCATTCTGCCTAAACAAGTATTAAACAACTCAATCTTTGCCCCCATCTTGTTAAGTTCTTCAACATAACCAAATCTTTTTTCATATACAGTTTCATGCACAATAGAAAGTCCATTAGCTTGTGTAAGAAGTATAACAAAAGGTTGTTGCCAATCAGTCATAAATCCTGGATGTACATTTGTTTCTATTACAACTGAACGGAATTGCCCATCATAAAAAAATCTAATCCCGTTTTCTTCTACTTCAAATTTTCCTCCAACACGTCTAACAGTATTTAAAAATGTTATAAGATCATCCTGTATAGCATCTTCCACAAAAATGTCTCCTTTTGAAGCAAGACCTGCACAAGCAAAAGAAGCAACCTGGTTACGATCGGGAATTACCTTATGACTTGCACCATGTAAACGTTTTACACCTTCTATTGTAATTCTTCTATCAGTACTAATCTCAATTATAGCTCCCATCTTTTGAAGAAACTTAATCAAATCAATTATTTCAGGTTCAACTGCAGCGTTTGTGAGTATTGTACGTCCATGTGCAAGAGTACTTGCAATAATAATATTCTCAGTTGCTCCTACACTTGGATATTCAAGGTTTATATTAGCACCTTTTAAACCATCAGTTTCAAATATGTAGAAATTATCTTTTGTAGAAACATTGCAACCAAGTTTTTTTAAGCCATCTATGTGAAAATTAACAGGTCTGGATCCTATTCTACACCCACCAGGAATTGGAATTTCTGCCCGACCAGTACGGTTGAGTAAAGGTCCTGCCATTAAGATACTGATTCGATTTAGTTTTCCAAAATCCTCTGGTATTGAACTGGTTTTTAAAGTTTTAGTTTCTGTTATAAGAACAGAATCCTGTATTTCAATTTTACTACCAAGATGCTCACATAATTTTGAAGTAATAGATAAGTCACTAATTTTATTTGGTGAGTTATAGAAAGTACACTTTTCATCAGTCTGAAGGCTTGCTACAAGAAGTTTAGTAGCTGAATTTTTTGCACCGGAAACTTTTACCTTGCCAAAAAGTGGCTTTCCACCTTTAATAAGAAACCTTGATTTAGTATCATATTCATACCCCATAATTTCTATTCTTTAAAGAATCCCATTGCTCCAAATTTTTTTATTCTATTTTCGAGTAACTTCTCGGGCTTAATTTTAATAACATTTTTTATCTCCTCAAGAAGGACTTCTTTTAAAATTCTTGCAGCCTCTTGATGATTGCGATGAGCACCTCCGAGAGGTTCTTCCACGATACGGTCAATAATACCTAATTTCAACAAGTCAGGAGCTGTTAACTTTAATGCTTCAGCTGCTTGTTCTTTAAAATCCCAGCTTCTCCATAATATAGACGAACAAGATTCAGGTGAAATAACTGAATACCAACAATATTTTAACATTAAAATACGATCACCTATTCCTATTCCCAGTGCACCACCTGAAGCTCCTTCTCCAATGATAGTTACAATTATTGGGACTCTTAACCTTGACATTTCAAGAAGATTTCTGGCTATTGCTTCAGCTTGTCCACGTTGTTCAGCATCAATACCAGGATATGCACCAGGAGTATCAAGAAATGTTAAAACTGGTATATCAAACTTTTCCGCCAGCTTCATTAATCTTAAAGCTTTTCTATATCCCTCAGGATTCATCATCCCGAAATTTCTGTAAAGATTTGATTTAGTATCACGCCCTTTTTGTTGTCCAATAACCATAACTGTATATTCTTCGAGATTTGCCAGACCTCCAACAACAGCTCTGTCGTCTGCAAACCCCCTATCCCCATGTAGTTCAACAAAATTTTCCATCATTAAGTTGATGTAATCAAGCGTATATGGTCTTTCAGGATGCCTTGCAAGCTGGACAATTTGCCAGGGAGTAAGATTATCAAAAATGTTCTTTCTTAATTCATTCACTCTCTCCTCCAATTGTTGAATTTCTTTATCAATGTCTAAATCACCTGCCATCTTTTTCATCTCATTTATTTTAGTCTCCAGTTCAAGGATGGGTTTTTCAAATTCTAAAATCATAGTTCCTTTTATATTATTTTTTTAATAATTGTAAATATTGTTTTTAAAAGCAATTCAATATCTAATAACAAACTTTGGTTTTTGGCATAAAACACACAAAAATCCATCATCTCATCTTCAGTCATATTAGGTCGATAGTTCACCTGAATTACTCCTGTTAATCCTTTCTTTCCAAGATATTCATTGCCCTTTGCATCAAACCATATAGGCATTCCAACTAAACTCATCTTCCCGATAAATACCTGTGGTAATAATAACAATTTTGAATTATATTTCCCTGGTTCTCTTTTCTTAATTTTCCAGTAAAGTAATATAAATGGATAAACTGTTAACAACAAGACAAATGAAATTATAATATCAAACAGACGTTTTTTGAATATATTTAACTTATTATTGATATTGTATTCGAGCTCGACAAGTCCAACACTATCTACACTTGAATTTAGTTTAGATAGAATTAGATCAATACCACTTGCAACAAATTTAAAACTAATATTTTTTTCACGCATTCTCCACATCAAGCTCAGAATATCCTTGTTGGCATAATCTTCACCAGTAAAAACAATTTCACTTATATTATTTAAATTAACAATATCTTCAATATCACTTAAATCTTTTTTTGTACTTAAATCATTATAATAGGATATATTATATTTTGCCTGTAATTTTTCTTCAATGTTCTGGTCAAGTTTCTTATTACCAATAACAAGTATATTAGTGCGTGAAAGCATTATATTTTTATCACTAAAAAACCTATAAGCAGCAGCAAATGCTCTGTAACCAATAAGAAACACTATTGATAATAAACTCGCAGTTACAACAACCTCTCTTGAAAAGGCATATTCTTTAAAAAAATATGTTATTGAAGCATTTATAAAGAACCCTGAAACCAAAGCATTAAACGGTTTTAATAAATAGTACCTGTTCTTTGTAAAATATGAGCCAAAGAGAAATAAATTAATTAACCAGATAGCAATATAGACACTAATAATAAAAAGATATTTTTCATTTGGGAAAATATGAAACCTGTATTGGATAGCAATAATAAAACTGAAAAACAAAAGGGTTGCATCAAGTAACGGATATCTAATAAATCTTAAAACTCTTTTAAGATAAGAAAGCAATGACCTTGAGAAAATACCGAAGCGAATTAGATAATACAAAAAATTAGATTTACTTGAAAGATGCTTCTTTACAAAAATAGCCATCGCACCAAAAAAAGTATTTACATACGATAGATTTGTCTTTTTTGTACTGCTACCTTTAAGGTGAATAGTAGTAACTTCAGGGAAATAATAATTTTTATATCCAGCCTTTTTAATCCGGTAACAAAGATCAATATCTTCTCCATACATAAAATAATCTTCATCAAAAAAACCTACTTCATCAAGAACATATTTTGGTATAAACATAAAAGCACCACAGATTGAATCTACTTCATGTGTTTGATTTTCATCAAGATATAAAAGATTATATTTGCCAAATATTTTACTACGAGGAAAAAGTTTCGATAAACCAAGCATTCTTGGTAATGCAACAGTCAAAGTAGGAAAACTTCGCTTACAAGCTGTATCTAACCTACCATTGCCAAGTATTAACTTTGAACTAACAGCACCAACTCTATCATGAGTTTTTATAAACTGTATTAATTTAACAAAAGTATTTTCTTCAAGAATTGTATCTGGATTTAAAATAAGAATATACTCACCTTTAGCTTCTTTCAGAGCAATATTATTTGCCTTTGAAAATCCAAGATTTCTATCATTCTTTATACACTTAACTTGAGGATATTTATTCTTAATATGTTCATAGCTTCCATCAATAGAATTATTATCTACAAAAAAAATTTCAATGTTTAAATTTGTAGTATTTGATTTATAGATAGAATCTATGCAGGCATCAACACGGTCTTTAACATTATAATTTACAATGATTATTGAAACATCTACTGTCATACCCTATCAATATTTACCAAATAAGGATTTTAGTGCAAGTTTCCATACCATAAAATATGCCTCATAAACAACTTTCTTTGACATTTTGGAACTACCAGCTCTCCTATCAATAAATAAAATTGGGACTTCTTTAATTTTAAATTTCCTCTTATGGAATTTAAATTTCATTTCAATCTGAAATGAGTATCCGTTAGATTTAACTTCATCAAGATTAATTTCAACCAGTTTTGAAACCCTATAACACATAAAACCAGCAGTTGTATCTTTAACTTTCAAACCAGTGATAACACGTGTATATATATTTGCAAAATAACTGAGTAATAACCTCGAAATAGGCCAGTTTACAACTGATACACCATTTACATAACGCGAACCAACCACAAGATCATACCCTTCATCAAGAGCCTCAAGCATAGTTGGAATATATGCCGGATCGTGTGAAAAATCCGCATCCATTTCAAAAACAATATCATATTTATTTTCAATTGCAAATTTAAATCCCCTTATATATGCTGTACCAAGACCTGATTTTTTATCTCTTACGATTAGTTTTACCCGTGGTTCATTCATAGCTCGTATACAATTAGCAGTCCCATCTGGAGAATTATCATCAACAACAAGAACATTAATATCATATTTATCATTAGAATATTGCAACACTTCTGGAATAAGCCTTGTTATATTCTCAGCCTCATTGTATGTTGGTATTATGATTAATACTTTTTGCAAAGGGTTAAATTTTCGATTATTAACTTTTTAAATTATACTTTTCCTTTACTTCGTCAATAATTTCCTTGATTTTACTTTTTCGCTTTTCAAAAGAAAAAAGATTCTTTATACGTTCACTTCCTTCTTTATTCAATTTAATACATAATTCATTATCATTAAGCAATCTTCTAATCCCAGCTGCAATATCAGAAATATCATCAGGATTCACAAACACCGCTAAATCTCCCGTAACTTCGGGGACTGCCCCATTAAGACTTGTTACAACAGGAGCTCCACATAACATACTTTCTGCAATTGCCATTCCAAAACCTTCATAGCTTGTTGGTTGGACATAAATTTTACATCGCTGGTAATAATTAATTTTTTCTTCATCTGATATTCGTCCAAGAAACTTAACTTTTTCATTTAAATTAAGCTCTTGTACAAGTGCTAAGAGATCAGGATAACCATCATCTGTAGTATTTCCCGCAATATATAATTTAAGAGTACTATCCGTCTTTAACAATTCATTAAAGGCAAGTATAATCTCTCTAACCTTTTTTCTTTTTACATTTGGTTTAGTTAATTGAGTTAAAGTAAAAAGAAAATTTTCTCTCCCTTCATAAGGTGCATAAGAATATTTATTTTCGTCAATTGCATGATAAACCAACTTTGGATTCGAAGCTCCCAGATTTACAATTGCCTCATACTCTTTACGAGCTGTTGCAATCTGTATATCAGATTTTCTTAAAGAATAGTTAATAAAAAACTTAATATAAAAAGGACGTTGATGATATCCTTGCGGAGAAGGATCGTCGTAGTGAATATTACCTATAGTTATTACTGGTTTACCCCTTAACTTAGCTTTGATTAGTGGAACAAAACCCGAACTCCACCACCATACAAAATATATATCACAGTCTGATGGAAGTAAAGCAGAATTATGGACTTTAACAACTTCGTATCCCAATTCTTCAAGGATCTTGATATCATTAGAATAGAAATCAAGTAACTGAAAATACCAATCAGCTTTAAGCCTTGCATAGAAGCAAATTCTCATCAAGATAAGTTTTATTTGACAAACTTTTGAAATACATCAAAATATGCTTCCAGGGCGCTTTCAAAGGTAAACCGGCTCTCAAAGTATTTACGAGCATTCTGTCCCATCCTGACAATTTCAGAAGGGTGAGATTTTAAATACCTGACGACATCCACTATTTTATCAACCTCTGAATGCTGACAAACAAAACCACAATCTGCTTCTTTTACAATCTCTGCTAAATCTGTTCCTTCACGACACAATGCAAGAATCGGACGACCAGAAGCAAGAATAGTATAAAGCTTGCTCGGCATAGCTAATCCTTCTATTTCCTTTTCAAGATGAACAACTGACAGATGAGATGCACTCAAAGCCTCAGGCAAAATGGATTTCTCCTGATATGGGAAAAATTTCATATTATTTAATCCCATAGTCTCAGCTTGTTCTTGCATTGATTTCTTCTTCACCCCATCTCCAATAAATAAGAACATACAATTATCATCACGTAACTTATCAGCAGCTGCAAACAAAGATTCAAACTTTTGATTTACTCCCAGTGTCCCGGAATAATTTATAAGAAACTTGTCTTGAAGATTATGTTCTTTAATAAATCTATTAAATTCAAAATCAAATGGTTTTATGTAGTTACCATCTGCCCAGTTGTGTATTATCCTAATTTTATTATAAGACCTTGGAGATAAGCCTGCAGCTTTAAGTCGTGTTTCAATATATTCTTTCATCTGTCTGCAAAGTACAATGATATATTCAGAATGCCGATATACAATGTTATTAATCCAGTGCCATAAACGTACGATGAGAGAATCTTTATTAATGTAATTCATTGCAATTGCTTGTTCAGGATGGACATCATACAACAAGTGAATAAATTTACCGTGCCGGAAAATGGAATTTAGCACCCCCACCAACGGTAAAAAAGGTGGATTTGATACTATAAGATATACACATTTATCACTCCCATCAGAAAACAAAACTTTAATCAAAGTCTTCAAAAAATAACTAAGATAATTGAAAGACCTACCTAATTTCTTACTTTTATCAAGTCTGAGATTTACAAGACGGTAAATTTTAATACCCTTGTAAACTTCAAAATTTGGTTCTACTACTGTTCTATCATAATGAGGCTGTGAAGTAAATACCTCTATATCAAAACCTTTTTTGGTTAGACCGATAGCAAGTTCTGTAAGTAAATTACCTGTGCTAAGAGTATCGGGATAAAAGTGCTGTGTTAAAAACCTTATTTTCATTCTATAAGATTATTTATCATTCCTTACTGCACTGCTCATTCCAGGTTTGAAATCTGCAAACCTTTCAATTTGCTCCCAGTTATCCTGGAACCATTCTATATTCATTTTACAACCTTCTTCAAAACTTACAATAGGCTTGTAATTTATGAGCTTTTTTGCTTTATCAATACAAGCAAGTAATCTTGGTTTTGTATCCCATTTACGTCGGGGTTTAAATTGTATATTAGATTTTGATCCGGTTAGCTCTTTTACAATTTTAGCCATCTGAACAATGCTTATTTCCCTACCTGCTGCAAGGTTAAAGTTTTCACCAACAGCACTGTCATAGTAACCAGCTTTAACAAGTCCTTGTACCAGATCAAGCACAAATGTAAAGTCGCGAGTTTCCTCACCAGTGCCTGTAATTGGTAAAGGTTGATTCTTCATTGCCCAGTAAATAAAATTTGGTATGACATTCCGATATTGTCCAGGTACCTCACCAGGTCCATATGAATTAAAGAATCTACAATTAACCACTTTCATATCATAATGATGAGCAAAAAAATTACAATACATTTCTCCTGTCATCTTATTAATCTGATATGGTGTGGTTAACTTCATTGAAATAAAATCTTCTTTAAGTGGCATTTTTGCATAAGATCCATAAATAGCACACCCACTTGAAGCATATATAAACCTATCTATATCAGCAAGTCGTGAATATTCAAGTAAACGAATCATTCCGATTATATCTACTTGCGCTGAAAGTTCAGTGTAGTCTACGGAATTCTGATTTGCAAAAAACGCTGCAAGATGAAACACAAGTGATATATCTTCCTTGAATACACGTTTTAAATCTACCTCATTTCTGACATCACCTTCCACAAATAAAATATTATCAAGTGGAACAACATTCCATGCTTCTTTAAACTTAATTGCACTCAGGTTATCAAGTATCACTATTTTGCCATTCTTACCAACAAGTTTAGATAATGCAATAACAAGATTACTACCAATAGCACCAGCACCACCAGTAATAAGAATATTTCTACCTTTATAATATTTAAAAATTTTAGGATCAAGTTTTACCTTCTCCAGGTAACTTTCCACCCAATGTATTCGCTTTTGATATGGAGTCATAGTTTTATATCTTTGATTAAATGTTTAAGTATTCTTTTACATGCTTTTCCATCACCATAAGGATTTATAGCACGTGCCATTTTGTTATAAATACTATGGTTCGTCAACAATCTCTTAGACCACTCAACAATCTTATCTTTATCAGTCCCAACAAGTTTCACGGTACCTGCTATTACTGCTTCAGGTCTTTCTGTTGTATTCCTCATAACAAGAACAGGTTTCCCTAAACTTGGTGCTTCTTCTTGAATACCCCCACTATCTGTCAATACAATAAATGACTTATCAAGTAAATAAACAAATGGTAGGTATTCAAGTGGTTCAATAAGATAAATATTCTTAATTTCAGACAACAAAGAATAAACTGGTTTCTGAACATTAGGATTTAGGTGTACAGGATAAACAATATCAACTTCAGGAAATTTCAAGGCAATTTCCTTTAATGCATTACAAATATTTACAAATCCTTCACCAAAATTTTCCCTTCTGTGTCCTGTAACAAGTATAATTTTCTTACCTTTCTTTATAGAAAAGCCATAATTTGATAGTTCTTTTTTTAACCTTTCCTGTAAGCCTTTTTCTGTATGTATCCTTTTTACAACCATTAATAAAGCATCGATAACTGTATTACCTGTAACAAAGATTTTTTCTTTAGGTACGTTTTCTTTCAGAAGATTCTTTCGAGAGGTAACAGTAGGTGCAAAATGATAGGTTGCAATTGCTCCAGTAAGTTTTCTATTCATTTCCTCAGGCCATGGAGAGTAGATATTTCCAGTTCTCAAACCTGCTTCAATATGACTGACAGGAATTTTTTCATAAAAACCAGTTAAAGCTGCAGCAAAAGTAGTTGTAGTATCTCCATGAACAAAAATCATGTCTGGTCTGAAATCATGTAATACATTTTTCATTCTCGTAATAACTCTACTGGTAACATCATATAAATCTTGACCTGCAGACATAATATTAAGATCATAGCTAACTTTTATATTAAAAATATCCAGTACCTGATCAAGCATACTTCTATGCTGAGCTGTGACACAAACTTTAGTTTGATAATGGTTTGTAAAGTTTTTAAACTCTTTAACCAGAGGGGCCATTTTAATAGCCTCAGGCCTTGTTCCAAAAACAATCAATATCTTGCGTTTTCTACTCACCTTTTCTATATCCTATAAAACCATTTCATCCATTCTACAGTACGACGAATTCCTTCAGCAGGATCTACTACAGGGTTGTGATTAAGATCTTTGATAGCTTTAGAAAAATCGATTGTTTTAACTTTAGTTGTAAAAGCCTCAGCTTCTTTATATGTAACAATTGAATCATCAATACCTACTGTTTTTAATACAAGATCTGAATAATCTTTTATATCCATCTCCCATTCAGTTCTTCCCCCAACATTATAAACTTCACCTGGCTTAAAATTGTCAATAATATTCGCTATAGTCCTGCAAGTATCCTCAACGTAATCGATTATCCTCTTGTGCCCCTTATAAACAGTATATGGTTTTCTATGAAGTGCATGATAAATAAATTTAGGGATGAATCCGCGATAAGGTGTATACTCTTCATGTGGGCCATAACAATTAACAGGTCTAACGCTCACCGTTTCAGTTCCAAACATTAACATCGAGTTACGTATCATCAGTTCACCAGCCCATTTGGTAATAGCATAATCATTCATTTGGTATGTATCGCTAATCTTGTTATCAATCATCACTGATTCTTTCATAACACCTTCATAATCTCCATACACTTCTGCTGAGGAAAAATTAATCATTCTGAATCGTAATTTTTCTTGAAGTCTTATAAGATGTTTTGTGCCAATGCAATTAGTCATCCAGAGATTCTCATAATATGCTTCTCCATTCCATCTACCATATTCAGCAGCAAGGTGAAAAACATAGTCAAATGGTCCCAGTTCATCAAATACCCTTTCAAGTTGCCTATAATTCCTTACATCACAACGAATATAATTTTCCCGATCTGTATTATAAAGATCACAGGCATAGACATCATATCCTCTTGATTTTAACTCATTACAAAGGTTTGTTCCAATAAATCCAGCACCACCTGTAACCAGTATCCTCATTTTAAAAACTCCATTTGTTTTTAAGTTAAGAAAATAAAAATACAAAATTAAACATACATTGTTTAATCTATTTTATCAATTCAAAAAATATCCGATAGAATAAGAGTACTGAATGGATATAGCACCTTAAATATATTTTCTTTAAATGAGATTATAATAAATGGAGAGGTATATTGTGCGGTAGTTAATAAATATATATTTTATGATACAAAATACCCAAGCATTCAAATAACAACAACTTTAAAAAGTTTTCCTTCTCCTGGATTAAACCATCCCAGATCCACAAGTATTGGATAGTTAGAATATTCTAATTTAGCTACAACATAATTTGTTTCACAATCGAATATAATACATTGTAAATTATTTTTAAGCAATATCTGTAAATTTATAAAAGCCACTATTCTTCTTTTCCCTCCGATTGTGTCAAGGGAGTTTGTAGGAGAGCATCGACGGTTAACAACCATAAAATAATGAGTATTTTTTTTACCATCCTCAAAAGTAGCAATTTGTAAATATGTCTTATTTTGGCAATCAGCA
>Ga0123519_10001214_pt1 | contig 44365 bp, 40 predicted proteins | sample YelNatPaOPRAMG02_FD_87396 | JGI IMG/M metagenome (GOLD analysis project Ga0123519, IMG submission 87396) | Hot spring microbial communities from Yellowstone National Park - Yellowstone National Park OP-RAMG-02 (version 2) | ecosystem: Environmental > Aquatic > Thermal springs > Hot (42-90C) ...
TGCTATTGGCGATATTATTAAAGGCATTTTAGAGCCGGACTTAGTTTTAATTGGGGAAAATAATAAAAAGGCCGGAGATATTGTTGAAAATATTTGGAAAAAAGTTTGTATAAACAAACCTCATATCGGCAGAATGTCTATTGTTAGCGGCGAAATTACAAAAATTGCTATTAATTCTTATATCACAACTAAAATCAGTTTTGCTAATATGCTTGGAAATATTTGCGAAAGAATTCCTGAAGCAGAAATTGATAAAATAACTTTTGCTATGGGAGCTGATAAAAGAATTGGAAAATATTATTTAAAATATGGTCCTGCTTATGGAGGTCCTTGTTTTCCAAGAGATAATAGAGCTTTTAGTCATTTTGCTAAAACTCAAGCTAAAATTAATGCTTTAATTCCTATTTCAGCTCATAAAATTAATGATTTTCAAACAAAGTTTCAAAAAGAAAAAATTTTAAAAATTATAAAAGAAAGCAAAATAAATTCTTTATCAATTTTAGGTTTGGCTTATAAAACAAAAACCTATGTTATTGAAGAATCAACTTCGATAAAATTAATTGATGAACTTTTAAAAAATAAAAACCTAAAAATTACTGTTTATGATCCAATCAATTTAACCATTGAAGAAACAAAAAAAGTTTTTGGAAATAAATTAAATTATGCTAAAAATCTAAATGAAGCAACTAAAAACAAATTAATTATTCTAATGCTCCCTTATGAAGAATTTAAAAAAGTCAAAAAATTAAACAATAAAATTGTAATTGATTTATGGAGAATGTGAAAAATGATAATCAATTAGAACAAGTGCGTCAGTTTTGGGATAAAAGGCCTTGCAATATTAAACATTCTCCAAAACCTTTTGGCACAAAAGAATATTTTGATGAAGTTGAGCAAAGAAAATATTTTGTTGAACCACACATTCCTAAATTTGCTCAGTTTGAAAGATGGAAAGGGAAAAAAGTTTTAGAAATTGGCTGCGGTATTGGAACTGATTCTATTAATTTTGTTAGAGCGGGAGCCGATTTAACAGCGGTTGAACTTTCAGAAAAAAGCTTGGAAATCTGCAAAAAAAGATTTGCTGTTTATAGATTAAAAGCAAAATTTTATTTAGGCAACGCCGAAGAATTGAGTTCTTTTTTGCCCCTAGAAAAATATGATTTAATTTATTCTTTTGGCGTTATTCATCACACACCCCATCCGGAAAAGGTCTTTGAGGAAATTAAAAAATATTGCCATTCAAAAACAGAGATTAGGATAATGCTTTATTCTAAATATAGCTGGAAAGTTTTTTGGATTATTTTAAAATATGGTAAAGGAGAGTTTTGGAAAGCTAAAGAGCTCATTAAAAATTATTCTGAAGCTCAAACAGGATGTCCCGTAACTTATTGTTATTCTTTTAAAGATATCAAAAGATTGCTAAAAGATTTTAATATTCTTGAGATAAAAAAAGACCACATTTTTCCATATAAGATTGATAAATATATCAATTATAAATATGAGAAAGTTTGGTATTTTCGTTATTTGCCCCCCAAAATTTTCCGTTTTTTAGAACACGTTTTGGGGTGGCATACTTTAATAGTCGCTAAATTAAAACCATAATGACGGCAATGAAAATTTTATTCATCCAACCAACCGGTGATAAAAGAGGTCATTACGGAATTTATACTGTAAATCTTTGTCAAGAATTGGCTAAATTAGGAAATGAGGTTTGGCTTTTTACCAACAGAATTTATCCGGAAAAATTTTTGGCAACCGAGCCTTTATTCAAAATTATTGAATATAAAAAAAGCAAGTACGTTTTTGAGAAATTTGATGAATGTAAAAACAGAAATTATGTTTATTACTATTGGGGATATTTGAGAAATTGCTTTGTTATTTTAAGAGCTGCTTTGCGATTTTTGAAAAATAATCATTTTGATGTTGTTCAGATTTTTGATGTGGAATATGGCATTTTATCTATTCTTTTAAGATTTTATAGAAAAATTCTTCCGTCAGCAGTTTTGATGATAAATGCCCCCAATTTTGCTTTCTCCCGCTACCCTGGTTTTTTCTTGAAAAAATTATACAAGGTGTTCCAGAAAGCTATTTTAAAATGTCGGTTCGGGAAGGAAATAAAAGCCGTTGTTACTTTGGGAGAATTTCACAAAGAAGAACTCCGAAAGCAATTTGATTTGAATAAAGATTTTCCGATAAGGGTTATTTATGATGGGGCTAACCCGCCGCCGTTTTTTCTAAAAAAAGAAGATGCCAGAAAGAAAATAGGGCTAAATTATCAAGGAACGATTTTTTTATTTTTTGGAATGTTAAGAAGAGATAAGGGGATAGAATATTTTTTTGAAGCAATTTCCCGTTTAAAAAATGAAGAATTTAAAGTTTTAATAGCCGGCTCTTTGTTTGATTATCAAGAATCAGAAATTTCGAATCTTATTGAAAAATTGAAAATAAAAGATAAGTTGTTTTTAAAATTAGATTATATTAACCAAAATGAAGTTTATTTTTATTTTTTTGCCAGCGATGTTTTGGTTTTACCTTACATCAAAATCTACACCGGCGGCAGCGGCCCCTTGCTAAAAGAAGCAGCAGTGTGTAAAATACCTTCAATTGTCAGCGATGTTTCCGAAATGGGACGCTTGGTAAAAAGAAATAAAATGGGATTGATTGCCGAGCCGGAAAATCCGGCATCTTTGGCGGAAAAAATGAAAGAATTTTTAGAAATGCCTGAAAAACAACGCAAAGAATTAGGAGAAAACGCTTTTAAGGCGGCCAACACGTGGCAAAAAATGGCTAAAGAATATTTAGAATTTTTTAAAGAAATTTTATCAAAAAATGAATCTAAAGAATAAAAAAATTTTGGTAACCGGCGGTGCGGGTTTCATTGGTTCTCATACCGTTGATGCCTTAATTAAGGAAGGAGCCAAAGTTATTGTGGTGGATAATCTTTCTACTGGGAGGAAAGAAAATCTTAATCCTCACTCAAAATTCTATGAAATTAATATTGCTGATCCAAAAATAGAAAAAATTTTAGAAAAAGAAAAACCGGAAATTATTTATCATTTTGCTTTTTTTGTTTTAGTGCCAAAATCAGTAGAAAATCCTCTTTTAGACATAGATTGCCTCACGGGTTCTTTAAGAATTCTTCAAAAAGCAAAGGATATCGGCGTCAAGAAAATTGTTTTTAGCTCCTCGGGTTTTTTATACGGAAATACTAAAAATTTACCCGCCAAAGAAACAGAACCAATAATGCCAATTTCGCCTTATATTGTTTCTAAAAACGCTGTTGAAAATTACTTGAAATTTTATCGTTCAGCTTACCATTTACCTTATGTTATTCTTCGATATTCGGCGGTTTATGGACCAAGACAAGTTACCGGAGCAATGGCTGATTATATTAGAAAATTATCTTCTGGGAAGCAAGCGGAAATTTGGGGCGATGGCAACAAAACCAGAGATTATGTATATATTAATGATGTTGTTAGAGCAAATCTTTTAGCGTTGGATGTTTCTGATAATCACCCAGACCCTGTCTTTAATGTCGGGACAGGCATTGAAACCACCCTCAATACTCTTTATAAAAAAATCGCCGATTTATTAGGCAAAAAAGCAAAACCAATATATTATCCCGATAGGCCAGGAGAGCAAATAAGATATTGTTTAGATAATTCAAAAGCAAAAGAAGAATTAGGTTGGGAACCGGAGATTGAATTAGACCAAGGGTTAAAAATGCTTTTAAAATATTGGAATTTAATATGAACTCTAATCAATATTTAGAATGTTTCGTTTGCAATTTTAGATCAAACGCAGAAAATTTTGATTATTTATATCACCACGATAAGTGGGATTTATATAAATGTCCAAAATGTACTTTTCAATTTTGGTGGCCGATAGAACAACCCCCTCATATTTATTTTGAAAAAGAATATAAAACTTTCGCTGATATTCAAGCAAAACCTAATTTCGGTTTCAATCACAAAATTGCTTTGAAACTTATTCCAATAAAAAAAGGGAGAGTATTAGATATTGGTTGCGGAGATAGTTTATTTCTCCCCCGAATACAACAACGCGATTTTGAAGCTTGGGGAATTGATTTTAACCGAAGAGCAATAGAAAAAACCAAGAAGTTGTTTAGATTAGAAAATTTGTATCCGCTTTCAATTTACGATTTTATTCGTTTCCCAAAATTGCCCCGGTTTGATTTAATAACTTTTTTTGAGGTGCTCGAACATATAGGTGATCCCCAAAAATTTATTGGCGCAATAAAACCGCTTTTAGCCAACAAGGGATTTATAATTTTTAGCGTTCCTGATGCAGACACATATGGAAGGTGGAAAGAAATGGTTAATATTCCTCCACATCATCTTACCCGTTGGACAGAAAAAACCTTAAAAATATTTTTATCAAACAATGGTTTTTTATGTGTCAACTATAAGAAAATTAACAGAATAGATTCTGAGTGTCTTTTAATGAATATATTATTAAAATTCTTTAGATTCATAAATCCTCTTCGGGTTGATGAGTGTGTTAAAGGAAATATCGGAACTTTATGGAGATATGTTTCATTTCCCTTTCGTGAAATTTTGTATTTTTTGGGTATAAGGCCAACAATTTTTGTAATTGCTCAACTTAAAAATTAATTTCAATGCCGAAAGTTTCAGTTATTATTACAACTTTCAATCGAGCCGAATATCTTGAAAAGGCCATTAAAAGTGTACTAAATCAGACCTATTCCGATTTTGAACTTTTGATTTTAGATAATAGTTCTACTGATAATACCGAAGAAATAGTTAAAAGTTTTAATGATGAAAGGATTAGGTATATTAAACATCAGCCTTTAAACATTTCTCAGGCCAGAAATTTGGGACTAAAAGAATCAAAAGGGGATTATATCGCTTTTTTAGATGATGACGACGAATGGCTGCCCGAGAAGCTAAAAAGAGAAATAGAAGTATTTAATCAGGGAAATGAAAAGTTGGGTTTGGTTTATGGCGGGTTTATTAGAATTGACGAAAACGGGAAAGAATTTGAATGGCATACCCCGATTTTGAAAGGTAATATTTTTGAACCTTATTTATGCCGGCAAGACCCTTTAACTGACTCCGCCTCTAATCCTTTGATTAAAAAATCAGTTTTTAAGGTAGTCGGAGAATTTGATGAGAATTTAAAGTGCTCTGAGGATTGGGAATTTTATTTAAGATTATTTAGAAAATTTGAAGCTGATTTTACCACCGAGCCGGTAGTAAAAATCAGGTCTCATTCCAAATATCGTTTGGGCGGCCGGACCAAAGACGCTTTAGAAGCCGAGCTTTTAGCTTATAATAAATATAGAGACGCTTTGGAGAAATACCCGAAAGTTCAAAGTTTTTATCTCCAGGCAATTGGTGGTAAGTTTTGCCGGCTCGGCCACTTAAAGGAAGGACGGCTTTATATAAAAGAGGCCATAAAAACATATCCTTTTAATTTAATTGCTTATTTCCAATATGTAATTTCCTTTGGCGGCATTTTATTTTATCAAAAAATACACAGTTTCTATCAGGGTTTCCGAAGTTTAATTAAAAATTATTTATCAAGATTTACTGTTAAAGTCAAACTTAAGAAAGAGTTCTCTTATATAGACATTAAAAAAATTGCTGCCGTTATCGTAACCTATAACCCCGACCAGGAATTTAAGGAAAGAGTAGAACTAATTAAAAACCAAGTTTCCCAAGTCATTATTGTTGATAATTATTCATCACCCTTGGTTCGCCGAATGTTGCGGGCCTTAAAATCCTCCCAGGTAGAGATTATAGAAAATGCGAGCAATAAGGGTCTTGCCGCTGCTTTAAATCAAGGAGTTTTATGGGCAAAAAAATTGGGTTATTCTTGGGTTTTATTTTTAGACCAAGACACCATTGTTGATAATGATATGGTTAAATCATTAGTTTCTATTTATTCCCAATACCCATTTTATGAAAAAATCGGTCTCATTGGTTCTAACGCCAGAAGCAAATACAGCGGCCGTCTGTATATTAATTGTCAAAATAGCAAAAAGGATTTTATTAAAGTCAGGACCGTTATAACTTCCGGCAGTATACTGTCTCTGGCAGCTTATGAAAAGGTAGGACCCTTCCGCGAAGATCTTTTTATTGAGGGAATTGATTTGGAATATTGTTTGAGATTAAGAAAGTATGGGTATGAAATTTTACTTTCTTGCCGGCCATTGATGACGCATGCGAGCGGCAAAATGGAAGAGCATCATTTTTTTGGCCGAATTATTTTAGTTCCTAATCACGAACCTTGGCGTTATTATTTGATGACGAGGAATCTCTTGGAAATTTTTATGATTTATTTTTGGCGAGAGCCGATTTGGGTTTTAGGAGCAGTTTTTAATTTTATGAAAACCGTGATAAAAATAATCTTATACGAAGACCAAAAAATGTTGAAGTTGAAATATTTAGCTAGGGGAATCCGGGACGCTTTGCGCAGTCGGCGCACCCCTTTAAATAATTTATAGAAAATAGGTATCTAATTTTAGGTTTATTTTATGAAAATTTTATATTACATACCCTATCCTCATTCTACCGGAGCTGACCACTGGATTTATGAAGGATGGAAAGGCGCCTTTAAAGATCTGGGCCATGAATTTTTTGAAGCAACTGATTACGACGACCTGAAAGCCAAAGTTGAATTAACTAATCCGGATATTTTTTTTGTTGCTAACTTGTGTGATATCGTCTTGAAGCATTCAGAAACTTTAAAGTGGATTCGCAATAAAGGAATTAAAATCTTTTTAATAGTTTACTGGCCCCTTAAAAAAGAAGAGGTGAAAATTATAAAAGAAGAGGAAATAGCTGATATATATTTCGGTGAGAGAGAACCGGAATCAATGGTTGAATTTGAAAAATTGACTGGCCGCAAGTATGTTTTAATTCCCAATGCTGCTAACAAACTCTTACATTTTCCAACCAAGCCTGTTAAAAAATACCAATATGACGTTGTTTATCTGGGAGCTAAATTACCTCATAAAAAATGGTTTACTAATAATGTGCTTTTTCCTTTGACAAAGAAATATAATGTCGGGATTTTTGGGCCATATTGGACTTTAAAAGATAATTTACTTCGGGCGGGCCAGAAAATATGTCGGAAGATAAGATTTGTTAAAGGGGCGGATTTTTTTAATAAATTCAGAATAATTATTCCGCCGGAAGAAGAAAATCAATTATATTCTTCCGCTAAGATCTGTCTTAATTTTCATGAAAGAGAGGCAGATGGTAGCCAGCCGCATTATATTTTGAACCAAAGAACATTTAAAATCCCGGCTTGTGGTGGTTTTGAAATCTGCGATTATGTTCCAGCCCTAAGAAAATATTTTTTTGAAGATGAAGTAGTTATGGCTGCTTTAGATCCAAAAGATTGGTTTGAAAAAATTGATTACTATTTGACCCACGAAGAAGAACGAAGGAAAATTCAAGAAAAAGGAACAATTAGAGCCCTAAAAGACCACACTTATCATAATCGAGTAAAACAAGTGGTGGATTTATATTATGCTTTAATTAATGGTTAAACTCTTAAAGAGCAAACAAGATGACTAAGAGTAAAAAATTTATTGAGGGACTGAAACTTTTAGTAATTAACCCGCCTTTATTTTTGAAGTATTTTCGGAATATCTAATCGAATTTTTTTGTCGGAAACACCAATTTTCTAAAATATCTCAAAATAAAGTAAGAAATATTGGCAAAATAGTTTTTGATTTTAATTTTAACTTTCCTATCGAGGATGTTTATTTTTATCAAATGTATTTTGATTTTTATGATATCGCCAGTATAGAGTTTATAAAAAGGAATCTTAGGAAAGGAGATGTATTTTTTGATATTGGCGCCAATGTCGGCTATTTTTCCGCAATCGGAGCTAATTTAGTCGGAGAAACCGGAGAGAAGTTCATGCTTTTGAGCCCATTCCTTTATATTTTGGGGCTTTAAAAAGACTAGCTTTAAATAACCCCCGGTATCATATAGTAGTTAATCAAATTGCCTTAAGTGAAAATAATGGCCAAGCCAAAATAGATTTTGCTAAACCGCCTAATATTGACGGCAGTTTTATAGTCTCGGGTGTTTTACCCAGTAGCATCCCCAGCATCCCCAGGGATATAATTGAAGTACCAGTAATGCGATTGGATGATTATATTGAGCAAAAAAAATTAAAAAAGATAAAATCTCTTTGATAAAATAGACGTTGAGGGATATGAATTTCCCGTTTTAAAAGGACTCCAAAACTATTTTGAAAAGACAAAATACCGGCCAGAAATAATTTGTGAAATTATGCCGAGCGCTTATCCATTACTTGGAGCTAGCCGCCAAGAACTGATTGATTATATGAAACAGTATGGTTACGAAGCTTATAATATAATGGCTCCTTGGCGCAAGGTTGATATTTTAAAATTTAAAGAAGGAACTAATGTGGTTTTTAAACTTGGTTGACTACTTAAATATATTCCTCATACTAAAGCCATCACTAAGAGAATCCAGAAGAAATAATTTATAAAAGCTACACCATTTAATATACTACAGATAAGTAGACCGGCTAAAGCAGAGCTAATTCCGATATAATAAACAACAGAGGGTGAGAGAAAATTTTTGAGTTTATTTCTAAGATTTACAAATGCACGCCAGAGCATATACAAAAACGTCCCTAAGGCTCCCAGTCCACCATAAGCGAAAGAATTCAGATAATCATTGTGGGTACCAGCAGGTTCCCCATTAATTTTTACGGCTAAAACTGGGAAATAGTTTATTCCCAAACCGAGCGGATTTTTTAGAAATAATTTTAAATACTCTTTCCAAAAAATTGGTCGCAGTTCATCGCCCGGAATGTTTGGCAGGCCACCTTCTGTTTTGATTCTGGATAATAATTGTTGAAATTGCTCCGAGGATATTGTTCGTAAATCCGGATGGGATTCACGAATAAAGGAGACATATTGAGGAAATATTCTTAAAAGAAAAGTCGCCTTGGCAGATGATGGTAGAATAATAAAAGATATAACTAATAACAGAAAAGTAAGAAAGAAGTTAAGGAATACATAATTTAATTTATTTCTTTTAAAAACATTGATTACTAAATAATTAAGAGTAATTAAAGTTACAATCATCCCTATCCATGTTGTTCTGGATTGGGACCAAAAAATAAAACTGACCATTATAACCGAGGAGAAGAAAAAAAGTAAGGCAAAAAGTTTCTTTTTTTGGTAAAAATTCTTAAAAAACAGTCCAAAAAAGAAGGACAAGGCAATTAAGAAAAAGAAAGAAGCCAATACAGGATTTTGTAAGAAGCCATAGAATCGGCCATCTCCTTTTATGAGAGAGAATTTATAAGCCAATCCGGGGAAAATTAAAAAAGGAATGAAGATTATTGGTACGAGAAAACTTAACCATATCCGTTTAAAAAATATTTTATCTCCCTTTAAAAAAACATAAAACAAAGTAAAAATAATAATTATAATTAGAAATCTTATAGTGGTTAATACTCCTTCTGTATTAAACCCAACACCATATCTTAAGTAAGAAATTAACGTCGCTAAACCCATCGAAAATAAAAATATAAATAAAGCGAGATAAATTTTTTTATCAATGATTTTAAATTTATCTAAATTTTTTGGGAAGAAATAAAAAAAACTGCTGATTAAAGCCAGAAGCAAAAAAATTTCAAATGGTTTCGGGATAAATGTTTCTAAAAAAATCCCTTTTCTTATAATCAAGGAAAGGGTGGCTAAAATTAATAAGAATTTGCTAATTTTTTCTGAATTTATTAGCATAATAAATAAATTATAATAATTTTATTAATGAATTCAAATCCTTTAGTTTCAATAATCATTCCTGCCTACAACGCAGAGAAATATATTAAAAGAGCTCTTGAAAGCGCCTTGGCTCAGACTTACAAAAACATTGAAATTATTGTTATTGATGACGGTTCAACTGATAAAACAGCCGAAATTGTAAAAAATTATAAAGACCCCAGAATTATTTATCTTTTTCAAAAAAATCAAGGTCAGGGATCAGCGCGCAATAACGGTATTAAAAAAAGCCAAGGCGAATACATTACTTTTCTGGACGCTGATGATTATTATTTTCCCCAAAAAGTTGAAAAGCAGGTTCGGTTTTTAGAGAATTATCCTAACTATCAAGCGGTTTATTGTAATGCCCTTCATTTTTATTCAGATAATCCAACAGTGTTTTTTAAGAAAAAAGGCAATTTCCATTCCGGCGATATTTTTAAAGATTTGCTTCAATCGTCTTATATTAATCCCAATACCATAATGGTTTCCCGAAAAGTTTTGGATAAAGTCGGATTGTTCAATGAAAATCGTTATTATCCCGAAGATTGGGAATTATGGTTGAAAATTTCCCGAGCCGGTTTTCAATTTGGTTATTTAGATGAAGATTTAGTTAAAGTAGAAATTAGACCAGACAGCAATACAACAATGGCTATTCAACCGATTTTGAAGAATAACGCTTTAAAAATGTTTGAAAATATATTTTCTTCAATGAACTACAAAGAAAAAGTTTTGTATAAAACCGAAGAAATTTTAAAAAAAATGAGATTTAAATTAGCCGTCGCTTATTTGATCGGAGGTCATAAAAAAGATTTTTTTAAAACTTTTGTCGGTTTGTCTAAGTTTCCATTTAAAATTTTTGCCTATTTAATAGGAGGATTTTTAATAATCCTACCCTCAGTTTTATTGAAAGCTATTCTGACAAAATTATGGAGGATAAATCAATTGCTTCATTCAAAATCAGTTTCATGCTATTATAAAAATAAATGAAAATTTTAATTACCGGTGTTGCCGGCTTTATTGGCAGCAATTTAGCTGACAAATTGCTCCAAAAAGGTTATAAGGTTATTGGTCTTGATAATTTATCTTATGGCGTTAAAGAACAAATTCCTCAAGGGGTAAAATTTTATAAAATAGACATTCGTTCTCAAAAAATTTATCCTCTTTTTAAGGGCATTGATTTTGTTTTTCATTTGGCGGCAAAAAACTGTATTTCTGATTGTCAAAAAGAGCCGGTAGAAACCTCAGATATCAATGTCACTGGCACAGTGAATGTTTTTGAAGCCGCTTACCGGGCAAAAGTAAAAAAGGTTATTTATGCCGAGTCATCAGCCCTTTATGAGGGCATCTCTAAGTTTCCAACTCCGGAAAAAAATATTAAACCAGAAAGTTTTTATTCATTAAGCAAAGCGGCAGAAATTTTATTTGCTCAAGGTTATCAGCGATTTTATAATTTAACTACTGTTGCTTTAAGATATTTTAATGTCTATGGTCCGCGTCAAGATTATCGGAGGACCATTCCGCCGGTAATGAGTGCTTTTATCATCAAATTGTTAAAAGGAGAAAGACCGATTATCTACGGCAATGGCTTAAAAAGAAGAGATTTTGTTCATGTTGATGATATAAATGATTTTCATCTTCTGTGTTTAAAGACTAATAAGGTTAATAATAAAACATTTAACTTGGGCAGCGGCAAAAATTATTCAGTTTTGGAGGTTTATAAAATCATTGCCAAACTTTTGAAAATCAATATCAAACCGCTTTTTAAGCCGGAATTACCAGGAGAGGCTCAAATTACCTTAGCTGATATTACTCAAGCCAGAAAACTTGGTTGGCACCCGAAAATTTCCCTTGAAAAAGGTCTTCAGGGGATGATTGGTTATATTCAGCAAGAAATCAAAAAGGGCAACATAAAATAGACAAAAAATAAAATAAGCCTTATAATTAAAAACTGCTATGATTGTTACAAGAACGCCATTTAGAATTACTTTAGGCGGCGGGGGGACAGACTTGCCGTCTTATTATTCAAAATATGGCGGTTTTATTTTTTCAGCCGGCATTGATAAATATATGTTCATTGATATCAACCGGCCAGTGGTTGATGATTTAATAAGACTTAAATATACCAAAAGCGAAACCGTTGAACATTTGAATCAGGTTCAGCATGAATTAGCTAGAGAAGCATTAAGGATGATGGGGATAGAAAAAGGAATAGAAATCAGTTCAGTGGCTGATATTCCAGCCGGCACTGGCTTGGGTTCTTCCAGTTGCTATACAGTTGGCCTTTTGCACGGCCTCCATGTTTTTAAAAGAGATTATGTTTCTTTAACTCAATTAGCTGAAGAAGATTTTAAAATTGAGGCAGAGATTTTAAAAAGACCAATTGGTAAGCAAGATCCCTATCTGGCGGCTTTCGGTGGCTTGACAGTTTTAGAAATTGAAAAAGATGGCAGGGTTAAAATGAGAAAAGCCAGCGTTTCTCAAGAAACCATTGATGATTTAAACAGAAATTTATTAATGTTTTATACTGGTATTAACCGCAGCGCTGACAATATTTTATCTGAACAATCAAGGGGGGCAAGAGAAGAAAAAAAAGAAGTCATTGAAAGTATGAATTACATAAAAGAAATTGGCTACGAAATTTTAGAAGCGATAGAATCTGGTAATATTAGTGAAGTCGGCCGACTTTTTGATGCTCATTGGCAACATAAAAAGAAAATTTCTTCCCAAATGACCAATGAACGTTTTAACAAAATCTATGAAATCGCTAAAGAAAACGGCGCTTTGGGTGGAAAAATTTCCGGCGCCGGTGGTGGTGGCTTTTTTGCTTTTTATATTGAAGAAAATCAGAAGAAGTTTAGAGAGGTAATGCAAAAATTAGGCTTAAGAGAAATGCGTTACCGTTTTGATTTTGAAGGTTCAAAAGTTTTAGTGGATTTTTGATGATTTTAAAAAATAAAACAGCCATAATTACAGGTGGAACCGGCGGTATTGGTAAAGCCATAGCCGAACATTTTCTAAAAGAAGGGGCAAGGGTATTAATCGTTTCTAGAAATAAAAATAAATTGCGTGAAACACAAAAATATCTTTCTTGTTTCGGCAAAATCTATATTTTCAAAGCTGATATCGCTTTATTAAAAGATATAAAAAAAGCTGTTTTATATGCCAAAAAAATTTTTAAAAATATAGACATTTTAGTAAATTGCGCCGGTATCCAAGCTCCTTTAGGACCATTTGTTAAAAATAATCTTTTAGATTGGTGGAAAAATATAAAAATAAATCTTTTGGGAACAGTTGCTTTTACCAAAGAAATACTGCCATTAATGTTGGCAAGAAAATCCGGCAAGATTATAAATTTTTCCGGTGGCGGCGCCACCAGCTCAAGACCTAACTTTTCGGCTTACGCTGTTTCAAAAATAGGGGTGGTTAAGTTTACGGAAATTGTTGCCGCTGAATTAAAAAATTCCGGTGTTTACATAAACGCTATTGCGCCGGGGGCTATTAATACAAATATGTTGAATGAGGTTTTAAAAGCTGGTAAAATTGTTGGTGAAAAAGAACTTAAAGAAGCCAAAAAAAGACTAAAAGAAGGCGGGGATTCTTTAGAAGAAGCAGTATTATTGGTCTTGTTTCTGGCATCGGATAAATCAAATGGCTTAAGCGGAAAATTAATTAGCGCTGTTTGGGATGATTGGAAAAATTGGGACAAAAATAAAATTGCTGAAATAATGAAAAGCGATAAATATACCTTAAGAAGGGTTAAATGAACAAAAAATTAAAAGTGGCTATTATCGGCGCCGGGCTAATAGGTAATAAAAGAGCCAAGGTTATTAAGGATTTAAACAAAGAAGAATTGGTTTTGGTGGCTGACATTGATAAAGAAAAAGCCGAAAATTTTGCCAAGACTTATAATTGCCACTTTACTACCAATTGGCAGAAAGCAGTGAAACGAAAAGATATTGATATTGTCATTGTTGCCACTCCTAATAATTTTTTGGCTCGGATTTCCATTGCTGCTTTAAAAAACGGCAAGCATGTTTTATGTGAAAAGCCTTTTGGCAGAAATATGAAAGAATCGGAAGCTATTTTAAAAGCCGCTGAAAAAGCCCATTGTTTGATTAAAGTTGGTTTTAATCACCGTTTTCACCCGGCTATATTGCGAGCCAAAAAACTTTTTGACAAAGGAGAAATTGGCAAAATTTTGTTTATTCGGGCTCGTTATGGTCACGGCGGTAGAATGGGTATGGAAAAAGAATGGCGTTTTAAAAAGGCAATTTCCGGCGGCGGTGAGCTGTTGGACCAAGGGATTCATTTAATTGACCTTTGCCGGTGGTTTGGCGGAGAATTTCAAAAAGTTTATGGAATAACAGAGACCAAATTTTGGAAAAGTAATGTTGAGGACAATGCTTTTGTTTTAATGAAAAATGAAAATATTACCGTTTCTTTTCATGTCAGTACTACCAATTGGAAAAACATTTTTTCTTTTGAGATTTTTGGAGATAAGGGATTTCTTATTATTGAAGGATTAGGAAGAAGTTATGGAGAAGAAACTTTAATTTTCGGCAAGCGAAAGCCTCAATTTGGGATTCCAAAAATAAAAATATTTAAATTTCTAAAAGACAGTAGTTGGAAAAACGAGTGGGAAAATTTTATTTGTGCCATTAAATTTGGGAAAAAAATTATTGGTGATGGCAGAGATGGTCTTGAAGCCAATCGGATTATTAATGCTATTTATCGCTCCTCAAAAAAAGGACAACTGATAAATTTGTAGATTTTTGACATTTTAATTGTTTCGATTTACCATAATGTTATGGTAAAAAGAATAGAGGATTTGCGGATAAAAATTTTTGCTGACGGAGCGGAAAAACAAAGTATATTGGAATTAAATCAACTGCCTTATATTAGGGGATTTACTACTAATCCAACCTTAATGCGGAAAGCCGGTATAACGGATTATCCAGGCTTTGCTAAAGATATTTTGTCAGTTATAAAAGACAAACCAATTTCTTTTGAGGTTTTCTCTGACGATTTTAAGGAAATGGAAAGGCAGGCAAAAATTATTGCTTCCTGGGCGGATAATGTTTATGTAAAAATTCCTATTACTAATACAAAAAAAGAATTATCTTTTGATTTAGTGCAAAAACTTTCCAAAGAGGGAATTAAACTAAATATCACCGCTATTTTAACTCAATCTCAGGTTGAACATATTAGTCGCGCTCTTTCTTCTAAAACTCCGGCTATTATTTCAGTTTTTGCCGGTCGGATTGCTGACACCGGCCGTGACCCCATTCCTATTATGAGACAAATTAAAGAATTCCTTTCTCCTTTTAAAAATCTTGAATTGCTTTGGGCAAGTTCCCGAGAAGTTTTAAATATTTTTCAAGCTGAAGCTATTGGATGCGATATTATTACGGTTACGCCTGATATTTTAAAAAAGTTGGAAAAGGTTGGTTTTGACCTTGAAGAATTCTCTTTGGAAACAGTCAAAATGTTTTACGAGGACGGCCAAAAGGTCGGCTATAGTCTTTATGAATGATTATTTAAAACTATGTATCAAGATTATATCAATAGCTATTTTTCGGAAATGAAAGAAATTATTGAAAAAATAGATAAAGAGGCTGTTTATAAAATTATTAAAATTTTGGAAGAAGTGAGAAATAATAAAGGACGCCTTTTTATCTTAGGAGTAGGGGGAGGCGCTGGTCATGCCAGCCATGCCGTTAACGATTTTCGAAAATTAGCTGGCATAGAAGCTTATACCCCAATTGATAACGTTTCTGAGCTGACAGCCAGAGTAAATGATGAGGGATGGGAATTGGTTTTTGTTCGCTGGCTGGAAGTTAGTTCTTTAAGCGCCAAAGACGCGGTAATGGTTTTTTCAGTCGGCGGCGGCCATCAAGAAAAAAATATTAGTATGAATATTGTCAATGCTTTGAATTTTTCTAAAAAAGTCGGCGCCAAGATTATTGGTATCGTCGGCCGCGATGGCGGCTACACTAAAAAAATGGCTGATGCGTGCGTTTTAGTGCCAGTGGTTAATCCAGAAACAATTACGCCTCATACCGAATCTTTTCAAGCGGCAATCTGGCATTTGATTGTTTCTCATCCGAAGTTTAGGATTAACAAAGGTAAATGGGAATCCCTCCGCTAAAATCGCAAAAAGCAGTTTTTTTTGACCGCGACGGCGTTGTTATTCGGCAGGTTGATTTTTTGATTAAACCAAGACAATTAAAATTATTGCCTAATGTCAGCAGAGTTATAAAATTTCTTAATCGTTTTGGGTTTTTGGTAGTGGTCATTACTAATCAACCGGTTGTTGCGAGAGGATTGATTCGGCCCGAAGGTATTGATAAAATTCATACGGCTCTAATTGGCCGTCTTAAAAAACAAGGCGCCGAAATTAACGCGGTTTATTTTTGTCCGCACCATCCTAACGCTACTTTAAAAAAATACCGCAAACGCTGTCGGTGTCGAAAGCCACAACCAGGAATGATTTTAAAAGCCGCTAAAGAACACCATATTAACCTTAAAAAAAGCTTTATGGTTGGTGATGCTCTTATTGACATTGTTGCTGGCAAACGTGCCGGGCTTAAAACTATTCTGGTTAAGACTGGTCCAGGTCATAGCCGCCTGGATAAGCGGTATGCGAAAAATTTTAAACCGGATTTTATTGTCGAAAATTTAAATGAGATTGTAAAAATTATAAAAAAATATGGCAAATAAAATAAAACAAGCAGTAATTTTATCAGCTGGTTTAGGGATAAGATTAAGACCCCTTACTAATAATATTCCTAAACCTATGTTGCCGCTTTTAAATAAGCCGATGCTTCAATGGAATATTGAGCAGTTTAAAAAACATGGGATCAATGAATTTTTTATAAATCTTCATTATTTGCCGGAAGTAATAAAAAATTATTTTGGCAATGGCTCAAAATGGGGCGTTAAAATAACTTATTCTTTCGAACCAAAAATATTAGGAACCGCCGGCGCTTTAAAGCAGTTTGAAGATAAATTAAGTGAGACTTTCTTTTTAATTTATGGTGACATTTTAAGTTTAGTTGATTATACAAAAATGGCTGAAGCTTGGAATAAAAAACCCAACGCATTGGGCATGCAGCGAGTGGCCAAAACTGAAAAGTATGCGGACGCTGATGTGGTTGAACTAAATAACGACGGCAGTTTCTTAAAAATCCATCTTAAACCCCATAACCGTAAATATTTAAACGCTTACCGAATGAGAGGAATATTTATTTTTAAAAAAGAGATTTTGTCTTATATTCCTGAAAATACTATTTATCAAATTGCTCAGCAGCTTTTACCCGATATTATTAAGCGGGGCAAAAAATTTTATGCTTATGAATGTGATGATTATTCTAAAGGCATTGATACAATAGAAAAATATAAGGAAGTTGAGAAATATCTTAGAACCTATGCTTAGAACCTATGCTTAACCCAAGGGTTTCTATCTTAATGGCTTCTTGGAATCGGGCTCATTTAATTGGTCGGGCTATTAAAAGTGTGCTTTCTCAAAATTTTCAGGATTGGGAGTTAATAATTATTGATGACGGCTCAACGGATAATACTTCCGAGGTAATCAAGGAGTGGCAAGAAAAAGACACAAGGATAAAATATTTTTATAACAAACACATCGGCCGCATTTCTAAAGTTTCTAACTTCGGTCTGCAGCAGACCAGAAGTCAATACATTGCAATTTTAGATGATGATGATGAGTGGATTGATCCAGATAAATTAAAAATTCAAGTAGAATTTCTTGATAAAAATCCCGATTATGCCGGCTGCGGCGGCGGTTTTATTATTATTGATGAAAAAGGCAAAGAAGGATTGCGAATTTTAAAGCCAGAAAAAGATGAAGACATTAAAGCCAAGGCGCTATTAGCTAATCCGATGGCTAACAGCACAACACTTTTTCGTTATGAAGCGGCTAAAAAAGTGGGATTCTATGACGAGACATTATTACAATTTGCTGATTGGGATTTTTGGTTAAAAATAGGGCTTATTGGCAAACTTTATAATTTCCCCCGTTATTTCGCTTATTATCAAATGTCACAAAAAGGAAGTTCTTTTAAAAAACAAAAAGAAAATGCCATCTCCGCTTTAAAAATTGTTCGCAGGTATAAAAATAGTTATCCTGGCTTTAACAAAGCGATTTTATTGGCTAATTTTTATTATCTTTATACTTTCCTACCAGAACTTTTAAGAAAATTTTTAAATCCTTTCCTTTCGCAATTTAAAAAACTCATTTTTTCTCTCCGTAAAAAATAAAAATAAAGCCACTAAGCTTATGAAGATAAATGATAAAGCATTAAATGATAAAGCATTAATATATTTAAGGTTCTTTCCTTATTTTCGGCTAATAAAAAGAGGCTTATAAAGCCATTAAAATGTTAATATAGCTATCTCGGACAAGGCTTGACACCTAGTTTTTATTTTGTATACTGAAGGTAATCAAAAACAATTACCATCAAAGCACAAATGTCATCAGCCATTGAAATTTTACTCAAAACTCAAAAGACGGTTTTTACTATCCAAGAATTATCTTTTCTTTGGAAAATTAGGAATTCAAATAGTTTAAAAAGCAAAATTTATTTTTTAGTCAAAAACAAAAAATTGATCTCTCTGAAAAAAGGAATTTATGCCCTTAATCAAAATTATGACAAATTTGAATTAGCCAACAAACTAAAACCCCCTTCCTATATTAGTTTAGAAACGGTTTTGCGAAATGCCGGAATAATTTTCCAATACAGTTCAGACATTACTTCAGTAAGCAATATCTCAAAGACAATAAAATGTGAGGGGATAAATTATGTCTATCATAAAATCAAAAATGAGGTTCTTTTTAATAAAACGGGAATCAAAATTTCAGATAGGTATTGGATAGCTGAACCCGAAAGGGCTTTCTTAGACACAATTTATTTAAACAAAAATTATTATTTTGATAACCTCTCTCAAATTGATTGGGAGAAATGTTTCTTTTTCGTTGAGATTTATAAAAACAAAGCCTTAAAAAAAAGGTTAAAAGATTATTTTAAAGATGTTGAAAAGAGCAAAACATGAACTAATTTTAAATAATATCCTGAAAGATATTTATAATGACAGATTTTTAGCCCCGATTTTAGCTTTAAAAGGAGGAACAGCCGCTTATTTAATCTACAACTTGCCGAGATTTTCAGTTGATTTAGATTTCAATTTAATTGACAAAGAAAAGGCTGATGAGGTTTTTGAAAGAATAAAAAAAATTTTAGAAAAATATGGAAGAATTAAAGAAAGCTACTTAAAAAGAAATACTCTCTTTTTTCTTTTGTCTTTTGAAGAAAAATTTCAAAATGTTAAAGTAGAAATTTCTCTTAGAGATTTTGGTAATAATTATGAAATTGTTAATTATCTTGGCTTGCCTATTTTAACAATGAGCAAAGAAAATATGTTTGCTCATAAATTAGTTGCCATCGCTGAAAGAAAAAAAATAGCCAGCCGAGATTTATTTGATATTCATTTTTTCTTGGAAAAAAATTGGCCAATTAATGAAAAAATAATTGAAAAAAGAACGGGTAAAAATTTAAAAGAATATTTAAAATATCTAATTAATTTTATTGATAAAAATGTTTCAGAAAGAAAAATCCTCTTTGGTTTAGGAGAAATTCTATCAGAAAAGCAAAAGAATTGGGTTAAAACAAATTTAAAAAAAGAGGTTTTATTTTTATTAAAAGTTTATTTAAAAAGTATTTAAAGGTGTGGTTATCTTATAAGGTTTAGCCTCCTAAATTTTAGCTAATAAAAAGAGGCTTAGAAAGCCTCTTTGTGAAAATTATTTCTGGCGCCGAACGTCATCAGTTCGGCGATTAATGACTGGCCATTGCGGCCGGTTTTTTCTATAAAATCCTTGGGAAGAAGGCGAAGAAAGCCGGTGACTGAAATCGGGCCGGCATTTAGTTCAATAATTTTCGCCATTTCCTCGGTCCCAATTTTTTCCGTGCCAACAAGAAGACCGAAGGAATAGCCGCCCTCGGAGTTTTTCCATCTCACCTCCGGTTTATCAACGATGGAGTGAGGCAGTATTTTTAATACCCATTTGAATTTTGATTTTTTAATTTTTTTAATTATCACCCCAATAGCCAAAATAAAAATTAAACCAACAATGGTCTGAAGAAAAAAATTGTTAGTAAAAAGCCGGCCGGGATAGGCAATAAAATTCAATAAGACGGCTACTAAAATTATTGCCAAAGCAGCAAAAAAGCCGCTTTGGAAACTTTCCCACAAAAACTTAAAGATTTTCATCGCAATCTCCTTTTTGTTCAACAATTTTTATTTGACAATGAGCTTTTTTATAATAGCAGAAAAATTAAATAGAGCAAGAAGGGGTTCTTTTAGCCAATAAAGAACAAGAAAATAAAATAGTGAAGAAATGATAATATTAATTATTAAATGAAGCCCTAAAGTTTTGAGAATCAAAGTTAAAATTGCCATTAAAAAAGTAGCGACAACAATTTTTTTTAGATATTTTAATGTTTTAAAGTTATTAATTTTTTTCATATTTTTCCAGTTAAAACCATGAGCTAAAACTTGAGCGACAATAGTGGCAAAAGCCGCGCCGCTAATGCCAAAAGGCGGAATTAAAAGGGCGTTAAAAAAAACATTTCCCAAAGCTCCCAAAGCCAAAAAACCAATAAATTGCCGCTGTTTGTTATAAGCAAAAATCGCATTGCCAATTAAAGTGCCGGGAAAAGTTAAAACCAAAGTCCAGATTAGAAAAATAAAAGCAGTTTTTGCCGGCAGATAGCTTGGTCCAAAAAGCAAATTAATAATTTGAGAAGCTAAAATAGAACCGCCCAAAGAAAGAGGAAGGGCTAAAAGAAAAGAAACAGCAATAGCTTTTTCAAAAAGAAGGCGAAACTTTTCATTGTTTTTTTCTGCCAAGCGGGAAAGAGTGGGAAAAATCGCGGTGGCAATAATAGCCGGGATAAGATAAAGAAATTGAACAGGTTTTTGAGCGGCTGAATAATAACCTAAATCATTAGCGGTTTTTAGCCAGCCGAGCATTAAAGTGTCGGTGTTAATCATAATACCTCCCAAAAATCCCAAAAGGGCAAATGGCCAGGCTTCTTGAAAAATTTTTTTTGCCAAATTTTTATTGAAAGAAAGCTTGAAGTTTTGAAATTTATGCCGGAGAAGAAAAAGAGAAAATCCCAAACCTGAAGCGCTGCCTAAGGTATAAGCAATGGTTAAATTTTTATTGGAAGCGGAAAACAAAAGAATAAAAATGCCAAAGACCGCAATCGCGATATTGGTGAAAATATTAATTAGAGCTTCCCATTCCATTTTTTCCCAAGCGCGGACAAATGAATAACTAAAATCTCTAAAACTATCAAAGAAAATAAGAAAAGCGACAATCGGCAAAAGGCTAATAGCTTCAGGAATTTTAGTAAAAAAAGGAGCGATAAAAACAATTAAAAGGACGCTAAAAGAAACAAGGCAGAATTTTATAATTAAAGCCGTTGAAAGATATTCTTGAGAAATATTTTGTTTGGCTGTTTCGCGGGTTAAAATCGGACCAATGCCAATGTCTGAAAAAATGGTAAAAAAGGCGGCTAAACTTAAAGCATAGGAAAAAATTCCATAAGAAGCGACGCCTAAAATTCTGGCGGCAAAAATAATTAAAGCTGCTTTAATCAACCGACCCAAAATATTGCTAATGGTTAGCCAAAAAGTGTTTTTAATAATGGTCTGGCGAAGACTGCGATTTTCCAAAAGCCAAGATTTGATTTTTTGAAACATAAATTTCTAACTTCTAACTTCCAACTTCTAATGTGTTTAACGGGGATTAAAAAAGAATGCTTTTATCGTTTTTAAAATAATTAATAAGTCTAAAGTTAAAGAACGGTTTTTGAGATAATAAATATCGTATTCTAATTTTTCATAAGCATCTTCAATAGAAGCGCCGTAGCGATAATTAATTTGCGCCCAACCGGTGAGTCCCGGTTTTACCAAATGGCGGATTTCATAATAAGGGATTTTTTCCTTGAGTTCTTTGACAAATTCCGGTCTTTCCGGACGCGGTCCAACAAAAGAAAGCTCGCCTTTTAAGATATTAAAAATTTGAGGCAATTCGTCCAAATGGGAAGCGCGCAAAATTTTTCCAATAAAAGTAATCCGGGGATCATTTTTTATCGCCCATTGAGGTCCATTTTTTTCCGCGTCTTTTTTCATTGTCCGGAATTTGTATAAAATAAAAGGTTTTTCCAATTGGCCAATGCGGGTTTGTTTATAAATTATCGGGCCAGAAGAAGTAATTTTTATTAAAAAACCGATGATTAAAAATAACGGCAAAGTGATTAATAAAATTATTAAAGCCAGAAATATTTCTATTGGTCTTTTAACTGTTTCATAAAGGCGCCGAGATTTAGCTAAATTTTCCAAAAACCAATGTTTCTCTAATTCCACTAAAGGAGTCTTTTTAAAAATTTGTTCAAAGAAATCGGTTAGCTCTAAAATTTCTATTCCTAAAACCAGGTTTTGATAAAGAATTTTAACGAGATTTTGATTTTCTTTTAAAGAAAAGGGGATAATAAGGGTAGTGATTTTTTGATTGGTTATCATAAAAGGAAGGTCTTTTAATTGAGGATCATCAACGCCTTTTTTTAGCCAGCCAACAATTTCATAACCCCATAAAGGATTTTGATGGAGCTCATTAATGATTTTTTGAATCAATGGCGAATCGCCAATAATGACCGTTTTTTGAGGCGCTTGTCGGCTTGCTAAACTATTAAAAATCCAACGCCAGAAAATAATAAAGAGATTAAAAATAAGCGCCAATAATAAAAGATTTCTTTTTGGCGAGATACCAAAAGGAAAAATATAAAAAATGGCGGTGGCGATTAAAAGATTGATTAAAAAAGAAACGCCTAAAATTTTTAAAAACTGAAGACTGTTTTTAAGATTTTTAAAATCATAAAGTCCGATGATATAGAAAATTAAAAGCCAAAGAATTAAAATTAAAGAAAAAGGTCCTAAGTGTTCCTTAATGATATTTTGAGAAAATGTTTCTGGATGGCGAATAAAAAGCGTTATTAATAACGAAAGGTAAAAAACCGTCGCATCGCCGACAATCAAAAAAGCCTTTTTAAATCGCAATAAATTATCCACTTGACTTTATAATAAAGAAAAAATATCATTTTATCAATGCCTTATAAAAATAATAAAAAAGAAGAAGATTTTTTAGAATCTCATTTAGCAGAAGAAATTAAAAAAGAAAACACTTCTTCAAAAAAAAGAGATTATTTTTTGCCAATAAGTATTTTAATTGCTGGCGTTTTAATTGCCGGTTCTTTGATTTACAGCACTGGCAAAAAAGCAGTCATTCAAGAACAAAACTCTAAACCATCAGCTCAACTTCCTCAACCGTCTTTAAACGAACCATCAGTAGTGGAAAATTCAAAAGTGGAAATCGGCGATGCCGTTATTTTAGGCGATGCTAAAGCGCCGGTGACTTTAATTGAATATGGCGATTATCAATGTCCTTTTTGCGCCTCATTTTTTAAAGAGACCGAGCCTTTATTAATTAAAAATTATGTTGAAAAAGGAAAAGTGAAAATGGCTTATAAAAATTTCGCTTTTTTAGATCAGTTTCCTGGTGGCAAAAACGAATCACATTTAGCAGCTGAAGCCGCCGCTTGTGCCGCTGATCAAAATAAATTCTGGGAATATCATGATTTGATTTTTAAAACTGAGCTAGAAGATGAAAAAGCCACCCAAGGAAAAAGCGAAAATAATGGTAATTTAACCGTTAAAAAATTAGAATCTTTGGCAACGGAATTGGGTTTAAACCAAGATCAGTTTAATTCTTGTTTGGAAAAAGGAAAATATAAAGAAAAAGTTCAAAAAGAAACAGACGAAGCTCAGAGCTTAGGCGTGAGGGCGACACCAACATTTTTCATTAACGGTCAAAAATTTGAAGGTGCTTTGCCTTATTCTCAATTCCAAGCCGCTATTGACAAATTGTTAAAATAAACTACACTAATTACACTATCAAGCATTTTGATTTTTCTGAAATGAGGTGGAACCATTGGGTTATTATTGGTTTAGGATTTTGGCTTTTGATTTCTCCTTGGATTTTAGGATTTTCCCAGTTGAATCTCGTTGTTTGGAATAATATTGTTGTGGCTATTTTGCTTTTTGTTTTTTCCTTTTGGAATTTTCCTCCCCATTTCTGAATTTATTAGGTCGAAAATATTTTTCAAAAATTATGAAGGTAAAAATTTATACCACCCCCAGTTGTCCTTATTGTCAGATGGCAAAGATGTTTTTTAAAAAACATCAAGTTGAATATGAAGAAATTGATGTTTCCTCTTCAGAAAAAGGACTAGAAGAAATGCAAGCCAAATCCCATCAACTTGGTGTGCCGGTGATTGACATTGATGGTCAGATTATTGTTGGTTTTGACCGAATGGCGATTGCCCAAATTTTGGGTATTAAAGATTAAACTCAAAAAGGTCGTCGAAGGAAAAATATTTTATGAACCAGAAATATCAATGTCCGGAATGCGGCTATGTGTCAGATGAACCGGGTGATTGCCCAACCTGCAATGTTCCTCTTGAGCCGATTAATGGAGAAGAAGAATTAGAAGAAGAATTAGAAAATGAAGGATTTGAAACAGAGGAAGATGAAGAAAGTTTTTAGTGTCGGCGTTCGAGGGCTTGAATAAGAGTTTCTTCGTCAGCAAATTCAATTTCCCCGCCTGTGGGCATACCTCGTCCCAGGCGGGTTATTTTTTTAGCCAAATCTTTAAATTCTTCTTTGATAATTTCAGCAGTTAAATCAGCAAAAGTGTTTGGATTTAAAGCAATGAGCAGTTCATCAACTGACGCGCCTAATTCTTTTTTTATTCGATTTTTTAAACTTTGAAGACGAAACTTTTGTTCCGGTCCGATGAGTCCATCTTTGCTGATTTCTCCCAAAATGAGATAATGTCCTTTAAAATGATTGGTTTTTTCCAAAGCCAAGAGATCGGTTTCATTTTCCACAATGGCGATAATTTTTGGATTTCTTAAAGGATCAGCGCAGATATCGCAGAGTTTTTTATTTTTTTGGCGGAAAAAAAAACAATTGGGGCAGCGTTCTAAATTTTGGATTCCCCAAATAGCCTGTTTGATTTTTTCTAACTCCTGTTTATCCAAAAGAGTTAAAGAAAAAGCTAAACGCGTAGCTAAACGTGGACCAATTGAAGGCAGGCGAGAAAAGGACTCAATAAATTTTTTAATTGGTTCGGGAATCATTAAGGTAATTTTTACTCTGGTTCGCGATAGATATCAATATTTCTGAAACTAACAATTTCCGGGTCAAATTTCAATTTCACGCTTCCCAAAGGACCATTGCGATGCTTGGCAACAATAATTTCAGTGAGATTTTGCTCTTCTTCGGCTAAATTTATATTTTCTCTGTCTTTGCGATAAATAAACATCACCACATCCGCGTCTTGCTCTAAACTATTGTGGACAATTATGTCATTGGCAATAAAATTATGAGCCTCAGGCACAGTCGCGTCATAAACTTTCTCAATTCCCAATCGTTTAATAGCAGTAATTTTATCCCAAAAAATATCTGATGTCGCCAGATTAAAAATATTTTCAGCGGCTTTCTCAGCTTTTTTTTCTGGATTTAGAGTTAGAAAAGGAGCAAGGGCATTATAAACTTTCATCATTCGCTTACGGCTTAAACCACTTTGAAAAAGGGTTGAACCGCAATAAGCCATCTCTAAACGATTGGCAAATTCTCGCCAACTTATAGCTGCCAATTCCTTAGCTGGTTTAATAAAATTAAACCATACCTTTTTAGGAACTATATCATTGTTGGGATTAATAAGAACTTTTTTAAGTTGTTTAAGGAGGTTTGATGCTGTTATTCTGCGTCTATCAGCGATGTTAACTTTTTCCAAAAATCTTATTTGGTTTTCAGCTCCTTGAATGATAACCCAATAAGTTGGTCGATATCCCTTTTTAATCGTTTGGGTAATAGTGCTTTGAATTGAAAGTCGCAGCAGAAGGTGTTGGACTTGTTCCGCTAAAATGGAACTAGTAGTAGCAAAGTAAATGTTGCCTGCAACTTTCCTGCCTTTATTTAATTTAAGAGAGAGATTGCCATCCGTTGCCCAGAGGTGTTTAAGAAAAAGGCTGATTTTGTCGTTTGAACATTGGAAGACTTTGGACGAAATTTGTTTCTGATAAGAATGAGCTCGAGAAATACCCAATTTTTCATACCATTCAGTAATCGGATGTTTTTTGCCCGGCGCAAGATGAAAAGGACTAGCTAGATATAAGTGATACCAATTTTTTTGTTTAACAAATTTGCCTTTAATACCAAAGAGCTTAAAAGCTGATTTTTTCACATTTTTAATGTTTTCAATATAAGCATTAGTGTAATGGTAAGGCTGATGAGGAAGAATGCAGCCGTCGCCTAAAAGATGAGCGTGGAGGATGAGTTCATCATCGCTAAGTTGATTTTTAATATTTTCCACTGGTAAAATTCTCGGCAGAGCAATTTCTTTACCAATTTCCAATTCGTCTAACCTTTTCCATCCCTCAATGGTTAAAAAGGGATGATTGGCGCTCGCTTTGATAATTCGTCCGGATTGGGTTTTTAGTTCAAAAATTTCCTTTTTTCCGGAAGAAAATGCTTTTGTCAGCCAAAACGGTTTTAATTTGTAGTCACTGTCAAGAGCAAAAATTTTTACGGGAAGGGTAATTTTTTTCTCCGCCAGTGATTTGATTGTTACTCGCCGGCCGTCAGCAAGTAAAATTAATGAATCGCCAGCTAGACATCCTGATTCTCTTAAATCCGAGAGGCGGGGGATTTTAATTTCTCTTTGATCCACGGCTCGCGAAAGTTGAGAAACAGCCAAGACGGGAATATTTAATTCGCGGGCTAAAGATTTTAAGCCGCGAGAGATTTCGGTTACTTGCTGGACCATACTTTCAGTTTCAATTCGCGGTTGAATCAGCTGAAGATAATCAATTACTAAAAGTTCTAAGCCGTTTTCAATTTGAAGGCGTCTAGCCATTGAACGAATTTGAAGAATAGTCGGAGAAGGAGTATCTTCAATAAAAATTGGCATTTTTGAAAGCTCATCCAAAGCATTTTGAATCATTGAAAATTCCAATTCATCATTTAAACGGCCAGTTCGCAACTTCCATAAAGGCACATTGGCTTGAGCGGCAATAAGGCGATCAACCACTTGCTCCTGAGACATTTCTAAAGAAAATATACCCACTGGTTTATTTTGAGAAGCGACATTTCTTGAGATATCTAAAGCAAAGGCTGTTTTTCCAAAAGAAGGCCGAGCGCCCAAAATAATTAAGTCAGATTTTTGAAGCCCGGACAAAAGATTGTCTAATTGATTAAATTTTGTCGCTAAACCGCGATAAAAACCTTCACCGCGGTGGAGTTTTTCAATTCTTTCATAAGCTGATGTGAGCTCCTCTTTTAGGGGAACAAATTTTTTTGGCAGGGAACGTTGGGAAATATTGAAAATTTTTTGTTCCACATTATCCAAAAGAGTTTCTAAATTTTCCGGTTCAAAAGCCTTTTCAGTAATTTCTGAAGAGGCTTTAATCAATTCGCGTCGAATTCTTTTTTCCTTAACCACATTGGCATAATAATTAAGATGGGCGGCTGTCGGCACGCTGTTAATCAGTTCGGTTAAATAATCCACGCCGCCGATATTTTTCAAAAGTTTTTTTTCTTTTAATTCAGTTTTAACGCTTAAAAGATCAACGGGCTTATTTTTATTAAAAAGGTCTAAAATGGTTTGATAAATAATTTGATGGGGTGGATGATAAAAGTCTTCGGCTGATAAAAAATCCGCCACTTTGATAATGGCATCGCTTTCCAGTAATAGCGAACCCAACACCGAACTTTCCGCTTCTAAATCTTGGGGTGGTATTTTTAACTCGTCTTTTTTAGCCATGGTCCTAGAGGCGTATCCTCTATTTCATATCCTAACTTTTTTATCTGATGGCGCAAGTGGTCAGCTTGCATAAACTGTTTATTTGCCCTGAATAACTCCCGTTTTTGAGCTATTTTGATGATTTTTAAAGGGATTTTTTCGGTTTTTAAAGAAAAACCCAGATTTTTTAAAAACCCCTCTAAAAAGATTCTGATTTTTGAAGCCTCGCTTTGATTTAATTGCCAAATTTTTTTCTGCCACTCTTTAAGAAAATGAAAAATTAAAGCTATGGCTTGAGGCGTATTAAAATCATCATCTAAAGTCTTTTGGATTTTTCTTTTATAATCTTTGATTTTTTTAGAAAGAGTTTTTATCTTTTTGTTTGATTTTTGATTTTTTTCAATAAATTTTAACTTGGCGATAAATTCAGAAAGACTTTGATAAGATTTTTGAGATGTTTGAGCAAGCTCAAAAGAATAATTTAAAGGAGAGCGATAATGGGTTGTTAAAACGAGCCAGCGAAGAATTTCAGCCGGATATTTTTTTAAAAAATCATTGACTGTGATGAAATTTTTTAAACTTTTTGACATTTTTTTACCCTCAATTAAAAGAAGACCAGTATGCATCCAAATTTTAACAAAAGGTTTTTTGCCGGAAAGCGATTCCATTTGAGCAATTTCTGCTTCGTGGTGGGGAAATTTTAAATCTTCAGCGCCGCCGTGAATATCATATTGGGGACCAAAATATTTTTCGCTGATGGCGGTATCTTCAATATGCCAACCCGGTCGACCAGCGCCAAAAGGAGCAGGCCAGAAAGGTTCATTTTTTCGGGAGAATTTCCATAAACAAAAATCTCCTTTATTTCTTTTTTGAACTGATTCGTCAATGCGAGAAACCGCATCTTCGGCTTGTTTTATCGTTCTTTTTGAAAGCTTTCCATAATCTTTGTCTTTTGAAATATCAAAATAAATGCCGTCTTTAGTTTTATAAGCATAACCCTTTTTAAAAAGCCTTTTAACCTGGCTAATAATTTCTTTTATATGTTGGGTTGCCCGGGCATATTTTTTTACGGAAACAATATTTAAATGAGCGAGGGCTTTGAAATATTCCTTTTCAAAGCGCCGGGCAATTTTTAAAGGCGTGGTTTTTTCCTCTTGCGCTCTTTTGATAATTTTGTCATCAAGGTCAGTGATATTTTGAAGATAAAAAACTTTAAATCCTTTTGATTTTAAATAACGAACAAAAGAATCAAAAATAAGATAAGTGCGAGCATGACCAAGATGGGGGAAATCATAAACTGTCGGTCCGCAGACAAAAATTTTTAAAAGCCCCTTTTTGGGTTTTTTTAGAATTTCTTTTTTTTCCGAAAGAGAATTATAAATTCTTATCACTTTTTTATTTTAGAGAAAAATCACCTTTTTTTCAACTTTTAAAATCAAATTTAAAACAGCTTTTTTTGGATGCTTTAATGAATTAAGAAACAGTTTATTATTCCACGAATAAAGGATAGAGCTTCATCAAGAGTTTTTTGTGGATAAACTTTTACTATTATAATTTACGATCGTAATTTATAATAGTAAATCACAAAACTAGCATAAAAGCTTTTAACTAGATAAAAAAGCTATGGAAGTTTACTTTCTCAGAATCTCTTAAATTTTTCTTTCGTCTCTTTTTACTGAAGTTCGGCTTCGATAGGATTTGATAATAATTTTTTTATTTTTTTCAAAAAAACTGATGATAAAAGGCACAAAAAAGTTATCTCTACCAAGCAAATTAAAAGACACATTAAATTCCGGTGAAAAGATTATTTGGCAGAGAAAATTTTTATTTCCTACAGAAACAAAGACCTTATGAAGATATCCCAATATCCTTCCGCCAATGCCTGTTAAATAAATTTTTTTTCCTTTTTCTAAGTCAAGGCCTAATTCTTGAGCGATTTCCGGACGAAAAACAGAAAAAGAAGCGCCAGAATCAATTAGTGCCTTTACTGTTAGTTCGTTTTTGCGGCTTTTTAATTTAACTTCAACAATCGGAAAATATTGGCCATCTTTCTCCAAATAAGAAAATTCTTTCTTCATAAAATAATTAATACATAAGGTCCTTCATCTTTTCTGGGAACAAGAATAACCGCCGCCTTTTTTCTGAGACCTTTGGCGTCAACCTCTTTCATTAAATCCTTGAGATTTTTATTATGAGCAACAATTCGTTCATTGACAAAAGCCACCCATTCTCCGGCATAAGAATGTAATTTTATTCTCGTTGGAATTCTTTTTTTAGGAATAGTAATAGTAGTCATTACCCTAATGATATTAAATTTGATTATTGTGTCAATATCTAAAAATTTGATTCATTTAACTGGGTTAAAAAAATATGAGGCTCACTCTCACTCAGGAGCCCATTCAAGAACTCATTCAATAATAAGCAAAATTTTTTATAACCAGCCCTTTTTTCGGAAAATAAAAGCCAAGACAATAATTAAAATAAAAACAAAACCAGCGGTTAACCAATAATAAAGGGGATAAGCGGCAAAACTTTTAAAAATTTCTAAATTTAAAGTCATAGTGAAATAAATTAATAAAGGAAAGGTTAAAAAAGCTAAAACAGAAAACCGCCGGACAACCTCTGAGGTTTTAAATTGTAAAATTTGAGAAACAGTCTGACTATAGGATTCAATCGAAACTCGGAGATTTTCCAAAAGATAATTCACCCGAGAAAAATCTCCCAATAAATCCATAAAATGAGGCCGAAAATTTTCGCCCCAGAAAACAATTCCTTCTTGCATTAAAGATTCCAAAATATGTCTTTGGGGAGCAGTAATAATAGAAAACTCCAAGATATCTCTTTTGATATAAGAAATTTCTTCTAAAAGTCCTTGGCCTTGTTCTTTAAAAAGTTTTTCGCCCACAAGATCGGTTTTCTTTTCAATATGTTTTAATTCTCTTTGGGAAAATTCGTTGGTTATTTTTAAAAGCTGACAAAGAATTTCAGCGGTGGATTGATAATGAGAGACTTGATAAGGAGAAAAAGGTGTTTTGTTTTGGATTTGATTTTTTAACTGGTTAATGGGTTCCAGTTCTTCATAGTGGACAGTAATCAAATAATTTTTGGTGGCAAGAATATCAATTTCTGCCCGACGCGACGAACGCTTTATTTGGTCATAAAGAGGCAAATGATAAACAATAAAAAGATAATCTTTGTATCTTTCCGCTTTGGTTCTGTCTGAAGGCAATAAAAGTTCTTCCAAAATAAGAGGATGAAAATCAGAAATTTCTTTTAATTTATCAACATCTCTTTTTTTAGGGCTTAAAATATCAAGCCAGCAAAGGTCTTTGTTTAAGTTAATGGTTTCCATTTTATTTTATGGACTCCAGTTTAGGATAATGTTATTAACCACCGGAGAGGCAGTTCGATCACTATTGCTTGTTAAAAACACTTTGTAACGTAGATAGCGTTGGTTTTTCACTTGTTGTTGGTCATAAATTGGGATTGAAGTATTTGGCTCAGGACAATTAGCGCCATAGTAATCAGTGGTGGTAGCTGTGCATCCAAAAGAGTTGCAGCCTTTATATTCCCAAGGACCGGTAGAAGTGTTGCTCACCGCAATTTGGAATTTAACGCAAGTGCCATTAGGTCGCGTTCCTTGCCAAATAATGCTGTTTAAAGTCGCCCCGCTGGTTTTAGTGGTATCAAAAATAGAAGAAGTCAAAGTGCCAGTTGCGGCTGAAGGAGTAGGAAAATCAGTTATAAAGTCGGTATCAGCAGCATAAAGAGTAGTAATACTTATTTCGTTGGAATATGAGGAATTAACATCAGCAGTATAAGCTCTTACTCGATAATAATAAACAGTGCTGGCGGTTAAGCCGGTATCATTATAAGAAGTAGTATTAGCTGGGGCTGTTCCGATTTGGCTATAGGTTCCAGCGGCGCCGGTTTTTCTTTCAATTTTAAAACCAGTTTCGCCGGAAGAATTATCTGTCCAATAAATCGCAGTGGAACTTGGGCTTGTAGCCGCGCCGCTTAAACTGCTAGGAGCGTTTAGTAAAGAGTTAGCGTTGGCTTCATTGCTATAACTAGAATCGCCGTTGCTGTTATAGGCTTTGACCCGGTAATAATAAATTGTACCAGCAGCCAGACCAGTATCATTATAAGAAGTAGTATTAGCTGGGGCTGTTCCGATTTGGCTATAGGTTCCAGCGGCGCCGGTTTTTCTTTCAATTTTAAAACCAGTTTCATTAGAAGAATTATCAGCCCAAGCTAAATTGATTTGAGTTTCGGAAACACCAGAGGCGCTAAGTCCAGTCGGTGCCGTCGGCGGGCAAAGGGTGCTAGTGGAGGTAGTGTTTGAACCAGCATTGGTTATATTTCCTGCCGCATCTTTTATTTTTCCGTAAACCGTATAATTGGTAAAGCAACTTAAGCCGGTTTGGGTCCAAGTATTTGTGCTTTGCCAAGAATAATTAACATTGTCAGTGGAAAATCCATAAGGAGCAGAAGCCAAGCCGGATAAATTATCCGAACCAGAACTAATAGTCCAGCTAATAGAAGAAGAGCTTAAAGCCGTGCCAGAAACTGTTGGCGGATTTGGTGTGGGCGCGGTTGTATCATATACGACCTTATCTGGCCCCACGCTGGTTCTTGGATCAAGACTATCACTTGTGACACCACCGCAATGGCTGCCATTTTCAGTAATGCAATTTCCCGCTGCATCTAAAGCATGAAAGCCATACCAATAAGCGCCATCGCTTGTTAAGGTATTATCAGTTAAACTGGTTAAAGCAGTGTTTTGAGTGCTGGTGACTAAAGCCCAGGTTCCTGGACTGCCATTTACATCTGGCGCTCGCCAAAGTTCGAATTGAAACAAGTTGCTGCCGCCAGTGTCTGAAACCGTGAAATTTAAAACTGGATAACTATTGGTGGGTGTAATAGAAGGTGAAAAAGCGGAAATTGTTGGCGCTGTTTTATCAATATAATAATTTACTGAAGAAACACCGCTTTGATTATTGGCATTATCAACAGCATAAGCTTGGGCTGTTTGACCGCCGGTATAAGAACAAGTGTAAGAAAAAGAAGCTGAAGAAGTGCTGTTATAGGTATCAGAAGTGTTGCAGCGGTAATAAACTGTTTTTATTCCCGAGGCATTATCAGAAGCAGAAACAGAAATAGTGACATTGCTATTTGTCCAAGAAGAAGGACTGCTTGAAAGAGAAACATTGGGATTGACCGTATCAATTTTAGCAATCCAAGTAGCTGTATTTGAGGAAGTAGCATTTGAAGGATCGCGAGCATAAGCATACCAGCTTACATTATTTAAATCAGTACTATAAGTATAAGAAGAAGTAGCGCCACTGGTTACCGTGGAGCCAGTGTAAGCAGTTCCGTTGATAACAAATATAGCCGTGACACTTCCACCGTCAGGGTCAGAAACCTGAGCACTAAACTGCCGAGAGTTAGTCCAAGAATTATTTGGCGGAGAAATAAGGGTTGGTGTATTGGGCGGATTATTGCAACCAAGAGTAGATGTTGAAGCAGTATTACTCTGAGTTGAGAAATAACATCTTCCATTTCCGCAAGCATAAGCGTCAACATTATAAGAATACGAAGTGCAAGTTGCTAAGCCAGTATTCGAATAACTAACAGTATTAGCAGTGGTTGTCGCTATTAATGAGCTGTTTCTATAAACATCAAAACCAGTTTCATTATTTGACTGGTCAGTCCAATTTAGATTTATTTGAGAAGAGCTAACTGGTGTCGCTGTAAGATTTGTTGGTGGGTTGGGAGTACAAGGATCAGTGGTTACGGTATTTGAAGTCGGTCCCCAAGAACTGCAGCCAGAAGAATTGCAAGCCTGTAATGCATAGTTAGTAGGAGAATTACAAGAAACATTAGTATCAGTATATGAAAGGCTTGAGGTAGTATAAATATAAGTGCAAGGAGTTGGATTCTGGCAGATATTGAAATATGAGGCTCCGTTTTGAGGTGCTGACCAAGAAATATAAATTGAAGTTTGACCAGTGGGAGAAACTGAAGGAGCAGAGGGAGTGCAGGGATAAGTTGGCTTTCCACTTAAAGTCTCTCTAGCAGAATTATTAGAATAGTAAGTTCTCGTATTGGTATAAACATAAGCAAAAACTTCAAATCCTAAGTAGTAATCATTACAAGGTAAACCAGTAACTTGAGCAGAAGTAGCATTAGCATTATAAGGACCCTTTGTATATAGGTAATTACCAGTGTATGTATCATATACGCTAATATAGAATCCTGTTTGGGTATAAGGTGATGTTGGTGTCCAGGTAACTTGCGCTGAATCTGAGCCAGTTGGCGAAGCTGTTCCAATTGTTGGTGTTCCTGGAGTGCATTGGTCTGTGGTAAAAGTATTTGAATAATTGGACCAATTTGAACAATATATTCGACCATTGGTATTCACACAAGCTCGAACCATTAACGAGTAAGAAGAACCACAAATCAAACCACTTTTAGTACCAGAAGTAGCGCCAGCATTAGCGTAGTCTCCCGTACCACTGGGTGGTGCAGAGTCAATTTCAAAGTCAGTTTCTGTATAAGGGGAATTTCTTGTCCAAGTTACAGTCGCTGAAGTTTGGCTTGCTGGCGAAGCTGTTCCAATTGTTGGTGTTCCTGGTGTGCATTGGTCTGTAGTGGCATCACCAATATTGGAATAATCCGAATAATATGTTCTGCCATTAGTATTTACATAAGAGCGAACGTAATACATTGCAGTGGAGTTACATGATAAACCAGTTTCACTGTAACTTTGAATATTTGCCCCCACGCTTGTTAAAGTAATATAACTACTATAATCTTTACACTCGCCTGTACATTTTTTGATTTCAAATCCACTTTCATTAGTGGAATTATCAGTCCAAGACATATCTATTTGAGTTTGAGAAACTGGGGTTGCTGAAAAGTTAGTCGGAGCAGCTGGTGTGCATTGGTCAGTGGTAAAAGTATTTGAATAATTTGAATAACTTGAATAATAAGTTCGACCATTTGTATTTACATAAGCCCGAACTTTTAGCGAATAAGAAGTATTACATGCTAAACCACCTTTAGTACCAGAAGTTGCGCCAGCGCCCGCTGTGTCTGTATAAGTGACTGGAGAAGATTCAATCTGAAACCCAGTTTCAGTATAAGGAGAATTTCTTGTCCAAGTTACAGTCGCTGAAGTTTGGCTTGCTGGCGAAGCTGTTCCAATTGTTGGTGTTCCTGGTGTGCATTGGTCAGTGGTTACATTATTTGAAAAAGCTGAAAAAGAGGAATAATAGGTTCGGCCATTGGTTGTGACATAAGCCCGGACTTCATAAGCATTAGTTGTATTACAAGATTGACCACCAGCAGTACCACTGGTGGCGCCAGCGCCAGCGCTACCAACCTGAGTGCCAACACCCGCGTCATAAATCTCAAATCCAGTTTCAGTATAAGGAGAATTTCTTGTCCAAGTTACAGTCGCTGAAGTTTGGCTTGCTGGCGAAGCTGTTCCAATTGTTGGTGTTCCTGGTGTGCATTGGTCTGTAGTGGCATAAGCAGTATTAGTACAACCATAAGCACCGCACACTTGATAGCCATAAGTGGTTCCGCAACTAAGGCCAGAATCATAATAATCACTTGATTGACTAGCAACGCTTGTATAGTAAGTAGGAGTGCAGTTAGAACCGCTACATTTATAGATATATTCATAATCATCATAGTTATAGCTGAGCGTCCAAGAAAGATAAATTTGGGACTGGGATTGAGCAGTGGCGCTTAAACTATCTCCTGAGCCCACATTATATATTAATGCCTTGGCTGTTTTTAAAACACTTGGTGAAAAACTAAAAATTACCGCTGCGCCAAAAACCAGAAAAATAAAAATTAATTTAAAAAACTTCATTTTAAAATTTACTTAATAGTCATTATTCCTTATAAAAATATTATAACATATTTAGATTAAATATAACAGTTAAAACTTTTAATTTTTTAAAGGGTAGCCTCATAAATAAAAACTCCATTTGAATTATAAATTTCTTTTAAAAATTGGCAATCTTGAGGACGATGGGAATAAATTATTGAAACATTTAATTTTTTAACAATTTCTTGTTTTAGCTGACAATCATCAGTTTGAAAAAATAATAAAGGACTAGTTGGCTGATTAATTATTGTGATATTTTGAGTGGTGAGCCAGTTAAATTTTGTTGGCAAACGGGTAAAAGGGGTAATTATTGAACCAACCGCTGGCTCAGCGAAAGTCATTGTTCCTTTTAGATTATTTTGATTTTTTAACCAGCGGAAAGCTTCAAGATCAGAGGAATTAACCAAATGATATAAAAGTGTTCCTGAAGGCAGATTAAAATAACCATCAAAAATAGCGATAATAACAGCAATAACAATGGCTAATTTAAAAATACTTTTTAATTTTAGTTTGGGCCAAATAAAATCTAAACCAAAAGCCGCTAATATCGCCAGAACTACTCCTCCAAAGTAATAACTTCTTTGATAAAAAACCAAAAAAGAAAATTTTTTCCAATAAATTAAGATTAAATTTAAGACACTAATTAAACCAGCCGTTAAAAGTCCAACTAAATCATTATTTTTTCTAACCGCGAAAGCGCCCAAAATAGCTAAAAGCCCTATGATTAAAGGCATTACCTTAAAAAAACTTAAAAATTCAAAAAAATGAAAAGTGGCGCCAATTGGCACAAAAAAGTTTTTAATCATAAAAGGTTTTTCATTAAGCCAATAAGCCTCATAAGGACTTTTAAAGAAAAAGACAGATATCAAAACAATTGTGCCAATAAGCAACAAAAAAAAGATTTTTGGAAACTTTTTAAAAAACTGGAAAGTAAAAGGAATAAAAGAAAGAAGAACAAAACCTAAAAATGGTAGATAAATTAATCCGAGGGCAGTAAATAAAATTAGACTAAGAAAGATATAAAGAGGGGATTCAAGGATTAAATGTTTTGCCGCAACGAGTAAAAATAAAACAAAAATTAAAGCAAAACTTGAAGGAACAAAAAACCACCAACCAAGGACATAGGCATTAGAACGAAGAGCGACAAGAAATAGCGGTACCAAACCAGCAGCAAAAAAATTTCTGGTTATTTTAAATAAAATTAGAGAAGCAATAAAAGAGACAAGAAAAACATTAAAAGCGGGCAAAAAGGGCCAGTATTTAATTGGATCAATATGGAAAAAACTGGAAAAAGCAGCGAGAAGACTTGTAAAACCTGGTTTGTAATTAGGATAAGGAGTAAAAGAATAAGGGTCGAGGTTTAAAGATTTGCCTTCAACTAAATTTTTAATAGTGCCAATAGCCCACCATTCATCAACATGAATGGGCCATAAATAACCAAAATGAGGATAAAAAATAAAAATAGCCGCTCCTAAAGAAAGAAAACAAACAACACCAAAAAATACTTTTTCTTTTTTTGAAATATTTTTCCATTCATTTAATAAAATAAATATTTTTTTCTTTTTTATTATCGCCATTACAATAGTGAAAGCGGCGATAATAGTTAAAGAGTGATTAATTAAGGTTGGTTTTAAAAAAGCAACCAGCGAGCTAATGATTATTTCAAAAGACAAGCTCAAAACAAAAGAAAATGCCAGGCGTTCAAAAAAATTTTTAATTTTGGGCAGATAAAGAGTAAAGATATAGCCGGGCAAGAATAAAAATAAAAGCGCCATCAATATCATCGTTTGATTTTAATTATAGAATAGATAGAATAAAAATGAATGCCTCAAAAAATATCAGTAATTCTTCCTTGCCGTAATGAAGAAGAAGCAATTGGTTTTTGTTTGGAAGAGATAAAAAAGACATTAAGAGATAAACATCTTGACGCTGAGATTATAGTTTCTGATTCATCAACTGACAATTCAGCAGAAATCGCGAGCCAAAAAGGAGTAAGGGTCATAAAGCATAATCAAAAAGGTTATGGGTTGGCAATAAAAGAAGGGATAAAGAATGCCTCAGGCGAAATTATTATTTTTGCCGATGCTGATGGCACATACGATTTTAAAGAAATACCCAAATTTATAGAGGCTTTAAAAAATTATGATATTGTCATCGGCAGTAGACTTTTGGGAAATATTGAAAATGGTGCTATGCCGTTTTCCCATAAAATTTTTGGCATTCCATTTTTAAATTTTTTACTTCTCATTTTATTTAATATCAAAATTTCAGATAGCCAGTCAGGATTTCGGGCTTTGAAAAAAGAAACTTTTAATAAGCTCAATTTAAAAACCAATGGAATGGAATTTGCCACCGAGATGTTAATTAAAGCGAAGAGAGAAAAATTAAAAATAAAAGAAATACCTATAAATTATTTCAAAAGAAAAGGAGGAATTTCAAAACTAAAACCCTACCGCGATGGCTTGGTCCATTTAAAATATATTTTTATGCAATCACCAATAGCGATTTATTTTACTGTCGGCGGCATTCTCTTTGTTTTCGGCTTATTAGGACATTTATTCGGCCAGGAAGTTGGCTATTTTTTAAACTCCGCGACGGTAAAAATTCTTTTTCCTCTTGTCGGCATTCAAATACTTTTTCTCGGCTTATTTGCCAAGACCCATCTCTACATTCAATTTGAAGAAAAAGACGAATTTATAAAAAGATTTTATTCTATTTTCAAATTAAAAATAGCTATTATTCTTGGCTCTATTTTAATTATTATACCTTTTTTGTTTAAAATAACCGGCGGCATTGGAACTTTTTTTGATTTATTTTTTGTTTTAACCATTATCGGTTTGCAAATTATTTTTAACTCAATCATTCTTTCTGTCCTTTCAATTAAATAGAATCATAGAGTCTGTTTTAAATAAAAATTTTTTAATTTAGCTAGACAGATTAAAATGGAAAAGACGATATTGGTTATAAATAAATTTTGTCCGCTTCATCCAAAAGCTGGCGGAGCAGAAAAAAATTTATTGGAAATATTTTCTCGCCTGGGGAAACGCCATCATATTTATCTTTTGGCAGCAATGTTTCCGGGCGCAAAAAAAGAAGAAATTTATAAAAACATTCATATTTTTCGCCTCGGCAAATCTTATTCCGGAAACATTGTGAGGATTCATTTTTTAATTCCTTTTTATCTAAAAAAATTTCTTAAAAAATTAAAACCAGATATTTTATTTGAAGATATCAGTGTTCTTCCTTTTTTTACTCCTCTTTTTTATCCTCATCAAAAAAAGATTATTATGATTCACGCTTTTAACAGAAAACATTTTTTTACTTCCCAGAGATTTTTGTTCGCTTTAATTGCTTGGGTTGTTGAAAGTTTATTTTTGATTTTTTATCGCCAGGAAAAAGTAATTGTTGTCAGTGATTGGATGAAAAAAATTTTATTAAAAAACGGCTTCAAAAATGTTTACAAAGTATTAAATGGCGTTGATTCCCATTTTTTTGGCCTTCGTAAAGAATACGCCTCAAAACCGACCGTGCTTTTTTTAGGACGGCTTGAAGGCAGAAAGGGCATTGATTTGTTTTTAAAAACCTACCCCCTTGTTAAAGAAAAAATAACAGAAGTGAAATACATTATTGCTGGTCAGGAATTTTCTTTTGGTTCGCGACGGCTTCTGAAATTTTTAAAAAAATATAAAGAAAATTATTCATCTGAAGAAATAGAATTTTTTGGTTATGTTTCTGAAGAGAAAAAGTCAGAGCTTTTTAAATCCAGCTGGGTTTATGTGATGCCGTCAAGAATTGAAGGCTATGGCATTTCTGTTCTTGAAGCGAATGCCACCGGCACTTTTGTTATTGCCAATAATGTTGAAGGTTTAAAAGAATCGGTGATTAATAACAAAACAGGTATATTAATAGACTGTGGCGATACTTTGATGTTCAGCCAGGCTATTGTTAATTGGCTAAATATAGAAAAATTGAAAACCAAAGAAAATTTATGCCGGCAATGGGCAAAAAAACATAATTGGGATAAATCAACAATGGAAATAGAAAATTTAATTTATGAAAAATAACTTTTATAAAATTGGGATTTGGTTTTTGTTTATTGTTTGTACTGTATTTATTTATAAGCGCTGTTGTCAAACCTTCAAACGCGAGAGCTAATAATAGTAGTAACTGTTGAGTAACGCCTCGGCCAGGTAGGTGACATTACGTCAATAATTTTATCTTTTTTATTTTTTCCGAAAAAATTTTAAAAAACATCTTAAGAACAATTTTTAGACTAATATATTTTAACCTATTTCTACTAATCTTTTTTTCAACATTATTGAAGGCGAATAAAGTATACTTTAGACGAAGATAATAATCTTTTGGACTGGCTAAATTTTTATAAACCAATCGACTATAAATTTTTTCATATTTTCCCTTTAATCTCTCTACATCAAAATATTCTTTAAAAAGACCAAAAGCAAATGCCTTATACTTTTCTTGTTTATTTTTATCAGCCAATAATTCTTTTAATGACTTGTAACTTTCATTTTCATCTATGGAAAGTTGGTTTAATGGCAATGGACACCGGCAACTAAAATTGTACCTAAAAAAATGCTGAAAATTTTCTTTGTTTACAAGGATGGGATAATGAGTAAAAGATGGGGTGGTAAGAAGAATTTTTCCAAGTGATGCTGCTGTCATGAAACTATTACCAACCCCAATGACGCCGTCAGCTATATCAATAAGGTCATCGGCATCAAAAATATACTCTTTATCAATTATTACTTTAATAAATTTACTTTCATGTTTTTTTATTTCTTCATAAACCGATTCATCTTCTTTTACACCCAAGATAAGCAGATTAGTTTTTAGACCATCGTCGTTTAATTTTTGAATTAATCCTATGCTTTTAAGGAAGCTTTCTTTGTACGTTCCACAAATTCTTGCAATTCTAAGAAAAATTGGTCCCGGTGGAAAATTTAACTTCTTTTTCAATTTCTGGATTCTTATCGTATCAGGGATAATTTTTGAAACTCTGTTTGGCAGATAAAAAACTTCCATCCCCCGCGCCTTTGGATGATTGAGAAAATATTCCTCATTTTCCCGGCTGAAAACAACAAGATAGGGGATTCTAGGAAAAAAAGAGGGATTTACGCCGCCAGGTTGAGTATGGATGAAGGGTATTTTATAAATCCTACTTAAATACATCACAAAAGGCAAAGAACTATTGCCGTAAGAATGGAGAATGTTTGGTTTTTCTTCTTTGACAATTGCTTCCAATTTATCAATTATTATCTTCACCTCATCTGCTTTTTTCGCATATAAATAAAACTTTTGGCATTCTATACTATCAAGAATGTGGGTTATTTTGCCTGTTCCTACAACAGCGATAATCGGCTCAATAGTTTTTCTATCAAGGTTTTTAATAATCTCTTTTAAGTTATAGAGATGACCGCCATAGCCGTGAAGAAAAGAAGGAATTAGATAAAGAATTTTCATAATGAATTATTGAAAGAATAAACTCAATGATTTTTTAGCCATTTCCTCATTTAAATGTTTTTTTAATTATAATTTAATTTCTCAAATGGAGAAATTGTTTTCTATTGTTTTGTGAAAATAAATAAAAATATTGATTTTCGAGTTTCAAGATGATTTTATTAATTTATTAATATATAATAAATTTAAGAAAATTGCTGTTGAAAATGGAGAAAATTATTTTCAAAAAAGATATTGATTACCTTTTGATGTTTATTCGCTATTTTTTTAAGACCGGTCCTCGGCCTATGTTTAACGCCGATATTTTGTTAAAAAATCAATCATTTTTAAATCTTTTAGAAAATTTAAATTTTGATATCATTGGCTTCATCTATCCTCTTTTTCTTACCTATCCAGAATTCAATAATAGTAGTCTTGCTGAAAAATTAAAACCTTATTATGAATTTTTTCTTAAAAAAGAGGAAGAAAATTTAAAAATTATCAAAATTTTAACTGACCTTGCCTTCCAAAAAAATATTGAGATTACAATTCTTAAGGAATATAACTATAAACTTGATTCTCGCTACAAAATGGGTTCGCGTTTCTCAAACGACGTTGATATTCTTATTTCCCAAAAAGATGTTTTTAGAATGGATGGATATCTGCGGGATAGAGGTTTTTTGTTGAATTTAGTTGATTTTACTTATCATTTACAATTTTTTGACCCCAATGAAGGTCCTTTTAAAATTTTTGAACTGGAGACTAAAGGGGGTTTTTGGTCAAGAAAAAGAGAAATTGTTAGAGGAGTAAGTGACAAACGTTACCGGAATTTCAATTATCTTTTTTCTTCTAAAAATGGAAATAGTTTATTGGAGGTACACTTTACTCCTAATAAAAAAGAAGGTGATGAAACATTTTTTTTGTTAGAACACAGAAAAGAATATAAACCCCACTTTTATAAGATTACGCCAGAAGCGAGAATAATTTATGACGCTCACCATTTTATAGAACATCTAACACATTTAGAAATAGCTGGAGAAAATATCATTGGTTATCTTGGTCATCTCAAGAGACTTTGTGACCTCGCTTATAATATTAATTTTGAAGACATTAATTGGGATCTTCTTGAAGGTTTAGCTAAAGAAAATCAAAAAGTTACTCAACTTTATTATTATCTCGCCCTCGGTAAAAAATGGCTAAAATTGCCGATACCTGATAAAGTTTTAAATAATTTAAGAAGACATAGTAGATATTTCCCTTTGTTTTTTTTAAAAAGTTTACGTTATTACAATATCTTTGCCAATAGAATAACTGTTGGTACAAGAATTTCAGCTTGGGTTCTTAAAAATTCAATATTAAAGCAAAAAATAGAAATAAAACTTACTGAGAAAAAAAATTTTACCTTGAGAGAAAAATTATTCGTCTTAGAAATAGTTAAGAATTTTTTTCGTCTTTCTTCAAAAAAACTTGAATTTAGAAATCTAAATCGAGAAGGAATTTCAGCTTTAATAAATTTAATAAAAGAAACCTCAACCGATGGTATTGCTTATTATGTTTTAAAAGATATACCAGAAACTCCCGATTTCTTATTAGACCAGCTCAAAAAGAGGATAAAAATTTTACTTTTAAGTGAAAGATTTCAAAAGGAGGCATTGAGAAAAATAAAAGAAATACCTATTCCTCAGATATTACTTAAAGAGAGTATTTACCGATTCTATGATAAAGACTATATTCCGGGTAGTCGTTGGGCTGCCGATATTGATATTTATGTTGATAAAGCTCATTTAGATAATTTTGATGAGCTACTTAAAAACGAAAAATTTTACGCTGATGGCGGAGAGTTGGCTGTAGATGAGCATTTAAGAACCAAAGCCTATTTGATTAATAAAGATATAGCAATGCTTCCTATCTTTCGGCAAGAATTGGTTAGTTTAATCGAAAAAGCTAAATTCAGCTACGGTCAATATAAAGCTAGTCAATTTTTAAAAAAAATGGAAAAATTGAATAATCTAATAAAAGGAAATGTATCGCTTTTACAAAAAACTTTTTATTCTGATGAAGTTGTCAAAAAATATTTTAATCTCCTTTTAAACGAAATAAAATTCTTAAATAAATGTTTAAAAATGAATTGGCTAACTAGAAAAAAAATTAGCCACTCATTAATAGATTCCAATACGCTTTTGAATGTGGAGGAAGCTATTAAACTGCGTTCTCAAGAAGAAGTATCTTTGCAGAAAAATTTGCAACATATACTCACCTCTCCCTTTAATGAAAAACTTCATAAAGCTATTATTGATTACCATCTATCAAGACATGAATTTTTACAATTCTCTGGTTTTATCAGAGACAGTTTAAATGTTTTTATGAACAGGAAAAAAATAATTGATCGGTCTATCTGGTTTGGAGAACGGCCTCAATATTATTTCTTAAATGGTGCTTTTATAGATATTCACAGCCATTTTCTTTTTTCTAATAGCTTACCTTTCAGGGCTGAAATTGAAAATTTTGCCCTCGAACATATAGATAAAAATTTATATGCACTTAAAAATGAGGATTCTGTAATTGTTGACGCTTGCCATTTTTGTAAAAATCTTTCTAAAAATTTTTGTTTTCATGGTTTTTTAAAGTACTTAACGGATATTTTTTATAAGTTTAGAAAAGACTTCAATTGGAAAAGGGTAATAATTTTAGCTAAAAAAACTAATGCCTCATCTCAAGTTTATTTTTATCTTTATTTAGCAAAAAAATATCTTAATGCCCCTATTCCATTGGAAATTTTAAAAGAATTAAAAAATAATGGTTCTCGAGTCCAAAATTTTCTCTTAGAAAGAATTGATGGTTTAAAACTTTTATTTAATGAACCAACTTTTTTTGTAAAACTATATTCAAAGATGTATATCCAAAAAGGATTTTTGTATTATTTAGTTGGTAAAATTCACGCTTTTTATAATAAAATCTTCTTAAATTATGAATAAAATTAAACGATACCTAAACCTTCTTCGAGAATTAAGTTGGTTTGATTTCAAACTTAAATATTACACCTCAATGTTAGGACTTTTTTGGAGTTTTTTGAAACCTCTCTTAATGCTCCTTATTCTTTATGTGGTTTTTAATTATTTTCTAAAGACTGGAATTGCCAATTTTCAAATTTATCTTCTTTTAGGAATTGTGATGTGGAATTTTTTTGCTGATAGTACCAAAGATAGTATGACAGCCATGGTGGCAAAAACCCCGATTCTTCAAAAAACCA
>Ga0123519_10001216_pt1 | contig 44342 bp, 28 predicted proteins | sample YelNatPaOPRAMG02_FD_87396 | JGI IMG/M metagenome (GOLD analysis project Ga0123519, IMG submission 87396) | Hot spring microbial communities from Yellowstone National Park - Yellowstone National Park OP-RAMG-02 (version 2) | ecosystem: Environmental > Aquatic > Thermal springs > Hot (42-90C) ...
TATATCGGACATCGTGTCTGTCCCCATATCCGCGTGCCACAGCCAGCCTGGACCGCCGACCGGCGCTTGCTCAGGTCCATCGGGTCAAGAGTCCAGTCGTCCAAATTCCGTGCCTGTCCCCATGTCAGGCCGCCACAGCCAGCCTCGAACGTCGGACCTGCGCTTGGTCGGGTCCGGCATGTCAAAAATCCGTCCGCCCCGGCCAAACACCGTGCCTGTCCCTCTATTTGCACCGCCACCCCCCCCAAGCACGGTGTCTGTCCCCATATCTGGGCGCCTTACCAGACTAAGGCCGCAAAACTTCATTCCGGTGAGATTTTCGTTCTGGGACCGTGGTTCAGAGAGGTGAACTGGAACCGGCGATGCCCGCCACCTGAGGATCGGGGGCTTGCTCGGGTCCGCGCACGGCGCATGACCGTCCGGCTCGAGAATCTTGTCCTCGAACGGTTCAACCACTGTTGCCAACCTCATCGCCCCCGTGGACGACAAGATTGCCCCGGTCAACACAGCGCGATGCGGCGGCATTCCTGCAGCCAACGCGGTTGTCCTGAGCGGAGCGTTCGGTTGCGGCTACGTCACGCTGAACTACTATCTTGGAGAGTATGCGCAGCAATCGCAGATTGTTGGATCATTCGAGACTTTTGCCCTTAACCTGTTCAACCACTGATGGCAACTTAACCTCCCGCGTGGGCGACAAGGTTGCCCAGGTCAGCGCAGCGCGACACGCCAGCATTTCGACAGCCTACGCAGTCTTCCGGAGGGGAGCGTTCGGTTACGGTCGCGCCGCGCTGAGGCGGATAGTGGTTCTTGGTTGGCTGGCAATGAACTTGTCACCAACTTGGAGCGCGGCTCCAGTAACGGTCAGGGAAACAACGCTGCCGGGACAAACCAAGTTTGTGCTTGTGGAACTGTTTACTTCCCAGGGCTGCAATCTCTGTCCGGACGCGGAGCGGCTGCTGGGAAACCTGGCTGACCGCAACCGGCGAATTGTACCAATCGCGTATCATGTGGACTATTTCAACTCGCCCTGGCCCGATCCTTTCTCTGACCGGCTCTACAGCGAACGGCAAATGATGTATCACATGTCTTACACGAAACCGAAACCCGCCGGTTACGGGCTTTACTACACGCCCATGCTCATGGTCGATGGCGCACAGTCCCTCAATGGCCGTGACCGGATAGGCGCGGAAACGGCGATTCGTCAGGCGCTGATGAAAGAGCCAGAGGTGGCACTCCAGGCTTCGCTAGTGTTCGGCACGCAACCTGCCAGCGGTGATCTGCGGGTTGTTGTGGCGGCTCGTTCATCGGCTGTTGCACGGCGTCAACTTGTGGTTGCCGCAGTCCTCCGTGACGATGGTCTCACCAATCGCGTTTATTCAGGCGAGAACGCCAACAGGGTGTTGGTCGCCCGCCATCCGGCGCGGAAGATGCTATCCGAGCCTCTCATACTTGAAGGACCTGCTCCCCAAACTTGCCAGTTCAAGTTCACGCTGAATTCGGAATGGGATACCAACAAATTGCGCGTGGCGGTTTTTGTTCAGGACACGCTCACCTGGCGCGTTTATCAGGCGCTCGAACTGCCTTGGCGTGCTCGATCGGACTCTCAGAAAGCCGGTCAATCGGGGCATGGCCGGTCTGAATCAGTTGTCGCGCACGGGGCCGATCAAAAGGAGCGATCCAATCGGTAGAAAACCGCGCGCGTGGAAGGCGCGTTGGTGACCACGTACTTTTCACCGACGGCGCCGACAACCGTTTGGCATTATTGCACTGCATGTCTGGTTGGTCTGATGCGGCACTTTGCCAAATCTGTCATGCCGACCGGTGGATGAAAATGATGGCCGACAGCGCAAAAAGTGCGTTCGGCGCCCATGCAGCCACGGCTGGAGGCAGATACTGGCCGGTCCCGAGCGCGAAGCTGAAGCTCCAGATGATAAAATAGGCGAACGTGATGAAGATGCTCCCGGCAACACCAACCAGTACGCTCCGCCTGGCTCCGGAGGCGCCAAAAGCCGCAGCGATGAGGACAACGACCAGACATTTCACCGGCTCAGCCAATCGACCGTGGAACTGGGTTTGGAGCCGTGCCTTGTCGCGGGGGTTCAGGGTCGGATGCAGCCTTTGATAGTCGAGTATTTCCCGGAGAGAAAGCCGGGGGCGTTTGATTGCCCGGGCTTCATTGAGTGCGGCGAACTTGATTTCGCTGTTGATTTGTTCCGGTGTTTCTTTGAAATCAGGGATGGCCATCTCATTTGTTTCGCCGCGGTATGACGGCAAACCGCCCTCGGGCGGGTAATGGAGCTCTTTCAGACCGTTGAACACCCAGAATCCGTTTGTGTATATGGCGCTTTCGGCGGCATAGCGCCGTCTTGTTCCGTCGGGCAACCGCCATTCTACGGCAACATGGCGCATTTGACCGGTGCGTTTGTTGTATGCGGAGACATTCCAGATTCTGTTGTCCTTTTCGTTGTGAAACGCCAGTCCGAGTTGCCAATCAGGTCCGAGGTCGCCAGCAGTTTTAGGGTTGTATTTGGTCAGGATTGCATTTGCTGCTTCTGCGGCATCTGGCACAACGATTTCGTTGAGTACGAAAATGATGACGCCGCAGACTGCTCCGACGACGAGGTACGGAGTGCAGATTCTCCAAAGGCTCATTCCCGCGGCGCGCATTGCAGTCAACTCGTTGTGGCGGGCGTGATTGCCAAGCACGTAGAGCAGAGCCAGCAGCAAAGAAATTGGCAGCACGGTCACCAGCAGTTCCGGCAGCCGCACGAGATAGTATTGTGCAATATCTGGAACGCGCAAATGCGCCCGCTGGAACTCGTCGAGGTCATTGAGCAGATCAAATGAAATCCAAAACACCAGGAATCCGCTCAGACAATAAGCCAGCGGAATGCTCAGTTCGCGCAAACAATACCGATCCAAGAGACGCATGCGCACCGGAATAGTCCGGCTGCTCGAGGCGATTGTCCAGCGCGCAGTCAGGTGCAATTTGCCGGTCAAAGCCAAGTTTTTGCCGGGTTGACAATTGCAAAAGGAACAGCCGGCTGTTATCCTCAGTTTGTCCGTGGTTGTTAAAGCGGTCGAATGATCTCGCGCAACCGATAATAAATGGCCGCGCGCGCCGCGTGCGGGGCGGCAGGCGTGGCTGGTGCCATAACAACTCGATATGAAAACCGAACTGTCACGCAGGTCTTTTCTCCAACAAACAACTATCGCATCCATCGCACTGGCGTTACCGGGCCGTCTGTTGGCGCAGGTTGCTGGCGCAAACAGCGATATTCGTGTCGCAGTCGTTGGGGTCGGCGGGCGCGGTGGGGCGCACATAAGCGCCTTCGAGAAAATGCCGGGCGTTCGACTGGTTGCGATTTGCGATTGTGACCGCAAGATACTCGAGGCTGCTGCGAAGAAGCTGGCCGATCGGGGTAAGCCTGTGAAAACGTTTGTGGATTACAGGCAGTTGCTCGAGGACAAAGAAGTCGATGTGATCGCCAGCGCGACACCGAATCACTGGCACGCGCTGAACGTTGTGTGGGCATGCCAGGCCGGCAAAGACATCTACATTGAAAAGCCGGTGTCACACAACGTTTGGGAAGGTCGCAAGGCCGTCGAAGCCGCCAGAAAATATCGCCGAATTGTCCAATGCGGCACGCAAAGCAGATCGTCCCGCACCGGGATCGCCCGCGCCGTCGAGTGGGTGCGTGCGGGCAACCTCGGTCGCATCAAAGTGGCACGCGGGCTTTGTTACAAGCGCCGGGCAAGCATCGGCAAGGTTGACGGCCCACAGCCGATCCCACCGGAGGTTGACTACGATCTCTGGTGCGGACCGGCCCAGAAACTTCCCCTGATGCGGAAAAGACTGCACTACGACTGGCATTGGGTCTGGAATACCGGCAACGGCGACCTCGGCAACCAGGGCATCCATGAGATGGACGTTGCGAGGTGGTTCCTTGGCGTGACGGAACTGTCACCACGAATTTTGAGTGTTGGCGGACGGCTTGGCTATGTCGATGACGGGGAGACACCAAACACGCTTGTGGTGCTTCATGATTATCCCGGCGCGCCGCTCATCTTTGAGGTGCGCGGCCTGCCAAAGACCAAAGACAGCCAGGAAATGGACAAGTACCGCGGCGCGTCAATTGGAATCGTGATCGAATGTGAAGGCGGGTACGTGACGGTTCCGAGCTATACTTCGGCCACGGCCTACGACAAGAACGGCACTGAGATCCAAAAGTGGAGCGGCGCAGAGGATCATTTTGAAAACTTCATCAAGGCCGTCCGAAGCCGCAAGATCGAGGACCTCAACGCAGACATTTTGGAGGGGCATCTTTCGAGCGCGCTTTGTCACACTGCCAACATTTCATACCGCCTTGGGAAACGTGTTCCACCGGGCCAGATTCGGGAAGCATTGCGCGCCGATGCCGGGCTTGCCGAAGCGTTTGCGCGCATGGAGGAACATCTTGCCGCAAATGGCGTTGACCTGAATACCGAACAGGCCGTTCTTGGAATGCCGCTGCGGATGAACCCCAAAACCGAGCGCTTCATAGGCAACAGAAAAGCCAACGAACTGCTCACAAGAAAGTACCGGGTTCCGTTTGTGGTGCCCAACAAGGTTTAGCCCGGTAATTTCGCCGGGCTGAAGGCACGGCTGTATTTGGGCGGCCGGTGAAATTTTCCGGTTGGGAGTTGTTCAGCCCTTTCGCTTTGATTTGTAGTAGGGATCCAAGGGATAGCACCCGCTGATTTCGCCATTGCGGGGGGCGGTTGTGCACATGCTGAACGTGCGGCAAATCTGTCTCGAGTTCATCGCGCCCTTCATCACGGCGTCAGCGAGCATCGTTGGATAGGCCAGAATCGCCCTGCCCAGTCCGACGATATCGGTCCAACCCTTGCGCAGCACGGCTTGCGCGACGTGCGGCAGGTAATCCTGAAGATACGTGTAAGCAGACCCGACCAACACCATTCCCGGTGGTGCCTGCGCTTTGAGCCGCCGCGTCGCGTCAATGTGTCTTGCCACTCCAACCAGCGGGTCTTCGGGCGGTTGATAACCATCGGATGGTGGAAAAAGTGCGGGTCGCTGTATGTGCGGGTTGTAATATGGCGATCCGCCGGTGACATTTACGATCTTGATTCCGAGTTCCCCGCAGAGTTCCAAAAAAGCAAAACTTTCAGTGAGATCAGGTTCGACCGGGTTCGCATGATTGACGGCGAACCCGTACTTGTATGGCAAGCACGATGCGAAATCGTCCGGGACTCCCGGACCGGGGCGTCCCGAGGCGTCTCGGGGAGGATCGGGATGATATGGCACCGTATCAAACGCACTCAACCGCACCGCAAGATCAATTTTCACGCCTGCGGCGCGAATTCCAGCAACCATGTCGCGCAACGGTCGTGTGCGGTTTTCGAAGCTGCCGCCGTACCGGCCCGGGCGCGTGTGCGCTGCGAGCATTTCGTGCAAGAGATAACCGTGACAATGTTTAAGGTCCACAAAATCGGCCCCAACATCCGATGCTATCTGAGCAGCGCGGACGAAATCTTCGATGATCGCCTGAATGTCGGGGTCGCGCAAAACCTGCGAGTCATCGGTCACGCCGGTTCGACGGTCGAGCAACGGATGCCGGAAAGCCACTTGCGGTTCTGATCGCCGGTTGTCATTGGGACGGCAAAAACGCCCTGAGTGGGTGAGTTGAAATCCCACGACGAGGTCTTCATCGGTGCCATAATGTTCTCGATGAGCTTTGCGCACAATGGCGATCAATTCAGCAAGGCTTTTCTTGTTGGCGTCGTTGATCACGAGCTGTCGGGGATTGGCGCGGGCGTCCACCCGAACCGCCATTGCTTCGCCGCCGAAAACCAGTTTCGCCCCGCTCTCGCCAAACCTTCGCCATCGGCGCCGTGTATCGTCTGTGGGAGCGCCTGTTGGCGTGCCGTCCCAGCCTTCCATTGGCTGTGTGGCCCACCTGTTCCCGATCCTTCTTCCGTTGATCAGGCAATTGACGATGGGTTGTGCCAGAGGAGATGTTGTTCCTGTGAGGATCGAATCGTCCGCGGGCAGGTCCAGTCCCAGTGCAGCAACGTGTTCGCGGAAAGCGGCGATGGATTTGAAGGAACTGATCTGCGGGTATGGGCGCGTTTCACTCATCGGCCGAGTTTACCAAGGCACCGAAAAGCCGCAACCGAACGCTCATCTCCTGACAACTGCGCCGGTTGCGGAAATACCGCTGTGTCGCGCGACGCTCCGTTTCTACCTGCCATGGCACGGGCTTTCAGCCCTTATTCTGACTCGCTGACCATGCCTGCGACCAATTTGTCGCTGCTTGTCTGGTGTCCTGCGGACAACGGACACTCAGCGGTGTCGGGAAGTATTGTGCCAATGTCCGGTAATACAGGTACGCAGCTTCATGAATGCCGACATACTCGAGGGATCCTCCCTCCTTTGTGGAGGCAGATTATGGCGCCCATCGGACTCCAACACGGTGCTACACGACCGGGCCGGCTCTTACGATCTTCCGACCGAGTTGAATTTCCACGTGGATATCACGCGCATGTATTGGGCGCGTTCGAATGCGCTCGGGTCGGGACATCTCTTCTGGCTGAGCGAACCCTTCAATTGAGCTACTGATTCGTAGTCGTGCTCGGCCAGCCATTTTACCATTTCCTTTTCGATTTCAGCGATGTGACCGACGCCTTTTTGCAGCAACACGGAGCAGAGCATGGTAACGTCCGCGCCAACCATGAGGAACTTCAGTGCGTCAGAGGCGGTGTGGGTGCCGCTGGTTGCGGCAAGGCTCGCTTTGAGACGCCCGAACAGGATTGCAATCCACCGCAGTGGAAGCCGGCGCGCTTGTGACGTGCTCAGGTTGAGCGAAGGCTCGATCTCGAGCGTGTCGAGGTTGATGTCGGGCTGATAGAATCGGTTGAACAGCACGAGGCCGTCGGCGCCGGCTCGATCCAATTTCTGCGCCATGTTTGCCATGTTGCTGAAGAAAGGGCTGAGCTTGACCGCCACCGGGATTGTGACGGCGCTTTTGACGGCCTTGAGAATATCGAGATAGGTGTTCTCGACGTCCAGGGCAGTCAAGGCAGGATCGGTCGGTATGTAATAGATGTTGAGCTCGAGCGCATCGGCGCCCGCCTGTTGTATCTGCTTGGCATAGTCCGTCCAACCGCCCAGAGAGGCGCCGTTGAGGCTTGCGATAACGGGAATTTTAAGAGCGCGTTTGGCGGCTTGGATGTGTTCAAGATAGGCTTCGGGGCCGATACGGAATTCGGCAGGGCGAGGGAAATATGAGAGCGCTTCGGCGAAGCTTTCCGTGCCCTGTTCGAGAGCCAGCTCGATTTCGTCTGTTTCGCGGCGAATTTGCTCCTCGAACACCGACGGGAGAACTACGGCACCTGCTCCGGCGTCCTCGGCGCGTTTGAGCTGGTCGAGTTCTGCTGTGATTGGCGAAGCGGATGGAACGAGCGGACTGCGCAGGTTAAGTCCGAGGTATTTGGTGCTCAGGTCCATTGTGGTTCCTTTCTGTTAAAGACTCTGTTTGATTTGCGAATACTGGCGCTGTTGTTTTGAGCATTTGTTCAAGCTTGACCGGCCTGTTGCTGGCTCTGGCCTTGTGCGGGGGCTGCCCCGCCATTACCCGGCTTTCGAGCGGCAATGTAATTGTAGTATTGCCATCTGCGCTCGACGTCTTTTTGAGCGAGCTCGAAGTAACGGCGGGCGTCTTCGGGTTTGATTCTTGTGAGCATCTTGAATCTGTTCTCGGACAACAGATACTCCTGGACTTTGATGCGGGGCGGAGCGGAATCAATTTGGAGCGGGTTTTCGCCTGCCGCAGCGCGCCGCGGGTCGAACCGGTACAACAGCCACTGTCCGGACTCGACGGCTGCCTTTTGCTGACGAACGCCTGCGCCGGACTCGACGGCGATGCCGTGGGCGATGCAGTGGCAATATGCAATGATGATCGACGGGCCGGGATACGACTCGGCTTCGACAAAGGCGCGGAGCGTGTGCTCATCTTTTGCGCCCATGGCGACGCTGGCGACGTAAACATTGCCGTAGCTCATGGCCATCATGCCAAGGTCTTTCTTGCCAAGAGGCTTGCCGCCCGCCGCGAATCTTGCGACAGCACCGCGTGGGGTTGATTTTGACATTTGACCACCGGTGTTGGAATAGACTTCCGTGTCAAGCACCAGCACGTTGATGTCGCGACCGCTTGCCAAAACGTGGTCCAGACCTCCGTAACCGATATCATAGGCCCAACCGTCTCCGCCGAAAATCCAAACACTTCGCTTGACAAGGTTGTCGGCCAGGGACAGCAGCATTTTTGCTTCAGGCGAACTGTCACCGGCGAGCTTTTGTTTCAAAGCAGCTACTCGCTCGCGTTGTTCGTAGATGCCAGCTTCGTCCTTTTGATCGGCATTGATAAGTGCAGAGACGAAATCGTCTCCGAGTTTGGGCGCGAGTTTCCGGAGCAGCTCACAAGCCAGCTCGCGCTGTTTGTCGATTGAAACCCTGAATCCGAGGCCGAACTCTGCTGCGTCCTCGAAAAGCGAGTTGTTCCAAGTTGGCCCACGGCCGTTGTGATCAACACAGTAAGGCGTGGTTGGCAGGTTGCCGCCGTAGATCGAGCTGCAACCGGTTGCATTGCCGATCACCATACGGTCGCCGAACAACTGGGTGACCAGTTTGACGTAAGGCGTTTCCCCACAACCGGCGCATGCGCCGGAGAACTCGAAGAGCGGACGCATCACCTGTTGTTGGCGAAGCTGTGTGACCTTGATCTTCCGGCGATCGAGGTCCGGGATGGACAGGAAAAACTCCCAGTTTGCCCGTTCCTGCAAACGCAGCGGCGCTTGCGGCTGCATGTTGATCGCCTTGAGCTTTGCCTCGGCCTTGTTCTTGGCCGGACAGACATCAACGCACAGCGTGCAGCCAGTGCAATCTTCCGGTGCAACTTGGACGGTAAACTTCATTCCCTTCCATTCCGGTGCGCGGGCATTGGTCGATTTGAACGTTGGAGGTGCGCCGTTGAGATGACCTGGGTCGTACACTTTCACGCGGATTGATGCGTGCGGGCATACAACGGCGCATTTGCCGCACTGGATGCAGGTTTTCTCGTCCCAAACAGGGATCTCGAGTGCGATATTGCGCTTCTCGTACTGGCTGGTGGCGGTCGGGAACGTGCCGTCGCACGGCATAGCGCTTACCGGGAGTGTATCGCCAAGGCCGGCGTATATCTTGCCAAGGGTTTCCTTGATGCGGTCTGGCGCTTTGCCGGAGAACGGTTCGGGAATGTCGAAGCCACTGGTGATTTTTTCCGGCACCTTCACCTCGAAAAGATTCGCGAGGGTTTGCTCGACCGCTTCGATGTTTTTCTGGACGACGTCTTCGCCCTTGCGACCGTAAGTTTTCTTGATTGTGTACTTGATTTGCTCGATTGCCTCCTCGCGCGGGAGAACGCCGGACAGGGCGAAAAAGCAGGTCTGCATGATGGTGTTGATCCGGGTGCCCATGCCGGTTGCTCTTGCGACCTTGATGGCGTCGATCACATAGAATTTGATCTTCTTGGCCACCATTTGCGACTGCATTGGCCGTGGCAGTTTGTCCCAGACCTCGTCGGGCCCATATGGCGTATTGAGCAGGAACGTGCCACCCGGCACCAACGGCCTGATCATGTCATAGCGTTCGAGGAACACAGGCTGATGGCACGCAACGAAATTTGCCTTGTCAACAAGGTATGTCGATCTGATCGGCGTGGGGCCGAATCGCAGGTGCGATACTGTCACCGCGCCAGCCTTCTTCGAGTCGTACACGAAATACCCTTGGGCGAAGTTCCCCGTGTTTTCGCCGATGATCTTGATCGAGTTCTTGTTGGCGCCGACTGTGCCGTCCGACCCCAACCCGTAAAACATTGCGCGGACCACATTTTCGCCCTCGGTCGAGAACTCGGGATCGTAATCGAGGCTCAAGTGCGTGACGTCGTCGTTGATGCCGACGGTGAAGTGGTTCTTGGGCTTTGACGACGCGGCGTTGTCGAAGACGGCTTTGACCATGGCCGGCGTGAATTCCTTGGATGAAAGGCCGTAACGCCCGGCAAGGACCAGCGGCATGGTCTTTAATTTGCCGTAGCCGGCAGCTATGCCCTCGTTCAGTGCTGCGACCACGTCAAGGTACAGCGGCTCTCCGATGCCACCGGGTTCCTTGGTCCGATCCAAAACCGACACGTACTTGACAGTCGGAGGGAGCGCTTCAAGGAACCGGCGAACATCGAACGGGCGGTAGAGGCGAACTTTGATCACGCCGTACTTGCCGCCACGGGCGTTCAAGTACTCGACGGTTTCCTGAGCGGTTTCGCAGGCCGAGGCCATCAGAACAACAACATTTGTTGCGTCCGGCGCACCTTCGTATTGGAAAATCTCGTACTTGCGTCCCGTCAGTTCAGCAAACTTGTCCATCGCCTTTTGAACGATGTCCGCGCACTGGAAATAGAATGGATTGCACGCTTCGCGGGCCTGGAAGAAAACGTCCGGGTTCTGTGCCGTGCCGCGGAGGACGGGGCGATCCGGGTTCATCGCGCGCTGCCGATGCGCAATCACAAGATCGTCATTGATCATCTGGCGCATCACGTCGTCAGGGATGATCTCAATCTTTGCGACTTCGTGCGAGGTGCGGAATCCGTCGAAGAAATGCATGAACGGAACGCGCGCTTCGAGTGTTGCGGCTTGAGCGATCAACGCCATGTCCATTGCTTCCTGGACCGAGGCGGAATTGATCATCGCAAACCCAGTGCTGCGGGCGGCCATGACGTCGCTGTGATCGCCAAAAATTGACAGCGCATGTGTCGCAAGTGTTCGGGCGGAGATGTGGAAGACGGTCGGGGTCAGTTCGCCCGCGATCTTGAACATGTTGGGGATTTTCAACAGCAGCCCCTGCGAAGCGGTAAAAGTGCATGTCAGCGCGCCCGTCTGGAGAGCTCCGTGGACCGTGGCTGCGGCGCCGGCTTCGCTCTGCATTTCGACCACGTGCGGGATGGTTCCCCACAAGTTGCGGACTCCTTCAGACGCCCATTGATCACACCACTCGCCCATCGGCGAAGAAGGCGTGATGGGGTAGATGGCCATGACTTCATTGCAACGGTATGCAACGTAGGAAACCGCCTCGTTGCCGTCGAGTGTTCTGAAAGTTTTCATTCTTATATGACAGATTTGAGCGCCCCTGCCGAGCAAACAATGCTGGCTCTTGACGAATCGCGTACCATAAGGTTAACAGCCCGGTTGCACAACGCAACAGCCAACCCGCCGGCCAAAAACCGGAATTCGCCATCAAGCCAACGGAAATGTGATAATGTCGAAAACACTGTCTGCATCGGGGTGTTCTGAATCTCCACATGCATTGCCAACTCCTTTGCAAATTTTGTGGTGCGAATAAAATTGCTTCACTGAAAGCCTGTTGTCTGCTATCCAGATCGTGAAATGCGCAACTCGGTACGCTTGTGGATTGTAATGTTTGTTTTCGGCGCCATAACGGCGTGGGCGAAGGATTTCAAGCTGCTTGACGGCAGCACCATTAGTGGCGAGCCCGCCGACGGCAACGATTACGGCGTGGTGTTTCGCATCCTTGGCGGGTTCTCGAAACGAATACCGTACAGTAAGTTCACTCAGGAAGCCCTGGCTGAGCTTGCGCAAAACCAGAAGCTGGCCCCAATGGTCGAGCCGTTCATCGACCTCCCGGCGCCGCCACGCCCGAAGCCAAAAACGATCGTTGTCAGAGAGGTGCCCCGGGTGACGAGGCCCGTCGGTCGCACATCTTTGTTCAGCTCGTTTTTCACCCCGATCGGGCTTGCCATATTCGGGGTGTTGTACCTTGCCAATCTCCTGGCAGGTTACGAGATCGCCCTCTACAAGGGACGCCCTGTCAGCGTCGTTTGTGGTCTGTCGGCTTTGTTGCCCGTGTTTGGTCCGCTGCTTTTCATGGTTTCTCCAGCCACAGCGGTCGAAGGCGCCGAAATGCCGCTGCCAGAAACGGGTCAGGAAGCGCTGCCGAGTGCCCCTGCCGGGAAAGCGGCAGGGACAACATCGAAGAGGGTTGCAGTCCCGGCTGCATCGGGCTTGCGCGTCGCCACTGCCGGAAAACAGCAAAAGGCCGGCCCCACCGAGACCAAGGTTTACAGTCGCGGAGAATACACATTCAACAGGCGTTTCATCGAAACCCAGTTCCCGGGATTTTTCCGCGTGGTGCCGAGCGAAGCGGAAAAGGACCTTGTCCTTGTCATACGGACGCCAAAGAACGAATACATCGGAAAGCGAATCAGCCGGATTTCGTCCAACGAGCTTTTCTTGCAACTGTACGAAGGCGGCGGGAAAGAGGTCAGCATCGGTTTCGGCGAGATTTCCCAGATTGTTGTCCGGCACAAGGACGCCAAAGATTGAGTCCCGAGCCTGTGGAATTCGAAAGGTTCGGGTGTTGCTGACATTATTTGGCAGTGTGGGCCATGAAACAGCAATTCGGAGATTTCACAGCCAGCGAATTGTATTGTCCGAAATGCCGTTCGGCGCGCCCGGTGCGCGAGCGCTTGCTGCTGGTGCTGCCGTCGGGCGAACTCTTCGAGTATCTGTGCACCGGCTGCGGAACCTCACTGGGCACGCGAACCGTGTCCGGCAATCCGCTGACCAACCCCCGTCCGCAGGCTCCTGAGAGACCCAGGTCTGCACGGCCAAATCGCTCGGCGCGGCTCAGCCCCAATCGAATGATCGCGGCGAGATAAATGCCTTCGTCCCAGGATTGGCACTCCTTCGCCCCGCGCTGAACAGGGCGACTTCGTCGCTGACGAGGGGAAATGCGAGTGGGACCAGCGGACGTAAGCCGGTTCCCGAATCAAATCCTGATTGAAGGTTGACGATTCGGGTTTATACTTGGGCGCATTGAGACTTCCCCGATGGAAGGTTTGTGATGCAAGTGTATTTGCTCAAATCAAAGATACATCGCGCGCGTGTTACCGGGGCGAATGTCGATTATGAGGGCAGCCTCACAATCGCATCCGACCTCATGGAAAAGGCCGGATTGCTCCCTTACGAACGCATTTTGTGCGGCAATACAGCCAACGGTGCGCGATGGGAAACGTATGTTATCCCGGGCGCCACTGGCTCGGGCGATATTGTGCTCAACGGCGCGGTCGCCAGATTGGGCCGACCGGGCGATGTGATAACCATAATGAGCTTTGCCGCTGTCGATGCCACCGAAACAAAAGACTGGAAGCCACGCGTGATTGTGCTTGGCCCGGGCAATATAATCGAAACCGAACGCGGCATTTGACAGGTATGTCGGACCAACTGCCAACTCGCCCCACAACTCACCGTTAATGCCATTCACAGCCATCGAGATCGCAGAGTTCCTTGGAGGACAGGTCATTGGCGACCCCAATGTCGTCCTGACAGGGTTTGCCCCTGCCGACACTGCCAAAACCGGCGATCTTACCTTTGCCGAAAACCACACTTACTTCGCCCGCGCCGAGAAAAGCGCCGCAGCAGCAATTCTGGTGGACGGCGATTTCACGTCCGAAACCAAAGTCTTGATTCGCGTGCCCGACGCGCGTCTGGCGTTTGCCAAAGTGCTGCCGATGTTTTTCCCGGAACCTGCGGTAACACCGGGCACGCATCCAACTGCCGTGATCTCGGCCACTGCCGATGTTCATCCCACAGCGCACATTGGGCCGTTCTGCGTCATCGGCGAACGGGTCCGGATCGGCCCCGAGTGCGTGTTGGATGCAATGGTGTTTGTTGGCGACGAATGCAAACTGGGCGAAAAGGTTCGTTTGTTCCCCCAAGTCACACTTTATCCGCACACAGAAATTGGCAATCGGGTCCGCATCCACGCCGGATCGGTCATAGGATCGGACGGTTACGGGTATGTTCCCGAAGGTAAGACGCACCGGAAGGTGCCCCAGGTCGGCGACGTCATAATCCAGGACGATGTCGAGATCGGTGCAAACGTGACCGTTGACCGCGGCGCGCTCGGCTCGACCATCATCGGCAAAGGCACGAAAATTGACAACCTTGTCCAGATCGCTCACAACGTTGTGATCGGCGAGAATTGTCTTTTGGTCTCCCAGGTTGGAATCGCGGGCAGCACGCGGATCGGCAACAACGTCACCATCGCAGGCCAGGTTGGAATTGCAGGGCATTTGCGAATAGGCGACGGCGCCATAATCGCCGCAAAATCGGGTGTTATGAATCATATCCCGCCCGGCGAACATTGGGCCGGCGCGCCCGCACGTCCAAGCACCAGAATGAAACGGGCGTGGATTGCCATCGACCGTTTGCCAAGCCTGCTCAGACGAGTGGCTGCGATTGAAAGGCATCTTGGACTGGCGGGTAAACTGCATGACAAAGATTCTCCTGACAAACCCTTGGAGGATTAGCCGGACTTCGCGTCGGACAGGAATGGGGTTGCTGCAATCGGCACATTTTCGCTTTGCACCGGAATGAAGAGTGCTCTGGCTGCGGTCGGTTTTCCTGCGAATTGAGCAATGCCCGTTGGCGGCGCGTCAGGGTGCCGAGCTTGCAATGAACGCATTTATCTCACCGCGATCATTCGGTTGCGGCTGCGCCGAGCTGAGGATAACGAGTTGACCGCTCCTTCCAATGATGTAACGCCGCAAGAAAATTGGAGGGTTGGAAGACCGTGTTGATCCGGGTTTCCCGGGAAGGCGGGCACGATGTTGACAGCCTACCCGAAGAAAGCCCGCCGCTTTGGAACGGAGACCCCAACAACACCCCGGCCCCGTTTCACTGCGGAACCGAGCCGGGGCATCCGCATCCCCAATATGGGGACAGACACGATGTTTGGGTCGGATATCGAGTCTGGCACTCTATTTGATCGGCGCGTGGTGGCTGGCGCGTTGTAATCTGATCTTTTCAATTGCAGCCAATTACCGGATGAAGGAATCATCGGCGTGTGTCTTGGACCGCATGACTCAGAGTGAAAACGTCAAACCGCGGCGGAAATCAGAGAACCTCTGGTTGAATCTGCTCTTCAACGCGGTGATTCCGGCAGTGATACTGTCGTGGTTTACGCGGCGGACGTTGCTCGGACCGAAAGTCGGACTGGTCGTGGCGCTTTTGTTTCCGCTTTCCTACGGGCTGTATGACATGCTGAAACGCAAGACCCTCAATTCACTCTCAGTAGTGGGTTTCGTGAGCACGCTGCTGACCGGTGGCCTCGGCCTCATGGAGATGAAGGGTTTTTGGTTTGCTTTCAAAGAAGCAGCGTTGCCCGTCGTTGTGGGCCTTGCCATACCGTTGTCGCTGCGCACACGACAACCGCTTGTGCGGACGTTGCTCTACAATGATCAGGTCCTGAACACCGATCGCATTCAGAACGCGCTCGAGACGCGCGGGACGGTGCCCGAGTTTGAACGGTTGCTGGCTTGGGCGTCGTGGTGGCTTGCTGTGCCGTTCGTGGTCAGCGGGGCGGTCAATTTCCTGCTTGCGCTTTGGCTTTTGCCGGTTGAATCGGGGACGGAACAGTTTGCACGGCAACTTGGGAAATTGCAGTTGTGGACGTGGCCGACGACGGTGGTGCCGGCTGGTGCGGCGGTGTTTTACATTCTATTCACGATGCTGAAGGGGATCGAACGGATCACGGGGCTGAAGGGGGAAGAACTGTTCCATCCCGCGCGTGCTGAATCGCGCGCTCGGGCAACGAACGGGAACGGCGGCCGCTGACAGAAGTGCCGACACCGCGTGTGTCAGGTCACACGACCGAATTTCTTTTCTATTTCGCGGTAGTTGATTTCGATGAGGGTTGGACGTCCGTGCGGGCATGTGTACGGCATTGTGCAACGCCGCAATTCAGCCACAAGAGCTTCGAGTTCGGGCAAATCAAGCGGATCGTGGGCTTTGACCGCGTGTCTGCAGACCGTGCGAGCGATCATTTCTTCTCCGAGGCGGAGTGCGTTGACGGCCTGGCCGGTTGCTTTGAGTTCGTCGATTACCTCGATGACGAACTGGCGCGCTTCTTTGGCTTTCACGTAAGGTGGCAAAGCATCGAGCAGAAAGGTGTTTTCACCGAATTCGCTCAGCCCAATTCCAAGGCGATTCAAGGTCGCAAGCTGTTCTTTGACGAATTGAGCGTCGCGAGGAGAGAGCTCGACTGTTGCCGGCAGGAGCAACCGTTGGCTTGGGGCCTGTCCTTGCTGAAGCCGGTTGAGCATCTGTTCGTACAACACGCGCTCGTGCGCTGCGTGCTGGTCAAGCAACACAAGGCCGCGGTCGGATTCGAACAACACGTAAAGGTGCCCGATAACGCCGACCATCCGAAGCGGGACTGCCAGCAGGGGTACCGGACCGGCAGTGGTTTGGGAAGTGCTGGCGCCGGATTGAGCGGCGGCAAAAGGGCTCGTTTTGTCAACCGTCGGCGTGGCAATCAGCTCGGAACCGATTTGTTTTGCTGCATCGGCTTCAGGTCTTGCGGCTGAGACGTCTTGGGGCTCGGCGGGCGCGACAGTGCTGGTTGGGTCGGTCTTACGCTCTGCTTGTTTGGGATACTGTGCTGGTTCGGGGGTGTGGGGTGGCGGGGTTTGTGTCTCATGCGGACGCGGCCGGACGGGTACGGCGGGCTCGGTTGTGCCGGGCTGCAGGCCGGTGGCCGGTTGGGTCTGGGGACTTTTAACGCGTGATGGCTCGCTCGGGGCAGGAGCGGTTTTGGAGATGATTTGGCCGAAAGTGCCCTGGCGCGCGTGCCAGCCAATGAGAGCTTGTCTGATCGCGTCAGTGACGGCTGCGCGGACTGCATATTCGGCCCGGAACCGGACTTCGCGTTTGGCCGGGTGCACGTTTACGTCCACCTCAGCGGGGCTCAGTTCCAGAAAGAGACAGCAGACCGGGTAACGCCCTTTCATCAGCGCAGTGTGATAACCTTCCACGAGAGCGAAGTTGAGGCCTCTGTGTTCGATTGGGCGGCGGTTGACAAATATGTGCTGGTCTTCGCGTGTGGCGCGCGAAACGCCGGGGGCGCCGATGAATCCCCAGACCAACAGTTCGGAAAGCGACGATGCTCCGGCGGCACCGGATTCGTCGGTCTGCGGGTTATCGGTTGGATGCAGGTTGGTGCGGGCCGTTACCGGGACGAGATTGAGTTCGGCGCCGTACAGGGCGCGGAGTCTCTCGCGTAACGCTTCCAGACGTGCCTCGGGCGAGTCGGGCATGGGAAGGGGCGGCAATTGCCAAACAAGGCGCTGGTCGTTGAGGAATGTGAAGCCGACCTCAGGGAACGCCAGCGCTGCCAACAACAGGTAATGCTGAATGTGGGCGCGTTCAGTGTCGTTGCTTCGCAGGAACTTTCGTCGTGCCGGGAGATTGAAAAACAACTGACGGACCTCGACGCAAGTGCCGGGCGGGCCGCTTGCGGAGCGGACAGCGATGATTCGCCCGCCTTCGATTTGGACGCGGGTTGCTTCACCGGAATCATCGTCTTTCTCGCGCGTGGTGAGGGAGAGGCGGCTGACACTGGCGATGCTTGGCAGAGCTTCGCCGCGAAAGCCCATCGAGGAAATTGCGTTCAGGTCTTCGGCGCACTGAATCTTGCTGGTTGCGTGCCGTTCAAAACAGAGCAAAGCATCGTCGCGGCTCATTCCTACGCCATCGTCGGTCACGCGAATCAAGCTCCGTCCCCCGGCTTGGATTTCGACGGTGACGTGCAAGGCGGCGGCGTCGAGGGCATTCTCGACCAGTTCCTTGACGACACTGGCGGGTCGTTCGATTACTTCGCCGGCGGCGATTTGGTTGGCCACCTGTTCGGAGAGTAGCCGAATACGGTTCATGCAAAGCAATGGTCCGGTGCAGGTTCTTTAGAAACGTCTGCTACGCCGTGCCGCCTTGGCTGTCATCGCCGTTGGTCTCCTCACTGATCACTGGTGCGATGGCCTGAAGCCTGTCGTTTTCCTCAAGGTCAATCAGTTTGACGCCCTGAGTATTTCGGCTTGTCTGGCGAACGTCTTTGACCGAGATACGCACCATCTGACCACCGGCGGTTATCAACATTACCTCATCGGTCTCGCGCACGGTAAGAGCGCCGACGACACCGCCGGTGCGCTCGGTAATTTTCATGGTGATTATGCCTTTACCGCCGCGGCTCTGGATGCGGTATTCATCGAAACTGGTGCGTTTGCCGAGTCCGTTGCTGCCCGCAACCAGCAACGTGGCATCCGCATCCACCACGGCCAACGCCACCACGCTGTCGTTTTCTTCGAGCTCGATTCCTTTGACGCCCGTGGCTGGGCGGCCCATCGGGCGGACGTCTTCCTCGGAGAATCGGATGCTCATTCCTTCGCGTGTGATCAGCACAACCTCGTTCTGTCCGGTGGTGAGCTTGGCATCGATGAGTGTATCGCCGGGTTCGACGTTTATGGCAATGATTCCGCCGCGCCTGACGTTGGCGAATTCCGGCAAAGCGGTCTTCTTGACGGTGCCCTTTTGGGTCGCGAACAACACGTAACCCGGCTGTTTCCACGTGATGTCTTCCTTGTTGGGGCCGGCTTTGCTCTTTATGGGAATCATTGCGGCGACTTTTTCATCCGGCTGCAGTTCAAGAAGATTGGCTATACTGCGGCCCTTGGCTGCGCGCCCCATGTCGGGCACTTCGAGCACGCGCTCGACATAGACCCGGCCCGTGCTCGTAAAGAACATCAGATAATCGTGTGTGCTGGCGGTGAACAAATGTTCGATGAAATCCGGCGCTTCGCCATCGACCACGGGGGTGTCGCGAGTTGCCATGCCGATGACGCCCTTGCCGCCGCGGCGCTGGGCGCGGTAAGAGCTGATGTTGGTGCGTTTGATGAGGCCGTTGTGCGTCATTGTGATGATGACGCCCTCGTTGGCTATGAGATCCTCGATGGCTATTTCACCCTCGTCAGGAACCAGATCGGTGAGACGTGGTGTGGCGTGTTTCTCGCGGATGGCACGCAGCTCGGTCTTTATGATTTCAAGAACGCGGGCTTCTTTTGCGAGGATGTCGAGCAAATCCCGAATTGTTTCGAGCAGCTTGCGATACTCGGCATCGACCTTGTCGATTTCCAATCCTGTGAGCTGGTACAACCGCAACTCGAGGATGGCGTCCACCTGCCGTTCGGTAAGCGCATATCTGCCATTGACAATGCGCGCTTCATCGCGAATCACGATGCCCCATCCTTCGACGACCGGTCGCTGCCACTCGAAGGCAAGCAGTTTGACGCGCGCTTCTTCGCGCGTTCGCGAGCCGCGGATGATCCGGATGAACTGGTCGAGGTTGGCTATGGCGACAAGGTAGCCTTCGAGCACTTCGGCGCGTTCCTCGGCTTTGCGGAGCTCGAATCTCGTCCGGCGCAAAACGACCTCGCGGCGGTGCTCGATGTAGCAATTGATGAGCTCCTTCAGGTTGAGCGTCTTGGGGCGGCCGTGGTCAATTGCGAGTGCGTTGACTGCAAAGCTGGTTTCAAGCGCGGTGTGTTTGTAAAGGTTGTTGATGACAACCTTGGGAACAGCATCGCGTTTGAGTTCAATCACCACACGCGTGTTCTCGTCCGATTCGTCCCGGACTGCGGTTATGTCTTCCAGCTCCTTGATTTCGCCTTCGTTGACGAGTTCTGCGATGCGTTCGACCAGTTGGGCGCGATTGACATTGTACGGGATTTCAGTGATGACGATTTGTTCGCGCCCGCCCTTGAGCTGTTCGACGCCGACTTTGCCCCGGATTTTTATCGTGCCGCGCCCGGTCCTGAAATAATCGCGGATACCCTCCAACCCGCATACCATGCAGCCGGTCGGGAAATCCGGGCCTTTGATGTAACGCATCAATTCATCGACCGAGATGTCGGGATTGTCGATTTGCGCGCAAATGGCATCGATGGCTTCGCCGAGGTTATGCGGGGGGAGGTTTGTGGCCATTCCGACTGCGATGCCTGTTCCTCCATTGACGAGCAGATTTGGGAAGGCCGCCGGCAATACAACCGGTTCCTCGTGTTCCTCGTCGTAGGTCGGCACGAAATCGACGGTCTCCTTGTCGATGTCGTCCATGAGCGCTGCGCCGAGGGCGGTGAGGCGGGCTTCGGTGTACCGCATTGCGGCGGGCGGGTCATCTTCGACGGAACCGAAGTTGCCCTGGCCATCGACGAGCGGTTCGCGCATGGCCCATGGCTGAGCCATGTGCACGAGCGTTGGGTAGATCGCCTGGTCGCCGTGCGGATGGTATTTGCCCATTGTTTCACCGACGATGCGGGCGCACTTGAGATGCTTGCGGGTCGGCAGCAGTCCAAGGTCATGGAACATCGCGTACAACAGCCGGCGCTGCGACGGCTTCAATCCATCACGCGCGTCAGGCAACGCGCGTGAAATGATCACCGACATCGAGTAGTCGAGGAATGAGCTTTTGATTTCCTCGGCGACATTGATTGCCTCGACTCTTTCATTGGCGGCAAAGAGCGACCCCTCGCCGCGTTTTGGTTCCGGTGGAGCTGGTGAAGATTCGTCTTGATCAGGCATTGGCACTCAATCCTCAAACATCGAGAAAACGCACGTTGAGCGCGTTGTCCTCGATGAATTGACGGCGCGGCTCGACCTCGTCGCCCATCAGCTTGGTGAACATTTCCTCGGCCTCGACGGCGTCCGTGAGGTCCACACGGAGAAGTCGGCGTTTGGCCGGGTTCATCGTGGTTTCGAACAATTCTTTTGGATTCATCTCGCCCAGGCCCTTGAACCTCTTGATCTGCAGGCCGCGTTTGCCCACTTCCTTGACTGCGGCAAGGATTTCGGGAATCGAAAAGATGGGTTTGACCTGGGCGCGCTCGCCTTCGCCCTCGACCAACTCGAACAACGGGCGGTCTTGAGCAGCGTAATGGTCCACGCTGAATCCCTTCCGGGCAAGCCGCATCAAAAGATCCTCGATCGCCTTGCTCTCGTGCACTTCCACGTGGCGCGCGCGGCGTGATGAGTGAGCCTGGCCATTCTTCTTTTCGCTTTCGGCTTTTTCGCCGTTGCCTTCTGCATCTTCCTTCCCGAACAGGCGCAGGTCGGGGTTTTCCTCGCCAAAAGCGCGCAGTTCCTCTTCTGAGTTGAAATAGATGACCTTTTCCTCGTTGCCCTCGCGGAGCCTGACGAGGTGACGCGGCAACTCGTTCGACCCCGGCTTGCGATGCTCGACGTAGTCAGCAAAATCAACTCCGTGACGGCGCAAGGCGTTGGCGTACTTGTCGAGCGACACCAACAATTCGAGAATCTCGGCCAGTTGTTTTTGGGACAATTCCCTGCCGTCGGCAAGGTTCCTGAGGCGGACGTCTTCGGTGCCGAGTTGGATGAGGATTCTGTTCAACTGGGCGTCGTCTTCGACGTACTCGACCCGTTTTTTGCGGGTGATCTGGTAAAGGGGCGGCTGGGCAATGTAAATGTAACCGCGCTTTATCAGCTCCGGCATTTGACGGTAGAAAAACGTCAACAGCAGGGTTCTGATGTGCGACCCGTCCACATCTGCATCGGTCATTATGATTATCTTGTGGTATCTGAGGCGCGAGATGTCAAAAGAACCTTCGCTCTCGCCATCGCCTATGCCGGTTCCAATGGCGGTTATCATGGTGCGGATTTCGGCGTTTTGCAGGACCTTCTCGAGCCGCGCTTTCTCGACATTTATGAGTTTGCCTCTGATCGGGAGAATGGCCTGGAACCTTCTGTCGCGCCCCTGTTTGGCCGAGCCACCAGCAGAGTCGCCCTCGACAATGTACAACTCGGTGTTGGTTGGATCGCGGTCCGAACAATCGGCCAGTTTGCCCGGCAACCCGCCACCGGTCATCGCGCTCTTCCTCACGGTCTCGCGCGCTTTTCGCGCGGCTTCTCTGGCGCGCGCAGCCATCAGGCATTTTTCGACAATCTTGCGCCCAACACTCGGGTTCGCATCCCAGTACGTCATCAAACCATCGTACACGATCGATGACACAATGCCCTCGACCTCGGTGTTGACCAGTTTGACCTTTGTCTGGGACTCGAATCTTGGGTTGGGCAGCTTGACGCTGAGCACACACACCAATCCTTCGCGGACGTCGTCGCCGGTGATTTGCGGGTCCTTCTCTTTTAGCAGGTCATTTGTACGGGCGTACTGGTTGATTGCCCGTGTAAGCGCGGATCGAAGGCCGGTCAGGTGTGTGCCGCCGTCCGGATTCGGGATCGAGTTGGCATAACACAGGAGCTGCTCGCTGTAACCGTCATTGTACTGCAGCACACAATCGACAAAAATGTCCTCGTCACGGTTTTCAACCTTTACCGTGCGCCTGGCTGAAATGGCGATCGGTTTGGGATGGATAACCTGTTTGCTCCGCCCGAGCTGCCGCACGAATTCCTCGATCCCGTCCCGGTAGAAAAAGCGCTCGGTCTTGTTTTCCGCCCGTTCGTCTGTGAGAATGATTTCCAGGCCCGGATTCAGAAACGCGAGCTCGCGCAACCGCGTCGCCAACAGATCAAATTTGAACTCGGTCGTGAGCTTGAAAATTTCGGGGTCGGGCTTGAACGTGATCAACGTGCCCGTATGCCTTGACTTTCCTATGACCTCGAGTTTCCGGATGGTTTTGCCGCGGGCGAACTCCATGTAATAAACCTTGCCATCCCGGTACACCTCAACCTTGAACCACTCGGACAGGGCATTGACGCACTTTGCACCGACGCCGTGCAACCCACCAGAATACTTGTAAGCGCCCTGCCCGAACTTGCCGCCGGCGTGCAGGTTGGTCAAAACCAGCTCGACCGCCGGCATGTTCCATCGCGGGTGAATGTCAACAGGAATGCCGCGCCCGTCGTCCCCGACCGAGCATGACCCATCGACGTGCAACGTCACTTCGATGCGTTTGCAGAAACCTGCAAGATGCTCGTCGATCGAATTGTCCAGCACCTCGAAAACACAATGGTGCAGGCCGCGCTCGTCCGGATCGCCGATGTACATGCCCGGTCGCCTCCGAACCGCTTCAAGCCCTTCCAGCTTGTCGATTTTCGATGCGTCGTATTTCTCGATTACAGTATCACTCACAGATTGCGTAGGGCCGCTGCTCAAGACCATCTCGGCAGCTCATAACAGCTCCGGTCCGGACTCGTTGAATCTACCCGGACCAACATGCCTGATGATACACCTTCCAGCCGCTTAATAGCAACCAAAAAAAGAGAGTGCAGACCGGTATCCCCCCACATATTGGGCCCTGATAATGAGGCTGGTGGCATTAGTTGTGGTCCCACGTCTGCCACGATCAGCACGGCACGACAAGACGCCCATCTTGCAACGAGCGCTTTTGTCTCACCACGATCATTCGGCTGCGGCTATGCCACGCTGAGCTAAAAAAGCCACGTGAACGTCAACGCGCCAAACTCGGAGTAGTCCTCCTGTCCCTTGAACTCTTTGCCCCAAAACACGTAACTGAAGCTGGCGATGAATTTCCCGCTGCTCACTGCGATCCCCACTTCGGCTGCGGGCACAAACCATTCCTTATCCACGCATGGGCTGTCTTTCCATGTGTTACCGTCCAAAGTTATGTTTCGGGCGATCAGATTCCCACCAACACCCCCGTACACGTAAAAGCCCCAGTCTTTCCACGGGGAGAGCCCGGACTCGTGTTTCGGTGGCGGCAGGTGAACCATGCCGCGCATCAAGGTCATGCCGAAGTCGTTTGGGATGCGCCAGCCGATGCGCAATTGTCCGCCTACTTGGGCCTGGGTGAGCACATTTCCAAGCATTGCGTTTGCCATGGGGATTGCTTGGACGCCGAAGCTTTCAGAGTCGCCGGCAATCGTGTAACGTTGGCGGTGTTCGTAAACAAGATTTAGTATCGGTTCGTTGTGGAGTTGGTAGTCCCAACCCTGTGGCAAACCGCTTCCGATCAGCCGGTGGACCTCGCGCTGGGTTTCTTTGGCCAATGACCATGGCCCGACCACTCCGGTAATGACTTTTACGCCGTTGTACGTGTTGTCGTGTTCGCTGTGGATGGACAGTCCGGCCCACAACAAGCCCGCATAAGGACGATCACCAGGATCCGGCACGGAAAGTTTGGTGTCAGATGGCGTCACCATGATCTGGCCCACATCATATCCAATTGTGCGGCGTTCTGACCGCCACGGCAGCTTGTCCACCACATTGTCAAGCCAGCTTCGGCCCGTGTGAGCAACCGAAACCGATACCCCGTCGGTGTAAAACCTGTCACTCCCGCCGAACGTGTCGTTTTCCCAACGAATTGATGCTGACCATTGTCTCGGAAGTGGTTCGTCTGCGCGGGTGATCCCCGCCAAAAACTCAATACAGACAATGCCAATAACCAGCCAGTACGATTTCATTGTTCGATCGAACACTGCTACTGCATCGGCCATTCGCAGTTGGGCGAGGATGATTTCGCAGATTTGAAATGTCGAGCGCGCTTTCTCACGAGTTGAACCTTTGGTCCGAATTTTTCCCAGCCCGGCGCAGCCGCAACCAAATGATCACGACGAGATAAAAGCATCAGTTGCAGATTTGACGCTCCGCCGCGCTGCGCTCATGGAGCCCATGCGGCCTGTCAGTCACCCCGTTGAAAGTTGAAAGTTGAACGTTGGACGTTGAACGTTCCCAGTCGATATACCGGTCAGGTTGTCCTGCTGATAACTCTCAACGTGCAACGCTCAACGTGAAACGTTCAAAGGGTGACTGGTCGTTTGGATGGAACCATGGACTTCGAGCCTGGCACTCTATTTGCCACAGCCGGGAGTGCTCATTGCGCCGTAGGCGATTGAACAGGCAGATAAAACGTCCACCCCGGTTAATTTGCAGTCTTGCTTCGAGCATTGGAGGCCGGTAGCTTCCATTCCAATCCATATGCTGGAACGCTCTGCACGGGAATCGCGGAAGGTCAATCTTCGCTCCGTCAGAGAAGATCACCGACGTGTTGTATCGGTGGCACCGCCAGGCGGAGTGCGAACAAATTCGGCGAAAGGCAATTGCTTGAACCTATCGGCCCAAGAAACCCGCGTGCTCGAGTGCATGGCGCTCGCATGGGCAATCATCACGGCTGATCCCGCGCTCGTTTTTTCTCAAAATTCGCCCGTCTCATCTTCCCCCTCGGGCGAAATACGACGCGCTGCACCACTGCAAAAAGCTTCCGCATGGTACGATTCACTGAAGGGGATTCCTCTCGGTCCTGGCACGCTTGACATCGGCGCGAACGTCCGAACGCGTTACGAATTCACAGACAATTTCAATGTCCGGGCTTACGGCACCGAAGACGACGACAACCTCTTGTTGCTTCGCACTCGGCTGAGCCTTGACTATCACTTCGGCAAACCCGCGCATGCATATGTTGAAATGCAAGATGCGCGGTACTGGCTCAGCGACCTGACGCGCTCGAAGTTCACGGGCAGCAACCCGTTTTACGACGAGTGGGACCTGCGCCAGGCATTTCTTGAATGGGAGCACATTGCACGGTCCCCGCTTGGGTTCAAGGCCGGTCGTCAAACCATCACCTATGGCGACCGTCGTGTTTTCGGCCCTGGCGAATGGGGCAACGTGGGGCGGTATTGGTGGGATGCGGTCAAGCTCTATCTCGACACGGATCTTGTCAAAGCCGACATCCTGTATGGCCGGCAGATCGTGAGCGAACCTTCGCATTTCAATGACAAGCATTTTCCATATCACATGGCAGGGGTTTACGCCCGGTTCAGAGAATTCACGAACAGTCATTTCTCGGTTCAACCCGACCTGTTCTACATCGGGCGCTACGACACCCATGGGAACCTGAAAGATGAAAAGGGCCGGTCGGGCGATGAAATCCGCCACACTTTTGGCGCGCGTGTGGAAGGCAAGGTCTGCAACGCATGGGATTACTACGGAACAGTGGCCGGCCAGTTCGGCACATACGGCAAAGGCGACATCGAAGCTCTCGGAATCATCGCCGGCGCCGGTTACACATTCAAAACCGATTGGTCGCCGCGGCTTGGAGCAGAGTTCTGTTACGCAAGCGGCGACGGTGATCCAACCGACGGCGTGCGAAACACGTTTGACAACGTTTATGGCGCCATCGACGCTTACGTTTACGGGTGGATGAACGTTGTGCCGTGGATGAACCTCGAAGATTACCAGGCGAGTTTCACTGTCCATCCCACCAACAAGCTCAAGGTCTGGGTCGAATACAATTGCTTTCGTTTGGCCGATCCCAACGACGCATGGTACTACAGCACTGGAAAGGTCATGCGCAAAGACCCCACCGGTATGGCAGGCCGTGACCTCGGCCACGAAATCAATTTGCTCGGCCAATTGAAGGTGAGCAAGACAATCGATTTTCTGGCCGGCTATGGATGTTTTTTGCCCGGCAGTTTCGTCCGCAAAACACCCGGAAGCGACGACCCGGCTCACTGGGTGTTTACACAGCTCACATTCAACCTGTGACCTGCCCCTGTTGATTCCGTAGATTTACCATGAATCGACCGCGTTCCTCGATTGTTGCGTCGGGCACAGTGCCGGTTCTTGAATCGAGCGCCTGCGCAATCGCCGGGGCAATCGCCTCAAAAGCGCACGCCGCCGAGCTGCCATGGTAAAGATCGCGCACGCCTGCCGCGATCATCACCATGCCCTGCGAGTAGCCGCTTCGTATTGACGGGTGCGTAACATGCGGAGATGCTCTCCGACATGAGAATCGCAAAGACACTTCTCGCTCTTCTGCTTCTTCACGCCGCCTGTTGCGTCAGTGCTTTCGCCGGTCAGCCGCGGCCAAACATTGTTGTCTTCCTTGTGGACGACATGGGCGTCATGGACACCTCGGTGCCGTTTCTGACCGATGATGTGGGCCGTCCCAAGCGTTATCCGCTCAACGATTTCTACCGAACGCCCAACATGGAACGGCTGGCAGGTCGGGGCATAAGATTCAACAATTTCTGCGCCATGAGCGTTTGCTCTCCCACCCGCATTTCGATCATGACCGGCCAGAACGCCGCACGACATCGCACTACAAACTGGATCAACCCCGACCAAAACAACACAGGTCCTCAAGGTCCACCCGCCTGGAACTGGCGCGGATTGAAACCCGGAGACGTGACACTGCCCGGTTTGTTGCGCGCTGCAGGCTACCGCACTATCCACATAGGCAAGGGACACTTCGCCCCGCGCAACAACCCGGGAGCAAACCCCGCCAACCTCGGCTTCGATGTGAACATCGCCGGAGCGTCCATCGGCCAACCCGGCAGCTACTACGGCACTCAATACTACGGCGGCAGAACCCCAAACACCGGCAACGCAGTGCCCCATCTCGAGAAATACCACGGCACAGATACTTTCCTCACAGAAGCGCTGACCCTCGAGGCCATGGCACAGGTTGCCGCCGCCGTTGACAAAGGCCAGCCGTTCTTCCTTCATCTCGCCCATTACGCGGTGCACGCGCCGTTCGAGTCTGATCCGCGATTTGCCGAACATTATGCGGACTCGAGCAAACCGCCCCAAGCCAGGGCATTCGCCACTTTGATCGAGGGAATCGACAAATCGCTCGGTGACATGCTCGATGGTCTCGATCGACTCGGCGTCTCTGAAAACACACTGATCTTTTTCCTCGGCGACAACGGGACCGACGCGCCCCTCGGCCATCAGCACGCCGTCGCATGCGCTGCTCCTTTGCGTGGCAAAAAGGGCGCTCATTATGAAGGTGGAATGCGAGTGCCGTTCATCGCCGCATGGGCAAAACCAAACCCGGCAAATCCGAACCAAAAACGCCTACCCATTCCCGCCGGTGCAATCCAAAGCCAACTGGCCGCCGTGCAGGATTTGTTCCCGACGATCCTCGATCTCGCCGGCGCGAAGATACCCCGCGGCCACATAGTGGACGGGCGCAAACTCGATACGTTGTTGTCGGGCCGACGTGACCCCGCCCGGCACGAGGAATTCCTTATGCATTACCCGCATTCACCGCACCGCAGCGATTATTGGACAAGTTACCGCGACGGTGAGTGGAAGGTCATCTACCATTACATCCCGTCGGAATCCACCAAGGGCGCCCATTATCAGCTATTCAATCTCAAAACTGATCCGTCCGAACAGCATGACCTCGCTGAAGGACGTCCGGTGGAATTGCGGCGCATGATGCGCCGACTTATCGCGGCGCTGGAAGAATGCCATGCTTTATACCCCGTGGACAACGATGGCACCACGCCCCTGAAACCAAGACTGCCGTGAAACCCATAAGTTGCGGCTGCGCCGCGCTGGTGAGATTTCCCGGTCAGCCGCAGGGCGCGTGAATCCGCCTCGCGGCGTCACTGGGGCTGTCACTGGGGCTTTGCCAGTTTCACCCATGCAACGACCGGGAAATGATCGCTGGGGAACTGGCCATCTTGGGAGAATGTGACCGTTTCAGCGGCGGCCACCTCGGCAATGCCCCTGCCGAGAATCCAGTCGATTCTGGCGCCGCCCTGTTTGGGGCCTGTGAAACCGTGGAAAGTGTTAATGCCCTCGTTGCGCCGTTCGCGTGCGGCCAGCCACAGGTCTTGAAAAAACCCGGACCCGACCAGGATATCGTAGGCCTTGTTCGCACCGGCAGTCGCGTTGAAGTCGCCTACAAGAATAACAGGCAAAGACGTGCGAAGCGATTCGACGCGTCCTCGTATGAGGTCTGCGCCTTTTTCACGTGCCAATTGCACTTCGTGGTCCAAGTGCGTGTTCCAAAAGTAGAATTCGGTGTTGGTTCGCCTGTCGCGAAACCGTATCCACGTCACCATGCGGCGGCACGTATTGCCCCATGTGCTGGAAGCGATAACGTTGGGCGTATCTGACAGCCAAAAGTGGTCGTACTCGAGCGGCTCGAAACGTTCCGCCCGAAAGAAAATCGCCATGAACTCGCCCCGGCTTCCACCGTCGCGGCCTGTGCCCAACCATGTGTATTGGGGCAGGTCATGGGCGATGTCCTTGAGTTGCTGGTAGAGCCCCTCCTGAGTCCCGATCAGGTCGGGCATGTACTTCTCGATGCACGCTTTCATCACGGGCCTGCGTTCTGGCCATGAATTTGGCCGCGACTGGCTTGCATAACGCAGGTTAAAGGTCATTATGCACAGGGTTTCCGAACCATCCACGCTCTCGCCGGTCCTTGCCTGCACAGCAATCAACAGGGACAGACACACCCCGAGTATCAATTCATTCGTCCTGAACTTCATAGGCGCTCCACATGATCAGTGCTTGTTGCGGGTAGCCACTGGCATGCCCTCTGCTTCAATGCCTTTCTTGGGCTGACCCATATTCAAGCAAACGCCATCAGAATGCACACTCGGCCTCCCCCCGGCAAGCCCGCAGCACGGCGCGACCGCAACCGTATGATTGTCGCGAGATACAGGCGTTCGTTGCAAGCTCGGCACTCTGTCGCATCGCGGTGGTGCCACGCTCCGTTCCTACCCGCCATGGCACGGGCTTTCAGCCCTTATTCTGACTCCCTGACCACGCTTTACCTCGGGCGTTACCCAAGGCTGGTATGGAGCGAGCCTTTGGTCCTCCCCTTACGCCAGTACCACAGTTGCCGCATCCGACGCAATGGGTCCCATCCATGCGATCACAAATTTAACGGCGCCTTGCTTTGCAATCTCAACTGTGGCCTTCTCACTGACCCAAGCGCCAAGGGCGCGAACCATACCAGCGTGGTGCAACGCCCCACGAAACGGTCTCCCCCACATCACCTTACTCAATCCAAGGGCTGAAGGCCCGGCCTATTACGGCAATCCTTTCGCGGGTTTCGCTCCGCGACGGCACAGAATTTGACTATCGGTCGCAGACTCTGTATAACTATATTGAGAAATCGATCGTTTTTGCGAAGATTTTCAGGCTGCGAGTTTGCTCAGTTTGTCACCAGAGCGCGGCCTTTGGAGTATAAATCTGCGCGGATACTGCAGATCAGCAGATCCTTCGTGACCTTGGCCTTCGAATTGTTCGGCCGCTGATCCGACTTGCATCTCTCCCCCGTTAGGCGACGGAGTCGCCCCTTTCAGCGCGGCGCGACGGAGCGCCCAGCTTGGAACGAACGCATTTATCTCGCCGCGATCGTTTGGTTGCGGCTGCGCCGCGCTGAGCACAATGTGCGGGATGTATTTGGTGAAGCTACGTCTCGAACAGACCAGGCATGCGGTGCGAAGACATTCGGCGAGCTGGTACCGGTCTTTGGGACTTCCAACCTTGGAAATCTCGCCGGCCAGACGACCGGTGGCTTTATGCCGATCAGATTTCATCGCCATGGTTTCGCTGGGAAAAGAACCTTGGACAATGAGAATGCACCAAATTCTTTACACGTGCGGCTTTCAATAGAGTTGACAAAATCAACATGCCATAGCAAAAGAGGGGCAACTCCGTTGTTTGTTTGGACGAATGTTTGATGATTCTCAGAGATCGGAGCGATGGCGTCTTTTGGTAGTGGACGACGAACTCGAGGTGCGGCGCCTGCTTGAAGGTATATTCAAGAGCCGCGGCCACGAGGTTGTTCTTGTCGGCGACGCAGCTTCGCTGAAGCAGTCTTTTGCCGGGCCTGCGCCAGACGTGGTGCTTTTGGACCTTCGTCTGCCGGATGCCGACGGCTTGGACCTGCTGCCCCAACTCAAAGAGACCTGGCCAGACACCAGAATCATAATACTGACAGGTTACAGCTCCATTGACACTGCAGTCGAAGCGGTCAAGAAAGGCGCCTTCTACTTCGTCGAAAAACCTTTTGAACCTGAAGCGCTTTTGCTACTCGTCCAGCGCGCCTTCGAAGAGAAGCACCTCCAAGAACAGAACGCTGCTCTGCGGCGTGTGATGTCCAAGTTAACCAGCGGTGCAACCCCCGTCTTCCACAGCCAGGCAATGCAGGCCATTCTGCGCACAGTCGAGCGCATCGCGCCAAGCGATGTCTCGGTCCTCATCACCGGCGAGAGCGGCACTGGAAAAGAAGTGGTGGCGGATCTGATCCACGCCCTCAGCAACCGCTCGAAGGGGCCGATGGTCAAGGTCAATTGTGCTGCACTCCCACGAGAACTCATTGAAAGCGAATTGTTTGGCGCTGTCCGTGGCGCCTACACGGGGGCGCATGTGGACCGTGAAGGGCTTTTTCGCCAGGCCGAAGGCGGCAGCCTGCTGCTGGACGAGATTTCGGAGATGCCCATCGACACGCAAACAAAGCTCCTCCGTGTGCTCCAGGAAAAGGAGGTAAGGCCGGTCGGCGGGCGGACAGTTTACAAGGTCAACTGCCGCATTATCGCTGCCACAAACCGCCGCATTGAAGACGCTTTTCGCGAACACAAACTGAGAGAAGACTTGTACTATCGGATCGGGGCGGTTCGGATAGATTTACCGCCGCTGCGCGAGAGGAAGGATGACATCGTTCCCCTTGCCAAAGCCTTCTTGAAACGGTTTGCCAGCCAGGCGGGCTGCAATGTTTCGGAGTTCACACAAGCGGCCATTGATCGGTTGCTGAGTCACGACTGGCCCGGAAACGTCCGGCAATTGGAAAACGAAATACAACGGGCGGTTCTGGTCTGCGAGGGGACACAAGTGGATGTCAACGACCTGTCAATAGGCCTGAGCGAAAGCGAGTCGTCCGAACCGCAGCCAAAGTTGACACCGTTGGAGGATGTTGAACGCAACGCAATCATACAAATGCTCCGCGAGACCGGCGGCAACAAGGTGGCAGCAGCCCGGCGCCTTGGAATCGGTCGCCAAACCCTCTACAACAAGATCAAGCAATACCAAATCCCGGCTTGACACGGCGCGCAACATTTGTGCCTATCAAGCGCAACATGAAACGGCTTGCTGGTTTTCTGGTCGCGCTGGTCTGCCAAGCTGCGGTTTTCGCAGGGGGACCCAGCCTTGATGTCCCTGAACCGCAAGTGCAGATCATCTGCCCGCGCAGTCCATCTGCCCTTGAACTGTTTGGCACCCACGAACTGCGACGTTACGTTTACCTCCGCACAGGCCAGTTGCTCCCCATAGTGCGCGCCGACAAAGCCAAACCCCCGTCCAAGGGCGCTTTTGTCGTCGCACGCAGTGACCGTCCTTTGGCCCTCAACACCGCCCCGGACACCAGTTCGCGTGGGCTTATTGCTGAGCTCGAAAAAGATCAGTTCTGCTTGCGCACCTTCGAGCTGGATGGACGTCCGGTCCTGTTGCTGAGCGGTGGCGATGATGTCTCGACCCTTTACGCTGTCTATCGCCTTGCCGAAACTCTCGGCGTTCGATTCTACCTTCATGGCGACACCCTGCCTGACGAGCGGATTCCACTCACCGTGCCCTTCTTGTACGAACGCCATTCGCCCATTTTCAACCTGCGAGGCATCCAGCCTTTCCATGACTTCCCAGAAGGACCGGATTGGTGGAACACTGATGACTACCATGCTGTCCTTGCCCAGTTGCCAAAACTGCGGATGAACTTCATCGGCCTTCATACTTACCCCGAAGGCGCCCCGAACGCCGAACCAACGGTTTGGATTGGGCTGCCGACCGATGTCGGCCCCGAAGGCAAAGTCAAATCCAGCTACCCCTCCAGTTATCAAAACACACTCCGCGGTAACTGGGGTTACACCGCAATGAAAACGTCCGAGTTCCTCGGCGGCGCTTCAGCGCTGTTCGAGCGCGACGATTACGGAAACGACGTAATGACAGGGTTTTGCCCCCAACCCGAGCTGCCCGAGGATTGCAATGCTGTCTTCGAACGAGCAGGCCAAACCCTCAACCGCGCATTCACATTCGCACGCGCTCTCGGCATAAAAACCTGCGTCGGCACTGAAGTCCCTCTCACAATCCCCAAGCAAGTCAGGGAACGTATCCAAGCCCAAGGCAAAGACCCGAACGACCCAGAGGTAATCCGCGACGTGTACGAGGGCATTTTCAGCCGCATCATGGCCACGCACCCACTGGACTACTACTGGTTTTGGACCCCGGAAGGCTGGACATGGGAGGGTACAACCAAACAACAGATCAATCGGACGACGGACGATTTGATTCTCGCCGCTGGGGCGGCATGGAAACTCAAGGCGCCTTTCCAACTCGCAACTTGCGGCTGGGTGCTCGGCCCACCGGAAGACCGCGCTCTATTCGACAAAGCCCTCCCCAAGGAATTCGCCCTGAGCTGCATCAATCGCGAGGTCGGCAAGTCACCCGTCGATCCCGCATTTGCACTGGTCCGAAACCGAAGCAAATGGGCCATACCATGGCTCGAGGATGACCCGGCGTTGACCTCACCACAACTGTGGGTGGGCCGAATGCGCCGTGACGCAGCCGACGCCCGTCGTTACGGCTGCGACGGGCTGATGGGCATCCACTGGCGCACGCGCGTTCTGGCGCCGAATGTCCTTGCCCTGGCTCAAGCAGCATGGGACCAGAACGCATGGAACCCAGAGCCGTTTGAACCACACAAACCACCCCCTTTGGCCGAGGGCCCACTCGGAGGCGCAACCGCTGATTACCCGAACAATCCAATCGCAGACACCGACGACGACCGGCTTTATCAAACGGTGCGCTACAACCTTTCCGCCTATCACTTCAACCTGCCTGAAGGCACGTACACCGTCACATTGAAGTTCTGTGAACCTCACTACAACGCAGCAGGAAAACGCGTGTTCAATGTCAGCCTTCAAGGCCAGAAGGTAATCGACAAACTCGACATCTTCGCTCGCGTCGGCCAAAACCGCGCTTTGGATTTCCGGTTCGACAACGTCAAGGTCACCAACGGCTGGCTCGAGATCGGGTTTGCGCCTGTCGTCGAGTTCCCATGCATAGCCGCCATTTCAATCGAAAGCCCAAACCTAAATCGCCGCATCAACTGCGGCGGCCCGGCCTACAAGGACTACGCCGCTGATCCCCCAGCCAGACCCATCCCCGGCCCAACATTCGCTCCCGTTCTGGATTTTTACCTTGACTGGGCAACACAGGAGTTCGGCCCGAAAGTCGGCCCTTATGCCGCACAAATCCTCGCGCGCGTCGATTGCAAACTGCCGCGCCCGTCGGACTGGGTCAATGGCCCGGGCGGCATCCGCCCCGACCCCCGCCCGTGGGCTGAAGTCGCACCCGAGTACGCTTTTGTATCCGAACTTGAAGCCTTGGAACCCTTCGTCCAGGGCACCTCGAACCGTGAACGGTTCGGATACTGGATCGAGACTTTCAGGTACCACCGCGCCATGGCACAGCTAAACTGCACATGGGGCGCGTTGAACAAAGCGATGGACCGCGCCAAGATCAGCTCGAGCGATGTGCTCAGAGTCGAGTCGGCCAAGATGTTCGCCCTCCCACTCTGGTATTCACTGGCCCGCCAAATAGACCAAATCCACGCACATCTCCTTGCCACAGTCTCAACCACAGGCGAACTCGGCACCGTTGCGAATTGGGAGCAACATCTTCTGCCCTCCTTGCTCAAAACCGGTGCTGACCTGTCTGAACTGATCGGGACCGCGCTGCCACCGGATTTCTTGCCCTCGAAACTCTACTACGGGCCGACGCGTCTCATAGTTCCCACAAGGCGAAGCACTCTCACAATCGGTGAAGACCTCCAGCTCAAGATCATCGTTCTTAGCCAGGTCCGCCCCGCCGAGGTGTGGGTAAAATGGCGGCCTCTGGGACCCGGTCCGTTCGCGCCAGTTCCTGCAAACCACGTTGCCCGTGGAGTTTATCAAGCCCGACTGCCGGGGAAACTGATTGCTGGACGCGACTTCGAGTATTTCGTCGAAGCTGTCTTGCCCGGCGGAAGCAAGGTGGTGTATCCGGCGACCGCTCCGAGCCTGAACGAAAGCGTGGTCCTGCTGGGCACAGGCTTCGGATCCCCTTCCCGGTGAATTGTTGGGCTCCTGTTGCGTCTAATACTGCATCCTGCTAAAGTTTGACGTTTTTCGGATGAAGAACTGGATTCTCAGATTACTGGCTTTGATTGTCGTCGGCGGGCTTGGGTATGCCGGGTACACGCAGTACCGCGCATGGCAACTGCGCGCCAAAGACCCCAATAACGACCGCCCAACAACCGCACTCGTGATTCAGACAAACATCAGTTTCTCCGTAAACGCTGCCGGCGAAATAAGCCCCGCAGAACAGGTCTCGGTTCGACCCGAGATAAACGGTCGCATCGAAGAATTGCCGGTCGATATCGGCGACCGCGTCAAGAAGGGCGATCTGTTGTTCAAGCTGGACGACAAGGAGCTGCAACAGCAAAAGGCCTCAAACCTCACCGCCATTGAACGCGCAAAGCTCGAATTGGAAAAGGCCGAACGCGATTACCTCCGCGCAAAGGAACTGCTGGCTGGCAACCTGATCTCACAGGAATTGTTCGACAACACCAAAACAACCTTCGAGCTCGCCAAAAATTCACTCGAACGAGCCCAGCGAGACCTCGCAATAATCGAAGAACGCCTTACCAAAACAAAGGTCGTCGCCCCGTTCGACTGCACCGTCTTGACCCGCCCCATATCCGTCGGCCAGGCCGTGTCCGGCTCCGGTGGATTCAACAGCGGCACCGAAGTTCTCACAATAGCCGACCTGAACTACATGATCATCAATGCACACGTCAACCAGGCGGACGTCCCCCGGCTTTCCCTCAACCAACAGGTAAAGGTCACCATCGAAGCTGTCCCGGGATTGGAAGTCACCGGTATCGTCGAGCGCATTGCGCCCCAGGCCACAATCAAAAACAATATCAAAGGATTCGCCGCACGCGTCAGAATCGAGAACCCAGACCAACGAATACGCCCCGGCATGACCGCCAACGTCAAGATTCCGGTCGCCTCCGCTGAAAATGTGCTTGCGGTGCCCCTCGCCGCAGTTTTCACAGAACGCAACCCTGAAACCGGCGCACAAGAACGTTATGTCTATGTCCAATCAGGCTCCGGCTTCGAAAAACGCAAAGTCCAGGTCGGCGTGTCGGATTTCTTCTTCGCCGAAATCCAGGACGGGTTGCGACCCGGCGAAGTCGTCGCCCTCGAATTGCCCAAAGAGGAACGCCAGAAACAAATGAAAGCACTCGCCGGTATGCGTCCGGGCGAATCGACCACTCCACAACCACGCGCCGGCCTCGCCTCGGGCGCCCAAACACGCCCTGCACAAGCAAGCCCAACTGGCACCAAAACAGGTCCAACACCCGGTACCCCAAGCGGCGCTCAAGCCAGCCCGGCCCGGCAGGTCGGGACCGGCACCAGCTCCGGCGGGCGATAGCCGCCTTGACTCATCAACCGCATCTCCAATCCCCATGGCGCTCGTAGAACTCCGCAACGTAAGCAAAATATACCGCCTTGGCGGTGAGGAAATCCGCGCCCTCGACAACGTATCCCTGGACATCGAGGATGGCGAACTCATCTCGATTATCGGCCCGTCAGGCAGCGGCAAATCAACCCTGATGCACATTCTCGGCTGTCTGGATACCCCAACCTCCGGCACCGTGTGCCTCGATGGCATAATGATCCAGAACGCGTCCCAGCGCGAGCTGGCAGCGATTCGAAACCGCAAGATCGGGTTTGTTTTTCAGTTCTTCAATCTGCTCCCAAAGCTCAACGTCCTCCAAAATGTTGAGCTGCCAATGATCTACAGCGGCGTCCCGGGTGGCGAACGCCGCAAACGCGCTCTGGCCGCCCTCGAAGCAGTTGACATGGTCAACCGCGCTCGGCATCGCCCAAGCCAGCTCTCGGGCGGCCAGCAACAACGCGTCGCCATCGCCCGTGCGCTCGTCAACAATCCAAGAATTCTTTTCGCTGATGAACCCACCGGCAACCTTGATTCTCACACAGGCGAGGCCATCCTGAGCCTTTTCCGCAAACTCAACCAGGACGGTCGAACAATCGTCCTTGTCACACACGATCCCGAAATCGCCGCCGTTACCCCGCGCCGAATCGAAATCCGCGACGGTCGAATCGCGTCCAAGATTGATCTGACCCTGGCTGGTCTCGCCCGTGGTTCCGCCCAGGCAAGCCCCGCTTCGCCTCCGTCATGAGCAGTCAGTCCAAAGACATACTCATTCACTCTTCGGCGCAATTCGGTCCAACTCTGATCGCCGGGCTGCGCGAGATTTGGGCGCACAAGTTCCGGTCCCTGCTGACCATGCTCGGCATAATCCTCGGCGTTTCGAGCCTTGTCGCCATGAGCGCCCTCGTCAAAGGAATGGAAAAAGGCGCAAAAGAGGCGCTGATAGCTGTCGGGGGACTCGACAAGGTACGGGTTGAACCTCAGGAGTTGCCGGTCGAACAACGCCATCTTCAAGACCAGGCTGTCGGCATCACAATGAACGACGTCACCGTCATACAAAACGGTGCACCCCTGATCACCAGGGTTTCACCGGAAATGCGCGTGCCGGTCACAGCATCGGCCAACGGCAAAACATTCCGCACCTTCATGTGCATGGGCGTTTGGCCCGTCGCTCTCGAAATGATGGAACACGAGATCGAACACGGGCGAATGTTCAATGAAATCGACGATGAAATGGCCAGAAGCGTTTGTGTCATAGGCACCGCCACCCGCAACGAGCTGTGGGGCAGCCCGGAAGAAGTCGGAAAGGAAATCGTCCCCGTCGGCGAAACAATCTACCTCAACGGCGTCCCCTTCACCATCATCGGCATGTTCAAACACTACGAAAGTGAACAGGACCGCAAAACGCGCGAATTGCAGGCCAAACAGGCCATCAACTCGCCAACAAATCAACCGGCTCAAACCGGCCCACAGCGCAATCGCGGGTACAGCCGAACCTCCGGCGGTTGGGCGTTCTGGATCAAAAACGCCACAATCTACATGCCGCTCAATACCGCTTACATGAAATTCAGGTCCGGTGTCAGCCTCACCGGCTTTGGGCCGCGCTCCCAGTCGAGTTCCACCCCGTCCGGTGCAACCGGTGACCCGCGCCTGTCCAGCCTCGAACTCCGCATCCGCGATTTCGACCACCTCCCAGAAGCGCTCCAGCAGGTCCGTAATCTGCTCATGAGCACGCACAAAGGAATTGAAGATTTCACGTTCCGCACTCAGGAGGAATGGGCCGAAGCAATCAACACTTTCATTCACAACGCACGGTTGAGCGGCGGTCTGATCGCCGGCATCAGCCTTCTTGTCGGCGGCATTGGCATCATGAACATAATGCTGGCAAGCATCTCCGAACGCGTCCGCGAAATCGGCATACGCAAATCCGTCGGCGCAAGCAACGGCGACATCTTCTTCCAAATACTTGTCGAAAGCACCGTCATTGCAATGCTGGGCGGGTTCTTGGGTCTCGGCACATCGTTCGCTCTTGTCAGACTCATTTCAACCATCTCGCCCACAGGCAACGCGCCGATCGTGACAGCGACGGCAATGTTGATCGCTTTCGGGTTCAGCGTTTGCGTTGGTATTCTTGCGGGCCTGCTCCCGGCGTTCAAAGCCGCAAGGCTTAATCCAATCCAGGCCCTCAGATACGAATAGAATTCCGAGACCATGGCCCTTCTGACCACCATAATCGTAGGGATCAAGGAAGTCTGGGCCCACAAGTTCAGGTCGTTCCTGACCATGCTCGGTATCGTCCTCGGCGTTGCCAGCCTTGTCGGCATGGCGGCCATCATCAAAGGCATGGAAAACGGCATGAAAGAAACCATGGTCGCCATGGGCGGCGCCGACAAGGTTCTCCTCCAGGAACAAGATGTGCCGTCTTATCAGGAGCATCTTGCCGATCAAGCCCCGGGCCGAACCATGTTCGACGTCCAGGCTCTTCGATCCAGTGCGCCACTCCTCCGCCTCGTCTCCCCCGAAATGCGTGTCGAAGGCGTTATCGTCACCAAAGGCGAAAAAATGGTCGTCCCATCCGAACTCTGCGGCGTGTGGCCCGCTGTCATCGACATGAACCTCCACACGCTCGCCCACGGACGGTTCTTCTCGGACCTCGACGAGGAATTCGCCAACGCCGTCTGCGTAATCGGCACCGGAATACGCGACGACCTGTTCGGGTCACCTGAAGAAACAGGTCGCGAAATCATTCCAATCGGCCAAACCATTTACCTGAACGGACAGCCCTTCACAATCGTCGGGATGTTCCAACGTTACGAAAGCGAACAGGAAAAAAAGGAACGGCTGCTTCGCAAAAGCCGTCCGCAGGAACCCCAGATCGGGCCCGCTCGCCGACGCGGTTTCGGCAGGGGCGGCTGGGCGTTCTGGCGCAAGAACTATACCATGTACATCCCCCTCAACACCGCTTGGATACGATTCCGCGCCGCATCCGGCAGAGACAACATTCCAGACCCCCGACTCAGCGACATAGACCTCAAAGTGGCCGGCATCGAGCACATCGAGACCGCTCTTCAACAAGCCAGAAACGTTCTTATGCTCACCCACCGGGGCATCGAAGATTTCACGTTCCAAACCCAGGAAAACAATCTCGAAAACATCAACAGGCAAATCCGCAATGCCCGACTCAGCGGCGGATTGATCGCCGCAATCAGCCTCGTGGTCGGCGGCATCGGTATCATGAACATCATGCTTGCAAGCATAAACGAACGCATCCGCGAAATTGGAATCTGCAAGGCCGTCGGCGCCACCGCCTTTGCCGTCTTCACCCAGATTCTGGTCGAGAGCATGGTGATTGCTTTGCTCGGCTCCGCTATTGGCGTGGTCGCCTCTTACGGGTTTGTTCAGGTGCTCCAACTCCTCAGTCCAACCGCCAACGCCCCGGTTATCACACCTGTGGCGATGATTGTTGCCGTCGCTTTCAGCGCTCTGACTGGAATACTGGCCGGACTTTTCCCCGCTTTTAAAGCTGCGCGTCTGGACCCCATCGTCGCCCTCAGATACGAGTAAACCCGTCGGCTCTCTAATCTGTGGGGCGGCTTCATGGCAATGTCGCGCACAGTTTTCCAGCACCGTGAAATACATCGCTGCCGATGGCTGGCTGCCAGCGCGAAGGTCCGGCAGAGGCCTGGGGGGCTCGAAAAACAAAGGCAACGGACACAGTGCCTGGCACTCTATTTGCCTTTCAGCCCACAATGCCTCCTTTCCGTCACCCAGTTGAAAGTTGAGAGTTGAACGTTGCACGTTGAACGTTGCACGTTGAACGTTCCCAACCGGTATCCCGATCAAGTAGTCCTGCTGATAACGCTCAACGTGAAACGTTTAACGCACAACGCTCAAAGGCTGACCGGTCGTTGGGATGAAACCGTGGACATCGAGCCTGGCACTCTATTTGCCTTTCAGCCCACAATGCCTCCTTTCCGTCACCCAGTTGAAAGTTGCAAGTTGAACGTTGCACGTTGAACGTTCCCAACCGGTATCCCGATCAAGTAGTCCCGCTGATAACGCTCAACGTGAAACGTTCAACGCACAACGCTCAAAGGGAGACCGGTCGTTGGGATGAAACCGTGGACATCGAGCCTGGCACGCTATTTCGAATCTGATCTGCGAAAAGCCGCTTGTCCATTGGTCCGACTTCGTGCTTGGCGCCCTTGCTCTGAAGCAGCAACGGCGCCGCATCACCCCATGGGCGGCACAATCGATCGCCACCAGAGCTGTTCGGCGTTGGCGCGAAACCTCGCTAATTCGAATACATGGCGCGTTTTGCCTTGTGGAATGCTGCCCCCGGAGGCGGCAGCCTGCAAACTGCCTCGTCGTAGTTGACAATGTATTGCCACCAGTTGTTGTAGAATCCGTCGGTCGTTCCGGCATTGTGCGGCAGATGTTTCATCCACCAAAGATGATGGTTCACGATACCGTCCCACCCGCCGGTCGCAGCGTTCAACAGTTTTCTCTTCCGCGGCAAGACCGGATAGGTCAGCCAATCATCGGCGTAGGTCCACACAAAATTGGTATTGCTCCAGTCGTAGTCGCTGACCGAATTCGGCGCAAAATGAACACTCCCAACCTCGGCTTCGCCCGGGAAATCCTTGTCCACGCGTGTGAACTGATTCCAGACATTCTTTGGATTACGTTTGTGATCCCAGACGCCCCGGCCCACTGTGAGTGCCAGCACGCTTTCAATCCGGTGACAGTAGCTTTCGAGCATCTCACCTTCGCCGCGCTCGTAATTCCAGCCCATGATCCAGATGGTGCGCCCGATTTCCGGGATGTCGTACGGACGGTAAAACCACGGATTATCAGTCTGGTAGGGGATTTTGTCGCCCGGGGTTTTCCAATGGAACTCGTCCCATGCCATGTACGGCGCGCCCCACAACCAAATCTCGCGCACATCTTCCTCACGGATTTTGGCCTCCAGATCAAACTTGCCAAAGAGCCATTTGAAGCTTGTCATGCCCGGGTTGGCGGAGGCGCGGTCCTTCTCCCACATGTGGAGGAAGGATTCCTCGGTGTAGGTAAAACCATCGCGAAAGGTTGTGAAACCGTCGTAGTCGATCTTCTCCACCACGCGGTAATCCACATAACCGCCGCTTGTGAGTTTCGCGTCGGCGATCATCCTGTCTGTGAGCTGCCATGGATCGGACCATTTCATGTATTCGTGGAGCCTGACGTTGTTCCGCGTTTTGAGAATTGGATCGAAATTGATGACAATTACGTTGACGACCTGGGTGCCCGTGCTCGGAGTGTCGAGCGCCTGGCCCGCCTCGGACTTGTCCAACCAACCGCCCAGGCATGCAATCGACACCGAGAACAGGCAACGCCATTGTTGTTGACCGCCGGTTCCACACGATTTCCGCCCAAGCTTCCTCAACCAATGACAGCAACGCATGCGCACAGCATGTGGCCAAAGCCGATCCTGTCCAGTTCAAATGAAATTGCCTTCCAGCCGCTCAAATAGCACCCTCACAAAGCGCAGTGCGGCGCAGCCGCAACGGAATGATTCCGGCGAAACAAAGGCGTTCGTCGCAGGCTTGGCGTTATGCCGTGTTGCGTTGCGCGTGGCGACCTCGTCGCCCACCGCGGAAATGAGATTGGGATGAGTGGCTGAACAGTTTCACGGGAAAAAGTCTCGCAGGATCTTTTGATTTGCGATCGTTGCACAGATTTTCCAACATGGTAGTACGGCGCAACCCGAACAGCCTTGCCACCGTGAAACCGACACCGACAAGTTGATCCGGGCATTGCGACGGTAAAAACATGAGTTTTATGAAAAAGAATCTGGTTTGTTTGAGCCTCGGCTGGTTTTTTGCAGCGGCCTTGTGGATTGGCCATTCGGCGGTTCCCCTCCCGCGAAGCACGCCAGAGGAACAGGGTGTTTCGTCGTCGCTGCTGCTCGAGTTTGTCAACGCTTTGGACACGCAGATCGATGGCATGCACAGCATCATGATTGTGCGGCACGGGCACGTGATTGCCCAAGGCTGGTGGGAACCGTACGGCCCGGAACATAACCACGTGCTGTATTCGCTCAGCAAGAGTTTCACTTCCACTGCCGTCGGATTCGCCGTGGCTGAGGGCAAGCTCAGCATTGACGACGAAGTCATCAAATTCTTCCCCGAAGACACGCCGGCCAATCCCAGCAGCAACTTGAAAGCGATGCGCGTCCGGGACCTTCTGACGATGTCCACAGGTCATCAGGACGAGCCGCCGATCTCGCCCGATGAAATGTCCGCGAAATCGTTCCTCGCACATCCGGTCCCTCATTTGCCGGGCACGCACTTCAAGTACAACACGGCCGCCACTTTCATGTTGTCCGCAATTGTTCAGAAAGTGACCGGGCAAACAGTGCTGGATTACCTTCGACCCCGGCTGTTTCAACCGCTGGGGATCGAACGTCCGGTTTGGGAGACGAATTTTCAGGGGATTTCGCTTGGCGGATACGGTCTGAGAGTGCGCACGGAAGACATTGCCAAGTTCGGCCAGTTGTACCTTCAGAATGGGCGGTGGCAGGGCAAACAGTTGCTGCCTGCGGCATGGATCCAGATGGCAACCTCGAAGCAGGTCTCGAACGGCAGCAATCCGGAAAGCGATTGGAACCAGGGTTATGGTTTTCAATTCTGGCGCTGCCGCCACAATGCCTACCGCGGCGATGGAGCGTTTGGCCAGTTCTGTCTGGTGATGCCCGACCAAGACGCCGTCATCGCTATCACCAGCGGCACGGGCAACATGCAGGCCGTGTTGAATGTTATCTGGGACAAGTTCCTGCCCGCGTGCCGACAGAAGAAGCTCCGCCCGGACCGTGTTTCGCAAGGCGAGTTGGGGAAGCGCCTGGCAAACTTGCGGGTGCCTCCGGTCCGCGGCGCCAAGACTTCGGCTCTGGCTGCTGAAATCTTGAATTGCCGGTATGTTTTTCCCGCCAATGATCAGAAGCTTGGGAGCGTGTCGGTCCAGTCAACCGATAACGGTCAGAACATCACATTGGTGATGGAGTTTGACGGGAAAGAGATCAGATTGCCCGCAGGTTACGAGCAGTACCTCCGTGGGCACGCACCGCTTTCCATGGGACTTTTGTCCGAGTTCCCGAGCGAGCCCATGGCTGGCACATTTGCATGGACAGCGGACGACACCATCGCGATCAAGGTTTGCGCCTACGGAACTCCCTATCATCTGATTTTCAGGCTCAAATTCGACGGTGACAAGCTCATGCTGGACCGGGAAGCAAACGTGTCATTCGGATCGCGCAAGCAGCCTACATTGCAGGGCACGAGATCTCGTTAGCCACGCTAACCGGGAATATAGGTTATCCGACGTTATTCATCGGCAGGGCGGTGGGCCGCCAGGAAAACCCCGCCGCCCCGACGTTGATCCCACCGGCCAACGCCCAAAGGACACGAAGTCATACTAAAGAATCGATCATGTTTGCGCAGATTCCAGACTGCAAGTTTGCTCGATTTTTCAGGGGATATGGGGACAGGCACGATATTTGGGGGCCGGCAGAGCAAATAGAGGGACAGGCACGATATTATGGGGACTGGCACGATGTCCGATATACTCATCAGGAACGTTCAACGTCCAACGTTCAACTCTCAACTTTCAACGGGGTGACCGAAAGGGCGCATGCTGGGGTGAATATGGGGACAGACACGCAATTTGGACGACTTGACCCTTGACCCGCTGCACCTGACCAAGCGTTGGTCGGGCCGTCGAGGCCGGCTGGGGCGCCGAGATATGGGGACAGGCACGGTGCCCGATATACCGATCAGGAACGTTTAACGTCCAACGTTCAACTCTCAACGTTCAACGGGGTGACCGAAAGGGCGCATGCTGGGCCGAATATGGGGACAGACACGATGTGTATTGGTGAGAAACCTCGTTGACACTCCGGTCCCCCCCTTGATTCCCAGCCCGACTTGTGGCATCTTACGGTCAAATACGGTGACAGGCACGGTATTTGGGCGCCCGGGGCTCTGACCCGGACATGCCCAAGCACCTGCCGGCCAGGGGAGGCCGGCCCCGGGTCTGTCGCCCTGTTACAAGGAGAAACACAACAATCAAGGAGGTTGTAATGAGACTGCCCCGAATTAAGCTTCAGGGTAAAGCCACAGTCTATCACTGCATGTCCAGA
>Ga0123519_10001220_pt1 | contig 44319 bp, 59 predicted proteins | sample YelNatPaOPRAMG02_FD_87396 | JGI IMG/M metagenome (GOLD analysis project Ga0123519, IMG submission 87396) | Hot spring microbial communities from Yellowstone National Park - Yellowstone National Park OP-RAMG-02 (version 2) | ecosystem: Environmental > Aquatic > Thermal springs > Hot (42-90C) ...
AACCTCACCATCGAGCTCATCACCCCCATCGCCCTGGAGAAGGAGCTTCGCTTCGCTATCCGGGAGGGCGGTCGCACCGTGGGAGCGGGGGTCATCAGCGAGATACTGGAGTGAGGAGATGAGCGACCAGAGGATCAGGATCCGGCTGAAGGCTTACGACCACCGAATTCTGGATCAGTCCGCAGGGGAGATAGTGAATACCGCCCAACGGACTGGTGCCCAGGTATCGGGTCCCATACCCCTGCCCACCAGGATCAGCCGGGTGACGGTACTCCGCTCGCCCCACATCGACAAGAAGTCTAGGGAGCAGTTCGAGATCAGGACGCATGTTCGACTGATCGATATCCTCCAGCCCACCCCGCAGACGGTGGACGATCTCATGAAGCTCAACTTGCCTGCGGGCGTGGATGTGGAGATCAAGCTCTGAGCAGCTTTGGCCTGGGAGGAGATGGGGCCAGCGATGGAAGAAAATCCGATCTTTAGAGCTGAAGCCGGAAAGGTCGAAACCTCAAGGGGCTTGCAAGAGGGAAGGTGAGATGGGAGTCGGGCTCATAGGAAAGAAGATAGGGATGACCCAGGTCTTCGACCAGGAGGGAAAGGTTTGTCCGGTGACGGTGGTCGAGGCAGGTCCCTGCCCGGTGGTGCAGAAGAAGACCCGGGAGAAAGAGGGATACGAGGCCTTGCAGCTGGGATTCGAGTCGTTGGCAAAGCCCAAGAGGCTAACGCGACCGGTGCGGGGTCATTTCGAACGTGCCCAGGTCCCCTTCACCCGACATCTTCGGGAGATCCGCGTCGATTCGGCAGACGGTTTCTCGGTGGGGCAGACCCTGACGGTAGAGATCTTCCGGGAAGGAGATCAGGTAGTGGTTACCGGGATCTCCAAGGGTAAAGGATTCCAGGGAGGGGTGAAGAGGTGGGGATACCTGGGTGGTCCCGAGACCCATGGCTCCATGTTTCACCGGGCTCCCGGGTCGATAGGGGCCTCGTCCTTTCCCTCTCGGGTCTTCAAAGGACACCATATGCCGGGCCGTATGGGCGGTGACAGGGTCACCGTCAAGGGGCTGCGGGTGATCAAGGTCTTGCCGGAGAAGAATCTTTTGCTCATCTCGGGCTGTATTCCGGGAGCTAATGGCGGGATCGTGATCGTCAGGAAGCCTTGATCGGGTAGGGATGGAATAGGATCATGGGACAGCTCGCGGTGCTCAACATGCAAAACCAAAAAGTGGGCGAGGTCAGTTTGCCCGATTTCTTCTTCTCCCTGGAGAGGAAGGATCATGTCTTGCACCAGACCATCCTCCAGTACCTGGCCAACCGGAGGGCCGGCACGGCCTCGACCAAGAACAGGTCAGCGGTGACTGGAGGTGGGCGCAAGCCATGGCGACAGAAGGGAACAGGGAGGGCGCGTGCCGGCACCATCCGCTCTCCGCTATGGCGAAAGGGGGGGACCGTCTTCGGCCCTATGCCCCGCAGCTACTCTTACCGGCTCCCCAAGAAGATCAGAAGGTACGCCTTCTGCTCGGCGCTATCCGAGAAGGTGAAGGAAAATGCGCTGCTGGTACTGGATGAGTTGAGCTTTGAGCGGCCGAGCACCAAGGCCTTTGCCCAGATGCTGGAGGGCCTGGGGGCCAAGGGTAAGGTCCTGGTGGCTGCGAAATCCCCGTCCCCGGCGGTGGTCAAGTCGGCTGACAACCTCCCCCAGGTGAGGGTAGTTTCTATCGACAGCCTCAATGCCCTGGACATCTGTCTCTGCGACACGCTGATCCTCACCCAGGAGGCCTTGGGGCTTTTGGAGGACAGGTCGAAGCAATGAAGTCTCCCCATGACATCATCAGGCGTCCCCTGATCACGGAGAAGGGGACGCGGCTGAAGGAGGAAGGGAACAAGTATCTGTTCGAGGTGGCGCGGACGGCGAACAAGATAGAGATAAAGAAGGCAGTAGAAGCCCTGTTCCGCGTTCATGTCCTATCGGTCAACACCGTCTCCCTGAAAGGGAAGGAAAAGAGGGTAGGGCGGTTTCGGGGACGGACCTCCGACTGGAAGAAGGCAGTTGTAACCTTGAAGGCCGGCGATAGCATCGAGTTCGTCGAGGGAGCGTAAAAGGAAAAACGAGAACGAGGGCCAGCAATGCCGATCAAGAATCTGAATCCAACCTCTCCGGGAAGGAGATTCCAAAGCCTATCCACTTTCGAGGAGATCACCCGCCCCAGTCCAGAGAAGAGCCTGTTGGTTTCGTTGGGTAAGAGTGGGGGGAGGAACTCGCAAGGACGCATAACCTGCCGGCACCGCGGAGGCGGCCACAAGCGCCTCTATCGCCTCATCGATTTCCGGCGAGATAAGTTCGGCGTCCCGGCCAAGGTGGTTTCCATCGAGTACGATCCCAATCGGTCGGCACGGATCGCCCTTCTCCAATACCGAGATGGCGAGAAACGATACATACTCGCCCCCCAAGGGCTGGCGGTCGGGGACGAATTGATGTCCGGTCCGGAGGCGGAGGTCAAGGTCGGAAACGCCCTCCCCCTGCGAAACATACCGGTAGGCATGACCATTCACAACATCGAGCTGAAGAAGGGCAAGGGGGGGCAGCTGGTCAGGGGGGCTGGAGGTGCGGCTCAGTTCCTGGCCAAGGAAGGCGATTTCGGCCTGATCAAGCTTCCCTCCGGCGAGGTGAGAAAGATCAGTCTGGATTGCATGGCCACCATCGGTCAAGTGGGCAACTTGGACCACGAGAATGTATCCTTGGGGAAGGCAGGCAAGTCTCGTTGGTTGGGGATTCGACCCAGCGTTCGGGGAGTGGCTATGAACCCTCACGATCATCCTCTGGGAGGGGGAGAGGGCAAGTCGTCGGGAGGGCGTCACCCCTGTACTCCTTGGGGCAAACCCACCAAGGGTTACAAGACGAGGAAAAAGAACCTGCCCTCGGATAAGTACATCGTGAAGCGGAGAAAATAGGAGGCGCCCTTGTCTCGTTCGTTGAAAAAGGGTCCCTATGTGGACGCCAAGCTACTGAAGGTAATCGAGGAGATGAACGCCTCTAAGAAGAAGCGGGTGGTAAAGACCTGGTCGAGGGCTTCCACCATTGTCCCGGAAATGGTAGGCCACACCCTAGCCATTCACAACGGGAAGAAATTTATTCCCATCTTCATTACCGAGAACATGGTGGGGCACCGACTGGGGGAGTTCGCTCCCACCCGCACCTTTCGCGGTCACGGTGCCCACACGGTTCGCTCCACGGCTCTGAAGTGAGGGTCCGGGAAGGGATGAGGGTGAGCGAGGACAAGCGAGGTCGAGAGGGAAAGAGGAATGGCTGAGGTGAGGGCAGCAGGAAGGTTCGTGCGCGTTCCACCACGGAAGGCCAGGCTGGTAGTGGACATGGTCAGGGGCAAGGACATCAACCAGGCGCTCAGCCTCCTGAAGTTCACCCCCAAGTATGCGGCCCGGGTGGTGGAGAAGGTACTTCGCTCGGCGATGGCCAACGCCCAACATAACCATGGGGTGAAGGATCTGGACTCCCTCTATGTCAAGGAGGCCTTCGTGGATGCTGGTCCCACCCTGAAGCGATTTCAACCGAGGGCAATGGGCAGGGCCACTCCTATCCGGAAGCGAACCAGCCATGTAACCATCGTGCTCGAGGAAAGGGAAACGCGGGGGGCCGTGGCCAGGTCCCGTACCCGGTAGCAGGAGCGAATTCTTCAGCAGGAGGTGGGATTTGGGACAGAAGGTTCATCCCCTTGGCTTCCGGCTAGGGGTAAACAAGACCTGGAGATCCAGGTGGTACGCGGAGAGGAACTACAGCGCCCTTCTCCACGAGGATCTGCGGATCAAGAAGTTCATCAAGGAGAAGCTTTTCCACGCAGGGATCGCCCGGATAGAGATCGAGCGGACGGGAGAGCGGGTCCGCGTCTTCATTCATACTGCCCGCCCCGGAATCATCATTGGCAAGAAGGGGGCTGAAGTGGAGAAGCTGAGAAGCGAGCTCGCGGCCATAACGGACAAGGAGATCCAGCTTGAGATCGTAGAGGTCAGAAGGCCGGAGACGAATGCCCAGCTGGTAGCGGAGCAGGTGGCAGCCCAGTTGGAAAGGAGGGTAGCCTTCCGAAGGGCGATGAAAAAGGCCGTAACCTCCGCCTTGAGGCTGGGGGCCAAAGGGGTGAAGATAGCGGTCGCCGGCCGCTTGGCGGGAGCGGAAATTGCCAGGCGGGAATGGTACCGGGAGGGCAGGATTCCCCTTCACACCCTGAGGGCTGACATCGATTACGGTGAAGCAGTGGCCCGCACTACCTATGGGGTGATCGGGGTTAAGGCTTGGATCTATCACGGAGATATCCTGGAGGAGGCTCCCGAGGGACGGGCAGCCGAAGGCAGGCCGTAGGCCTGAGGCCGAGGATGAGGAACGAGGGGTAGACAGATGCTCCAACCCAAGCGGGTAAAATATCGGAAACAGCAACGGGGAAAGATGGACGGCGTGGCCTTCCGGGGGGCGGAACTGAGCTTCGGGGATTACGGCCTCAAGGCCCTGGAGGCTGCTTGGCTTACCGACCGTCAGATCGAGGCTGGTCGGCGAGCAATCACCCGATACATCAAGAGGGGAGGGAAGGTTTGGATCCGGATATTCCCCGACAAGCCGATTACCGCCAAGCCAGCCGAAACGCGTATGGGAAAGGGAAAGGGATCCCCGGAGGGATGGGTGGCGGTGGTGAAGCCGGGCCGTATCCTCTACGAGATGGAAGGGGTGAGCGAGGCCGATGCCCAGGAGGCGATGCGCCTCGCCTCTAGCAAGCTGCCCATAGCCACCAAGTTCGTGGCCCGCAAGAAGGCAGGAGAGCGGACATGAAGGCCAGTCAACTGCGGGAACTGACCGAAGAAGAGCTGCGCCAGAAGCTGTCTGACCTTAGCGAGGACCTCTTCAAACTCAGGATTCGTCATTCGGTGGCCAAGCTGGAGAACCCCATGAGGATAAGAGAGGTGAGGAAGGATATAGCCCGGGTGAAAACCTTGATCCGGGAATATCAGCTCAAGAAGAGGGAACAGGGCGGGCAAGGTTCGTCCTCGGAGGGAAAGAGATGAGCAGCGAGAGGGGCCATCGTCGGGTCGTATCGGGAAGGGTGATCAGCGATAAGATGGACAAGACGGTGGTGGTGGAGATCTCCCGTCTCACCAGACACGCCAGGTATGACAAGATCGTCCGGGTAACCAGCAAGGTTAAGGCACACGACGAGAAGAACGAGTGTCGGATGGGAGATAAGGTCAGATTGATGGAGACCCGTCCCCTGAGCAAGGAGAAGCGTTGGAGGGTGGTGGAGATACTGGAACGGGCTGCCCTGCCGGAAGGATGAAGCAGGGAAGCCCTGGTTCTGGCCTAGGTGATCTGATTGGTGAACCAAGGGAATGGATAGAGATCGGGTTGATGAGCGATGATTGGCTTGAGGACGATACTGGAGGTTGCCGATAATTCGGGGGCCAAGAAGGTCTCCTGTATAAAGGTCCTGGGGGGCTCGGGGAAGAGGTATGCCTCCCTGGGCGATGTGATCGTGGCCAATGTGAAGGAGGCGGTGCCGGAGGGATCGGTGAAGAAGGGAGATGTGGTGCGAGCGGTAGTGGTGAGGACCGCCAAGGAGCTGAGGCGCCCGGATGGTTCTTACATAAAGTTCGACCGGAATGCGGCCGTTCTCATCAACGAGCAGAACAATCCCATCGGAACCCGGGTATTCGGACCGGTGGCCAGAGAGCTGCGGGATCACCAGTTTACCAAGATCATCTCCCTCGCCCCCGAAGTGATTTAGCCCAGGGCGGGCGAGGGATCGAGTGACAAGAGAGCCGGGGTGAGGGACAGCGTGAAGGCGAAGATCAAGAAGAACGACATGGTGATGGTCATAGCGGGGAAGGACAAGGGGAAAAGCGGAAGGGTGATCGCGGTATATCCCCAGAAGCAGAAGGTCTTGGTGGAGAAGATAAACATGATCAAGCGCCATACCCGGCCCCGGGGGCAAGTGCACAAGGGAGGCATACTGGAAAAGGAATCCCCCCTGCACATCTCCAATGTCATGATCTTGTGCGAGAAATGCGATCGCCCGGTAAGGGTGAGGAGGCTTCAACTGCAGGATGGAAGCCGGGTAAGGGTGTGTCATAGGTGCGGAGAATCCTTGGATTGAGCGAGATGGAAAGATCCTACCAGCCGCGACTTAAAGAGAAATACCGGAAAGAGATCGTTCCGGCGCTGATGAAGCGATTCGCCTACCGTAACCCCTTTCAGGTTCCCAAGTTGAGCAAGGTGGTCATCAACATGGGATTGGGGGAGGCGATCTCGAACATAAAGGTGATCGATTCGGCCGTCTCCGAGCTCTCCGAGATCACCGGGCAGCGTCCCATCGTGACCCGCGCCAAGCGATCCGAGGCGGGGTTCAAGCTACGGGCCGGCATGCCCATAGGGTGCAAGGTGACGCTGAGGGGGGATCGGATGTACGAGTTCATCGATCGGCTGATCAATGTGGCCCTGCCCCGGATCCGCGACTTCAAGGGGATACCCACCAAGTCGTTCGACGGCCGGGGCAATTACAATATGGGGATCAGGGAACAGCTCATATTTCCGGAGATCCGATACGACAAAGTGGACATGGTGCGGGGGATGGACATAAGCATCGAGACCACGGCCCGAACGGATGAGGAGGCTCAGGCCCTGCTGGAAGCCTTCGGGTTTCCATTCCGGAGGTAGAGATCCCAGCGGACAAGGGGGCAGGACGGGGAAGGATGAGATAATGGCTCGTAAAGCGATGATAATCAGAAACGAGGGACCACTGAAATACCCGGGGCGTCGGGTCAACCGTTGTCGTATCTGCGGGCGACCGCGTGGGTATCTTCGAAAGTTCGAGATGTGTCGCATCTGCTTCCGGGTATTGGCCCTTCGAGGCGAGATCCCCGGGGTGATCAAGGCAAGCTGGTAAAGGAGGGCGAACCTGAGGCGCCGGAAAGGGCAAACCCAAGTCAAAGAAGGCATGATCTAAGGCAAATCATCATGAAGAGGAATGATTAATGTCCATGACCGACCCCATTGCAGATATGCTGACCCGGATCCGAAACGCGAACCAGGCACTTCACGACAAGGTGGACATCCCCGCCTCCAAGTTGAAGCTGGAGATCGCCAAGATCATGAAGGAGGAAGGGCTGGTCAAGAACTTCAAGCTGATCGAGGACAAGAAGCAGGGGATCTTGAGGATCTACCTCAAGTATGGTCCGGGAAATCAGAGGATAATAAATCGCCTGGAACGCATCAGCCGGCCGGGGCTGCGGATCTATGCCAAGAAGAGGGATCTGGCCAAGGACAGGCGAGGGGTGGGGGTTTCGGTAGTCTCCACCTCCAAGGGGATAATGACCGATCGAAAGGCAAGAGAACTGGGGCTAGGGGGAGAGCTCCTCTGCTATCTGGAATGAAGAATGAAAAAGGGCGAGAATAGGAGGATATGAATTGTCCAGGATAGGAAGGGCACCTATTCCCATTCCAGCGCAGGCGAAGGTCGAAGTGGACGGGGATGAAGTCCATGTGTCCGGCCCCCGGGGCAAGTTGCACCTCCGTTTGCAACCGGGTATGGGGATCAAGGTGGAAGGGGATAAGGTCTTGGTTACCCGGCCTTCCGACGACAAGTACCATCGGGCGATGCATGGCCTGTTTCGTTCCCTCCTGGCCAATATGGTTCAGGGAGTAACGCAGGGGTTCGAGAAGCGTCTGGAGTTATCCGGATTGGGATATTGCGCTCAGGTCCAGGGCAATACCTTGACCCTGAGCCTGGGTTATTCCCATCCCATCAACTTCCCCATCCCCTCGGACATCAAGATCGAAGCGGACAGCCCCACCTCTTTGGTGATCTCTGGAATCGACAAGCAGAGGGTGGGACAGGTGGCGGCTCAGATTCGCGCTTTCCGGAAGCCGGAGCCCTACAAGGGCAAAGGAATCAAATACGCCGGGGAGCGGATCCGCAGGAAAGCAGGCAAGTCGGGGGCCTGATCCTTTGGACCCTGAACAGGTAAGAGATGGCAAGCACTGAGACAGCGGGGATGACCATTGGGTAACGGAGAGAACAGAAGAATAGCCAGACTGAAGAGACACCGGCGGGTGCGGAAGAAGGTCTATGGCACCAAGGAGCGCCCTCGGCTATGCGTCTTCCGGAGTTCGCGTCATATCTACGCCCAGATCATAGATGACGATGCGCGCCGCACTTTGGTGGCTGCCTCGAGCCTCTCTCCATCCATAGCCCAGGCGAGAAAAGATCTGGGGGACAAGAAGGGAGTGGCCAAGGCAGTGGGGAAGGCGTTGGGCGAGGCTGCCCTGAAGGCGAATATCCAGAAGGTGGTCTTCGACCGGGCAGGCTACAGGTACCACGGAAGGGTGAAGGCCTTGGCCGACGGGGCTCGCGAGGTGGGCCTGGAATTCTAAGGAAGATCAGGGAGCGGAGGTAGCGTTTGGAAAGGATAAGTGCGGAGAACCTCGAGCTTACAGATCGGGTGGTCTACATCAACCGGGTGGCAAAGGTGGTGAAGGGCGGAAGGCGTTTCAGCTTCAGTGCCCTGGTAGTCGTGGGGGACAGGAGAGGGGTCGTGGGGCTGGGGCTGGGCAAGGCCTCCGAGGTCCCGGAAGCCATCCGGAAGGGGATCGAAATCGCCAAGAAGAACCTGGTCAGGATCCCCTTGGCCGACAACACGATTCCTCACGCGGTGATCGGCAAGTTCGGTTCGGGGATGGTAGTCCTGAAGCCGGCCTCGGTGGGGACAGGAGTAGTAGCCGGGGGGCCGGTTCGGGCGGTACTGGAATCGGCTGGGGTCAGAGATGTCCTGTCCAAGGTGCTGCGTTCCAACAATCCTCACAATGTGGTAAAGGCCACCCTCCAGGGACTGATGAGCCTAAAGGCCCCTTCCGAGGTTGCCCGCCTGCGGGGCAAAGAGGTGGCGCGGGAGGATGCCGGTGGGTCGGAGTGAGAGGACGATGGGGTCCGGGAGCGCGAGGCGATTGAAGATCAAGCTTCGCCGAAGCCGGATCGGGGTCAGAGATAAGCATTTACAGGTCTTGGACGGCCTAGGCCTCCGCCGGGTCAATCAGGTGGTGATCCGCGAGGATCGTCCCGAAATATGGGGGATGATCCACAAGGTCTCTTACCTGGTAGAGGTGGAAACTATTTAGCCATCGCATTATCCAAGGCAAGAGGCGGGAAGGCACATGGTGAAGATTCACGAGCTCAAGTCTCCCGAAGGGGCTCGTCGGGAGAGAAAGAGAAAAGGAAGAGGGCCCGGCTCGGGACACGGTCAGACCTCCGGCCGGGGGGATAAGGGACAGAAGGCGAGGTCGGGGGGGAATGTCCAGCCCTGGTTCGAAGGTGGTCAGCTTCCCCTGCACCGACGGGTTCCCAAGCGGGGATTCAGTAACATCTTCCGGCAGGAGTACGCAGTCATCAACCTCCGGGACCTGACGGCATTCGAGGCCGGGATGACGGTAGGTCCGGACCTGTTGTGGGAACGGGGCATGATCAAACATCGGGATGATCTGGTGAAGATCCTGGGGAAGGGAGAGATCCATCAGCCTTTGCAGGTATTGGCCCACAAGTTTTCCCGTTCGGCTGCGGAGAAGATACAGGCAGTGGGCGGAAAGATAGAGGTGATCGGACGATGATTGAGAGCTTGGGCAATATCTTCAAGGTCCCGGAGCTCAAGAAGAGGATCATGTTCACCGCCTTGCTGCTGGTGGTCTACCGGATCGGCTCCCATGTCCCCACCCCCGGCATCGATGCCCATGCCCTCGCCTCTTTTTTCAATCAGGTGGGGGGAACCCTTCTCGGTTTCTTCGATCTCTTTTCCGGGGGAGCGCTGCGCCGCCTTTCCATCTTTGCCCTGGGCATCATGCCCTACATCAGTGCGTCCATCATCCTGCAGTTGTTGGCGGTAGTGGTTCCCTATCTGGAACGTCTCAGCAAAGAAGGGGAGCAGGGGAGGAAAAAGATAATCCAGTATACCCGCTACGGGACGGTGGTGCTCTCCGCCATCCAGGCAATGGGGATCGCTATAGGGCTGGAGAGCATGAGGAGCCCGGCGGGAGATATGGTGGTTCCGCACCCGGGCTGGTCCTTCCGCTTGATGACGGTTATTACCCTCACCGCCGGCACGGCCTTCATCATGTGGCTGGGAGAACAGATAACGGAGAGGGGGATCGGCAACGGCATTTCGCTGATCATCTTCGCGGGGATCGTGGTGCGGATGCCGGAAGCGATCATCAATTCCTGGCGTCTCATCTCCAGCGGTGAGATGAGCCTCCTCGTCTTCATGGGCCTGCTGGTGGTGATGGTGCTGGTGGTGGCGGGAACGATAGTGATGACCCTGGGGCAGCGCAAAATTCCGGTACAGTACGCCAAAAGGGTGGTGGGAAGGCGTATCTATGGGGGGCAAAGCACCCACCTTCCGCTCCGGGTCAATACTGCCGGCGTCATCCCGGTGATATTCGCCTCCTCCATCATCATGTTCCCCGCTACCATCGCCAAGTTCATCCACCATCCGTGGATGCAACTGGTAGCCGACGCACTGTCTCCGGCCAGGCCTGTCTATACGGTCCTCTATGTGGCCTCTATCATCTTCTTCACCTACTTTTACACCGCCATCGTTTTCAACCCGGTGGATGTGGCCGACAACATGAAGAAGTACGGTGGCTTCATCCCCGGCATCCGGCCCGGGGCAAGGACGGCGGAATACATCGATCGCATCCTGACCCGAATTACCCTGGCGGGGGCCATATTCTTGGCTGCCATCTCCGTTTTTCCCGAATTTCTCATTGCCTGGATGAATGTCCCCTTCTATTTCGGAGGGACCTCCCTCCTGATAGTGGTCGGGGTGGCCCTGGACACGGTCCAGCAAGTCGAGTCCCATCTCTTGATGAGGCACTACGAGGGCTTTCTCAGGAAGGGAAAGCTCAAGGGAAGGTATACCTGAGGGCTCAGGGCGAGGGTGAAAGCTCCCCATGCGCTTGATTCTGCTGGGGCCTCCTGGGGTGGGAAAGGGAACCCAGGCTCGATTGATCGAGGAGCACTACCGGATCCCGTGCATTTCCACGGGTGACCTTCTGCGGGAAGAGGTAGCCGCGGATACCGCGTTGGGGAGATACGCCGGGTCCTTCATGGAAAAGGGAGATCTGGTCCCCGACGAGGCGATCGTGGAGATGGTGAGAAAGAGGATTGAAGGTCCCCTTTGCCGCAATGGATATTTGCTGGATGGATTTCCCCGCACCTTGGCCCAGGCCCAGGCCCTGGAGGAGATGCTCAGACGGCACGGGGTGGAGATCGACCTGGCCTTGAACCTGGAGCTGGAGGAAGAGGAACTGGTCAGGCGTCTGACCGGGAGAAGGACCTGCCAGAGGTGCGGGGCCATATTTCATGTCCTCTTCCATCCTCCCCAAAGCGAGGGAGTGTGCGATCTGTGCGGGGGAGCGTTGGTGCAAAGGGAGGACGATCGGGAAGAGGCCATCCGCAGAAGACTGGGCCATTATCGGGAGGAGACCGCGCCGGTTATCGACTACTACCGAAAGCAGGGAAAGTTGAAGGATATCTCGGCCTCCGGCAGCATAGGGGAAGTTGAGCGCAAGATCGATCGAATCATCAGGAAGATGTTGCAGGTCCCTTGATGATCCTTCTCAAGTCCCCAAGAGAGATCGATTTGCTCCGGGTCGCCAACCGCATTGCGGCGGAGGCCCTGGCCGAACTTGGCAAGCTGATCGAGCCCGGAATCAGCACCGCGGAGCTAGACAGATTCGCTGAGGACTTCCTCCGGAAAAGGGGGGCAAAGCCGGCCTTCAAAGGATACAATGACTACCCCAGCACCATCTGTGCATCCATCAACGAGGGGGTGGTCCACGGGATACCATCCGCTCGCAGGCTCCAGCAGGGAGATATCGTGAGCATAGATATCGGGACCGTCTATGCTGGATATCATGGAGATGCGGCGGTAACGCTGGGGGTAGGCAAGATATCGCCGGAGGCTAAGCGGCTCCTGGAGGTGACCAGAGAGGCCCTCACCCTGGCCATCGCGAAGGCCAGGGTGGGGTTTCGGGTCTCCGATATCTCCCACGCCATACAGCAGCATGTGGAGGCCCAAGGGATGTCGGTGGTGAGGGCTTTTGTGGGCCACGGCATCGGGAAATCCCTGCACGAAGAGCCCCAGATTCCGAATTTCGGTCCCCCGGGAAAGGGGCCGCTTCTCCAGCCAGGCATGGTGCTGGCCATCGAGCCGATGGTGAACATGGGAACCTGGGAGATCGTGATCCTGGAAGACAAGTGGACGGCGATAACAAAGGATCGCTCCCTCTCCGCCCACTTCGAGCACACAGTGGCGATCACCGAAGAGGGAACGGAGGTGTTGACTTCCCTCGATGGGCAATAAAGGCAAGCGAAAGGATATGTCCAAGGAAGAGGGAATTCAGGTGGAAGGGACGGTAATCGAGCCCTTACCCAACGCCATGTTTCGGGTGGAGCTGGAGAACGGCCATCGGGTCCTGGCCCATATCTCAGGCAAGATGAGGATGCACTTCATCCGCATCCTTCCAGGAGACAAGGTTACGGTCGAGCTCTCCCCTTACGACCTGACCCGAGGTCGGATCATATACCGGTACAAATAGGGCAGTAGGAGCCGGAAAGAGCTAAAAGAGAGCTCCAAGAGCAAGAGGAGTGAGGAATAAAGATGAAGGTTAGGGCATCGGTGAAACCGATCTGCGAGAAGTGCAAGGTGATCCGGCGCAAGGGGGTCCTGCGGATCATCTGCCAGAATCCTCGCCACAAACAGCGGCAGGGATGAGGGGAGGTCCGTGCTTTTGGCTGCCCTTTGGGCTGCGGTCGGGGGAGGGATCGCCTCGCCGCCAGGAAAGGGAAGAGAGGGAGGATGAGTAGTGGCTAGAATCGCGGGAGTGGATTTGCCACGAGAGAAGCGATTGGAGGTGGCGCTGACCTATATTTACGGGGTGGGACTGCCTACTGCCAAGAAGATAGTGGCGGAGGCCAAGGTATCACCGGATGTTCGCGTCAAGGACATGACCGAGGAGGAGGTGGCCCGCGTCAGGGCAGCCCTGGAGGGCAAATACACGGTGGAGGGCGATCTGAGGCGGGAAGTTTCTACGAACATCAAGAGGTTGATGGATATAGGCACTTACCGTGGGCTCCGGCACCGTCGGTCGCTTCCCGTTCGGGGACAGCGGACCCGGACCAATGCCCGAACCAGAAAAGGTCCCCGCCGGACCGTGGGAGCCAAGAGAAAGAAAAGCTAGAGGCGCGGAGAAAAGGCGATGACGCAAAACAAGAAGAAGACGGGCCGGGGCCGAGGCAAGAAAGAATTCAAGAACATCACTCAGGGGATTGCCCGCATCCAGTCCACTTTCAACAACACCATTGTGACCATTACCGACCTGAATGGCAATGTGATCACCTGGGCCAGTGCAGGCAGCGTGGGATTCAAGGGTTCGCGCAAAAGCACTCCCTTCGCCGCTCAGATGGCCGCCGAACAATGTGGGCAGAAGGCCCTCTCCTATGGAATGAAGCAGGTGAAAGTCCTGGTGAAAGGGCCGGGCGCGGGGCGGGAAGCGGCGATCAGATCCCTTCAGGCTGTGGGCTTGGAGATATCGGCGATCAAGGATGTTACGCCGATTCCCCACAACGGCTGTAGGCCGCCGAAAAGGAGGAGGGTATGAACCAGACCAGCGAATCGAAGGTGGGGGCAGCATAAGTGGCAAGGTACCTGGGACCGGCTTGCAAGATATGTCGGAGGGAAGGCAGCAAGCTCTTCCTGAAGGGGGATCGCTGCTTTTCCAACAAGTGCGCTCTGGAGAGGCGAGCTTACGCCCCGGGAGAACACGGTCAGCGGAGGATAAAGGCCACTGACTACTCCATGCAGCTCCGGGAAAAACAGAAAATGAGACGGACCTACGGGGTGACGGAAAAACAGTTCCGCAATTACTTCCGTCAGGCGGAAAGGCTGCGGGGGATGCCGGGTGAGAACCTGATCTGCCTGATCGAACGCCGCCTGGACAATATCGTCTATCGGATGGGCTTTGCCTCCTCGAGGGCGGAAGCGAGGCAACTGGTGGGTCATGGTCACTTCAGGGTCAACGGTCGCCGGGCCGATATCCCCTCCATGCTGCTCCGACCGGGAGATGTGGTGGAGGTAAGGGAAAGCAGCCGCGATCTTCTGGTTTTCAAGGAGGCGGTGGACTCGGCTAAGCGACGGCCCATCCCCAGCTGGCTGGAAGTGGACGCTCAGGCCCTGAGGGGAACCGTCAGATCCTGGCCCACTCGCGAAGAGGTGTCGCTGCCCATCCAGGAAGAACTGGTAGTGGCCATCTATTCTAAGTAGGGTTCGAGGTTTACATGATCCAGAACTTGAAGGGATTTCAAAAGCCGAAACGATTGGAGTACGAGGCCGAGACGCTGACCTCTACTTACGGAAAGTTCATCGCCGAGCCTTTCGAGAGAGGGTTTGGAGTCACCATCGGCAACTCCCTGCGACGGGTACTCCTCTCTTCTATCGAGGGGGCCGCGGTGACATCCGTCCGGATTCCAGGGGTGCTTCACGAGTTCTCCACCATTCCCGGGGTGAAGGAGGATGTCACCGACATCATCCTCAATATCAAGGGTCTTCGCCTGAAGCTGAATGTGGACCACCCCAAGACCCTGTATCTTAAGGTCTCACGGCCTGGACCGGTAAGGGCCAAGGATATAACTCCGGACCCGGATGTGGAGATCCTCAACCCCGAGCATTATCTGGCCACCCTGGACGAGAAGGGCAAGTTGGAGATGGAGCTGGAGGTGGGCCGGGGCCGGGGATATGTGCCGGCGGAGAGAAACAAGAAGGAGGGCCAAGCCGTGGATGTCATCCCGGTGGATTCCCTATTCTCTCCGGTGCAGAAGGTGAACTTCCAGGTGGAAGATACCCGGGTGGGACAGGCCACCGATTACAATCGTCTCATCCTGGAGGTCTGGACCGATGGCAGTGTCACCCCCCAGGACGCGATAGGATATGCGGCCAAGATCCTGAAGGACCATCTCAACATCTTCATCAACTTCGAGGAAGAGGAGGAGATCAAGGAGGAGACGGCCAACAGCTTCCGGGAAGAGCTGTGGGCGAACCTGAACCGACCGGTGGAGGAGTTGGAGCTGTCGGTCAGGTCCGCCAATTGCCTGAAAAACTCCAATATTCGTTTCATCAAAGACCTGGTAGTGAAGACGGAAGCGGAGATGCTGAAGACCAAGAATTTCGGTCGCAAGTCGCTGCAGGAGATAAAGGAGATCCTGGCGAAAATGAACCTCTCTTTGGGGATGAAATTGGAGGATTTGGGCCCCCCGCCCCCTGCCTCCAAGGCCAAGGGAGAGAAGCAGTGACCCCGCCGCCCAGGTCTTAACCGAAGGAGAGCTATCGTCATGCGTCACCAGAAGGCAAGAAGGAAGTTGGGAAGGACTAGCTCGCATCGGGAGGCCCTGCTCCGGAACCTGGTCACCTCTTTACTCATGCATGAGAGGATCATCACCACCGAGGCTAAGGCCAAGGAGTTGCGACGCATCGCGGAGAAGATGATCAGTCTGGCCAAGAGAGAAGATCTGCACGCCCGCCGTCAGGCCGCTCGGGTCATCATGGACGAGAGCGTGGTCAAGAAGCTTTTCGACAGCCTGGGGGCGAGATTCTCAGAGCGGCAGGGGGGGTATACCCGCATCACCAAGCTCTCCTACCGGGCTGGGGATGGAGCCCCCTTGGCTGCAATCGAGCTGCTGGACCAGGAGAGCGAGAAACGGGAGTCTTCGGTAAAGGAGAAGGTGAAGAAGGCCTTCCGGAGGACGAGGGGATCGAGGGGAGGATCGGCGAAGAGGAAGGAAGCGTTGGAGGCTAAAGAGCCCAAGAAAGAGGGCGGTCCCCCCGCGGAGAGCAAGCCTGGTGGCCGTCGAGGCGGGAGGAGGAGAAAGCCTCGCCCCCAGGAAGGATCGGAACAGGGCTGAGCTCTTAGCTTGGGCGGAAGAATTGATGGCTGAGGCAGGGCCGGTTGAGGTCCTGCCTTTTTGTTTTTTCGGGACCTGGCACAGGAGCCGGAGGTTCTCTTCGGCCGCATTGCCGTCCGGTGAGAAGCAGGGGGCGGGAAAAAAACATTGTCCCCAAAGGCGAAAAGGTTTAAATTAGGCATGGATCGGCGCGGAAAGGAGCCCTGTACCGAAAGGGGCGGAGGGGGAAGGCTTGACCTTTTCCCCGCTCCGGCAAAAAAGAAAAGAAAGGAGCAGCAGAGAAAGGAGGGATCCAGATGAGGGAGGAGAAGATTGGGGAGGTAGCGAAGTATTTTGCCAAGGTCTCGGTAGCCGGGGTGCGGATCGAGACCGGTTCTTTACGGATAGGGGATACCATCCGGATCAAAGGGCACACCACCGATTTCACCCAGCGGGTGGATTCCATGCAGCTCGATAACTTGCCGATCGAGTCCGCCGCTGCCGGGCAGTTGGTGGGGATCAAGGTGAGGGAGCGGGTCCGCGAGAAGGACGAGGTGTTCAAGGTTGAGGAATGAGGGGGAGCGAGGAGAGGACCTCTCCGAGGAGTTCCGGCGGGAGGAGAGAAAGATCAGGGAGGTGCAGCTCCTCTCCGATTTGGTGGTTGGCCTTGTGAACTCAGGCGGCCTGAGCCTGTTCGAGTGTACCTTGCTGGTCCAGGCCGCCAAGAGATTCGTACTGGCTCGCTTCCCGGATAAGGAGGAGCTTTACGAAATGATCTACGGGTCCCGCTTTCGGAGGGCGATCGGTCGCAAGCTGGCCCTCTCTGCGGAAAGGAATTGATCCTCCATGGTGCTTTCGCTGCCAGCTTTGCAGGAAGTGGCCGCTCAGGCCTACCAGATCCTGAGGAATTGCAGCCTGTGCCCGCGGTCTTGCCGAGTCAATCGTCTCCAGGATGAGGTCGGATATTGCCAGATAGGGAGGCAGGCCCTGGTTGCCAGCTATGGTCCCCACTTCGGGGAAGAAGCGCCCCTGGTGGGGAGGTTTGGGTCGGGCACCATCTTCTTCTCCCGTTGCAATCTGCGGTGCATCTTCTGCCAGAACTACGAGCTGAGCCACCTGGGAGAGGGCCGCCCGGTGGACGAGGAGACCCTGGCCGAAATGATGCTCTCCCTCCAGCAGCAGGGCTGTCACAACATCAATCTGGTGACCCCCACCCATGTGGTCCCCCAGATTTTGGGGGCGCTGGCCCGGGCCCGGAGCAGGGGCCTCCATCTTCCCATCGTTTACAACTGCGGAGGATATGAATCGGTGTCCACCCTCAGGCTGCTGGAAGGCGTGGTCCAGATCTACATGCCCGATGCCAAGTACGCCTCGGAGGAGGTGGCGAGGGAACTATCGGATGCCCCCGACTATCCCCGTATCGTGAAGGAGGCGCTGAAGGAGATGCACCGGCAAGTGGGTGACCTGCAACTGGACAGCCAGGGGCTGGCAGTCTCGGGCCTCCTGGTTAGACACCTGGTCCTTCCCCACGGCCTGGCCGGGACCAGAGAGATCATGCGCTTCCTGGCCCAGGAGCTCTCGCCCCACACCTATGTGAACATCATGGATCAGTATCGTCCGACCTACCAGGCCCTTTACCATCTCCGCCTCAACCGGCGTATCAGTTCCGCCGAATACCGGGAGGCGGTAAAGATCGCCCGGGAGGAAGGGTTGTACCGAGGTTTTGACGGCCCATGAAGAGGATCGATGGCTACGACTTTGGCCGGATCGAAATCGAAGGGGAGTGCTATCGCTCCGATCTGATAATCTATCCGGATCGAATAGACAGCAATTGGTGGAGGAAGCAGGGCCATCTGCTCCAGGTGGATGATCTGCAAGGGGTAGTGGAGGCCAAGCCCGAGGTACTGGTGGTGGGAACCGGCAGGTATGGGATGATGGCCGTTCCCGCCGCCACCCGCGATTACTTGGCCGCATCCGGAATCGAGCTGATCGTCGAGGAGACACCGCGAGCCTGCCAGACCTACAATCGGCTCGCCCGCGAGAAAAGGGTAGTAGCGGCCCTTCATCTGACGTGCTGATCCATTTTCCTGCAGCCAAGGCCTACGAGCACGCCCGGAGCCTTTGCTTCCCGCGACGCGCCGGTGGCGGGGGAGCGGAACGAGCCCGGCAGTACATCGTCGGGGAATTGGAGAAATGGGGTTACCGCGTAGATCGGGAATCCTTTCCGGTTCAGGCTGACCCTTCCCTCTTTCTGCGGGCCCTCTTGGCCTTGAGCTTGCTCTCCTTGGTGGTCTCCTTCCAGGTGAGCCGGACCCGACCCCATGTTGCCTCCTTGCTGATCTTGCTTCCGGCTCTCCTACTGATCTTTGCCCGTCACCTCTGGGTGCTTCTGGTTTCCCATTCCTGGCCTGTCAAGCCCCGGCCCCAGCCGGGGGTCAATCTCCTCACCTCCCTCCCCCCGAGCGGGGAGGGGGCGCGGCATATCCTCCTGGTTGCCCACTACGACTCCAAGGCCCAGACCCTCTCTCTCATTGCCAGGACCTTGTTGCTCATATGCCTGGCCCTGCTCATGCTTTTTCTCTCCTCCGTCTACCTCTCCTTTGGCCACCCGGTCTCGTCCCTCTATCCCTTTGCCTCGCGCCAAGGAATCGGGTTCCTCTCGGCGGTCACTGCCCTCTGCGCCCTCCTCCTTTACCGGAACAAGACCTTCGATGGTTCCCCCGGGGCCCTGGACGACGCCGGGGGGGTGGGGGTGCTCTTGGGTCTGGCGGAGGTGCTGAGGGAGCGGCCTCCGGCCCGGGTGGGGGTGGATTTCCTCCTCACCGACGCGGAGGAGGAAGGGCTGTGGGGAAGCTGGTTTCATGTGAGGTCGCACCGGGATGAGCTGCTGCGGCAAAGACCCCAGATCCTGAATCTGGACGGGGTCGGGATCGGGGGGAGGCTTCGTTTGTACGGCGCCTCGTCCTCGAGGGTGAGGGGTGATCTCCTCTCCCTGGCCCGCTGCTGCGGCATTCCCCTGAAGCATTCCCCGGGTTTGCCCGGGGTGCTCATGGACCATGTCCCCTTCCGTTTCCTGGGATTGGAGGCGGTCAGCCTCTTTTGCCTTTCCGCCAAGAGCCTTCGCATCCACACCCGGCGGGATGGACCCGACCTGCTGGATGAGGAGGGACTACGGGAGGCGGGGGAGCTGATCCTGTGCCTGCTGGAGGAAGGAGGAGGGCCAATCTCTTCCACCCCGTCCAGCGGCAGTGGGGTTGGTCCTGACTGCCAGATGATGAGACCCGATGCAGGCATCCATTCATCTCATCGATGAGACGACGAGGTAGGAGGAATTGAGGAACGCGGAGATCGCCCGAATCTTTTACCAGATGGCAGACCTGCTGGAGATCAAGGGGGACAACCCCTTCAAGGTGAGGGCCTATCAGAAGGCGGCTCAGAACATCGAGAGCCTGAGCGAGGAGCTGACAGAGATTCAGGCTCGGGGCGAGTTGGAGAGGATCCCCGGGATCGGCAAGGACCTGGCCCAGAAGATCGCGGAGATGATCCAGACGGAGAAGCTCTCCGTCCTGGAGGAGCTCAAGAGGGAGATACCGGAGGGACTCCTGGAGCTCCTGACAGTCCCTGGCCTGGGTCCCAAGAAAGCCAAGGTCCTTTATGAGAAGCTGGGCATTCAGTCCATGGAAGAGCTAGAGCAGGCGGCGAAGGCAGGCCAGTTGCGGGATCTGCCCGGGTTTGGCCTCAAGACGGAACAGAACATCCTCTCCGGGATCGAGTTGGTCCGGAAAGGAAGGGAGCGCATGCTCCTGGGCCGGGCCCTGCCCCTGGCCGAGGCGATCATGAAAAGCCTGGCCTCCCTGCCGGAGGTCCACCAGATCAGCGAGGCCGGCAGCCTGCGGCGCCGACGGGAGACGGTGCGGGATATAGACATCCTGGTTACCTCCAGCGATCCGGAGAGGATCATGGATGTCTTCGTGAAGCTGCCCCAGGTAAAGGAGGTGATGGCCAAGGGGACGACCAAGGCCTCCATCCTCACCCGGGAGGGGATGCAGGTAGACCTGCGGGTGGTGGAGGAAGAGTGCTACGGGGCTGCGCTGGCCTATTTCACCGGCTCCAAGGCCCACAACATCCGCATCCGGGAGATGGCCAATCGCCAGGGCCTCAAGATCTCGGAATACGGCGTCTTCCGGGAGGACAACGGCCAGCGGGTGGCGGGGGAGAAGGAAGAGGAGATATACCGCATCCTCGGCCTTCCCTATATCCCACCCGAACTGCGCGAGGACCGGGGGGAGATCGAGGCCGCCCTGGAAGGAAGGCTGCCGCGCCTGGTGGAGATGGAGGATATCCGGGGAGATCTGCACTGTCACAGTAACTGGAGCGATGGGGGCCATTCCATCCGGGAGATCGCGGAGGCTGCCCGTCGCAGGGGATATGCCTATATCGCGATCACCGACCACACCCAGTCGTTAGGGATAGCGCGGGGCCTGAGGCCGGAGAGCGTGGAGCAGCAGCTCCGGGAGATCGAGGAGGTGAACCGAGGGCTGCAGGGGTTCCGGGTCCTCTCCGGGAGCGAGGTGGACATCCGCAAGGACGGGACGCTGGACCTTCCGGACGAGATCCTGGCCCGGCTGGAGGTGGTGGTCGCCTCCGTTCACTCCTCCTTCAAGATGAGCCGCCAGGCCATGACCGAACGGATCATCAGGGCGCTGCGCAACCCCTATGTGAGCATTCTGGGACACCCCAGCGGCCGGTTGCTGGGGGAGAGGGAGGCCTACGAGGTTGATCTGGAGCAGGTGATCAGGGCAGCGCGGGATACCGGGACGGCGCTGGAGATCAACTCCTTTCCCCAGCGACTGGATTTGGATGACATCCACTGCAAGCGGGCAAAGGAGCTGGGGGTGGTCTTGGCAATCGGCACCGATTCCCACACCAACAGCCAATTGGAGACTATGTCCCTGGGCCTGGCCGTGGCCCGGAGAGGATGGCTGGAGGACGAGGATTTGCTGAATACCCTCCCGGTGGAGGATCTGCTGGCCCGATTGCGAGCGAAGCGGCAACGGTGATCCCCACCGCTCCTTTCCCTGGCCGCTTTAGGGGCAGGCTGGGGCGGGGGAAAGGATGGCAGCAGGGAAGGGAATCAGGGCGAAGGAGGGTTTACGATGAGGGCCTATGTCTTGATAGACGCTATGGTGGGGAGGACCAAGGAGGTGCTGGTCGCGCTCCAGGGAATGGAGGGGGTCAAATCGGTGGACGCCGTAACCGGTCCCCACGATCTGATCGCCGTGGTGGAGGCGGAGACCCTGAAGGACCTGGGAGAGGTGGTCCTCTCGCGGGTGCGGGGGGTCAAAGGGGTCACCCGGACCGTGACCTGCATGGTCATCGAGCTGAATTGAAGGGTGGCCTCGAGCCGGAGATGGAGATCAAGAATTGGCTCCTCACCGGCAGGCCCGGTGTGGGCAAGACCACCCTGATCCGTCTCCTCCTCTCCTCCCTGAGGGTGCGAGCGGGCGGCTTCCTCACCGAGGAGATCCGGGAGCAGGGGGAGCGGGTCGGCTTCAGGCTGCGCGACCTGGAGGGGAAGGAAGGGATCCTGGCCCATGTGTCCTTCCCCGGCCCCTGCCGGGTGGGAAGATATGGGGTGAGGGTGGAGACCATGGAGGAGATTGGGGTCCCGGCCCTGAGGAGGGCGGTGGCGGAGAGGGAGCTGGTCATCGTGGACGAGATCGGACGGATGGAGCTTTTCTGTCCCCCTTTTCGGGAGGAGATCCAGCGGGCGCTGGATGCGGCTACTCCTCTGCTGGGGGTGGTGCAGCAGCGATCCCTCTACCTGTTTCCGGACCTTCCTTATCGGCCTGATACCAGGATCTGGGAGGTGAGCCCGTCGAATCGGGACTGGCTGGGCCCCGAGCTGCGGCGGAGCCTGCTGGCTGCTTATCCCCACTGGGCAGGAGCGGGGGGAGGGAAGGAGGGATGAGGATCGGGCTGGTCCCTGTGGGCAAGCGCGTGGACGAGGCCTTGGTCTCCTTTCTGGCTGCCGAACTGGGCCGGAGCTTCGGGCTGGCGGTGGAGGTTGTGGCTCCGTTGCCCACCCCGCGCTATGCCTACGACCAAAGGAGGAGACAGTACCTCTCCTCTTCCATCTTAATCCGGCTGCGAAGGCTGCGGGACGGGGTCTTTTCGCGGATCCTGGGGATCGCCGAAGTGGATCTTTTTGTCCCCTCCCTGAACTTCGTCTTCGGCGAGGCGGACATGGTGCACGGGGTGGCGCTGATATCCCTTTTTCGGCTGCGGCCCGAGAACTACGGCCGGCCTCCGGAGCCGCTCCTTTTGCGAGAAAGGGCCCTCAAGGAGGCGGTTCACGAGCTGGGCCACACTTTCGGGCTCATGCACTGCCCCAATTTCCGCTGTGTCATGTATTTTTCCAACCAGCTAGCGGACACGGACCGCAAGCGGGCCTCCTTCTGCCGGAACTGTCAAGCCTTGCTCAGCGGCGACTTGAAGGAGGCTACGAGGGGGAGGGGGAGATGAGAGGACAGCTTAAGGGGAAGATATTCTCTGGCCTCTTCCTGGGCCTGGCGCTGCTCGCCGCGGCGGGGACGATCATCGCCCCATCCCTGCGGGCCCAGACCGAGGCGCCCCGCTCCCTCTACTGGGAGGAGATCGAGGTAAGGATCGACATCCAAAGGGATGGATCGCTCCTGGTGGCGGAGAAGCTGGCCTATGTCTTCGATGGTCCCTGGCGAGGGGGGTATCGCATCCTTTCCCGGCGGGGGCTGGAGAGCATCTCCGACATCGAGCTGGGGGAAGGGGATCTCCCTTACCGGCCCGGGGGCCTGGGCAAGTACCAATACCAGGTGCGGCCGGTGCGGGAGGGCTGGGAAGTGAAGTGGCGCTGCCGCGAGGACCAGGAGCCCCCCTTCGTCCACGCCGCCAAGACCTTCCTCCTTCGCTACCGGGTCCAGGGGGCGCTCAACCACTATCGGGATAGGGACGAGCTCTACTGGAAGGCCATCTTCGAGGACCGGGAGGAGGTGGTGAAGCGGGCGAAGGTGATGGTGCACCTTCCCGATCCGGTAGAGGAGGGGAAGTTGAAGGCGGACCTCTATTCGGGGGCGCAATCCTCCCGCTTCTTCCGCCTGGACGCCTCCACCATCGCCTACGAAGGGGAGGAGCTGCCCCCTCATGGTCGCTTCGAGGTGCTGGTTCGATTCCCCCCCGGGATGGTGGAACGGCACTTCTATTGGGGTCGCTTCTTCCGGGAGAGGATCAGCCCGCTTTTCCCCCTGTTCTTGCCCCTCATCTGCTTCTTGTTTCTTTTTCTGCTCTTTTGGCACAAGGGAAGGGATTATCGGGTGGATCCGGTGGCCACCGACTTGCGGGAGCCCCCCTCCGAGCTGGCCCCGGCCTTGGCCGGCACCCTCATAGACGAGCGGGCGGACCTCAAGGAGATAGTGGCGACCTTGGTGGATCTGGCCCGGCGGGGATATCTGGAGATGACGGACAAGAGATCCGGCCGTTGGCTCTTTTCCCGCAGCGACCTGGAGATCACCCTGAAGCGGCGACCAGAAGAGGGATCCCTCCTCTCCTTCGAGCGAGCACTACTGCTCCACCTTTTCGGGGATAAGGAGGAGGGGAACAAGATCACCCTAGCGGACCTGAAGGATTCTTTCTATCGCCATCTTCCGGCCCTGAAAGATGAGATCTATGCCCTTTGCCAGAGGCTCGGCCTTTTCGAGCGTGATCCGCGGCGCGTCACACGCAGCTATGTGGCAGGGGCGGCGATCCTCCTGGTGGTGGGCCTGATCGTTCTGGGCCTGGATGTCCCGGCAGCCGCCTTCATGGGCCTGTGGGCCGCCCTCTTTAGCGGAATCCCCTCCTTTCTCCTGTTCCAGAGCGCCCGGGAAGGAAAATGGGTCCTGGTGGCCTTTCTTTCCTTCTTCGTGCTGGTGGGAATGGGGGTGATGGTCCTGGCCCTGCCCGCGATCTTGGGCCAATCCGGCATCGGCTCCCTGGGGAGGCTGGGCCTGGGATTGCTCTTCTGCTCTCCCATCGTCGCCGCCTTTGCCCCCGCCATGCCCCGCCGGACCGTGAAGGGATCGACCGAGAAGGCCAAGTGGATGGCCTTCTATCGTTACCTGAAGGAGATCTCCGACTTCCGCGATCAGGCAGCCGGGGCGGAGATCTACGAGCGCTACCTCCCCTACGCCATCGCCTTCGGGGCGGAGAAGGAATGGACCGCGCGCTTTGCCCGGCTGGAGGTCCCTCCACCTACTTGGTATCGCTCCCATTACTATGGTAGTGATAATTGGGAAGGATCGCCGCACTATCGAACCGGCCACGGGGAGCCGGGATCGGGAGAGGGTTTCCACGTACCCACCCTACAGGGGATAAGCGACAGCCTCTTTTCCTCTCTCAACGCCCTCTCCTCGGCCCTCGCCTCCTCCCCTTCCAGCAGCGGTGGCGGCAGTGGGGGTGGGGGTGGCGGAGGTGGCGGTGGAAGCGGAGGAGGTGGTGGCGGTGGCTGGTAGGATGGCGGGCCTGGCCCTCCTGGGGGTGGGGGTGGCGGCCGGATCGTTCCTACTCCTGGGCTTTTGGGAGGGAAAGCTGGAGGCCTCGGGCCTGATGCTGGGGGCGATCCTGTTCGTTTTGCCCTTTCTGGTGGGCGGGATCTACCTCTTGCTCCGCTCTGCCGAGGAGGCGAGGGCGGAGCTGAGGCTGAGACGGGAGAGGGAGATCCTGGCCCAGATCGAGGCCAAGGGAGAGGTGAGGATGTCGGATCTCTGCCTGGATCTCGGCCTGGACCGTCCTGCGGTGGAAAGCCTGCTCCGCGATCTGGTAGCCAAGGGCCTCTTCGCTGGGGCCATCGATTGGAAGGAAGGCATCCTGCTAAGTGCGGAGGCCAAGGCCTCGGCCGGGACCGGCTGCCCGCGCTGCGGCGGGGAGCTGCGTCCGGCGGGAAAGGGGGTCCTGCGCTGTTCCTATTGCGGCTCCGAGATCTATAGATGATCGGATAGCTTATCGTCCCATCGTCCATGGCCTCCTCCTTGGTCAAGATCGGCACCTGCGGCTTCTCCCTGAGCCGAAAGCAATACTATTCGCGCTTCTCGGTGGTGGAGATCCAGCAGACCTTCTACCAACCTCCGGAACCGCGCACCGCCGAGAGGTGGCGGCGAGATGCCCCTTCGGACTTCGAGTTCGCGGTTAAGGCGTGGCAGCTTATCACCCACGAGCCCTCTTCCCCCACCTATCGCAGGCTCAGGCGTCCCCTGCCAGGGAAGGCCGAGCACTACGGTTCCTTCCGGCCGACGCCGGAGGTAGCGGAGGCATGGAGGACTACCGAAGAGGTGGCTCGCCTGCTGGAGGCTCGGGTGATTCTCTTTCAGACCCCGGCCAGCTTCGAGTTGACGGAGACCAATCGGCAAAACATGCGGGCCTTCTTTCGGCAGATAGCGCGGGGGAGGTTTCTTCTCGCCTGGGAGCCGCGCGGTCGGTGGCCGGAGCAGGAGGTGGAAGATCTCTGTCGGGAACTGGACCTGGTCCATGTGGTAGATCCCTTCCAGCACCGGCAATTGGCCGGTTCCATCCGCTACTTCCGCCTCCACGGCAAAGGAGGCTACCGCTATCGCTATTCCGACGGCGATCTGGCATGGCTGAAGGAGGAGCTGGAGCCGGGGATGATCACCTATTTTTTGTTCAATAACATCTCCATGGCGGAAGACGCGGAGAGGTTGAAGAGGCTGGTCCATGGCTGATTCGATCCAGCTGAAAGAGATCGAGGCCAAATCCATCCTCAATCGGTCCGGCATCTCCGATTTCACCCTCAACTGCTACCTGGGCTGTCAGCACGGGTGCCGGTATTGTTACGCCCGTTTCATGCTGCGCTTCTCCCCTCACCAGGAAGAGTGGGGAAATTTCGTGGATGTGAAGATCAACGCCCCCTCCTTGCTGGAGCGGCAGGCGAAAAGGGCTCCCAAGGGACGGGTCTTCGTCAGCTCGGTCTGCGATCCTTACCAGCCCTTGGAGAGCCGTTACGGCCTCACTCGATCTTGTCTGGAGATCCTCCTCCGGTATGGGTATCCGATCACCATCCTCACCAAGTCGGCCCTGGCGGCCCGGGATCTCGACCTCATGGAGAAGGGGGCGGAGCTGGAGCTGGGAGTGACCGTTACCACCGCCGACGAGAAGTTGCGGCCCCTGATCGAACCAGGAGCCTCTCCCACCGCGGATCGCCTTTCCCTGCTGGAGGAGGCCAAGGCCAGAGGGATCAAGATCTACGCCTTCCTGGGACCTTTCCTGCCCGGCCTTTCCGACACCACCGAGAACCTTTCCTTTCTGGTCCGGAAGCTGGCGCAGATCGGAGCCGATTACCTCTATGCCGATGTCCTGAATCCCCGGCCCCAGGTCTGGTCCTCGCTGAAGGGCTTGCTGGGCGAGCGCTTTCCCGAGCTGGTGGAATCCACCCGCCAGGTCCTCTACCATGGCCGGCGGAGGGTCCTCCATCAGCAGGCGATACGGAGCAGGATCCTGGAGGCGGCGCGAAGGTACGGTTACCAGGGAGAGATTCATTTCTGCTTCTGAGCCCGGCCTGAAGGCGGGAAGGGATGCGAGGAGGGAGAGATGAGCCGGGGGGATGGGAAGAGAGGGAAGGGGATAGGAGGCTGGGCCCTGATCGGTCTGATAGCGATCGCCTTTCTCCTGGAAGGACCGATCCGGGAGGGGGAACGGGCCCTCCACCCCCTCTCTCCTTCATGTTCATCTTCATCTTCGACCTGCCCCTTCATCCAGTCTGCCCTGACCCCTTCTGCCCTGGCCCAGCCGGGAGGGTTGAATCCGGGCGATCCGGCTGCCCTCAAGGTGAGGAGGCGGGGCAAGGATCGCTCGGAGATGGTCTTCATCGAGGCGGGGGAATTTACCATGGGCAGAGATCGGGGCGATCCGGCCGAGGGGCCCGCCCACCGGGTCTACCTGAGGGGCTACTGGATCGACCGCTACGAGGTCACCAACGCCCAGTACCTCATGTTCATGGAGGAGACCCATCGCCCCCCTCCCTCCTGCTGGAACACCCCCAAGCTGAACGAACTCGATCAACCGGTGGTGGGCGTCTCCTGGGAGGATGCCGCCGCCTACGCCAAATGGGCGGGGAAGAGGCTGCCCACCGAGGCCGAATGGGAGAAGGCGGCTCGGGGAGGGGGGAAGGAGAGTGCCTATCATCTTTACCCTTGGGGCAATGCCTGGGATGAGAGGAGGGTCAACTCCCGCGAGGCGGGCCGGGACCGTACCCTCAGCGTCAGCTCGCTGCCGGAAGGGGCCAGCCCTTACGGCCTCCTCCATATGGCCGGCAACGCCGCGGAATGGGTTGCGGACTGGTACGATCCCGATTATTATTCCCGCAGCCCCGAAAGAGATCCCCGGGGACCGGAGCAGGGGATATGGAAGGTGGTGCGAGGAGGAGGATGGTGGTGCCGGTCCGAGCAGTGTCAAGTGACCCATCGCCGGAAGGAACTACCCACCGCCCGCACCTCCTCCATCGGCTTCCGCTGCGCGATGGACGAATGAAGGGTGCCGGTAGTCCGGGCTTCCCAGTAACCCCTTCGCTCTGTTTCCTTTTCTCTTTTTAGACAACTCTTGTGCCAAGAGGTGACTACGAGACCAAAAAAGAAGAGGAGGGAGGGTTGAATTACCTTCCTTTGTTCTTGTTCATAGCTGTGGACGATGGGAAGACGAGAAACAGACCACTCAAAGCCCGAATCAAGGCGCTGTTTGGGGGGGGAGGATGAGCAAAATGAAAAGGCTATTCGAGGCGGCGATCTTAGTGGTATTGCAGTTTCTGCTCGTCGGCACCTGTTACGGGGGGTCTGGAGCGAGGTAGAAATGGAATTCACGGACCAGGGAAAAGTGGCAGTTTACGACATCGAGGTAACCGGGCAGGGGGTCCTATCGGTGCAGGTGAAAGATTACGAACCCGATTCTACTGCTGATTACTGGAGGGCTACCATTGTGATTTTGGGCGCGCCAGGATCGGGTGCATCCAGCCTCTGCGATATAGCAGTAACCAATGTGGGAACCCCCCGGGAAAAACCAAGTGGATGGATATGGACCCTATGCGGGAAAAGTCGACCTGCTTGTCAGCTCCAATTACCGCTACCTGGTTCTGATTAGCTACGATCGGGGATCCGACGCATTCACGTTCGGCCTCAAGGCGAAGGCCAAGTTCAGCTATACCGGCTCATCCATAACGGTCAACCCTCGGCCTTTTTAACGGCTGACCCGAAACCCCCCTCGTGTCAGGTGGATTCTCGCGGTCCAGAGAGAATCCGGCCAGCCTCGATTTCGCCTCAGGACGGTGCCATAGTGGAGAGCGGCCAGATACTTATGGAGGGAAAAGGTCATTTATCCAGAGGGTTTAGACCGCGAATGTGGTGAGGACCCATTCCCAGTGATTCCTTTATCTGCCGAATCTTTTGCCTGGATGAGCTCGATGCTCACCCCATCGGGGGCGGCGATATAGCAGAGGACCAACCCCGGCTTGAATTCCCAGGGCTCCACCTCGATGGTCGCGCCCTTTCTCTTCAGCTCCGCGCAGAAGGCAACCAGGTCCCCTCGATAGGTGAAGGCGAGGTGATCCATCCCCCAGCTATCGTGGCTGGAGTAGCCCTCGAAGTGCTGGAGGGGCTTGCTCGGGACCGGATGTTCCCCCGGCCGCTGTCCCCGGATGACGATCATGGTGCCGCCCACCCGCACATCTATCTGTGGCGCCCCGCGCAGGTCCTCCTGCACCGCCACCACCTCTCCCTTCAGCATCTCCCGATACCAGTCCGCCGCGGCTCGGGGATCGCGGCTGATCAGATGGATGTGGTCCAGACCTATCTCCTTCTCCATATCCCCTCCCATCAACGGGACGGTTCTATTTCTTCAGGCCCGGGTGAGGGCAGAGACCGGAAGCATAGAACCTCCCGCTTTTGTTTGAGAAGTTCCTATGGGCAAAAATAGCGTCTTTGCGACAACTTTCGGGCATTCATAGGGGCTCCAGTCCCAAGAGCCGGGCCGGGTTCTTTTTGAGCATCCAGTCTATCTGCTCCTGGCCGATCCCCTCTTCCCAGAGGCCCTGGACGAAGGCCTGCATCCCATCGGCCGGGGTGGGGTTGAGGTACTGGCCGAGGTCGGAGCAGAGGATGGACCTTTCCGCTCCCACCGTAGCGATGGCCCGAGCGTAGTCCTTGAGCGAGAGATGGCGCCAGTTCCGCAACCAGGGCAGCGGGGCCTGGGGGCCCGCCAGGCAGGCCACATAGACATGCTCGATGAAGGCACCCATCTGGGCGCATCGGGCCATCTCCTGGAAGGACATCTGACCCGGGGAGTAGAGGGCGTGGGTGACGATGATCCGCCTCACCCCTACCTCGAGGGCCGCCTGGATCACGGCCAGGGATTCCGCTGCCGAGAGGTGGCCGGTGGCCAGGATGATATCGGCCTGGGCCACCAACTGGATTATCTTTTTCAGCTCGGGCAAGATTCGGCCCCCCTCGTCCAGCACCCGGATCCCTCCCGCCTCCTTTCCCTGGCCGAAGCAGGACCGGTGATGGGCGGCATCGAAGGTAGGCAGCCAGACCACCTTCCCGTAGCCCCCGGTGAACCCGATCATCCTCTCCACCGCCACCGGGTTGAGCCCCCCTACCGAGTGGTTGAGGACGATCCCTCCGAATACCTCGATCCCCGGGACCACCTGGCGGACCAGATAGGCCCGATCGTTGGTGATGAACTCGTGGTTCTTGATCACCACCCCGGCCATGCCCAGTTCCTTCGCCCTGCGGGCCAGCTCCAGGTCGTTGAGGGAGCGCAACGATACATCGGGGGCGGCGTGGACATGCATGTCTATGGCCCCCTGCAATCGCCTCTCGGTCTGGGGGAGGGGCAACTCGGCGGAGGCCTTCTGGGCCAGGGCCATGGCCCCTGCCCAGCCGGCCGCCTTCAGGAAGTCACGACGGCTCAACCCCCCGGTCCTCTCATTCCCTTCTCTTGCTGCCATCAGGATCCCTCCTTCCTTTTGCTTTAGCCTTACCTGCTTCCTTTCCTGCCGCCTGCGAGGGGAACTCCGCCCCCCTCCTCAGGGCCGCTTCTCCCGGGCGGCCATCTCCCCGGCCACATAGCCAGTGGAGAAGGCAGCCTGCAGGTTGTAGCCCCCGGTGGGACCATCCAGGTCCAGGATCTCGCCGCAGAAATAGAGCCCTCGGATGAGGCGGGACTCCAGGGTCTTGGGGTTTATCTCGGAAAGGTCCACCCCCCCGGCGGTGATGATCGCTTCTTCTACGGGGCGATGGCCGCAGACGGTGAGCGGTAGGTGTTGCAGGAGATGGACCAGCCGCCTCCTTTCCGTGGCCGTTACCTGATGGACTGGCTTGTCGGAGGGGATGCCGGAGAGAAACACCAGGGTAGCTATCAGGCGGCGAGGGAGGAGATCGATCAGGGAATGCTTGAGCTGACGCCGGCTGTATTTCTCGAAGTCGCGGAGGATCCTCCTGTCGAGCTGCACCGGGCTCAGGGCGGGTTTCAGGTTGAGGAATAGCTGGAGCTTCCCCCGCTTCCCGGATCTGACGGCCAGGCGGCTCAGCCTCAGGATGATGGGGCCGGAGACGCCGAAGTGGGTGAAGATCATCTCCCCGAACTCCTCCCCCAACTTCGCCCTCCCGGCGAAGAGGGAGGCGCTCACATGGCGCAGGGCCAGTCCCTGCAGCTCCTTGGCCCAGGCCTCCTCCACCTCCAGGGGGACCAGAGAGGGCCGCAGCGGGACCACCGAATGTCCCAAGCGTCGGGCTATCTCGTATCCATCGCCGGTGGACCCGGTGGCTGGATAGGACAGCCCCCCGGTGGCCAGGATGCATCCCGGGGCCGGTATCCCCTCGCCTCCCTGGAGGCGGACTCCAACTACCCGTCCTCCCTCCACCTCTACCGCCTGCGCCGGCGATTGGAGGAGGATCTTGACCCTGGTCTGCCGGAGGTAACGACGAAGGGCGTTCACTACCTCCGCGGCGCGGTTGGAGGTAGGAAAGATGCGGCCCCCTCTCTCCACCTCTGCCCTCACCCCCAGCCTCTCGAAGAGCTCCAGCAGCTCCGGCCGGAAGAAGCGGGAAAAGGCGCCGTAAAGGAACCTTCCCTGGGGGCCGAAGGCGGCGATGAACTCGCGCAGTTCGGCGGTATTGGAGAAGTTGCAGCGGCCCTTGCCGGAGATGAGCAGCTTGGAGCCAAGGCGGGACATCTTCTCCAGGAGGATGACCTGGGCCCCGCACTCCGCCGCCCGCGCTGCCGCCATCATCCCGGAGGCGCCTCCCCCGATGACCACGATCTGCCTGGACATGGAACCGATCTTCTTGGGGATAGCGGTTTGGATAGCGGTTTAGAGGAAGTCGGGCTGGGCAGTAGGTATCACAGGAAGGCCGAGGGGACAAGAGAAAAGGAGGAGAAAAGGGAGATTCTTTCCTTGACCCATGCCGGAGGGTTCGGGTATAATCCTCCCATTCGAGGGGGGCTCATTCTATGCAAAGGAAAGGGAAAGGGGACCGGAACATGCTCATCCCGACTGCGATCATGGGCACGGTAGCCGTCTTGTTATTGCTGGTGGGCTATTGGCGGGGAAGGGGCGAGCACTGGATCGGGCTCCAGGGGGCGGTCAAACTGCTCCTCCAGATCCTTCCCCTCCTCTTCTTCGCCTTCATCGTGGCGGGCATGGTGCAGGTACTCATCCCTCGCCACCTTCTCTCCCGGTGGATCGGGGAGGAATCAGGTGTGCGGGGGATATTGATCGGGACGGTGGCGGGGGGATTCGCGCCGGGAGGCCCCTATGTGAGCCTTCCCGTGGTGGCGGCGCTCATGCATTCGGGGGCGAGCGTGGGAACCCTGGTTTCCTTTCTGACCGGCTGGTCGCTGTGGGCAATCAGTCGCCTGCCCATGGAGATCGGGATCCTGGGCTGGAGGTTCACCTTCATCCGTCTGGCCTCGACCTTCTTCTTTCCCCCCGTGGCTGGCCTCCTCGCCCAGCTCCTCTTCTCCCGATCCCGCCTCCTCCCTTGAAAAAGGAAGGGCCCGTCGGTATCCAGCGGACGGACCGGGGGGGAAGGAGTCCATAAGCCGGATTCTGTTCCCCCGGTCGCTTTCGCTCCCGGGGGCGATGGCCATCCCTCTGGTTCCGCTGTTGCCAGCGGAATCGTGCGGCCTACCCGAGGGCTTGGGCGGGCCACCCTCTCGTCCCGCCGTCGCGGGACCTCGCCCTCCTATTTGGCCTTGCTCCGGGTGGGGTTTGCCGTGCCTTCGATGTCGCCATCGAAGCGGTGCGCTCTTACCGCACCTTTTCACCCTTGCCTCCCCTTCCCGGAGGGGAAGGGGATGGGCGGTATCTTTTCTGTGGCACTTTCCTTGGAGTTGCCTCCACTCCGCATTACGGAGCACCCTGCCCTGTGGAGTCCGGACTTTCCTCCCCGTTCCCGCCCGCCCGGGACGGAAACGGGGCGGCCATCTGTCCTCCTTCCCCGCAGTTATTATACCGTATTAGCGGCCGAAAGGAAACCCTCCGGGGACGATTCCCGCCGGAAGATCTCCTGGTATAGTCTCCTCACCGTTGCCCGGTGACGGTCGAGGTCAGCCAGCAGGGCGCCTCTCGCCTCCTTTCCCGAAGAGGAGGGATAGCCCATCCGCAGGGCCAGGCTCTCTAGCTTGGAGGGGGAGGAGGGGAGGGAATCGGAGGCCTGTTCCGAGAGCATGCGGAGCCGATTTTCCAGCCTCCTCAGAAAGAGATAGGAATCCCGCAGCGGCTCCGCCTCCTCCTTGGCCAGAAGGCCGTGGGAGGCCAGGGCCTTCAGGGCCTCCAGGGTATTGGAGGTGCGCAGCGGCTCGATTTGCCCCCCGTATCTCAACTGCAGCATCTGGACCACGAACTCAATCTCCACTATTCCCCCCTCTCCCAGCTTGATGTTGCGGGAGTTGGGATCGTATCCCCCCCTCTCCCGGCCCATGCGCTCGCGCATCTCGGCCATCTGCTCGATCTCCTGGCGGCTGAGGCCCCTGCCGTAGACGAACTGGTGGACAGATCGCACGAAATCGGCCCCCAGGCCGGGATCTCCGCAGATGAACCGGGCCTTGACCAGGGCCTGCCGCTCCCACAGTTCGGCCATTTTCTCGAAATGGAGGAGATAGGAGGCAAGGCTCTGGGCTATCTCCCCCTTCTGCCCCCCCGGTCGCAGCCTGGCATCGACGCGGTAGGCGGATCCCTCCTTGGTGAAGGCGGTGAGCAGGTGTAGGATCCGATGGGCCAGCCGGCTGCAGTATTCGTGGCGGCTGATGCCCGGGACCAGGCTACCCTCTGCCAGGGAGGGGATCGGGTCCTCCCCCCCCTGGTCGTAAACGAAGAGGATGTCCAGATCGGAGCCCAAGTTGAGTTCCGCCCCTCCCAACTTGCCCAGTCCGATCACGGCCAGGGAGGGGGGTTGGTCCCATCCTTGCCCCTCCTTTGGGGAAAGGGGTAGACGGGACTCCAGCTCTTCCCGGGCGATGCGCAGGGCAGCTTCCAGGCACACCTCTGCCACCCGGGTCAGATCCTCCAGGGTGGAGGCGATATCCACCTCCTCCCTTATCTCCCGGATCCCGATCCGCAGCTCCTGGGATTTCTTGAAGTGACGGAGGGCATCCAGGCGGGAGGCAGCGTTGGGGGCCTGCCGGAGGAGGGAGGAGAGCTCCTCGGCCATCTCCGCCCGGGAATGCCGCCGGCGCAGGGCGGGGGGATAGAGGAGGGTGCTCAGCAGGTCGGGATGGAGAATGAGGAGCTGGGCCAGGGACTCGCTGTGACCGAAGAGCTGAACCAAGATGTCGAGCGAGGAAGGATTCTCCGCCAGGAGCGAGTAGAGGGAATCCCTCGCCCCCATGGCCCGCACAAACTGCTCGAAGCTGTTCAGGGCCATATCCGGGTCCGGGGCCAGCTTCAAGGCTTCCAGCAGCAGGGGAAGGAGCCGCCGCAGATGGGGACTTTCGCTGAGGGTGAAATCGGCCTCGCGCCCGCCCTCCTTGAGGAGGAGCAGGTTGCGGTATCCCCTCTCCACATCCCGGATTCGGGCCTCCGCCAGCTTCTTTCTCACCAGGGCCGCTCCCTCCGGGTCCTCCAGCAGCAGGGAGAGGTCGGGGCCGGAACCGGGGGCCGGGACCATGATCTGCCGATGGAAGAGGCGGTCGTAGATGGAGCGCACCGCGGCGGTGTGCTCCCGAAAGTCGCGCAGGAAATCCTCCCGCGGCGTGCAGGTGAGGCGGGGATGATAGCCCAGGCGTTTGGCCAGCTTGGTCAGCTCCAGCTCCCTGGTGGGCAGCCTGTGGGTGCGGATCTGGTGGAGGAGCTGCAGGCGATGTTCCACCCGCCGGAGGAAGGTGTAGGCCTTGACCAGCTGGGAGTATTCCTCCAGCGGAAGCAGGCGTTGTTCCGCCAGGAGGTGGAGGGCGCGCAGGGTATTGGGTTCTCGGATCCAGGGATTCTGCCCCCCGTGGATCAACTGGAAGGCCTGGACGATGAACTCGATTTCCCGGATCCCCCCCCGGCCCAGCTTCACATCGTTCTCGGTGCCGGGGTCCAGGGAGTGGGACAGGTCTATCTTCTCCTTCATGGCCTTGATCTCGGAGATGGCCTGATAGTCCAGGTACTGGCGGTAGACGAAGGGGGTGAGCAGGCGCAGGAATTCCTTACCCAGGGACTGGTCTCCCGCTACCGGCCTGGCCTTGATCAGGGCCTGCCTCTCCCAGGTCTGTCCCTGGCTTTCGTAGTAGGACTCGTAGGCGCGCAGGGGTAGGGCCAGACTTCCGCTCTGACCGCCCGGACGGAGGCGGAGGTCGATGCGGAAACAGTGCCCCTCCTCGGAGGGCTCGGCAATGGCCCGGTTGATGGATTCGGCCAGGCGGACATAGAAGAGATGGTTTTCGATCCTGGAGGCGTTGGGCCTGGTGGGGACTGTTTCCCCGGGCGCCGTATAGAGGTACATGATATCGATATCGGAGCTGAAATTGAGTTCCGCTCCCCCCAGCTTTCCCAGGCCCAGGATGGTGAAGGAGCAGGGGCTCTGCCCTCCGTCCGGGGCCAGGCAATGGGGCCGACCGTGTCTCTCCACCAAGTAGCCCTCGTTGGCATCCAGGGCGGCCTGGAGGGTGATTTCGGCCAGGAAGGAGAGTTGTTGGGTCACATCTACCAGATCCAGATTGTCCAGAATGTCGGCTACCCCGATGCGCAGGATCTCTCTCCGGTTGAAGCGTCGCAGGGCCCGGATCTTCTCCTCCCGGCTGGCTCGCGCTACCAGCTCCAGGGAGAGCTCCTCCGCCATCTCCTCTTTGAGCTTGGCCTTGCGCAGCTGACCTGGCTCCAAGAGCCAATAGAGATATTGAGGATGGCGAAAGAGGATATCGGAGAGGAACTGGCTGTGGGAGAAGATGGCGACGATCAGGTCCAGGACCCGGGGGTTGTCCCTGAGGAGGGAGAAGAAAAAGCGTGGATCCAGGACCTTTCCCGCGTATACCTCGAGGTTGTTGAGGGCCATGTCGGGATCGGGGCAGTTGGCCAGGGCGGAGAGGAGGTGCGGTCGGATCTGGCGGAAGAGGAGGCCTGAGGATGGATCCTGTTCCAGCTTGCGAAGGTTGGCAAAGGCCCGGGCCGGATCCGCGAAGCCCACAGATTGGAGCTCTTCTTGCTCCATCTGCTCAGCCCCAGATCTCTTGTTGGAGCCGGCGAAAGCCCGCGGCCTGCATCCGATCCAGATCCGCCCTCACCTGGTGGAGCCCGAAGAGGCACAGTTCGAACTGATCGGAGAGCTGGCGCAGGACCATGCCGATGGGCTGGTGGGGACCCGGGGTGAGTTCTGCCGCCGCCCTATATGCCTCTCGCCCCACCTTCACATAGTCGAGGAGGGCATCGGGGGAGAGGAGGAAACGCCGGGAACGAATGAACTGGATATGTTCGGGGAAGAGGCCGGCCATGAAGAGGGTGAAGTCACCGATATGTCTCTTCACCTCGAATTCCCGTTCCAGGCTGGTGGCCCGGAACAGGATATCCCCCTCCAACAACATCTCGGCCACGTCCTCCAGGGCCCGTCCTCGCGAGTCGCGGAGGCGGTAGAGGTTCCGTACCTGGGTGAAGTCAGTCAGGAGCTGGGAGATGTACTGAAGGAGGGGCCGATCGCTCCAATCCAGGAGGCGAGAGAAGTTCCTCTCCACCAACTGTTGGAAGAGTCTGCTCAGGGGATGATCCGGGGAGATGCTCATGGAGAAAAACCTCGCTCTAGATCGTAGCGGTTGCCATCTTTATTATAACACACCTTGACCTCTCTTGGCCCTCCCTCCTCCGCCTGCGAGAAATGTTTTCCCCTCCCCTCTCTTCTGTCCTATAATGCAGCGGTCCGCCCGAGCGGACGGTAAAGACCGAGACAGGGAGGGTCGGGGCGAGATGAAGCCGAAGCAGATAAGCGAGAGGGATGGGGCCAGGGCCCGCCGCTGCCTGGAGTGCCCGCTCTGCAGGCGTGCCCGCCAAGAACAGAAGGGATTGGCCTTCTGGTTGGTGAAGGCGGTAGAGGCAGATATATGCCCTTACTGCCGGGCTTATGCCAGGGTCTATGGCCGCCAGGCCCACGAGCCCATCCCCCGGCCGCAATAGGGGGTAGGCGATGATAATGGGCGCGGTCCTTCCGGGGGCCAAGGCCAGGGGTGGCGGGCCAAGGGACGGGTAGAACGAGGGAAAGCGGGGTCAGGCCTGATCGAGGAGGCAGCATGACGAAGGTAGCTTTGGTCAAGGGAGAGGATCGTCGTCGCAATATCCGGACCGCCTTGGAGTTGATCGCCTCCGACCTGGACTTGAAGGGCAGGAGGCCGATCATCAAGGTCAATTTCGTCTCCACCTTCATTCCCCTCAGCTCCACCCATGTGGATGCGGCGTGCGAGGTGGTCGAGTTCCTTCGGGACCGGGGGGAGAAGGATATCGCCATAGCGGAAGGGGCCACTTGGGGAACTACTGCCCGCGGGTTCCGGGTTTATGGCTACCAGGAGATGGCGCGAAGACACGGGGTGGAGCTGATCGATCTCAATGACTCGGAGTCGTGGAAGGTGGTTTATGTGATCCACCCCGACCACCGTCCCCATCCGGTCAAGATCGCCTCTCTCCTGGTGGACCCTGCCAACTACATCATCTCCCTGACCCCTCCCAAGACCCACCTCCAGGTGGGGGTGACCCTGACCGCCAAGAACCTGATAATGGGGTCCTTGCTGATCATGGACAAGTACCGGATGCACCCCTCCGAAGCCGCCAACCGGTTGCTGGATTTCAATCTCTTTACCGTGATGCAGCATCTGCACCTGGATTTGGCGGTGATCGACGGGTTCGAGGGGATGGAGGGCAACGGCCCCCTTTACGGCGAGCGGGTAGACCATAGGGTGGCGGTGGCGGGGACCGATTTCGTTGCGGTTGACCGGGTAGGCACCGAGATCATGGGCATCGAATTCGAGGAGATAAGGTACCTCAATTTCCTCTGGGATCAGGGCTTCGGGGAAGGAGATCTGGATCGGATCCAGATCCTGGGAGAGAGGATAGAGGATTGCCGCCGGCAGTATCGCATGTCCTTCCGCTTTCTGAAGATGCGTCGTAGAGAAAGGGAGAGGGGCCTTGTGGATCGGCTCGCCTGATAGGGAATAGGAGGGGAGCTGATCTGGCTATTTAGGCCAAAGAATGATCGGCCTGCGCCTCCGCCCGGTGGTCAGGCCTCCCTTAGGGGGAGATTCGCAGCTGCCGGAAAAGGGACGATCAGAAAAGGGTTGACAAGAAGGGGCCGGTTGGCTAATAAATCTGCGGGCGGTGTAGCTCAGCTGGTTAGAGCACGCGGCTCATATCCGCGGAGTCCGGGGTTCGAATCCCTGCACCGCCACCACCTCCCTCCTTTCTCCTTTCCACCTATCCGCCCCAGGCGCCATCTCCTCTTTCCCCTCATGACCACCAGGATCGGCCCTATCTTCCCCTCCATCTCCTCGATCCCTGGCCCGTGAGCATCTGGTGCTTCAGCTTCGGGAAGGGCTGCCCCCGACCGTTGGCCATTGTCTGGCCCCCTCGGAGATGGTAGAATAGCGAAGGAGGGCAAGCTGGCCTGCGGGGGTAGTTACGAGGATGATCGCCCAGCTGGCTATCAAGGTTCAGCGCACCATCGAGAAGTACCGGATGATCTCCCCCGGAGACAAGGTCCTGGTGGCGGTTTCGGGAGGGGTGGATTCTTCGGTCCTCCTCCACCTCCTGCACCGCCTCTCCTCCCGGCTCGGATGCTCCCTGCAGGTAGCCCACCTGAATCACCTGCTCCGAGGGGAGGAATCGCAGAGGGATGAGCAGTTCGTGAGGGAGATGGCGGAGCGGTTGGGCCTGGAGGCCATCATCCGGGCGGTGCCGGTGAGGGAAACGGCGGCGAGGCCAGGCCTCTCCCTTCAGGTCCGGGCACGCCAGGTCAGGTACGCCTTCCTGGAGGAAGTAGCGCGGGAGGCCGGCTGCAACCGCATCGCCCTGGGCCATACTGCCGACGACCAGGCGGAGACCCTCCTGATCTATCTGTTGCGCGGGGCAGGAAGGAGGGGCCTGCGCGGGATTCCCCCCCTGCGGGAGGGGCTCTTCGTTCGCCCGCTCATCGAGGCCTATCGATCCGAGATCGAGGATTACGCCCAAAAAGAAAGGATCCCCTTCGTCACCGATTCCTCCAATCTCAAGACCGACTATCTCCGCAACCGCATCCGACTGGCCCTGCTGCCCCATTTGCGTTCCGAGTACAACCCCCGCATCCTGGAGACCCTGGCCACGGAGGCATCCATCCTGGCCGCCGAGGAGGAACTGCTCGGTTCCTTGACCGCCAGTCGCTTCCCGGGGGTGGTGGAGGAAGAAGAGGAGGGGAGGATCGCGTTTTCCATCGCCTCCCTCCAGCAGGAGCCGGTCGCCTTGCAGAGGAGGCTCCTCTTGGAAGGGGCACGCAGGTTGGCCGGGCCTTCCTCTTTCCCCTGGGGCCACCGGCACATCTTCGCCCTGGTGGATCTCCTCTCCGCCCCCAGCGGATCGGAGATCGATCTCCCTCAGGGCATGGTGGCCCGCAGGAGCTATGGGCTTCTCCTCCTGGAGAAGAAAAGGGAGCAGCCCCCTGCGCCCTGGGATCATCCGGTGGCAGTGGAGGGTGTCACCTCCCTGCCCGAGGCGGGGATGGGGCTCCGAGCGAGGGTAGTTTCCCGGGAGCAGGTCAGGCTGGAAGAATCCAGCCCATCTTTGGCTTTTCTCGATTTCGATCGTCTGATTCCCCCGCTTTCCGCCCGCAATCGCCGCCCTGGCGACCGCTTTTATCCGCTGGGTGCAGGCGGGGAGAAAAAGCTGAAGGACTTTTTGATCGAGGGCAAGGTCCCCCGGAGTGCCAGGGACCACCTCCCCCTCCTGGTGGACCGGGAGAAGATCCTGTGGGTGGTGGGGATGCGCTTGGATCAGAGGGCGCGGGTGGGGGATGATACCAGGAGGGTCCTGAGGATAGAGGTGGTCCCCCATGGTCGCTGATTTGCCGCCTATCCAGAAAGTCCTTTTCACTGGCCGCCAGATCGAGCGGAGGGTGGGGGAGCTGGCCCGCCAGATCACCTCCGACTATGCGGGTAAGGAGCTGATCCTGGTCTGCATCCTGAAAGGGGCCGCCATCTTCTGGGCCGATCTCTGCCGCAGAATAAGGCTGCCCCTGGTCTCGGAGTTCGTGGCCATATCCAGCTACGGAGACGGGACGGTCTCCTCCGGGGTGGTCAAGCTGGAATATGACCTCTCCCAGAGCATCGAGGGCAAGGAGGTGCTGATCGTGGAGGACATAGTGGATACCGGTCGCACCCTGGCCTATCTCAAGGACAACTTCCTCACCCGTCGCCCCCGCAGCGTGAGGGTGTGCGCGTTGCTGGACAAGCCCTCGCGGCGGGAGGTGGAGGTGGTCGTCGATTATGTGGGATTCACCATCCCCGATTTTTTCGTGGTAGGATATGGGCTGGACTGTGCCCAGAGGTACCGCAACCTGCCCTATATCGCCGTTTTGGCCGGATCTAAGGGGGAGGATCGAAAAAACCCTGCCTCCTCCGCGCCCCCGGGCAAAGCAAGCGGAGGCGGAGAAAGGGAGTAGCAGAAGAGGCCTGGGGTGAAAAGGGTCCATTCCCGCCCGTTTCCAGGTTTTTTCTTGATTTCAGGGGCGGAGGGTGGTATAAAATAAGCGTCGCTACCTTGCTTTTTGGCTCTGGGAGGCAGAATTGAATCCATTCATGAAAAACCTCGCCTTGTGGCTGGTGATCGGGCTGGTTATGATCTTGGTCTTCAACCTTTTCAACCAAGCCCAGGCCCCGGAGAAGGAGCTTATCTTCTCCGATTTTATGTCCAAGGTGGAGCGGGGGGAGATCGCCGAGGTCACCATCAAGGGTGCGGACTTTCGCGGCAAGACGGTGGACGGGGTCTCCTTCAAGACGTACGCCGCAGAGGATCCGGAGGTCATACCCACCCTGCGCAAGAAGGGGGTCAAGATCATCGTCCGCCCCGCCGATTCCAGTCCCTGGTACATGAACGCCCTTCTCTCCTGGCTGCCCATGCTCCTGTTCATCGGGGTGTGGATCTTCTTCATGAGGCAGATGCAGGGAGGGGGGGCCAAGGCCCTTTCCTTCGGCAAGAGCCGGGCCCGGTTGCTCTCGGAGAAGCAGAACAAGGTCACCTTTGCCGATGTGGCGGGGGTGGACGAGGCCAAAGAGGAGCTCCAGGAGATCATCGACTTCCTCAAGAACCCGCAGAAGTTCCAGAAACTGGGAGGGCGGATCCCCAAGGGCGTACTCCTGATGGGCCCTCCCGGGACCGGTAAGACCTTGTTGGCGCGGGCCATTGCGGGCGAGGCTAATGTTCCCTTCTTCTCCATCAGCGGTTCGGATTTCGTGGAGATGTTCGTGGGCGTGGGGGCCTCGCGGGTGCGGGATCTCTTCGAGCAGGGAAAGAAGCACGCCCCCTGCATCATCTTCATGGACGAGATCGACGCGGTAGGCAGGCACCGCGGGGCTGGACTGGGAGGAGGGCACGACGAGCGTGAGCAGACCCTCAACCAGCTCCTGGTGGAGATGGATGGGTTCGAGTCCAATGAGGGGGTCATCCTGATAGCGGCCACCAACCGGCCGGATGTGCTGGATCCGGCCCTTTTGCGGCCCGGTCGCTTCGACCGCCAGGTCATCGTTCCCCGCCCGGATGTCAAGGGCAGAGAGGGGATCCTGCGCGTCCATGCCCAGAAGATAGCGCTGGCGGACGATGTGGATATCCAAGTCCTGGCTCGGGGGACTCCCGGCTTTTCGGGGGCCGATCTGGCCAACCTGGTGAACGAGGCGGCCCTGCTGGCGGCCAGACAGAACAAGAAGAAGGTGGAGATGGAGGACTTCGAGAACGCGAAGGATAAGGTCCTCCTGGGGGTGGAACGGAGGAGTATGATCATCAGCGAGAAGGAGAAGAAGGTGACCGCCTACCACGAGGCCGGACACGCACTGGTGGCCAAGCTCCTGCCCGGCACCGACCCCATCCACAAGGTCACCATCATCCCCCGGGGAAGGGCATTGGGGGTTACCCAACAACTTCCCATCGACGAGAAGCACAACTATCCCAAAGAGTATCTGCTGAACGAGATCGCCATCATGATGGGGGGAAGAGTAGCGGAGGAGATGGTCTTCGATTCCATCACCACCGGGGCCGGAAATGATATCGAGCGGGCCACCGAGCTGGCCCGAAAGATGGTGTGCGAATGGGGAATGAGCGAGAAGCTGGGTCCTCTCACCTTCGGACAGAGGGAGGAGATGATCTTTCTCGGCCGGGAGATCACCCGGCACCAGGACTACAGCGAGCAGACTGCGGTGGAGATAGATCAGGAGGTGAGGCGCCTGGTCATGGAGAACTACAACCGGGCCAAGGAGATAATCAGCACCCACCTCCAGACCCTGCACAAGCTCGCCTACGCCTTGCTGGAACGGGAGGTTCTGGACGGAGCGGAGATAGATGAGATCATCCAGGGAGCCCCGGAGAAGGCGACCGCCACCGCTGATGGAGAAAGCCAGGTGATCAAATTGGAGCCAGTGCCGCAGCATGGATAAGGAGAAGATCCAAAGGGCGGTGAGGATGATATTGGAGGCGATCGGTGAGGACCCAGAACGAGAAGGGCTGAAGGGGACACCCTCCCGGGTCGCCGATATGTACGAGGAGATATTCGCTGGCCTTCATCGTTGCTATGAAGAGGAGCTAACCGTATTTCACGCCACCAATCACGATGAGATGATCATCGTGAAGGACATCCCCTTCTATTCCCTCTGCGAGCACCACCTGCTTCCCTTCTTCGGCAAGGCCCATGTGGCCTACATCCCCTCCCGCGAGAAGGTGACCGGCCTGAGCAAGATCGCGCGGGTAGTGGATCTGGCCTCTCGCCGTCCCCAGCTGCAAGAGCGAATGACCACCGAGATCGCCGAAACCATCATGAAGAACTTGAAGCCCCAAGGCGTCCTGGTGGTCCTCGAGGCGGAGCACCTGTGCATGTCCATGCGGGGGGTCAGGAAGCCGGGATCCCTCTCCGTCACCTCGGCCATGCGCGGGATCCTGCGAGAGCCAGCTTCCAGGGCCGAGGCCTTTTCCCTGATCGGCAAGAAATAGCCACTCCCCTCCCCTGGTTCAGTGCCACCGGTATCTGGACATGAGCCCCACCTTTCGCTTGATTAGGTTAGAGAGAGCAGTCGATCTCGCCTCGGAGATGGAGCGCAGATCCATGGTCCGGGTCGAGGGGGATCGGCCTCTCCTCGGTCCCGGATGCTATGGTATCTGGCTGGAGGATATGGAAGAGGCAAGGATTGCACTGCTGCGGGAGGGCGCAAGGACCCAACAACTGGTGGCGTTCCAGGGTCCTTCCTCTTCCGGCCGGGAGGGCAGGGCCGACCTCCTCCTCTGGGGGGATTGGAGTCGCCTGGAGGCGACTGCCGCCTTCTGTTCGGGCCAACCTTTCCTTTCCCAGATAGGGCGGGGTATGAAGGAGACGCTGGAGGCCTTTGGGTGCCCGCAGTACCGGCTCCGCCTGCGGGGTTACACCCTGGAGCTGGGATCGAGGACCGCCCTGATGGGTGTCCTGAACATCACCCCCGATTCCTTCTCCGACGGAGGGAGGTTCCTGCGTCCGCAGGATGCCATCGCCCACGGATGGCGGTTGGTGGAAGAGGGGGCCGATCTGCTCGATCTGGGAGGGGAATCTACCCGGCCCGGCTCCGAGCCCATCCCAGCCGAAGAGGAGATCCGGCGCATCCTCCCCCCCCTGCGGGAGCTGGCAAAGGCCAGCATCCCCATCTCCGTGGATACCTACAAGCCGGAGGTGGCGCGGGTGGCCCTGGAGGAGGGGGCCAGCCTCATCAACGATATCAGCGGCCTTCGCCTCTATCCGGAGCTGGCGGAAGTGGTGGCGCGAGCCGGGGCGGGGCTGGTGATAATGCACATGAAGGGCACCCCGCGCAATATGCAGGATAATCCTCAGTACGACTCGGTGGTGGACGAGGTCTACGCTTATCTCCGCCAGGGCATCGCCCGGGCGGAAGAGGCAGGAGTGGCTCCGGAGAGCATCCTGGTAGATCCGGGGCTGGGGTTCGGGAAGACGGTGGACCATAACCTTATCCTGCTGCGGCGACTGCGGGAGTTCAAGGTCCTGAGAAAGCCTTTGCTCATCGGTCCTTCCCGCAAGTCCTTCATCGGCAAGGTACTGGATCTGCCGGTAGATCAGCGGCTGGAAGGGACGGCCGCGGTGGTAGCCTGGGGGATCCTCCAGGGAGCCAGCATGGTGCGCGTCCACGATGTCAAGGAGATGAAGAGGGTGGCCCAGATGATCGATGTGCTCCGACAGGGGAGTTAGGAATGGCCTCGCTGGTCTCCCATTTCGGTTGGGTGGATGCCCTCGATATCCTGATCGTGGCCTTCTGCATCTACCAGTTCCTTGTGATCTTCCGGGGCACGCGGGTGGCCCTGATCCTCTTGGTGCTGGCCCTGCTTTATCTGGCCTCCCGTCTGTCGCTGCATGTGGGCCTTCTCACCGTGAACTGGATCCTGCAGAATCTCTTGGGGGTGTGGTTGCTCCTGATGATCATCATCTTCCAGCCCGAACTCAGGAGGGCGCTGGTCAGCGTGGGGCAGACCAACTTCCTCAAGGCGTTCACCGGCAAGGAGGAGGCGCACATGATCGACGAGCTCGCCCGCGCCGCTGTCTCCTTGGCCTCCAAACGGTCGGGGGCCATCATCGTCTTGCAGCGGGAGACGAGGCTGGATAGC
>Ga0123519_10001221_pt1 | contig 44258 bp, 42 predicted proteins | sample YelNatPaOPRAMG02_FD_87396 | JGI IMG/M metagenome (GOLD analysis project Ga0123519, IMG submission 87396) | Hot spring microbial communities from Yellowstone National Park - Yellowstone National Park OP-RAMG-02 (version 2) | ecosystem: Environmental > Aquatic > Thermal springs > Hot (42-90C) ...
ACCCCTCCTGCCGGCATAGCAAAGTCCGTCCCTGCTGCCGCGCTATCCAGCACGATTTGGATGAATTCGTGGGCTGGCATCGAGCGACTGCTCACCCCTGAGGCTGTAATCGCTATGGCGTCCACTACTGCCAGCAGGTCGGTGTTCGGGCAGAAGCTGGCCACGTAGTCATGCGCGCTCACATCTTCCGGCGCACCCCGTCGTCCGCGGGCGACAGCACGCATCCAGGCGCGATACACTTCGGATGGCAACATTTGCTGTAATGATGAATAGTGCCGGCCATCCGGAAAGCGTATCGCATATTGCTCGCGTAATCCTATGTCATGCAGGGAAATATAGCGCAAGCCACCTCCTTCCGGATTCTGGTCAATGCCCAGTTCGGCCAGGAAGCGCCCGATATGGCTCTTTGGGCCTAAGCTCGTCCACGCGGCGGTGGTCACAGCGGCGCCGCGGTAAGAAAGCTCGGTATAACGCCCTCCAGGGAAGCCCAGTTGCTCGAACACCGCGACGCAATGCCCCCGACACGCTAATGCGGCCGCCGTCATCAATCCCCCGATTCCCGCACCGATGACAAGCACATCGTAGCTCTGTGCCACATTACGCCGTGGCGAATAGGGTTTTGTGTCGGGTACGAAACAGCGGTTAGGGCAGGCGTAGTAACACAGATTGCAATCGGTGCAGCGTTCAGAGAGCAGGTATGCCCAGCCGTCCGTCATCAGAGCGTTCTGGGGACAGACCATAACGCAATAGGCACATCCGGAACAGCATTCATGCAGTAATCTCATCAGCTGCTCGCTACTGTGGTTTGCTCGCGACCAACACGTGCCAGTCGCCGCGCTGGACGGTTTTACCATCCTGGTTGATCACGCTCACGTCGAAAATCACCAGCCCGCCTCCCAGGCGCGCCATCGGCTTTGTCTCCCGGCATACTGCTTTCACGTGAACCGTATCGCCGATAAAGACGGGCAGACTGAATTTCCAGGACAGTTCGCGGAAGGCGAGCGCAGTGCCCTCGATAAAGCCCAGACGCGCTGCCAGTCCGGTGGCGATCGAAAGCACCAGCATGCCATGGGCGATGCGCCTCCCGTAAGGGGTCGTGCGGGCAAATTCCTCGTCCGTGTGCAGCTGGGTGTAATCCCCTGAAAGCCCGGCAAACATAACAACGTCGGCTTCTGTGATCGTGCGCGCCGGGCTGACCTGTTCTTTACCTATTTCGAATTCCTCAAAATAAAGTCCACGTGGCCGCATAGTTTGCCTCCACAACGTGCAGATATTGTCAATCCATTGCAGGATGTCTCACATTGCCAAAGCGTCGTACAGACAATCCAAGCTAAGCGTCTGGCAGACCGAGTCGTTGTGCTGAAGCGTCAGCGCGGCAGCTGCCGCTCCCAATCGCACCGCTTCATCGATGGGGAAGTTATTGAGTAAGCCAAAGACCACCCCCGCAGTCAGGGCATCGCCGGCACCGGTGCGATCCACCACGCGTGTCTTGACCGCCGGTATGTGGCCGCTCACCTGAGGGGTCGCATAGCACACACCCAGTTCGGCCAGTGTCACAATGGCCACCTGAATGCCCATCGTGACCAGTTGTTTGGCGGCTGCGATTCCATGGGCACGGGTGTTGCGCAATGTGCGCTCACACAGCACCGCTGCCTCGGAGATGTCCGGCGTCACCATAAAGAGGTCGGACAAATAGGGCTTGAGATGGCTCGCAAGCGGCACCGAGGTGGGATCTGCGCTGACCGGAACACCGTATTTCTTTGCCTCACGCATCAGGGTTTGCAAGCTGGCCGGAGGCAAGTTGGCGTCGATGACGATCATCGCAGCGGTGCGAATGAGGCGCCGGTGATTGTAAATAAAAGAGGGTGTGAGCAACTTCATAATCTCCATATCATCGACCGAGAGCACCAGCTGACCCTCTTGGTCGTAGATGGCCATATAAGCTGCCGTATGATGGTCAGCGCTTTCGATCACGTAGGAGACATCGACGCCAGCATCGGCAGTTTGTTCCCGCACTCGCCTGCCCGAGCGCCCCTTACCGACCGCGGAGAGAAGGATCGCTTTCTCACCCAAACGGGCCAGATTTTCGGCCACGTTTCGGGCGCATCCGCCATTGCTGACGTAAATGGTGCCAGGATTGCTGGTGCCCATGTGTAATGGGCCGGCAACATAGCCTTTGGTATCCAATCCAGCAGCTCCGATCACCAGGATATGGGAATGTTGCCTGTTCAGCATAACAATGGGGCTCTTTTGCAGATCAAACGGCTGGCTGGGCCTTATATAAGCATGGCCTTAAGAACTATACATCACTTCCGGATATGGGGCAAACGATGGCGCAGGGGGAGGGGAGTTCCGCCATGACATACATCACTACTGGGTATGGAGCAAACACCGCCCAAGAGGTGAAGGGAAATCCCAAATGGTGGACACAGTGCGGCCGATAAGGATAAAGGATGTTTAAGAAGTTTGTAACTGAAGGACGCTTATCCAAGCTGTGATCGCCAAGAGCAATTAGCATTGTTGATCACCCAAGCTCAACCCAAGCAAGCTCGAATAAGACCGGACGGGTCACGAGCCGGAACCCTCTATGATCTGGACGCCCTCGGTCAGATTTTCAGCTCGACTGGACGATCGCACTTGCCTCAGAAGCCCAGCAGAGACGGGTTCTCCATCATCTCGGGGTGCCATTGTTGCTGGAGCACTTCCACTTTCACCGGCACCCCTGCTGCCTTTTCGGCGACCTCATGCACCTGTTTTACCATCCACGGTGCAAAAGGACAGAAGGGGGTGGTCAGCACCATCTTCAAGAGAACTGGGGAGGCGTTTATATCAATCTCTCGGATCAGTCCCAGCGCAATCACATCGAGGTGGAGCTCAGGGTCCACCACGCTGCGCAGTGCCTCGCGAATCTTCTCCTCTGATACGGTTGCTGTCTGTTGTGTGTGTTCTTCAGTCATTGCGATTTCCTCACAGTTTCTATGGCGAATTAGCGTTCCTCTTGTGGTGCGATCAGGATGTCACCGTTCTCTATCCTGACTTGGTACTTGGGCACGGGGCGGTAAGCTGGTAGCGAACGCACTTGACCGGTGCGCACGTCGAAACGGGCCCCGTGGCGTGGACAGACGATGACATCGCCTTGTAATTCTCCTTCAATCAGTGGGCCATCATCATGGGTGCACACATCGCCAATAGCATAGTATTCCCCATCGAGGTTGAATAAACCCACCGGCGCGCCTTCATACTCCACCAGCATTTTTTGACCTGGTGCCAAATCGGTCGTTCTGGCCACCTTGACGAAACGACTCACCTTTCGTCACCCTCCGAATAACATTTCAACGCCTCAAAGACCGATCACTCCTCTTCATCCAGAGTGACGGGCAAGCCATAGATGGCACCTTTGAGCACCTTGAGCGACAACAGAGCACATTTGATACGCACCGGCCCCAGCTGAATCCCCAGGGCGTCCAGAATGTCCTGCTTGCTGATTGCTTTGACCTCTTCGAGAGACTTTCCCAGGACCATTTCGGTCAACATAGACGCCGAAGCTTGACTGATGGCACAACCCTCGCCGTCAAAGCGCACTTGCTCAATCACACCCGCTCCGTTCACCTTGAGCTCCATGCGAATCCGATCGCCGCACAAAGGATTATCGTCCTGAAACGCATGGGTAGGATTTTCCAGCGTTCCTTTGTTGCGTGGGTTGCGATAATGATCGAGAATGATTTCGCGATATAGATCATCCATTGGAAACTTCACCCTTCGAACAAGCGACGTACTGTATCGAGCGCTTCGACCAATCTATCAACATCTGCCGGTTCATTATACACATAAAAACTGGCGCGGGCAGTAGCGGTTACCCCCAGCTTCTGGTGCAGTGGCATAGCGCAATGGTGGCCGGCTCGGATGGCAATGCCCTCTCGATCCAAAATGGCGGCCACGTCATGGGCATGCAGGCCACCCAGATTGAAGGCAATAGCACCACCACGCAGCTCCACTTGTTGGGGGCCATAAATGTGGATACCTTCCACCTGGCTCAGTCGCTCCAACGCATAGCGTGTCAGCTCGATTTCGTGTTGGCGCACATTTTCCATCCCCAGGTGGGTCAGGTAATCCACCGCGATCCCTAATCCGATCGCTTCCGCAATGGCCGGCGTGCCCGCTTCGAATTTGTGCGGGAGCTCATTCCACTCGGCTCCTTCCCAAGTAACCCGACGAATCATCTCACCCCCCGTGAGAAAAGGGGGTATCTCTTCCAACAGATGACGTTTTCCATATAGGAAGCCACTGCCAGTGGGCCCCAGCATCTTGTGACCTGAAGCTGCTAGAAAGTCTACATCCAGGGATTGCACGTCCGTGGGCAAATGCGGCACACCTTGTGCTCCATCTAAGAGCACCACCGCACCGACCGCGTGAGCGCGGGCCACAAACTCATGGACGGGCACTATTGTACCCAACACGTTGGACATTTGGGTGATGGCAACCAGCTTCACACGCTCATCGAGCATGGCTTCGTAAGCTGCCATATCGCAACAGAAATTTCCGTCGAGCGGGATGTAAGCGAGCTGCGCTCCGGTTTCCGCGGCGAGCTGCTGCCAGGGCACCAGGTTGGCATGGTGTTCCATCTCCGTGACCAAGATCTTGTCCCGCGCCGTGATATTGTGACGCCCCCATGCATAGGCTACCAGGTTGATCGCCTCCGTGGCGTTGCGCGTGAAAATGATCTCGCGCCAGCTGCGAGCGTTGATGAAACGAGCCACTTTGCGCCGTGCAGCTTCATATGCCTCCGTGGCCTTTTCGCTGAGCTGGTAGATGCCCCGGTGCACGTTGGCGTGATAGGCACGATAATATTCGTCCATCGCCTGGATCACTGCCAATGGTTTCTGAGAACTGGCAGCGCTGTCCAGGTAAACCAATGGCTTGCCGTTGATGGATTGATACAATATTGGGAAATCTTGGCGAATCACACGACTATCAAACATATGAAACCCTTGTTCATAATATGCGTGATGCGAAGCAGAGTCAATCGGGTACCCCAAGAAGACACCCATCCGGAAGATATCACCCTTCTAGCTTGGATACCACTGCCTCTGTCATCTTGCGGCGGATGTTCTCCTCCCCCATTCTCTCCAACACGCTCGCGAAGAAGCTCTCAGTCACCAGACGCACAGCGAGCATACGCGGAATGCCTCGACTCTGCAGGTAAAAGATTTGTTCTTCGTCGAGATGTCCCACAGTAGCACCGTGAGAAGCGCGCACGTCGTTGGCATCGATGATCAAACTGGGGATCGAATCGATCCGTGCATGTTCACTTAAGATCAAATTGTCGTTCTTCAGGTAAGAATCCGTCTGCTGGCCACTTCGATCGATGCGGATAAGACCTCGGAGGACCGCACGTCCCTGATCCTGTGCTGCCCCCTTGACAAGCAGGTCAGCTTGTGTATGACGCGCGATGTGGTGTACCGCCAAGTCCAGATCAATGTGCTGGTGGTTGCGCACAAAGTAAACACCGTAGACTTGACACGAGGCACCATCGTCCGCCAGCGTGCTATCCACAAAAGTTTTGCTCAGGCGACCTCCCAGATATCCGAGGTTCCAGGTAACGTGGCTTTGCGCACTGTGCAAAGCACGACGGGTGTTACAACTAAACACATGCTCTCCCCACCTCTGCAATTCCCCATAGGTGACCGATGCTCCCTCACCTGTGATGATCTCGCTGACCCCTGCGGAGAAGGCCTGCCCTGCATGATCCAGTGAGAATGAGCTCTCCACGACAGTGGCAGATGCACCCGCTTCGACAACCACCAAGATGCGTGGGAAAAGCGCTGTATTATTCCCTTTCAGCCCGAGGAAGATCTCAAAGGGCTGCTCGATCTTTACGCCGCGCGGTATGTAAACGAAAGCACCGCTGTTCCAGAGCGCGCTGTTCAGGGCGGCAAATTTGCCTTCGCCGGGAACAACACCCCGCATGAAGTGCCTCTGCACCAAATTGGGATATTGCTGTACTGCCAAGACCAGGTCCATAAAAAGCACCCCTTGGGCAATGACCTCAGGTTTGATCTCGTGCCACACTGGACGACCGTTTAGCAACACTAAACGTGCTGCAACTTGTTCCGGTGTGTCCCATAGGCCGCGCAACTCTTCAGGGGGGTGTATCGGCGAGGGTGCTCGTTCTACGTAAGTGCCATCGGGCAATCTGAGTTCGTCCCATTTGACGGCGCGCAGATCGGTACGACGCCAATGTTCATCCTGTGCAGAGGGCATCGGTATCTCTTCGAAGATTGACCACGCTGCATGGCGTTTCTCTCTCATCCAACCCGGCTCTGCCAGCCGTTCCGACAGCTGCGCCACCGTTTCGCGTGAGAATGTCTTTGTTGAAGGTACAACGTCATAGGCTTTTGAGGAAAGTCTCTCGGACATGTCTTCTCCTTATTTATCCCACCGAGCCTTCCATCTCCAGGTCGATGAGGCGGTTCATCTCCAGCGCATATTCCATCGGCAGCTCTTTGACCACCGGCTCGATGAAACCGGAAACAATCAAGGTGGCAGCCCGATGTTCATCGATGCCCCGGCTCTGTAAGTAGAACAGCTGTTCCTCCGAAACTCTTGAGACCGTAGCTTCATGCCCGATAGCCACGTTGCTCTCTTCGATTTCGATCGTGGGTACTGTATCCGATGCAGATTGTTCGTCCAGGATCAGCGCATCGCATACCACGTTGGACTTGCTTCCAGAGGCGCCGGCCACCACCTTCAATAGACCCCGGTAGACGGTGCGACCACCCCCCTTGCTGATGCTCTTATTGGTTACCACTGAGCTGGTATGTGGCGCTATGTGGATGACTTTACCACCCGCGTCCTGCACCTGGCCCTTACCTGCAAAGGCGATGGATAGAATCTCACCATGCGCCCCTGGACCCATCAGCCAGATTGCAGGGTATTTCATTGTGACCTTCGAACCCAGGTTGCAATCTACCCACTCAACTGTGGTGTCCTGATGAGCAACCGCACGCTTGGTGACCAAGTTATAGACATTGCGGCTCCAGTTCTGGATCGTGGTATAGCGCACCCGTGCACCGCGCTTGGCGATGATCTCCACCACTGCGCTGTGCAAGCTATCGCTTGAATAAGTGGGTGCTGTACAACCCTCCACGTAATGGACATAGCTGCCCTCGTCGGCGATGATCAGCGTGCGCTCGAATTGTCCCATATCGCGTGCGTTGATGCGAAAGTATGCCTGGAGCGGCAGCTCAACCTGCACCCCTGGTGGAACATAGATAAAACTGCCCCCCGACCACACGGCGCTGTTGAGCGCGGCAAACTTATTGTCCTCGGGAGGGACCACCGTGCCGAAATGCTCACGCACCAAATCCGGATACTGACGCAACCCGGAATCCATATCCAGGAAGATAACCCCCTTCTCGGCGAGGTTCTTCTGGATATTGTGATAAACCATTTCGGATTCATATTGGGCACCTACGCCGGCCAGGAACTTGCGTTCTGCCTCGGGAATGCCCAGCCGCTCAAAGGTGTTGCGAATGTCCTCCGGCACCTCATCCCAAGAGCGCCCTTGCTTCTCGGTCGGTTTGATATAGTAGTAGATATCATCAAAGCGAACACCGCTCAGGTCAGCCCCCCAGGTGGGCATAGCCTTTTTCAGAAAAGCTTGATAAGATTGCAGGCGAAACCTGGTCATCCACTCCGGCTCGCCCTTTATCCAAGATATTTCGCGTACGACGTCCTCATCCAAACCTTTACGCGCTTTGAAGACGTAATTTTCTGGCACACTAAAGCCGTACTTGTAATTATCCAAATCGATATCTAATCTGGCGGGCATAGCAGCCTCCCATTTTGCCAAAGTCAGGAGTCAGAAACAGATCTCCACAGATTATGCGCCGTTCGGGTTCTTGACGTAACGGTCATAGCCTTCCTGCTCCAGTTGGAGGGCCAGCTCAGCGCCACCCGATGCGACGATCTGGCCGTGTGCCAACACGTGCACGAACTGAGGCTTGATATAATTAAGAATGCGCTGGTAGTGGGTGATTACCACAACCCCCATATGGGGACCTGCCAGGGCGTTAACACCCTGAGCCACCACGCGCAGCGCGTCAATATCAAGGCCGGAGTCTGTCTCATCGAGGATGGCAATCTCCGGTTCCAGCATGGCCATCTGAAGAATTTCCGTCCGCTTTTTCTCGCCGCCGGAGAACCCCTCATTGAGGTAGCGCTGTGCGAAGGACCTATCCATCTGGAGCAGCTCCATTTTTTCATTGAGCAGGCGACGAAACTCGGTCACCGGCATTGCCGCTTTACCGTTGCCTTCGTGCTGGCCGCCCTTGACTGCATCCACAGCCGTGCGCAGGAAATTAGCCAAGCTGAGCCCGGGTATCGCCACAGGATATTGGAAAGCCAGAAAGAGGCCCATCCGTGCTCGCTCGTCTGGTGAGAGGCCAAGCAGACTTTGCCCTTTAAACGAGACGTCGCCCTTCACCACCTGATACTTGGGGTGCCCCATCAGAGTATAGGCAAGCGTGCTCTTCCCCGAGCCGTTCGGTCCCATAATCGCATGAATCTCACCCTGTCGGACTCTCAGGTTGAGCCCCTTCAGGATCAGTTTATCTTCCACTTGAACATGCAAGTCCTTGATGATAAGCTCAGTTGTCATATCGCCTCCATGAAAAAAAGAAATACTCTCAAACAAGCTCAATCATATCATGGTTGAGTATATTTGTCAATATCTTCTCTCGGAAGCTTGGGCACCCGGCTTCTCTAACCCTCACTTTGATAGGTTTTTATGAGGAAAGTGTATGAATGGAGTTGGTAAATCGAAATTTTTTCAGCATCTTTTCTTGGCTCGCGTTGACTATGGCCGTGTTTTGTGCTAATATATTAATGCGACAGGCTAAAAGAGCGCCGTAATTATCCGGTTTTTTGTCCCCATGATCTGATTATCCCTGTCGCGAACAAAACTTGACGTAGTAGAGATCGGGTCACCTGAATCGCGCCGCCGGTGTAATCGCGATTGGACGTTGGCCGCGGATCATCGCGGCCCCGGGCAATCGTTGTCATAGTCTAGCCTGATCATCCATCTCGGATATTTCCGTAGTGGGAACCGGGCGGATGGTACCGTATACTCAGAAGAGCGCGTGGTAAGCGCAACCTTTGTGGGCGGAGCATCAAGGCGCTTTTTCAGGTGGCACAGTTTGGGTCTCGAGCGTACGAAAGGGATGTCTATGAGCTTCGAGTTTGTGATCCGCTTGATCGGCATGGTAGTGATGGCGGTGCTCAGCTTCCAGTTCGCAATGTCGCTGGGAGGAACGTGGAATGATGTCCGAGTCATCTCGGCACTGGTCTTAGCTGGAGCTGCGCTGGGATTGTTAATATCTCCCCTAATCACGATCCGACCCATCGTATGGGTCAGCAACCGCATCAACGGTTTGTCCTCGTCGCAGCTGTTTGCAGGGGTCGTGGGGCTGATCCTGGGATTGGCGATAGCTGCTCTGATGACGCCAGCATTATCGAATCTCCCCTCACCCTTCGGTGAGGTCTTACCGTTTGCCGCAAGCATCCTCTTCGGTTACCTGGGCATGACCATCTTGGTGAGGCGCCATCGCGAGATATCCGATTTTGTCAGTGCCCGTCTGGTGCGCGAAGGGGTAGGGCGCCGGGGTGCCCGTGCTCGTGAATCGGATGTGGTGCTTCTGGATACCAGTGTCATCATCGATGGACGCATTGCTGACATCAGCCGCACCGGATTCATCGGTGAGACGATGTTGGTACCGCGCTTCGTCCTCGATGAACTACAGCATATCGCTGACTCGCCTGATCCACTGCGACGCAACCGAGGACGACGTGGACTCGACATGCTGAACAAGCTCCAGAAGGAGTCGGTGGTGCCTATTGTGATTACCGATATGGACATTGAAGAAGTGCGTGAGGTGGATAGCAAGCTGGTCATGTTGGCAAAGAAGCTGCGTTGTCCGATTATCACAAACGATTATAATCTGAACCGGGTTGCTGAGCTGCAGGGAGTGATGGTGCTGAACATCAATGAGCTCACCAATGCGGTGCGCGTCATCCTGCTGCCCGGTGAGACGTTACAGGTGCGCATCATCCAGGAGGGTAAAGAGCCCGGTCAGGGGGTTGGCTACTTGGATGATGGCACGATGGTGGTGGTGGAGAACGGCAGGCGCTACTTGAACCAAACGATTGAGGCGACAGTGACCAAGGTGCTGCAGACGGCGGCAGGTCGCATGATCTTCGCCCAACCTGCTACGAACTGAGGCAGACCACTGATGGCATTACAAGTGTACAATTACCTCACACGTCGTAAGGAAGTCTTCCAGCCCATTCACAAAGGATTTGTGGGGATGTATGTCTGTGGTCCGACGGTGTATGGACATGCTCACATCGGCCACGCTAAGGTGTATATCACTTTCGACATTGTACATCGTTACCTGGAGTACCTCGGCTATCGGGTCCGTTACGTGCAGAATATCACGGATGTGGGCCATCTCACAGGCGACGCGGATGAGGGAGAGGACAAAATCGCGCAACAGGCACGTAAGGAACGCGCCGAACCGATGGAAATCGCCGAGTTTTACACGCGTTCCTACTTTGAGGACATGGATGCCCTCAATGTGCTCCGTCCAGACATCTCTCCACGTGCCAGCGGCCATATTCCAGAGCAGATCGAGCTCGCTCAACTCTTGATTGAAAAGGGATATGCCTATGTCAGCAACGGCTCCGTCTTCTTCTCCGTTAAGAGCTGGCCCTCTTACGGTAAGCTGTCAGGGCGGAATATTGACGAATTGGAAGAAGGAGCCCGACTGGCTGTGAGTCCTGACAAGCGCGATCCACGGGACTTTGCCGTGTGGCGTGCGGCGAAGCCGGGCCATATTATGCGCTGGAAGAGCCCATGGGGCGAAGGTTTTCCAGGTTGGCACGCGGAGTGCTCCGTGATGGCAATGAAGTATCTTGGCTTACCGTTCGATATCCACGGAGGCGGCTTAGAAAACATTTTTCCGCACAACGAAAGCGAAATCGCCCAGAGCGAGGCGGCGTATGGGAAAGAATTCGCCCGCTATTGGATCCTGAACAATATGGTGACGGTGAACGGTGTCAAGATGGGCAAGAGTCTGGGCAACTTCACCACGATCAAGGATGCCCTCGCCCGTCATAATCCCATGACACTGCGTTTCTTCATTCTGAGCAGCCATTACCGCTCGACCACTGATTTCACCGATGAGGCATTGGAGAGCGCTGCCAGGGGATATGAGAGACTTGTAGGGCCTGTTCGTCTGACGCGCGAGAAGCTAAAGCGCACGGAGTCGAACAGTGACATCGATACGGCCTTTGCGGAAGTGATCCGTCATTATAAAGAACAGTTTGTGGCAGCGATGGATGATGATTTCAACACTCCCCAGGCGCTGGCTGCGTTGTTCGATTTCGGCCGCGAAGTGAACACCCTGTTAAACAGTGACCGCCCGGTGACGCGCGTCACTTTGGAAGCAATCGACAATTTCTACCGTATGTTGGGCGGCGACGTGCTGGGGCTTATTCCAGACAAGCTGCCGAGCGCTGCAGAGGGTGGCCTCGAAGCACAATTGATGGAATTGATTATTAGACTGCGTGCCGAGGCACGCGCGCGCAAGGATTGGGCTACAGCAGACACCATTCGCGCTGAACTGGCCAAGCTGGGCATCGTGCTCGAAGATCGACCAGAAGGAACGACCTGGCGGATAGCTCAGTGAGGGAGATACTGTACGGTCGACAATCTGTGCGTGAATGCTTACGAGCGCACCGTCGGCACATTCATCGCTTGCTGCTAGGGGAAGGGGTCAAGGAAACCGGGATCATAGCGGAGATTCTCACGCTGGCCCGAGAACTGAATGTGCCGGTAGCACGTGTGCCACGCGCCTATCTGGAAAGTGTCTCCGACGCAGCCCAGGGGGTAAGTCTGGAAGTGGGAGCTTATCCGTATGTCTCCGTCGAGGAGATATTAAAATCGGCACACAAACGCGGTGAGCAGCCTTTTCTATTGGCGCTTGACCATCTTCAAGATCCTCACAATTTCGGCGCATTGATACGCACAGCGGAGGCGGTCGGGGTGCACGGGGTGATCATCCCGGAGCGGCGCGCCGTCGGAGTGACCTCAGCTGTGGTCAGTGCCTCTGCAGGCGCTAGTGAGCACATGCGCATTGCTCAGGTTACCAATCTTGTACGTGTGCTAAAAGAACTGAAAGCTGAGGGGGTATGGATTGTGGGTCTGGAGGATACGCCAAGCAGCCTGCCCTACTATGCTGCCGATCTGAACCGTGCACTGGCATTGCTGGTAGGCGCAGAGGGGGTAGGCATAAGCCGATTGGCGCGCGAGACGTGCGACATGGTGATCCGGTTGCCGATGCAAGGCCATGTGCAGTCTTTGAATGCTTCAGTAGCAGGGGGCATTGCACTATACACAGCTTGGGCTGCGCGTGGCTTCCCATCTCGTTCGTTATAGACACAGATCTGCGTCCTGTGATATAATCGAAGTGGAGAGGCATAGGCGACCTTGATTCATCGCAGAATGTAAGGAGAGAATACTATGTTAGTACGCGAACGCATGAGCAAGCATGTGCTGACCGTCAAGCCAAATGCACCTGTGGATGAAACCCTACGCCGCATGCGCCTCGAGAAAGTGCGCCGCTTCCCGGTGGTCGACAATGAGGGACGACTGGTGGGGATCGTGTCCGAACGTGACCTCTTGTATGCTGCTCCCTCACCGGCAACCTCGCTCTCCGTGTATGAGTTGCATTACCTCTATTCGCGCATCAAGGTCGAGCAGGTGATGACACGCGATGTGGTCACCGTCAATTATGATGACCCTATCGAGGAAGCAGCGCGTCTGATGGTGGATCATCGCATTGGCGGACTTCCTGTAATGCGCGAGGGCGAGCTGGTGGGGATCATTACGGAAACCGATATCTTCAAAGCGTTTATGGAAATGCTGGGTGCGCGTGACCAAGGCATCCGCATTACAGTATCGTGTCATGATAAGCGCGGCGAGCTTGCCGCTATTACCAGCGCGATCGCGCGTCTGGGCGGCAATATTATCAGCCTCAGCACCTTCTGGGGCGAAGATGCCGTCACCTCCTATATTACGTTGAAAGTCTCGGGCGTGGATAAAGAGACTTTGATCAACGAGATCAAGCCCCTGGTGATCGAAATCGTCGACGTGCGCGAAATGTAAAGCTACTTTTGGAAGTAGTCGTGCAGTGCCTCTTGCCAGGGCCTGAGATGGATACCGAGCGCAGCGCCCACTGTATTACGCAGCGGGGCGAAAGCAGGTGGCTGTGATGCACGTTTGAATTGAGCACGTGTGATAGGTTGGACAGGCACTTGAGTTCGCTCCGCCTGTTTGAGGATCTCTATCGCGTATTCATAGCGCGAGCAATAGCCCTCATTGACAAGATGATAAATGCCATAGTGTTCCGTGGTTACCAGCTGCCAGATAGCTTCCGCTACGTCAGGCGCATACGTGGGATTAGCTACCTCATCCGTCACAACCTGTAGTGCTCCGTATTGATCCGCTCGTGCCAGTATTTTGCTGACAAAATTAGACCCATTCGGAGCGAAGAGCCAGCTGACCCGCACCACGTAGAGCCGATGCAGGAGGTGAGCTGCGATGGTTTCACCGGCCAGTTTTGACTCGCCATAGGGGTTGATAGGACAGGTCTTATCAAACTCGAGGTAAGGACGCTCACTCGAGCCGTCAAACACCTCATTCGTGCTGATGTACACCATTGCAGCGCCAGCGCGCTGACAAGCTAACGCAACATTTTGGGTGCCAAAGGCGTTCACTCGAAACGCTTGCTCAGGGTCGCGTGCACAACCATCTACGTCGGTCATTGCGGCACAATGAATCACCAGCTGTGGTCGCAACGCAGCCAGCTGCGCCATGTGGCGCGGATTGGTAATATCCCATTGTGGCAAATCGAGTGCAATGATTTCCGCTTCGTGCAGCTTCCTCCCGCCAACCTCATAAGCCGCTTTAGCAAGGGTAGATTGCAGCGCTCGTCCTAATTGTCCATTTGCACCGGTTATCGCGATGCGCATCTCACTTGTCACTCCACAAACTGGTTAGTGTAAAGCGCTTCCACTTCGGGGGCCGTTTCAATCATCCCGGCTGCTTTCATCACAGTGATTGTGTCTGACCAGGCACGCGGGTCAGAGCGCCCCATCTGGTCGGCACGCCAGAGCGCCAATGAGGCGTCCAGCACAGCCCTTTGCACGGGAGCTTGCTCATCGGTGATCTCCGGCACAACCTGGCGCACAATGGCAAACGCTTCGTCGGGATGATCCAGCGTGTATTGTAACCCTTTCAGAAAACTGCGCACCAATCGACGCACTACATCCGGCTGTTCTCTAATCATTTTCTCGTTAGTGACGATGCCGTTCGATACCATGGTGATGTAATCCGAAGCTTCGAAGACGTGGACCGGCTTGTTGAGCTGGCGCATCTGCACCGGCTCATTCGCTACGTAAATCACAGCCGCATCAACGATCCCTTGACTGAGCGATTCCACCTGGGAGAACCCGATCACCTCAAGCCGAATGGCCTGTTCATCCAGCTTTGTAGCGTACGCCAGCGCTTTCCAGCCCACATAGCTGGCACCGTGAAGCACAGGGATGCCAACCGAGTGTCCCTCAAGCTTCTTGGGTGAGTCAATACCTTTTTCCACAGGCGTCATCACGCCGACCGGATAACGCTGGTACCACTTGGCAACGTACACAATCGGGAGTCCCTGGGAGCGTGCCAACACCACCTGATCGCCGCTGGCAACAGCAAATTCACGCTCGCCCTGGCCGGTCAAAGCAACAAAGTCGGTCTCGAACCCATATTGCATCACAACCGAGAGACCTTGCTCCTCAAAGAATCCCTTGTGCTGCGCCACATAGAGGGGAGCAAACTGCACATTGGGGATATAACCAACGCCGAGCAACACCTCGCGCAAAGACCCGGTCTCGGAAGACGGGCTGACAGCGACAGGGGTAGTTGAGGCTTTCGGAGGAGTGGGAATCACGGCCGGTTGGGGAGTACAAGCAATGAATACCGCGAGGGTAAACGCAAGGCTCAATATCAGCGAGGTCCAATCGCGAATTTGCATTTCAGTCCTTCCTTTTCCCTCTATGAGGAGTGAGATAGAGCGACGGACGGTTATGTATCGCGCCAATGCAGCAGCCACTTCTCGAGCAACATCACTATGCCGTACATAGTCAAAGCGGTGACCACCAAGGTCAGCACTGCTACGAAGACCAGTGGAGTGTTAAACAAGCCGCGTGCCTGATTGATCAGGAACCCCAGGCCTTGGTCGGCTCCCACGAACTCCCCTACAACAGCGCCCACGACGGACAATGTGACCGCGATCCGTAACCCACCTAGAAATACCGGCAGGGCAGAAGGCACTTCCAACCACCAGAAAGTCTGCCAGCGGCTGGCCTCCAGCGAACGCATCAGCTCTCGGAGCTCCTTTGGCACATCTCGAATGCCGACAACGATACTGACCAAGAGTGGGAAGAAGACAATCAGTGCCGAAATCAGGACTTTGCTCAACGGTCCGGAGCCAAACCAGATGATCAGCAAAGGAGCAATCGCGACAATCGGAACCGACTGGGAGACGATAAGGAAGGGTGTGGAAAAGCGCTCCAGTTGGCGGCTCTTCGCCAATGGATAGCCCAATAGAAACGCGGCAATAAGGCCCAAGGCCAACCCTCCCCCCACCTCAGCCAGCGTGACGCTGGTGTGACGCCAGAGAGTGCCATCGGTAATTACCTTCTGGGCCGCGTTGAACACGTCAAGCGGAGACGGCAGGATGAAGCTGGGATAGCGAGTCAGCCACACCAGCAACTGCCAAGCAAACAGCAATGCCATCGCTGCAAATGGCATGCTCAGGACATTCCAGCGCAGCCGTGGTAAGCTCGCTGGACCTGTCCGCAGACGGGATGCCAGCGCTTCTCCCTTATGTTGACGTATATCGCCTTGGCCGTCCGGTGGGCAAATGGTCTTTTTCAGAGTGATCAGATGAGCCATTGTGAATTGTTCCTTACCGTGTCTTCATGGAGCACTTTTGCTCAGCAAAGGAAGTGCTATTGATCCATAATAGGGAATGCCGTAGCAGTCAGCTGGATAGCACCTATATCTACCCGCGCTCCCGCGATAACGGTGACCGGTATCTCACGACCTGCACCTTGGTAGGCAACTACGATGGCCTGTTGGCCTGCCGGCACACCTCGCAACTCAAAGATACCATCTGAGTTGGTCCTGGCCTCAATGTTCGTGTGCAACACGAAGATCTCCGCGGTGATCGGCTGGTCTGCCTCGTCAACCACCTTGCCTGTCACAGTCCCAGTGCCAACCAGCAGCGCTGCTGCCGTGCTGCGCGCGAAGGTAACCACGCTCAGTGCCACCGTTGTGACAGCAAGCACGGTGATGATCACCCAGAGCCATTTGCGTCGCGCTGACGTATCGGGAGGTGGTGCGGATGGCAACCCCTCCTCGTAGATTTTCAATGAAGGTGATTGCTCGTAGGCCATACTAACTCCTCTTTCATCAGGGCAAGGGATCGACCGATAGATCATCAAAGCACACTTGCGTGGCATCCCACGTGCGAAAGCCAACACCGCCATAAGCATATGTGTTGTCGCTGCCGGTCAGCACCCTCTGACCATCTACATAAGCGGTGAACGTATTGCCATCAACCACGATCCTGATCTGGCGACTGACGTTATACCAGTTGTAGCCGGGCGCGTTTGCCCTGGCAAAGGGCGAAAGTTCGTTTCCCCTCACCCATTTGCGGAAGAGAAAAGCGCCGGGTGAGTAGCCGGGATCATATTGGAAGGTGTAACCATCAACCTGGTCAAAGTTGGTGGCGCGGAAATAGATGCCGTAGCCATTGCCCTGTTGTAATAGGGCCATTCGCACGTTGATCACATAGTCCCTCTCGGAGAGGGGCACAAATATGCGCCCTTCTCGACCGCCGCCGCACAGCTCTCCGTTTTCATTGCGCCAGTTACCGTTGACAATGGTCCAGGCACTCAAGCTGGAAAAATCATCCACCAAGTAGTGGGCGCATGAGCCCGGATTGCCCGCCAGGCTTTTCGCAATTGTGCAGTAAGCATCCCGCGCGCTCACTCCCATAGCGGCGAGTGAGAGACTGACCACCGCTGCCACAAGCCCAAAGATAAGTATATATTCGATGAAAGCTTGAGCTGTAACGTTTGATCTCCTGGTCATATACACGTGTTCCTCAAATGGACGGCAACAAAAGACCCCGAAGATTTTCATGTCTCTTCGGGGTCCCACAAGGTGATGCTCGCCTGTCGCAAACACAGCGGACTCGGCAATTGCTGCCGAACCATATCTTAACAGACCATCTTCTCCCATCCGGACTTTACCGTCGGCTCCGGCCTCTCACCGGATCCACCTTGCGCCGTCTATCACAGTGGCGCTAAGGGTCGCGGGCTCGATGGGGATAGTACCCCCCACCTTACCGCCGATCAGGAATTGTCACGCCCACTTTTTCGTCCTTGGGTGGGCGAGACTCACCCTGCCCCGAAGATTGTCTTGCTATTCAATTGTAAAAATAATTATATTACCATCGTCTCCGCTATGTCAAAAAATGCGGCTTGGCCGGATAGGGTGGTTTGTGTGCATTCACCAGCAGGTTCGGCGCCATAGTTGGTTGCGCTGATCGAACTCCCATCCGGGAGCATCCAGCTGCAGTTCATGATGGGCCCAACCGCTGGCAATACGTTGCCACGTTTCCTCCCATGGGCGCACACCGCTCAGCGTATCCGCTGCCTCCACATTGCATGCCCCCACCGCGACCGCTGCCGTGACAGCGTCCGCGAGCTCCATGTCCCGCAGCAGAGCGGCTAAGAAACCGGCGATGGTGGAGTCACCAGAACCGGCAGTGCCCACCACTTTTACCTTAAAGCAGGCAATCCACATTTCCTGGTTCGCCCAGGCACTTAAGTTAGAGGGGCAAGCATTGCCCATCGTAGATATAGTTGCCTGGTCCGCCGTACGCACATAGAACCCGCGATAGCCCAACTTCAGACCGATGACCTTGCCACCCCAGTCGAGCAATTCCTGGCTCAGCTCGGAAAGGATTTCGGGCGTGATGAGCGGCAGGATATCACCACCGGAGCCTGCCCTTTGGCTCAGCACCTCATACGTCTCGCGGCGCACCATGAACAACATCTCTTCGACGCTGGGGAGGAAGACATCCACAAAAGGCATGGTCGCCTTGAGAATCTTGCGCCAGTCCACTCTTCCGGCTTCCGAGGATGGGTCAGGCACGGCCATATCCAGTGAGGTGGTGACACCCGTCTGTTTGGCGCGTCGGAAGATCTCTGTCAGCTGGACGCCATTGTCGATATACATCAGGCGCATAATGGGCGGGTAACCGAAGTGAAACAATGAAGCTTGGGAGACCACATCGTAGCGCACATCTGCTGCGCTGAAGGTGTCGTTGGCGCCGGGATAGTGAAGGAAAAAGCGATCCACATCCGGTGGACTGATAACGATTGTGTAAGAGGTATTGACGGATGGATCCACCACCATCCCCTGTGTCAGATGAGGGTCATGTGCAGCGATGAGGCGCAGCACAATCTGACCAAAGGGATCATCGCCGATCTTGCCCATCAGCTGGGTTGAAATCCCCAGCTTGTGCAGTGCCAAACCAGTGTTGGACACAGGCCCACCGGTCGAAAGGATGACCGGCCCGATCACATTCAAACTGCCAGGCCGAAACATTGCACTAAAAGTTTTCCTCTCTGTTCCAACATCCAGGGTAGGGATCACGTCCAGGCATAAATGTCCTGCTACAACAGCGGTATGGGCTTGGTGCACGGGTCGTTCTCCTTCCTCTAGCAGGGGTAATCGGAATGAACAGCTCGCATTATAGCACGGCTTTGTATAAGCACGAAGTATCCTGAGTGAAAACAGATCTCGAAGGTCACAGGGATGTGCGTGGCGGAGCACGCTGTAAGATAAGCTTGGCAAGACGCGATTTGGGCGCCTTCTTGACACTTCTCATAGTGGGAGTTTGATCACCTGTTCCGATGTGCTAAAATTGCCTAGAGAGATTGTTGTGTATCCTTAGAATGAGTATGAGCGCATGCAAGGTGGAGTGATAAGATGGCGTATACAATCGCGGTGGCAGGCAAGGGAGGTACCGGTAAAACCACAGTTGCTGCCCTGACCATTGACTATCTAGTACGCTTGCACAAGGGGAGCATTCTGGCGATTGATGCAGACCCCAGCACGAACCTGAACCTGGCGCTGGGCGTCGAGGTCGAGGAGACCATTGGTCGGGGGCGCGAAGAGATCGTCGGAGATATTCGGACCGGGCAGTATAACCTGGGTCTGGACAAACAGCAGGTGTTTCGCCTGATGATTCAAGAGTGTCTGGTGGAGACGGAACAATTTGATTTGTTGGCGATGGGACGTCCTGAGGGGCCAGGATGTTACTGCGCACCCAACCATTTACTACGTCAGAGCATTGATGCTCTGGCTAACAGTTACCGTTTTGTGGTGATCGACAACGAGGCAGGGTTAGAACACATCAGCCGACGCACCACACGCGACGTTGACCTGCTATTAGTCATATCCGACCCCACCATGCGCGGTCTGATTGCCGCGCAGCGTGTCTTTGAGCTGGTGGCCGAACTGGGCTCGCGCGTGCACACGGCTTACCTGATCGTCAACCGGGTGCCTGTTGGCGACAATGGGCGTCCCGAATTAGCATCGGAGTTGGCTGCTAAGATTGCTGAGTTGCAGCTGCCGTTGCTGGGCGTTCTACCGCAGGATGCAGCAGTGGCAGAGTGGGATGTTCTGGGTCAACCGTTGGTCACATTGCCGCTTGATACCCCGCTGCGACGCCAGTTGGAAAACTTGTTGGCACAAGTGTTACCTGTTGGAGGGGATGGGCGGCCGGGATAATGAGTATGGGTGACGGGAAATTTGTCCCTGTCTTCCTTGTGTTTATTGAGGTGAAATGTGTTTGATTAAGCCGTCATGAAGTTGCTTCTACCGTCGGAGAGGAAAAGCACAATGCAGGTAGTATCATTATTGGCTGCACTAAATGCGTTCGGCCTCTTCGCGTGCCACGCGACACCAGTTGGTAGCGCGCGTCGGATCACCTCCCAAGGTGTGGTTGTCCTTCATGATCGCCTCCACGCGACAGTTACGGGTGAGGCGAAATGCTTCGCGGATTTTGGCACGGATGCGTTCTTCATCAAACGGCATTGCCAAATCCGTAGGGCTTGGTTTCCAGGAGAAAATGTAGCGATCACCCAGCTTCTCCGCCATGTCTGCCACGTTGGCCCATGGTGATACTGACACACGCCGCAGCCGTGGAATGCGTTGCACAATATGCCAACGCTTGTTCAGTGGCTCGCAGCATCCGTAGCAGTTCAGCCCAAAGCGCTCCAAAATCGGGAGCTGATAGGGGAATACAAACTCGGCAAACATCGCTGGTGACACCCCAACCGTCTCCTGACTCTCAGCAAAGCCCCACATGTCACGCATCCGCACCCGCCCATCATAGTCCGGCTGTGGCAGCTCGGTGCACCATCCCAACCCGCCTGAACCCACATAGCTGCCGTCGTTGTTCAAGCTGAGCAGTCCCTCGGCCTCCAGGTATTCGAGAAGACGCAATGTGCCATCGCGCAGGATGGACATCAGCGTGTGGATGAGCTCGGGATTGTCCACCATGTCGAGCATAATCTGTTGCAGCCCGCGCAGATGCGCCAGCTTCATCGTCATCCCCAGCGTCCACCACCAGTTGGTACGGATGCGCACCGTCAAAAGGTCGCCGAAGATTCCATGCGCCATCTCGGCCAAGTGGTGGGTAGCGGGCCAATCGATGTGCACCTCTGGCATATGGAGATGTTGGACATCTTCTGGCGAGCGGATGGGGGCTTCCCACACGTATGAACCACCGTGTTCACCGCCGATCATCCTTTCCTTGAGTCCCCAATCCTCCAGGCCGCCGGTGTGCACGTGCGGCGTGTCAAAATAGGGCATAATGGTGTAGTCATCGCCCATCTGGGTGCCCCAGAAGATTTCTTTGCGCAAACGCATCTCCCACCAGCGCCCTATCACCCCATCACATTCCAGATCGGTGGGACGGATGATCTCGTTCCAGCCATTCTCCGGATCACAGAAGATCACTGGGCGCGTCGGTTGCAGGCTGTTATGCGCGTACCATAGCCGGCGTTTCTCCTCTTCGATAGGACGTGCTGCCAGCTCAGCCACCTGACCGGCCAAGCGGCGCAACACCCGGTGCTCTCGCTTGCTGATGGAGAAGAACTGGGGCTGCAACTGCTCGATGAGCACGGCATCATATCGCGTCTGTATGCTCGCCAAATCAACAGTCGCACTCAATTTCCTATCTCCTCACCGTGCTGAAGGTTGTATTCCTAATTATTATCTAACTGAGCTAGTGATATCGCCCAAACTCAAAAATTGTGTCGAACAACACCACGACGTTCTCCGGCGGGACACCGGTCTGAATGTTGTGGCCAGAGCAAAAAACGAAACCGCCGCCCGGCATAAAGTCGTCCAACAACCGTTTCGCCTCTTCGCGCACTTGTTCCGGCGTTCCGAAGGGCAACACACGTTGCTGATCAAAGCTGCCCCAGAAAGTGATGTGCCGGCCATACGCGCGCTTGAGCTGCTTGCGGTCGCCCATCCCGCGCGCCAGCGGCTGTACCGGGTGTAGAATGTCCACTCCGCCTTCGATCAGATATTTGATCATCGGTTCTACGCCACCGCACGAATGGTAAAATATCTTGGCGTTCGTCTTGCTCTTGATACGCTGCCAAAACTTTACATAACGTGGCCAAACCAATTTCCGATACACCGTCTCCGAGATTGCAGGGCCTGCCTGTGTCCCTAAATCCGAGCCAGTCATCACCACCGATACATATTGGCCCACACGCGACAGGATCTCATCGAACAGGGCGGACTGGAACTCTAGCATAGCGTCCAGCAATGCCTCGACCATCTCCGGACGCAATAGCAGGTCCTCGAAGAACTGCATGTAGCCGCGTAGATACCAGGAGAACTCGAAGATCGAACCAATAGCATTTACGATGATGGCATAATCGCTCGTCTCATACAGCTGGCGTGCTTTTTCCTCCAGACCGGCATAGCGCGCCGGGTCATGGGGATCAGGCCACTTGAAGGCGGCAATATCGGCCACCGTTTCTGCTCTTGCCAGTGGATGAGCGTTCTCGCGTGCGAAGTCATAATACAGCATGCGGCCGGTCTCGGGATGGAAAGCGGCTGTGCGTCGTACCCCAAATTCATCCTGGTAACTATTGTCCGGAAGTTCGATGTCATGCCAATCGCGCGAAGCGCTGAGGTAGATGTAACGCGTGTCCACATGCAGCCGTTCCAGCAGTTGCGGACAGGGCAGCGCAAGCTGCTGGATGCGGTCTACGACCGGGTCATCCGAGATAATGCCCAGGTACTGCTTCAAAGCGTCGTTCGCGCCGGTGGTGATGCCGGTGACGATGCTGCCCAGATCAATCGGGACGCGGTCTGGTTCCTGGTGGTTCAGGGTAGTTTCGAGACGGACGCGTGAGTTCACACGATCTCTCCTGTCTTAAGGGTGGATAATACGCGGATGTCAGGCAGTGGCGCGTTGAATTTGCTTCTCAACCGCCAGATCGAGCAGCACCGCCCCCAGGATCACGATCCCGAAGGCGATATACGACCACTCATAGGGCAGGCGTGCCTGGCTGATCATATTGTCTATTACCATAATCACCAAGGCGCCCACAAAAATGCCCACCATTGTGCCGCGCCCGCCACGCAATGAGGTGCCACCCACTACTGCAGCTGCAACAGCTTCCAGCTCCCATCCGGTGCCCATATGGGTTGTAAAGGCGGCGGTGCGCGTGATTTGCAACAAGGACGCAAAAGCACAGAGAAAGCCCACCAGCATAAAACAGACGAGCTTCACCCAACCGGTGGGCACCGCCATCGCTCGCGCTGCCTCTACGTTGTCGCCAGTGGCATAGATCCAGTTGCCAAAGCGCCCGCGCTGCAGCACAAAGAACAGGATAACGGCGAAGAGGATGAACCAGAGAAGCTGTATCGGGATGACGTCGCCCAGCCGCCCTGTGACCAGCTGGGTAAACAGGGGATGCTGCTCGAAGTTGTACGAGCGTACCGCGCCACCGGTCAGTATTTCGGCCAATCCGCGCCAGGTGAGCATGAAACCAAGCGTGGCGATGAAGGAGACGATCCGGGCTTTCACGACAACCAGTCCGTGCACTAAACCGATAGCAATTCCGCTGACCAGGGTGATGAGTGCTGCTATGTATGGGCTGACGCCCGAACCAACCAGCCAAATAAAGAAGAAGCCACACAGGGTGAGCACCGACCCTACCGACAAATCGAATTCGCCGGCAACCATCAGTACCCCTACCCCTAAGGCAATGATCCCAAACTCGGGTCCCAGCGCCAGCAGGGTTTTGAGATTGGCTTCCTGAATGAAAGTGTGTTGGGGTGTAAGCGCCGCCGCGCCAATTACCAGTACAAATAGCACGGCCAGAACACCTATGTTACGGAACCGGGCCAGAAATGGTGTGCCTATTTCATTCATAGTGTCCTAATCCTGCTGGCGTAGTGTCTTAATCTTGCTGGCTATGCGTTGGCACTGCGTCACCCAGCGTACCACGCGCAACGATGTCGGAAAGCTCATCCACTGTAGTATCTCTAGTGCGCATGTCCACCAGATTGCAACCGTGTGCCAGCACCACGATACGGTCCGCCACAGAGAACACGTGATGCAACGTGTGGGTGATGAAAACCACGGCTACCCCCTGATCCCGCAGGTGACGCACGAAATCGAGCACCTCACGCACCTCTTTGACCGACAAAGCGATGGTAGGCTCATCCAGGATCACCAGCTTGGCCTTGAAATGGATGGCGCGGGCGATGGCAACCCCCTCCCGCTGACCGCCTGAAAGGGCCGAGACCACTGCGTGGGGTGAGCGCAGCCTCAACCCCATATTGGCTAACGCCTGCATGCTCTCTTCATTCATTTTGCGTTGATCCAGCAATCCCAGGACAGAGACAGGCTCGCGGCCCATAAAGATATTGCGCGCGATGCTCAGATGCGGACACAGCGCCTGCTCCTGGTACACCGTCTCGATCCCCAGCGCGCGTGCGTCCTTCGGCGAGCGCAGTTTCACCTCGCGCCCCTCGAAGAAGATCTGGCCGGCGTCTGCATTGTGATAGCCCGAGGCGACTTTGATCAGGGTGGACTTGCCGGCGCCATTGTCGCCGCACAACCCTACTACTTCGCTGCGATGTACTGTGAAATCCACACCGCGCAGGGCGTGCACCCGTCCGAACCATTTGTGGATGTTCACCATTTTGAGCAAAACCTGCCCGTCCGTCGGGGCAGCTTCTTCCGCGGCTGTGCGCTCGGACACACATGGGAGAGATTCCGTGTCGAACGATTCTTCTTCATTGTTTTCTGGAGCTTGAGCACTTCCTTCCATTCTTTCCCTCCTTAATCCTGACAGGTTGAACGCCTCCAATCTCCTGCACCGGGCAGAAAAACATCATCAGGTCGTTTGTTCGGCAAACTGACGGTTGGCCAGGTTATTGATGATGACGAAGAGGATCACGGCCAATCCGATGAAGGTGTTCACACCAAAGACCGGGACCTGCAGCAGGATCAAGCCATTCTCAATGATCTGAATGATAAACACACCCAATGCAATGCCCACCATGTTGCCCACGCCACCACGCAGCGAAGTACCTCCCACCACAACCGCGGCGATCGCTTTCAACTCGAAGCCGATGCCCTGCGTGGCAGCAAAGGAGCCCAACCGGGTGGCTTGCATCATGGCAGCGAAGGCACACAAGGTACCCACAATCATGTAGCAGACAATTTTCACGAGCCAGACGTCTACACCCATTGCTCGCGCTGCATCTTGGTTACTCCCTGTTGCGTAAATCCAGTTGCCAAATCTCCCGAAGTGGAGCACCACCCCCAGCACTATGGCAATGCCCAAGAACCACAACAACTGCACCGGTATAGGTCCGATCTGTCCCGTCAGCATATGAGCAAAGGGCGAGTCAGTAGGCACGTATGGCAAAATGCTGATCGGCATCAACCCACTGACGACGTAGAGGACGCCGCGCCAGAATAGCATTGTGCTGAGCGTAATAATGAAAGAAGGAAGCCCAGTACGCACCACCAGGAACCCGTTGATCATGCCGAAGGCAGCGCCGGTAGGCAACAGCAATACAAAGGCGACAAAAGGATCCACACCGGCAATCAAGAGTTGGGTGAATATATAGGAACACGTCGGCAATACTGAGGCAATAGAAAGATCAAATTCACCACAGACCATTAGGATGCCAATACCCAAGGAAACTACACCTAGATCGGGGGTGAGCTTGGCAATAGCTGCCACGTTGTGTGGATCCAGAAAACGGTGGCCTGGGGAGAAGGCCCAAAATACAGCAATTGTGACGATAAAAACCAACGGGGTGCTGAACCCCCCCAAGGATACAGTCTGCGCTGTGCGACGTTGCATCTCTCTCTCCTGACGAATGGCGGTCAGGTAACCACTTGGGGGCAGGGTTACCCCTGCCCCCTTTTGCAGCAATTGCTATGGAATAGTCAGACAGACTATCGGTACTTGCCCGACAGTGGCGCAATGAAGTCGATGTTGTCCTTGGTAACTAGGTAGCCACCAGTGTCGATGTTGGGCGTCAGGCGGAACTTGTTGTACAGGTAGAGCACGATTACCGCGAAATAGCCCTGCAGATATTGCTGCTGATCAATGGTGGCCAAAATGTAGCCTGACTTCAGTCCCTCTACGGTGCCAGGGGCTGTATCGAAGCCACCCGCAATGACATCGCCCGGTGCCTTGCCCGCATTCTTCAGTGCGCTGGTCAAGCGATCAGTGCAGATTCCACCTGCACCCAGCATAAAGGTTGTCTCGGGATGGGCCAGCAAGTAGGCGGTTTCACGCTGCTCATTGGTGGTCATCTCGATACCACCACCGTCGATCATCTCGAAGGAAGTGATACCGAATTCGGCCATGGCATCCTTGACGCCAGCGGAGCGCACCTGGGCATACATTGCGGCGGGAACTTCGGCCGCCATCGCAACATGCGCCTTGCTCAGATCAATCCCCTTGGCCTTGCCTGCCTCAAACAACGTGCGACCGATAATGTAGCCAGCGCGGCGTTCGTTCTGGCCGATGTAGCACAGGCGCTTGTTGCCGGCAGCTCCCTCTTTGTCATCGTTGTTGATGCCGATAACGGGAATGCCGGCCGCCAGCGCATCCTCTACTGGCTTATCCCAGGCTTGATCATCGTTGATGACCAGCGCGATACCGTTCGGCTTGGAAGCCACTGCTTCCTGGAACTTCTTCTGCTGGTTGGCCAGGTCACTCCCGGCCAGATCGATTTCGGCCTTGCAGCCATACAGCTCGGCCGCATCCATCATACCTTGTTTCACCACGGCCCAGAAGGGATCGTCACCGCCATGGGTTACCAGGCGGAAATACATCCCCTCGGCAGGCTTCTGTCCCGCCGGCGCCGCCATGGCGCTGGAGGCGATCATCGGGGACAACAACCCACCCGCGGCAGCTGCCGCCGTTACAGCCAGAAAATCCCTGCGGTGCATCTTTTGACTGGACATGTCTTCACCTCCTTTGGTTTTCTGTCTACAATCCTTGCGATGTGAATCTACCGCTTGTCAAATCCATGGAACACTTACCACATGCCGGGATCACTCTAGCTTACTCCGCTAACCACCTCCTTTCAGAGATTTGTCGGATACAGCAAAAAGCGTGGGAAATTTACTCAGGCCACTTCCTATGATAGAACTACTATATTAGTTTAGCATTAAATGGATATGTTGTCAATTTTTCCGCAAAAAGGGGACGTTTGAAAAAGATATAAATTGCACTCCTTATCTACCTATTCTCCTGCGAAAACATGGGTGACCAGTGGATTTTCTCAAGACTTCTGGCTACCATTGAATGATTACAGGCGTACCAACGTGTGCCCACTCGAAAAGTGTGCGCGCGTTTTCATCGCTCAGGATGATGCATCCGTATGAGACGCGCTGTCCCAGTAACCCTTCCCACAGTTTTACACCAGTCGCACGGTTAATGGGGAGTGCGTGGATGCCGTTCTCCAAAGGGCCAGAGTGGTAGATGCCGAGCCAGTAGGGCATATCCAGATTCCACGTACTGGCGTAGGCCACTTCGATTTTGTCCAGAACCCGAAAATGCCCTGTGGCGGTGTCCTTGCCCGGCTCCCCTGTGGAGACAACCCAATTCCACAACAGGCGCCCATTTTCATACACGTACATGCGCTGCTCAGAGATGTCCACCAAAATGAGCTGATCCTCCGGGTTTGGTGTCGGTGTCGCAGTAGGAACCGGGGTCATGGTGGGAGTGGGTGAGGCTGTTGGTGTGGGAGGACGCAACAATTCGGTAATCTCTTGCACCTTCCGTTGAGCGTCTGGCTGCTCCGGTCGTACTGCAAGCGCTGATCGGAAGGCTTGGCGTGCTTCTACCAGTTTGCTCGCGTTTTGTAATGCTACTCCCAGGTTGAAGTAAGCACTGTACAGCCAACTATCCACCTCGGCAAAGGTAGGTTCCTCGGCGTGAACGCGTGATAGTGCTTCAATAGCAGATTGCCAATCGCCCCTGTTGTAACGCTGCAAGCCCTCTAACATTTGGATGAGTAAACGACGCTCCCGAAGAAAAGAAGGTTCATCAGGTGCCAAGTGTAGAGCTCGATCCAATGCCGCTAAAGCTTCCGGCAACTTGCCCTCCTTGCGTCGCATCATACTGAGCTGAAAGTAAGCGTTGGCAGCACTGTGCTGCCATATCGGATCGGAGGGGTTGATTCGATGGAGAGTCTCCAACATAGGGACCGCATCAGCCCAACGCGCTTCACTGAGTGCCACGTTCAAGGTGAGCTGCAGGCTGCCTATTTGCCCATCATAGCCGGATGCTGCTATGGATGCAGAACTCGCCGTGCTGGACCGCATCCATAGCGCGAATGCCAATAAGAAGAGCGCGATGATCAGAGCGAGGATCAGCAGGATGGTAACCCATTTCGGCCAGAGACGTCGTCGCCCCACAACCCCTGGTTCTATTGCCACTTCTTGGGGAGCTGTATCCTCATCACGGAGAACATCGCGGTTTTCCTCAACAGGTTCACCCCCAGCTGGTGATACCGGGACGGGAGGCACAGGCGATGTATCACGAGATGGTGGCTCCGCCGATGTGCTTGTGGATTCGACAGGTGGTGCATAGCCGGGAGATGGAGCCGATACGGTGGACGATCGCATCTCCAACCAACGTCGCGCCTTAGGGAGTTTGGGATGATTCGGGTTGAGCTGTTCCACTTGGCGCAACGCAATGCGTGCCTCGCGCAGATTCTCAGCGACTGCGACCAACCATAACCATGCTGTCTCATTCGCAGGGTCGCTTGCAATCACCTGGCGTAGCAGGAGATAGGCTTGATGTCGATCGCCTGCCGTGGCTGCCTGAACAGCTTGCTTCAGCAGTATCCGTGGGCTCGTTGCTTGCTCCATCCTCTTTGACTCCACTCGTTGTGGATATCTCACTTTATGTCTAATTATACAGCTGTTTTGCTTTCAGCGCAATAGCAGAAATCAGGGGAAGGCCGTCTTGGTCCATTGCATCGGATCCACCGCAATCCCGGCAACACGCATCTCCCAATGCAGATGCGCCCCGCTTGACAGTCCCGTGTTGCCGAGGTAACCGATCAGATCACCCGCTTCTACCATCTGGCCCTTTTGGACAAGCAGCTGTGCAAGGTGAAAGAAACCACTGAAGACGCCGACTCCGTGGTCGATCACCACGACGTTGCCACGCACGGTCAGTGCCTCGGATAGCGCTACACGACCTCGTGCCGGCGCGTAGACAGGAGTGCCCTCCTCGCCCCCCAGATCGATGCCGGTGTGGAATCCGCTGACCGGCCCCCCATTGTAGGAGCGACGTGTGCCGAAGGGTGAAGTAACCCGTTCTTCTTGCAATGGTAGTCTGAAGAGCCCTTCCCAGAGAGGGTAGGGACTCAGCTGCGCCCAGACTGCTTTCATACGCGCTTCCTCTGCCGCGACCAGCTCCGGATCAAGCAGAGATCGACGTTCGGGGGGCAAGAAAACATCCTCGACAGTATATCCTCCCCCTTTCACTCGAACGGGAAGCGTCAGAGTCACCTCCTCGCCATTGTGTGGCCGAGCACGTAGGACTAGAGAATATGTCCCGATTGACTGCAACACGTGAATGCCGACTAAAGCCCAGCCACCCTGTTCCGTGGTGACGAAATAGAGTGGGCGTCCATCAAACTCACCGGACAGCGCTGCCGGCTCCCGCAGGATCACGCGCACCAGGAGGGTTTCCCCTTGAGCTACAGGCAAAGGCGTGAGCTGGACCTGGTAAAATGGGTTGGGATAAGATGTGGGTAACTCGGTGCCGGGAATGCGCAGCTCTTGGCCTGTTGTCAGGTAGTTGGGATCGCTAAGCTGGTTCGCTTCAACGAGCTCCTCAATGGCAACCCCTAGGCGCGCTGAAATGCTGGATAACGTGTCACCTGGCTGGACGACATACACTTGTGGCTGGTATGCTGGAGCAATTGGCGTCGCCTGATCTTCCGTTTCATCGGCTGGAAGGGCCGGCTTGGCCTCTTCTTTTGCTACCGGTATGAGAAGCCTCTGTCCAATCTGGATCAAATCCGGGTCCTGAATCTGGTTGGCGGTTATGAGGTCTTCGACGGTTACGTCAAAGCGCGATGCGATGCTGTAGAGGGTATCACCAGCTCGGACGAAGTACACCTGGTCCGTTTGATCTGGTGGCGCAGCAACGGCCGGCCAGAACGGTATGAAAGCTATTGTCAAGCACAAGAGGCATACCCTGATAACCCTCTTTGTGTCCACCTTGGTGTTCTCCTTACACCATGCAACGGGTGATACCGTACCGCAATGTTGTCCAGGGTGTCTTGATGGTCTTTGCAGCCAATGAGACAACCATAGTGATCAGCTCAATTATATTACGAAACAAAGGCACGTCAATGCGCGGAGAAAAGTTGGAACACTTGCACTTTCCCCATGCTATGAATTGTCCCCCTGATTTTGAGGCCGATGGGATGCCAGCGCAAACAAGGTCGTGTTTCCGACTTTAGAGGGAAGTGCTGTGCCGGCACCGTCCGATTGCGCGATGGCGTTCAATCTCGCCTATCCCATCATCAGCAACTTGGGTGAATTAGCGGCAGCGGGTGCCGATACGGAGAAAAACGCTCAATAGGTGTTCGGTAAGGAGGGTGTTGATCTCTCGCAGATGCTGTATGCCAAGCTGCTGAACAAAATGCCAGCACAAGTGCAACTCAACTTCCCGTCCTCCACGCCTATCTCTCCATAGTGATCACATAAGCGTCTATTGGAGAAACCCTCTCATAGCTGGACGGCACTTGCTGTCCAGCTCTTTTGCTCCTTTGCATGCCGGCTCAAGTTGTGGTATACAGCTGAAACGGAGGTGAGCTTATGTTTTCGCTGGAAGGGCTGGGGCGTTGGCTGATCTTGCTGGGAGTGGGCATTGCAGCACTGGGCATTCTGTTCTGGCTGCTCAGCAGGGTACCTTTCTTTAATCAGCTGGGCAGTTTGCCAGGCGATATTCACTTTCGCAGCGCTGATGGTCGTTTATCTTGCTGGATACCGATTGCCAGCTCAATCTTGTTGAGCATCATCTTGACCGTCCTGCTGAATATTGTCATCCGTCTATTTAATCGGTAGAAAGGGCAACCCACCGCCAAGCGGCGAGGCTAATTTGTGGGGCGGTGCACAGTTTCATCGAGAGTGGAAGGGGAGCCCTTTCGCGTGAGCTTAACCAGTAGGAGCCACAATGCTATCAATGCTAATAGCCCGGCGGTCACCCACGCCCCTTGCGCCACGATAGGGATAGTGCTTTGCTTGACAGCGATGCCCGCATAAGCCCAGATAAGCACCAACACATAGGCCACATCCCGCCGTGTCAGTGCCATTCCTAACGCCAAAATTACCCCAACTAAGAGCATCCCAAGCGCCCACCATTCTGCAGAAAGACCCCATCCGTCCCAGTGCAGATAATCCAGCACAACAGTTGTGTTAGCAATAGAAGCAACGGTCACCCAGCCCAGGTAGATACTAAACGGCAGATGCGCCAACCACCGCTCTGATGGGGGCGCCCCTATCTGCCCAATACCCAACCGCACATATAGAGCGATCAGACAAAGCAACAAACCAAACATTGCAATCAGCGTTAAGAGAAAATGTTGGTAGTGCCACAGAAACAACCAAACGATGTTAGCAACACAGCTCAATACGAATAGGTAACCAGTTCGCTGCAATCGCGGATTGCTTCGCTGGGCAGGCAATGCCTGATAGACAGCAAAGGCAATGATGCCCAGATAAATCAATCCCCAGATGGAAAAAACATAGCCAGCAGGTACGAAATAGACCTGGAAACGATCCGAGATCTCACCGGTAGTCAGGTTGTTCAGGGGCAGAGCGTTCGCTATTCCATTGAAAGCAATGGTAGCGACCGCAGCTAACACGTTCAGAATTTGCCTTGTCAATCCTCTGTTCATGCTGAGCTCCTCGCATGTCTTTCTCCAACAGGGCTATTTCCCCTGTCAAACAGGATGTCCAACAACACATCCACGCGACTGAAATCAGGTGCCAGCAGGTCAGCACCTGCACTGGTGAGCCGGCGCACCTTGTGATGATTCCATCCGCTGCGTGCTACCTCATCGGTCGCCATACCCAGCGCAATTGCTCCGCGTGCTACCGCCTCGCGAATTTCCACGGGGCCATCTCCTACCACCAGCAGCTCCCGGCCTGATAATCTGTGTTCGTCCAAGATACGTTGGATAATGCGCTCCTTGTTGTTTGCTTCGGTGGCATCCAAAGCGCCGTAGATTCCACCTGCAAAGTAGTGATCTATCTTCAACACGGATGCCTCACGGACGACATAGGGATGGTCGGTGCCACTGGCCAGATAAAGTGTCACCCCGCGGGCGTAGAGTGCACGCAAGAACTCCTCCGCTCCAGTGATCATTGCATCAGAGGGGGACGTCTCACCGCGTGCTACACGCTCCACCCGTCGGCTAACTGTCACCAACAGCCGATCCAGATAAATCTGTTTGTATTGCGCCGCTGTCAGCGGCTCACCGGCCAACCCATGGCGACGCACCGCGTCCACCAGCCAGCGCATTTGCTCAATGGTAAGAATACCCGTAGAACGATCCACATACTCCCGCACCTCCTGCTCGATTTCGGGCGTCACCGGATGCGAACCGCAGATCGCTTCTAGCATAACAGGGATCATCGCTTCTTCCCATCCCTGCCGCAGGGTGGAAATGGTGCCGTCGAAATCGAACAAAGCATGGCGAATGCATCCGAGGCGTTCGGTTATCGAGGGATTCAGGATATGTAGATAATCGTCCTGCCACGATTCTGTAACTCCTACCATATTACGACAGCGCGGTTTCCTCCACCTATGTGATATTAGTGTACTGGATACGTCATGGAGCGAAATATCCACCTTTATCGTATAATCGATCCGAGAACGGTTTTGCACGATCTCTAATGGATAACATGAGCCTGCCACAAACAGGCTAATCGTGCAAGCTAGGGGATCCCGAAGAGTTTGGGAAATTCCAGCACAAGGATCACCGTAAAAGTAGTGGTCTCTTGCCTTGAGTGCTAACCTTGTCTCGCACTGAAAATGTGCTATAATAGCAAAATAGAGAGTGCGCAACACCTAACGGACTGAGAGAACTGAGGCGCATTTTGTCTATCGGAAACGAAGGAGAGCGAAACTCGCGTGTTTAATCCGTTCAATGCATTTTTAGGCCTCTTCTCGATGGACGTGGGCATCGATCTGGGAACGGCCAACACGCTCGTCCACGTGCGCGGGAAGGGTATCGTGATTAATGAGCCCTCAGTAGTGGCGATTGACAGGCGCACCAAGCGGCCACTCGCCATCGGCATCGAGGCAAAGGAGATGGTGGGGCGAACACCGGCTAATGTGGTAGCTATTCGCCCCTTACGTGACGGCGTTATCTCTGAGTTCGAGATCACCGAGGCGATGATCCGCTACTTCATCCGCAAGGTTCACGAACAGTCTTTCTTCCCCATCCCGCGCCCGCGAGTAGTGATCGGCATTCCCAGTGGGGTGACCCAGGTTGAGAAGCGCGCTGTGCGCGATGCTGCACTGGCTGCTGGTGCACGTGAGGCCTATCTGATCGAAGAACCGATGGCTGCGGCAATCGGCTCCAACCTTCCGGTGGCGGAGCCGATAGGGAGTATGGTGATTGATGTCGGCGGTGGAACTACGGAAGTGGCCGTGTTCTCCCTGGAAGGCATCGTGGTCAGCCGCTCCATCCGCGTGGCAGGCGATGAAATGGATGAGGCGATCATCCAATATGCTCGCCAGAAGTACAACTTGCTCATTGGTCAGCGCATGGCGGAAAGGGCCAAGATCACCATCGGCTCGGCGTACCCGCTCCCTGAAGAACAAACCATCACCCTGCGTGGTCGCAATCTTGTCACCGGTCTCCCAGAAGCGGTAGAAGTATCCAGTGTGGAGATTCGTGAGGCACTGAGTGATGCAGTCTCCATCATTGTGGACACCGTGCGCAGTGCATTAGACGAGACACCTCCAGAGTTGATTGCCGACCTGATGGAAAACGGGATTGCCCTGACTGGCGGTGGAGGACTGCTGCAGGGTTTGGCAGAACGTTTGTCGGAGGAGACCAGGATTCGCGTGTATGTAGCGGAAGACCCGCTGACTTGTGTGGCGCGCGGCGCAGGCATCGTTGTGGAGAATCTGGACAAATATAGCCGAGTGCTGGCCAGTTTGGACCGTGTCGGTGGCAACCATCGCGGTTAGCTCCTCCATTGTGACAAGCTTCTCCGAAGAAATCCTTCAACGTTTGCCAAGGGCACTGTCAACCGAATTGGTTCGTGATCTTTCTGTGGTCCAGAGTTCATGCTGAGCAATCCCAGATCTTCCTGGCTCTCCTACATCACCATGCTGGTCGTGCTGGTCCTTAGCTTGCTGGCAAGCCAGCTGGGCTACGTGCAGCCATTGCGTGATGTGGCGCGCAACCTTTTCGTTCCATTACAAGTTGTGATGAGTAGCATCAGTCAAGCAGTTGAGCGCTCGGCTGGAGGTTTGCAGGACATCCAGCGGTTGCGCCAACGGATGGATGTCCTGCAGGCAGAGGTAAATCGCCTCTCGGTGGAAAATGTTCGTCTGGCTGAGGTGGAACAGGAAAACCTCCGACTGCGCCAGCTGCTCAATTACACGCGCAACAACCCCCAATACGACTATCGTGCCGCAGCAGTAGTCGGTCAAAAAATCGGGGAAAATCCCAGCAATCTTTTGTTCACCATCTTCATTGATGTGGGAGTGCGCGATGGCGTAGCGCCTGGAATGCCCGTAGTGACCGATCGAGGACTTGTGGGACGCATTATTCGCGCGGGGCCTAACATCGCTGAGGTGCTCTTGTTGATCGACCCGTCCAGCGCGGTGAACGCACGGGTGTTGAACTCGCGGGTCACCGGGGTCGTGCGTGGCTCGGTAAAGAGTGAGCTGATTATGGAACGCATTCCCCAAGGTGAGGTGATCAATCCAGGCGATATCATCGTGACCTCCGGTCTGGGTGGCACATTCCCAGATAAGCTGGTTATTGGTCAGGTCGTTGAGGTATCACATCGGGATGCGGACATGTTTCAGACGGCATATGTGCGCCCGGCGGTGGATTTCAGCCGGATCGAAACAGTGCTGGTCATCACCACCTTCAAGCCTCTGGAGATAGATACTTCACTGAGTTCTGAAACAGGGGGAGCAAATACCAATCCGTAGTTATCAGATTGCGCTCTTATTCGCTCTTGTTCTGATCGAATCCAGCTGGGGCCATCTGCTCAGTATCGGGGGCGTTCACCCTGATTTGGTGTTGTTGGCGGTTATCAGCTGGACCGCTCTGCGCGGAGCGGCAGAAGGCTGGATATGGTCTTTGATAGGGGGAATTGGCCTTGATTTACTTTCGAATGCCCCGTTTGGCCTTTCCATCATCTCGTTGGTTGTCATTTGTTTACTTGTGAGACTTGCCCATAGCCGTGTGTACGGCACCAGCTTGGTGTTGCCACTATTGCTCACTTTCCCGTTAAGCATCATCTACTATCTGATTTCGATGCTGCTTCTCACTTTAACGGGTATTCCCATTAACTGGGATGCTACGTTGCTGGGTATCGCGCTGCCCGCCTCACTGCTCAACGTGGTTGCCATCCTTGTCCTCTTCCCCTTGCTGCGGGCGTTACATCGACGCACCCTTCCTCACATTTCCATTTGAAGTGGCAAAGTCCTTGATTTTCCAGGGGTTGCGGAACAAAAAAGAGCGGGTAAGGGGATTCGAACCCCTGACATTCACCTTGGGAAGGTGACGTTCTACCACTGAACTATACCCGCACTTCCAAAGATTAATATAGCACAATCTTGCTTGGCGCGCAAGTTTTCTACGCCACGCACCACTTGCTTTTTGGCTTATTATGGCACTACATAGCATTTGGTGGTATCCTATTTCAGGACACAGCGCTGCGCCCAAGGTTGCAATGCTCAGGCGAATTCGGAACCGGATGGGGAGGAAGACAATGGCGGTCATCACTATCTCACGCCAACTGGGGAGCGGTGGTGAGCAAATTGCCAAATTGCTCTGTCAGATGCTCCATTACGCCTATTTTGACCGTGACCTGATGAAACAAGTCGCTGGGGAGAGTGAGCTGCCAGTTGCTGAGCCCATCGACTACACGGAGTATGACTATCGTGTGCAAAACGTGCTTGAACGTATGTTACAGGTACGTCGTCTGGTCGGTCAAACACTTGTGCGATGGCCCAGTGGCCGTAGCGAAATCCGCGAGTTCTACGAGCACGAGAGCATCGAGCTCGTGCGTTTCCTGGTACGCGCTGCGTATCGTCGCGGCAACGTGGTAATCGTAGGGCGTGGGGGACAGGCTATCTTGAAGGATGTACCCGGCGTGCTGCATGTGCGCATCGTGGCGCCGTTGGTGGAACGCGTGCGCCGCACCCATCACACGCTGAATATCACCCGTGCCGCTGCGGTTACATTGGTCAACGAACGCGACCGTGCTGCTGCGGAATATCTAAAGCGCTTCCATGGCATCGCGTGGGATGACCCAACACTATACCACCTGGTGCTTAATACGGGTAAGTGGAGTGCCATACGCGCCGCTCAGTTGATCGTGGATGCGGTGCACCGCCTCTAAGGATGTCCGCGACCCATCAATGACAGCACTCGAAGTGGTGGACACCTGGAAAACGTTCGTCAGCATACCCGTCCTGCGCGCAGTAAGCTTCGCAGTGCACAAGGGCGAGATTGTATGCCTGCTGGGCCCCTCGGGATGTGGCAAAACCACCTTACTGCGCATCATTGCCGGCTTGGAGACCCCTGATCGCGGTCACATCTTGTTCGAGGGTCGCGATATCAGCACAGTGCCTCCCCATCTGCGTAACTTCGGGTTGATGTTCCAGGATTACGCTTTATTCCCCCATCGCAACGTGTTCGAAAACGTAGCGTTCGGGCTGCGCATGCGTCGCTCCGCCACACCCAATTCAGACGAGCGCATCGCTCAGCAAGTACGTGAGGTGCTCGAACTAGTAGGACTACGCGGTTTTGAGCGGCGCAGCATTCACGAGATCTCCGGCGGTGAGGCACAACGTGTGGCGTTGGCGCGCAGCCTGGCACCTCGTCCGCGCTTGCTGATGCTCGATGAGCCGCTGGGTTCGCTCGACCGCATCACCCGGGAACGTCTGATGGTGGAGTTGCGCGACATACTGACCAGCGTGCACATGACCACGCTCTACGTCACGCATGACCAGGTCGAGGCATTCTCCGTTGCCGACCGTGCCATCATTATGAACCTCGGTCAGATCGAGCAAATCGGTACACCTGAGGAGATCTATCGCCGACCGGCTAGCGAATTCGTGGCCCGTTTCATGGGCATGACTAACTTCTCCCCTGGTCGGGTACTGTCAGCCAGCGCGGTGGCAAGTGATTGGGGTATATTGCAGGCCGCGACCGAGGGCTTTCGCCCTGGTGATGCGGTGACTGTGCTCATCCTTCCGGAGGCAGCTCTCCTAACTGCGCCGGCGGCAGATACCCATTCCACTCTGCAAAGACACACCCTGGTGAGCGGTCGGTTGATCTCCCGATTGTTTCGGGGTGAGCACTACCGCATTCAGCTACAGCCGGAGCAGGGACCACCGCTCACGTTCCATCTGAGAGCGATAGAAACACTCCAAACACAACCAGGGGAGCGCATCACTTTGGCCATCAACCCTCTCGGCGTTGTGTTGCTACGGCCGGGCAATGCCCGCTGCGCGAATGCATCTGTGCAGGCCGATCTATCCCCTCCAGATCAGCCCTCATGAAATCGCGGCTTTATCACTTCTCGTCCGCGCTTTGTTTTCTTTCACCACCAAATCGTCTTTGCGCCTCTTCCAGAAAGGTCTGGCTAGTTTCCCTGTCAATGTTGCACAGGTTGATCTCACGCAGTGTGCTGTCTGGACGGCCAGAGAGGTGATCATACACCTCTTGCAGAATGATCTCAGCGCAACGCGATTTCGGAAAGCCAAATATACCGGAAGAGACGGCAGGTAGTGATATACTGCGCAGCTGATGGCGCACCGCCATATCGAGTGCACTGCGCACGGCGCTGGCCAGGAGGGCATCTTCGCCCTGACCACCACCACGCCAGACCGGGCCAACCGTATGGATGACGTAACGGCATGGCAAGGTTCCGGCGCCGGTGATGGCGGCAGTGCCGGTGCGCACAGGACCGTGTTCACGCACCCAGCGGTCGCTCTCCTCCTGAATCACGCGACCACCTTTGCGCACGATGGCCCCGGCCACACCACCCCCATGCTGCAAATATTCATTGGCGGCATTGACGATAGCATCCACCTGTTCTTCGGTCAGGTCGCCTTGCACAATGCGAATGACCCGATCCTCACCTATGCGGTGCTCAAAAAGAACTTCACGCTTCATGGAACCTCCTCCAATCCCTCAAAGAGATCGTGATGCCGGCGCGCGCCGGGTGGCATCACCTGGATGAAGTGCTCATACACCATCGCGCGCCGGCCCAGAAATGAAGGCCAGTGCATGGCACCGCCCCCTTGACTACGATGACATGCGCAAGCTTGCCGTTTGATCTCCAGATACTCGCGCAGATGCAGGCGCACATGAATCTGCCGATCCGGCACCCCCAGACGTGTCAGGTCAATATCACGATTAGCACCAAAGCGGCGCGGATCCTTGCCGCGCAACCACAAGAGCAAGGCAAACCAGCGGATATTCGAACGCGGCACCACCAGATGATAGAGGCGCATCGGCTGCCAAACGGGGAGATCATGTGGCGGCAAAGATGCAAAAGATCTTCCCTCACCCGCTGCATAGAAAGCGCGTTGCACTGCCTGGCTTGTCTTGACGTGGTCTGGATGATTGTAGCCGCCGGAAAGCTCATGGGTGATGATCACATGCGGACGCACGTGGCGGATCACGCGCACGAGCTCGGCGACAACCTCATCCAGAGGGGCTTGAAATAAGCTGGCGGGGTGAAGATTATCCGAACTGCCTGCCATGCCACTGTCGCGATAAGGCAGCGTCCACAGCTGGGCGCCGAGCACACGACACGCACACTCCAGCTCGCGCCGCCGCAGCTCCGCCAGGGTGGAACAGCCGCTCGCCTCCAGCAAAGCGGGATCGTAAGTGCCGCCGGCGCCATCGGTGACAGTACACACATGCACCTCGACCCCGCTGCGCGCGTACTTCGCCAACGTCCCCCCTGCTCCAAAGGACTCGTCGTCAGGATGAGCAAAGATGCCGAGCAGACGGTAACGCGTTGTGGAAACAGGCTCAGCCATAGAAACCCTATGTGTCGCTAATGGTGATCGTCCAATGCGCTACTTTATATCGTGCGGCGGCCCGAGGCAAGCGCCTCACGCAGAGCATGGGCATCGATGGGAAGACGGAAGGTGCGCACACCCACCGCGCGGTAGATAGCATTCGCGATGGCCGGCGCGGTTGGAATGCATGGCAGCTCGCCGGCCCCTTTCGCTCCATACGGACCTGTGCTGACCGGGTGCTCCACAATGATATGATGGATTACGGGTGTCCAGGAGATATCGGGGATGCGATAGCGCGCTAATGTGTCGCTGCGCACATAGCCGTCCTCAACCACAAAGCGCTCGCTCAATGCGTACCCGATGCCCATCGTAATACCTCCCTCTATCTGGCCCTCCAACGCTGCAGGATTGAGCGCGCGACCGACGTCATGGGCTGCGACGATACGCCGCACTCGAACTTGACCTGTTATTGTGTCCACTTCCACCTCGACTGCTTGAGCGGCATAACCAAAGGCAAAGTGACTATCGCCAGCTTGGCCCAACGGCACGGTCGGCGGCGCGGTGTAAACATAATCAGCACACGTGGTACGCCCTTCACGATGCGCCAATTGGACTACGTCCTGCAATGACATAGCGCGTCTGCCATCTCTACTGCATACGGTGCCACTCCGGAAGACCACCTCCTGCGGCGCAACACTCAGATGCTCTGCGGCGGTCAGCACTAGCAGCTGCTTGAGGCGTTGTGCCGCATAACGCACCGCATTACCGGTGATAAAGGTTTGGCGCGAGGCGGTTGTGGCACCACCATCCAGGCACTGCGCTGTATCGCCCGAGACCACTGCGACGCGTTCCGGCGGGATACCGAATTCCTCGGCCACAATCTGGCTCAACACCACCACCATGCCCTGGCCGATCTCGGCTGCTCCCACCCGCACCACCAAATTACCGTCCGGACGCGCTTCAACCGTCGCGCCGGCCGCATCCTCCAAACCATTGCCAAGACCCACATTCTTGTACGCTAATGCGATCCCCCAGGCACGTTTGTAGCGCTCATTTCCTCGTCCGTTATCAGTACCCTTTTCATCTGCCGCTTCCAACGCGCGCAGTGTCTCCTCGACTCTGTCAAGACATTCCAGCAGCCCCACGCTCTCGCGCAGAGGTTGCCCTGTGATCGTGCTGGCGCCCACACGCAATGCATGGCGCCGGCGCAGTTCCAGTGGTGAAATCCCCACCGCCTCGGCAATAATATCCATCTGGGACTCGGCTGCGAAATGCACCTGAGTGACCCCGAAACCGCGAAATGCGCCTGCGGGGGGATTGTTGGTATACACGGCGTAGCAATCAACGCGCACGTTGGGAATGTCATAGGGGCCAACCGCGTGGGTGGCGGCACGTGTCATCACCGGCACCCCCAGCGAGGCGTAGGCACCGGTATCACCGAGGATGCGCACCTGCTGGGCTACGATTCGGCCATCCCGCGTCACTCCTGATTTCATCGTGATGGTGGTGGCATGTCGTTTGGGATGCACCCGCATTGATTCGGGGCGGCTGAGCACCATCATCACCGGCCGCCCGGTCGCCTGTGCCAACAGCGCGGCGTGGATCTGGGTACAAATGTCCTCCTTACCTCCAAATGCCCCACCGGTGGGCATGTGCACGACGCGAACCTTTTCCTCCGCAATTGCCAGGCTCGCTGCAATTTGCGCCCGGTCGGCGAATGGAATCTGCGAGCCCACATATACCGTCAGGCTGCCGCTTTCGGGATGCGGCACCGCCAATGAAGCCTCCGGTTCCAGAAAGGCATGCTCGCTCATCGGTGTGTGATAGGTGTGTTCAATGATCAGATCGCACCGGGCGAGAGCGGCGTCCACGTCACCCTTGTCCACCCGGATGTGTGCCAACAGATTGCCGGCGGAGTGAATGCGTGGAGCATCAGGCTGCAAAGCGTGCTCGGCAGAAGTGATCACCGGTAGGGGTTCATATTCAACCTCGATTGCTTCCAACGCGGCGTGCGCCTGCTCCGGTGTCTCGGCCGCTACAATGGCGATGGCATCGCCCACATAGCGCACCTTGTCCAACGCCAGCACCGGCCAGTCCTTCTGTACCAGTCCGTGGCACTTCTCGCCGGGCACATCCGCTGCGGTGAGCACCGCCGCCACTCCAGGCATACGTCGCGCACGGCTGACGTCCACGCGCCGCAGATACGCGTGCGGGAAGGCGCTGCGCAACGCGGCAGCATACAGCATACCCTCTACCCGGAGATCGGCGGTGAAAAGCGTGCGCCCTGTTACCTTGTCCCAGGCATCCGGGCGCACACAACGGCTGCCGATGACGCCTCCAGATTGCCCGACATGGGTCTCCTGTGGAGCTTCGCCACGCACCATGCGTGCAGCCGCTTGTACGGCCGCGATAATCTTGACGTAGCCAGTGCAACGACACAGATTGTGGCGCAATGCTTCCTTGATCTGCCTCTCATCGGGGTCCGGATGGCGGTCGAGCAGCCCCTTGGCAGCCATAATCAACCCAGGAGTGCAAAAGCCACACTGCACCGCTCCATATTCAGCAAAAGCGCGTTGCAACGGATGGAGTTGACCACCCTGTGCCAGTCCCTCGATCGTCTCGACATACCGGCCATGCGCGCGTTCCGCACGGTAGATGCAAGCGCGCTCCGCACGACCGTCCACGAGGACAGTACAGGCGCCACAATGCCCCTGATTGCAGCCGTTCTTGGTGCCGGTAAGGTGCAGGCGATCACGCAACAACTCCAGCAACATCGTGCGTGACCCCACGCGAAAGGAATGCCAGACACCGTTTATGCACACCTCGATCTCTCGTTCACGCTCAGCCATCGCACATCCCCCGGCACTGCATGTCGCACCTGTCCGGATTATCGGCTTCATGGTATCACGGCTTATCCTCTATTCAAAGTCCCCTGCTGCGCGTTGTACGCGACCTGTTGCCAAACCGCCTCATTTGATGGTATGCTGTGCGGGAAAAACATCTTCATCCTACACCTTTGCTATTACCCGCAATGGAGAGGAGGCCAAGAAACCGTGCATCAGCAAGATCGAGCGCGCGAAGGAACGATCCCCATGCTAAGCCGCACCCGCCTACAAGAGCTTCTGGAAGCGATCCGCAATGTGCGCATCGGTATCGTGGGTGATTTCACCCTGGATGGATACTGGTATGTGGATATGATGCGCGCTCAGCTCTCGCGCGAAGCACCGTTGTACAACCGACCTGTGGTGCGGGAAACTTACTCGGCGGGTGGTTGTGCCAACGTCGCTGTGAATGTAGCGGCATTGCAGCCACGGGAGGCATGGGCTTTCACCGTGCTGGGTGAGGATTGGCGTGGCCTGTTACTACGCCAGGTGTTGAGCGCTGCCGGATTGCGTCTGGAAGCTGTGCTGACCTGTGCGACAAACTGGATGACCCCTTTCTACGGCAAGGTGATCCTGATGGGCTATGACAATCAGCAGGAAGATGCGCGCGTGGACTTCGTCAACACCCATCCATTGCCCGATGCCGTATTGGATGCGCTGCTTGAGCAAATCGCCGATCGCCTGCCGACATTGGATGCGATCATCGTAGCGGATTACCAAACTGTGGGCACAGTTCCCGAGCGCGTGGTACAAGCGCTCAACCGGATGGCGGAAATGAACCCACGGGTGATCTTCGCCGCGGACTCGCGTGACAACATCGCCCAATTTCGAGCGATGGTGATCAAGCCCAACGAGGTCGAAGCAACTCAGATGTGGTTTCCGGAGAAGAGGCCTGATGAAGTCACGGAGCAGCAACTTGTCGAGGCCGGGTTGCGCGTCCAAGCCACCACCGGCCGGCCGGTTTACATCACCTGTGGCGAGCGAGGCGCACTGTTGTGCGCAGCAGAGGGATATGCGCACATCCCGGCAATGCCAGTGAGCCCGCCCATCGACACTGTGGGCGCCGGAGATACCTTCCTGGCAGCGTTGACTACAGCGCTGGCTGCTGGGGCAACCCCTTGGGAAGCCGGCTGGCTGGCCACTCTGGCCGCCGCGGTGATCGTGCGCAAATTGCGCACTACCGGTACTGCTTCACCGGAGGAAATCCTGGCAGCCTACGATACATATATGCCAGGACTGTCCCGTTAAAAGTTCCGCTGCCGGCCCCGCGCAGCGATGATCTGTTCATGCACGAGGATGTGCTGCGTCCGGAGGGAGCTTATGCAACCGAAAATGAAGCTGGTGAAACACAACGACGAGCGCGTGGAGTACCCGCTGGATGCTGAAGTGATCCACCTGGGGCGCGAGCAAGCGCGTACCATCCCCATCCGCGATCCGCTGGTCTCACGCCGCCATGCCGAGATCACCTGTGTCTCAGAAGCCGGCGGTGGGGATGCCTGGTTTATCCGCGATCTCGGCTCGACTAACGGAACTTATATCAATGACACATTATTGACCACGAGCTACCGCCTGCGCGTAGGCGATCGCATCCGGTTGGGAAACACACTATTCACCTATGAGGAGATGGAAAGCGGACAGCGCTTCCGCAATATCATCGCTATTCTGATCGCCCTATCTACATTGGTGGGTGCGTTGATAGCCTGGCGTGCCAGCGTTGCCACGGATGACGCGGCCGACGCCCGCGGCAACGGCACCAGCGTATTGATCCGTCTGGGCCGATACCAGAGCGGGATATCTGCAAGCCTATATCAGAATCTGGGCGCTTTCGTCTCCTACCGCTTGCATCTGGGGGAAATGGAGATGCTGGACAAAGCACTTGCCGATGCCGAGGATGCAACGCACACCTCTTCCCTGGAAAGCGAACGCCTCCGGCATGCAAATATGGCGCTGGCGGCGTTGGACCTGGTTGACCAGGACTACTTGCGTCGCGCGGAGAGCGCTGCAGAGCAGCAATTTGACCGCGCACGCTTCACAGAGACGAATCTGGCCGAAGCCGCCACCCTGGAAGACCTGGACTATGAATCCCATTTTCGCGAATCGGATCGCGCGGCACTTATCGCACAGCGACTGACCATCACCGCTGTGCTGATCAGCCTGTCTATATTCTTCTACACGGGAGCAACTTTGTCGGAGAGTCGGCGGAAGTACCTGCTGGCTGTGATGGGCGTCGTGCTGTTTGGCCTGGGCACATTGGCAGCAGCTTTGGTCGAGCTGGCCGAACGCGCCGCCTGAGCGGACAACAACCGGGTGAGAGGCGCTATTATGCGCCTGGGATGCGACGAGAGGATG